>VFQP010004896.1_pt1 | contig 12049 bp, 7 predicted proteins | sample 3512351 | NCBI WGS metagenome assembly VFQP01 (sample SAMN10412372, study PRJNA504923) | tailings metagenome | isolation source: Relicate 1 Philex TSF1 revegetated site | place: Philippines: Tuba, Benguet | collected 2017-08-29 | reverse complement strand
AGCACGCTGGCACGGTGGAGGGCGGCCGCGGCCAAGTTTCGGCGGCGAGCGCGCACGTGCGGGGCGGGGGCTCTCACTGAGAGGCGGGGGTGTGCGGCGGCGGCAGTGAAGCGGCAGCAGCGGGGAGGGTCGGCAGCCAGGTGCCGAGCAGCAAACTGTGGGGTCTTTGCGGTGCTTTTTCAGTGTGGCCGGCGGTGTGGTATGGTAGTGGTAGCGGCACGCTTGCTTGCTTTGCGCGGCTCAGGCTCAGTATGCGTTTGCGGCAGCGGCGTGCCTGGGGCACATGGCCGCCTGGGGCACACCCAGGCGCTTGGCTCAGGAGCAGTGGCGAGGAGGAGAGGGCGAGCGGAGAGAGTTTATGAGGTGGCCGAGCGTGTTTGGTGGAGAGGCACTGGCGGGATTCCTTTTTCGCTGGGGATGGCTGGCGCGATCGTGGGTGGCAGAGGGGCGTCGGCCCGCACGTCACTCTGTTCCCTGTTGGCGAGGCCTGGGCTCTGCACAGCTCGTGGGACGACCCTTTGCTGCGGCTGCTGGCGCGCGCGTCTCTCCACACTTCAACGAGACGTTTGGACGTTAAGCGGCCGTCCTTCACCCCTTGCGTGTGGCGCTGGGCCGCACGCCTCCTCCTCTGGGGCGCACACCCCAACAGTGGCGTGGGCGGGGTGGGCTGTGAGAGAGAGGTCATTGAGAGAGGGGTCGACGGGTAGCTGCTGCCCATGAGCGCCAGGAGAGTGTGCGCGAGGGTGCCTTGCGGTGCGAGCCGGTGGGTGAGGGGCCATCCTGAGAGTGTGAGTGCCACGGAGCGGGGGGTTGCGTGATGCGAGCGTGAGAGAGTGGCCAAGCAAGCGAGAGGGGGGGAGAGACAACAGAGGGCGCGGTGAGCAGCAAACCCGCAGAGTTTGGCTGCCTCTTCAACTTGTGTGTGTGACGGCTTGCTGCTGGTGGTTTCCCTGTATGATGATGGTGATGGTGGTGGTGTTTGGCGCGCTCCCTCGCTTACCGCGTGTCATGGCGCACGGCGTGGTTACTGACAGACAGGCAGCAGAGCCCTCCCGGAGTCCTGGGGGACGCCCACGGGGCTGGTGTTTGGCGCGTTGGTTCGTGGACGACGCGGCGGCGGCGGCGGCGGCGGCAGCATGGCTCCACGCACCCCCTCTCCCCCCCTCTGGCGTGCTGCCGCCCTGCCCTGTGGCCCCCTGTTGTATCTCTAGCAGTTCCACCGTATGGCTGCGTGGACAGCAACACAACACCGTTTGCGTGCCACCCTCGTCGTTCGTTGCAAGCGGTGGCGCTCGTGGCACGGGATGCAGTCGCATGAAGAAAACGGGAGATCACGGCAGAGGTCACCTCAGCGCGTTGCACACGGCGCAGCGCAGGAAACGCGCCTCCCTGCCAGCGTGCTCGTAAGTGCACGCTGCGCACGCCCACGGCGTGTCGTCCACTGGGGCGGCGCCCACCGACCGGCCACTGCCCCCGCTCGCTGACAGCAGCGGAGTGCTGCCGGGTCGCCCGCTGGTGCCAGGTGACCCCAACCCACCCAAGAGTCCCGACACGCGGCCCCACGACCGGTTGCCGCCCGCGCCGGCCGTGCCCAAGCCCCCCCCGTCCGGCCGCTGCGGCTGCTGCGCGGGCGTGGGGCTGTAGGGCAGCGGCGCCCAGGCCGCGGCCGCGTTGGGGGCTTGCGGCGGCACGACCAGCGGGTGCGAGGGCGGCGGCGGCGCCGGGAAGAGCGCCGCCGAGCTGCTGCTCTGCGACGAGCCCGGCAGCAGAGGGGAGCGGTGCGAGTTGGGCGGGCTGCCTCCACTGGGGGGCGTGCCTGAGGCGGCCCACGTGGCGGTTGCGCCGGCTGTGACGGAAGGCCACCCCGACGGCGGTTGCGGGAGCAGCCAGGGCGGGACGGGCGCGGGGTGCTGGTACGGTGGAGGCACGCCGCCGGGGGAGCGTTGGAGGAAGGGGCTGGGCGGTGCGGCGGCGGCGGGAACGCCCAGCGCAGGGGCCCCGAGGCGTGGGTGTGGTGGGGTGGAGGAGGAGGTGAGGGAGGAGGGCGAGGCGGCCTGCGCGCGGCTGCGCGCAGCCTGCTCGTTGCGCTCGTACTCCTCCACGGCCATGAGGGCGGCCACGGCGCCGTCGCTGTCCTCCCGCTGCAGGACTGAGGCGGGGGATGCGGGAGGCGGCGCGGCGGCGACGGTTTGCAGCGGGGGCGGCCGGGGCGGCGTGGTGCGCTGCGGTGGATGCTGAGGTGGGTGCGGCGCGGCGGTGCTGCTGAGGCCCAGGCCTTCGAGGATGTCCACGTCCGGGCCCAGCGTGAAGGGCTGCTGCCTGAGAGGGGCGGGAGGGGCGGGTGGGAGGGTGGGCGGCGGCGGCGGCAGGGCGACGGGTGCGGGCGGGGCAGCGCTGCTCGGCGCAAGGGGCCGGGCGGCCAGGGCGTCGAACCCTAGCCATGGGTCGGCGCCGCTGTCTAGCGGCTGCGCGGGTGCTGCGGCGGACTGGCTGCTCCCAGCAGCGCCGTCGGGGGCGGCGGGAGAGGCCGCGCCCTCCTCCTGGCGTTGCTCTGCCTCCTGCTCGCCCCCGTCTGTCGTCGCTGCGGTGGCGGCGGCCGGGGGCGTGGAGGCCATCAGCAGCGAGGTCTGGAGCTGTGCCAGCAGCGCGCGCTGCTGCTCCAGCTGCCGCCGCAGCGCCACGTTCTCTGCGTCCAGGTCGTGCAGCTGCAGCACGGGAACAGCGCGCTCAGCACCACACACATCAACTGAGCAGGGCTGCCGCCAGAGCTGTCCCAAGCTTGCAGCCCGCGCGGCACCAAACGTGCCGCCACCCCTCACCTGCAACCTCAGCTGCAGCACCTCCTCAAAAACCTCCTCGTCGCCCGCCGCCAAGCCCTGAGGGTACAGCCGCGGCGGCGCGGCGCCGCCGCCCTCCCCCGCCTGCTCCCCGGCCCCCGGCGGCCCCTCTTGCCCCCTCGACTCGGCCGCCGCGGCCGCCGGCACGTCCAGCAGCTCCAGCCCGCCGCCCGCGGCGCCCTCATCGCCCAGGTAGCCATAGTAGACGCCGTCCTGCTCCTCGTCGGCGTCGGCGTCATACACCTGCTGGCCAGGTGACAGAGAGAGAGCGGGAGAGAGTGCAGGGGGTCGGCGACGCGTCCTTGGGCCCCTCACAGCGCCTGCTGGGTTGGCGCGAGCCACTCAGGAGTGGCCAGAGGTTGTGTGCAGGTCGCGCGTTAAGGACCCTTCCCGACAGGCGGATCAAGCAGCACAGCGCGCGCAGCACGCGCACCTCGTACTCGCCCTCAGGCACGTCCTCGTCGTTGTGCGGCGCGCGGAACACACTCCGCAGCGCCGCTCCTCCGCCTGCTTCGGCTTCCGGTGGCTGCTGCTGCTGCGGTGGTGTGAGTCCAGGTCTCCCGTGGGACCCGGCGCCGTCGCTGCTGAGAGACGCGGCGCCCGCCGCCACCAGCTCCCAGGCTGAGGCTGACGCGTCGTCAGGGGGGCCCGGATCGCTGGCGCCGGCATCCGTGGCGGAGGGCCGCGGCGGCGGCGGCTGGGCGGAGGGCTGGCGAGAGGGGGCGCGCTGCTGCAACCGTATCTTGACCGCTGCGGCAGGGGGCGCAAGGGGTGCGAGGAGCAGGCACGGTGAGCGTGTGATGCAGGGATGGCGCGGATGGGCGAAAAGCTGGGCGGCACGCGAGGCTCGGGTCACCTTCGGTGAGCAGGGCGTTGAGGGAGGCGTCTGGGTCGCCCCACTGCTGCCTCGCCGTCGCGAGCGCGCTGCCGTGGGTCCTGGCCCCGGGGGAGAGGGGCAGCGGCTGAGGCGCAGCGGGGTGGTGCGCGCCCCGGGGAACCGTGCCGCCACCGGCCGTGAGCGCGCCACCTTGGGAGAGGATCTGCCGCATCAGCTCAGCCTGCTCCTGCTGCGCCTTCACCACAGCGGCCAGCTGTGCTTTGGCCTCCTGCAGCGCGAGCGAAGACGCGCTGGGCGCTCCTGCGGCCATCCTGTGGATCTCTCCTCGAATCAGCACCTTGCGTCTCGCGCAGGACTCCTACTCTACAGGCGCTGATCGCGGTTTGCGATCGGCAAACCCGTGGTGGCCTGGCGTCAGAGCGAGAGAGTTTGCTTTTCGCCAAGGACGTCACGATGCATCTCACCGAGGAGCTGGTGCTGCGGGCTGAGGAGCTGCTGCTGAGGCGCGACCTGGAAGGGGCCGCACGCTACTGCCGCGACGCGCTGGCGCAGCTCGACGCGCAGTCCTGGTCCTCAGAGCACGGCGTCAGGCTCTTGAGCGTCGCCATGCAGAGCTCGTGGCCGCTGGGCAGGTGCGCAGGTGGCTGGGCGCCACGCGTGCCCGTGCAGCAGGAGGCCCATCGTCCACGCGGGAGGCTCGTGCACCCGCAGGCAGGATGAGCTGCTCGAGCTGATCGAGAGCCAGCGCGACGGTGGGCTGCTGGGGCTCCCGCCGCAGGTATACCTTTGGCGCCCCAGCGGCATGGACGATTCGTGGGCGCGCAGGAACTCACTGCGTGCTCTTCCGGGACGTGACCCGCGCGCAGGCCTTCGTGCTGTGGCAGGTGCTGCAGCTGGAGGCAACGGGCCAGGCGCAGGCGTGCCAGGCCCAGACCCTGGCGTACCTCGAGCGGCGGCGCGGCGTGCAGGCCGGGAGGGCCGCGGACGCGCCGCACCTGGCGGCGCTGTGCCGCCTGTACGCCGTGGACGTGCTGGTGGGCGCCCTGGGGAGGCCGGCGCACGAGGCGATCGACTTTGCCTGCGCCCAGTGGCTGGACGAGCTTGTGGGCACTTCGTCTCAAGTGAGCGCCTCTCTCCCTCTCTGTTGTCCTTGCGTTCCGCCGGCGCACGGACGGTGTGTTGGCAAGCGCGCCTTGTATGTCCTGTCCCAGGGCGGCGCCTGACAAGCGCCCTGCTCTTTGGCGACGTCCGCAGGGCGGCGGGGCGGAAGCGCTTGAGGGCCTGAGGGCCGAGCTGGCTGCCCTCGCGCTGACGCAAGGGGCGCCGGCGGCGGCCCAGCAGCAGCAGCAGCAGGAGGAAGAGGGGGAGCCGTCGGGCGCCACCTTGGCGGCGTTCCTGCGCGGCGGGGCGCTGGGCAATGCCTTCTGCACGCTCATGGGGGAGCCCAACGACGCGCCCGCTGGCGACGGCGACAGCGGCTCAGCGGCGGCAGGACAGCAACGCGGCGGCGGCGGTGGAGGAGGGGGGGCGGGCGAGGGGTCACCCCTGGGGGACGGCGCGGCGGCCGTGCGTCTCCAGGCTGCGCCCTCCTCTCCCGCTGAGGAGCCTTCAGAAGGGCCGCACGGGGCTGGCGTCGCCAAGGAAGCGTCGCCAGGGCCCCGGCGCGATGCCAGCTTGCTGCTGGCCTCGCAGGGCCTGGCGCGGCTGGCCGCCGCCGCCAAGGTCACTGCAGCAGCTGCGGTGGCGACTGCGGCGGGGGCGGCAAACGGAGCGGGGCCGCGCGACGCGCAGCAGTGGCAGCAGCAGCGGGGCCCGGGGCGGCCCGGCGGCGGCGCAGCACCCACGAACGCTGCCTCGGGAGCAGCGGCGGCGCGGGAAGAGGCGCAGACACAGCCGGCGGAGGAGGCGCGGCATGTGGGCCGGCGGCGGCGGGCCTCGTCACACGGGCAAGAGAGGCAGGCGGGGGCGTCGTCTGCCGCTGGCGCGTGGCCCGCCGTGGTGCGTCAGCGGCTGGACTTGCTGTCGCGGCTGCTGCGGAGCCCACCCAAGGAGGCGCTTGAGCTGCTGTGGGCCGTGGGCGTGGCGCTGGTGCTGTACGCGCTCTACACCGAGCGGCGCGTGCTGTGGGCGCGGCTGGCGGCGCGCGGGCCGCTGCGGGCCGTGGGGGCCGCGGTGGCGCAGCTGCTGGGCATGGCCACCGCCTTCACGCCCAACCCCGTGGCGAGGGGTTGAATGACGTGTGAGCAGGCCGACTGGACGTCCCGCAGGCGAATTCGCTCTCCTTGCGGTTGCAGGCGAGAAACGACGCAAGCGCGAGCGAGGGGTTTTGCAAGTGTCCCAGGCCCCCGGCGCGCTGATCAGTGCTTGAGGTGCATGGCCACCAGGTCCAGCACTTGCTGCACCTGTGCAGGCACGGAGCGCAGCGGTGCGCGAGAACATATAATGCACGCACGCTGTGCTGTGCTGCACCCGCCCGGGCACGCCAGCGCAGCCACCAGCCCCGAAAGCGCAGGAAGCGCCCCTTCTCTGCCATCCTGCTGCCATCCTCAGGCGCACCTTTTCGTCGCCCAGCCGCTGGTCGCAGTCGTGCACGATGAGGTGCACCTCGACGGGCGTGGTGGGGCACGTGTTGAGCAGGTTGAGCACCTCGGCCTTGGACAGGTTGAAGGGCTGCACGTCGTCGTGCGGTGTTGGCGCACGACGCCATTGCGCGTGAGGTGGCCTGCGGTGCCCGCGGCTGCCTGCGCCGCTGCCCTGCGCCCGCCCTACCTTGAGCGCGTCGCCAAAGGTCTGCAGCTCAGCCTTGCTCCTCACGCCCGGCGAGTGGTCGAGCAAGTAATGGTACGCCTGCAGAACAGCAGGAAGAGCGGCGCGCTTGTGCTTCTGCCGGCGCCCACGGCAAGGACAAGTTGTGCCACGCGATCGCGCCGCACCAGGCGTTCGCTGGGCAGCGCGCGCGCCCCAGGCTCGGTGTGGGCGCCTGCGCCGCGGTCCTGAAGCACACGAAGGACTTCCGAATTGGACAAAAATCCCTCCATAGGCGCAACTCTACGCACAACGAGCACCGGCAAAGAACACGGTGAGCAGCTGCGCATCCCCCACCGCGCACGATTGTCTGCAGGGGGCGAGCAGCACATTGCCGTGAGCTCACATCTTGGCCATCCTGTGCCTTGCCGGGGGGGGAGCGGCCTACCGCAGTGCACGTCAAGCGCTGCCGCACGCCTCTGCCACCATCCGCTCAAGTGCTGCAGCGCTGCGCTCACTCTCCTGCTGCACGTGATGAACGCCGCTTCTGCAAAGTCCGGCGTCCCACGCGCGCACGTGCATGCCCCGTGGCTTGCGCCGCGTCCTCCTCTCTCACGTCCCAGCAGCAGGACCCTCGCGTTGCATTTCAATACCGTGTTTACTGCTAATAGTAAGCAGAGGCGGGGCCAACAAGCAAGCGATCGTTCGCGCGGTCCACAGCGCGCTCTCGCAACTCTGATGCTGCAGGCACGCACACCAGTCCTGGGCAGACCTGTGCGGGTGGATCGTGTGCTTCTTTCCACTGACAAGTGTTTTGTGTGGCATTGCGGAGGCAAAGGGAGCTCTGCCAAACACGCTTGCGCTCGCGTGACAGCGTGTACTACTCGTGGCGCGCCCGGGTAGGTACGTACTCACTCCAGTGCAGAGCAAAGGCGGGGACACGCACGCACGCACACACGCACGCACACACTCACAGAGCACACGCGTGCACGCTCACTGGGCAGCCGCTCAGCGCAGAGCTCGCTGCGCGCGGACTGGACACCAGGCAGAGGGCGATGCCATGGCGGCAGCGTCCACACTTGTCCGCCACCGCAGGCAACGCCTAAACCCCCATCTAGTAGAGCAGAGCAGCCCACATGCGCGCCCCTGACGCGCTGCCACGGGGCGGCCCGACGCGCTACGCCGTGGTGCCGGGCCGAGGCTGGGTATGAATCTCATCTGAGTCTGTCTCACCGCATACATCAACCCCCACCACACACACACGACAAAATGTCTTGAGCCCGCCGTGGCAGTAGCAGGTACTATCGGAGGGAGGGGCAGCAGGCTTGAAGGGCAAAGAGCGCCGGCACGGGACACATTCCATATGTCGTCGGCCTTGGAGACGCGTGGCGCTGGGCGGCGCACACGGCGGGGAGGGGCGGTGGCGCGCGCAACGGCGCGTTGCGCGGCGCCGCACCCCGCCGCGCGCTGGGATGGGTGACGCGCGATGCGCCGCATGGTTCATCATCATGAGGTTTGCTCTTTCACGTGAGGTGGCACAAGGGAGGGAGGAGCGGCGGGGGCTTTGTGTGCCCCTCCCTCCCCTCCCTTCCCCGGACTTGAGGTCTTAAGTCAGCAATCAGCACAGCAGCGTCAGCTTTTCCCCTTGACCCCCAACCCCCCTGCCCGCCCGCTCTCCCCAAAGGTGGACGCTGCCAGCGCCAAGGCGCGCCAGACAGCAGTTCCTCCGTCCGGGTGCACACAGCCCTCGCCTCCCGCCCACACGCACGCACACGCACGCGCCGACGCTCGTGCCACCCAGCACTGCTACACACCACGCCCCTGCCGCGTGCGCAGCGTGCGACTTTCGGCATCATCACCAGACATGGCTGCACCAGACGTAAAGCTCGACACACACACACACACGCAGCCGTGACCCCAACCCCCCACCACAGCCGCCGTCACCACACACGCTGCTACGCGGGGGGCGCTTGCGCGGGGCAGGGACGCGAGGGAGCGCCGTGCCCTGCGGACTCCGTGCCATCTCCCCACCGCACCCAAGGCGCCCAACCGGCTCACACGGCTGGCAGCGGCCCACAACGCTTTGCACACGCAGGCGCGACTCAGCCTGGCCCCACCGGCATCACGTCGACACGCACACGCCCCAATCGGTGGTCATGGGTCTGCGTTCCCCGCCCACGCAGCACACCCGAGGAAAGAGACGCCATGGCGGCCTTGGAGCAAAGCAAAGGAGGCCCGCAAGCTCCGCGGCCCCCAGCACTGCCAGAGGGGGGCGCGCCCGCTTCTCATGAGCCATACAGTACGCACACACGCGCATGAGCCGGAGCGACTGGCAGACCGACCTCACACCAGAAGGGAGCGCTCGAGAAACCGGCCCCGCTCAGAGAACACGCGACGAGAAAAACCCCCACGGCCTGTAAAAGAGAGAGCGAGAGCGAGAGCACCACTGCCACGCGGCGGCAATCATCATCGCGCATGGATGATGATGTGCCTGTGCAGGACCGGTGGCGGGCGCCTCTGCAGCCTGACCTCACGTGACCCACATGTACGGTGTCCAGCAACCCCCGGGCTGACAACGCCTACACACCACAAAGCCGCGTTGCGCCGCCTCACCATCATCGCCTTTCTCAGGACCACACCCTCACATCCTCCTCGCTCGCCAACCAGAGGGAGCGGAACAGCGCCGCCACCGCTCGCTGAGAGGCCCCCCGAGGGAGGGGCCGCGGGCCAGTGGCGGCGTGCGCGCAGCGGCAAGCAGATTGCCGCCCGAGCCTGTGCTAACATGAGCCGCCCCGCCAAAATGCAGCACGCCAAGGGCCGCCTCATTCATCGCATCGTGACGACGGTAGCAGTCCCTCCCTGAACACAAGCTGCTGCGGTGGACACTGGTGGTGCTTCTGCCTGCACTGCTAGCGCACTCCGGGGGCGCAGCTGCGCCCCCCTCGTCCCCACGCATGGCCTTCAGCAAAAAGCAAAGCAAGGTCAGTGACAGGAAGCTCCTGGCGGCAGACGCAGCCTCTGCCGTTGCCCACGGCGCAATTGCCGCGAACCACTCCGCGCTGCCCACTCGCTCGACGCGGCAACCCACCGCCGTCCCGCGCACACACACCCGGCCCACGCAAGCGCCCTAGCGCCGCGCTGCTGCTAGGCCCCGTCGCCGGACGAGCGCCGCGGCCCGTGGTCGGCGGCCCCGCCCGTGCTGCTGAACCTGAGCCCCTGGATGGCGTGCGCCAGCGCCTGCTCGTGCTGCGCCTCCTGCTGCTGCTGCTGGTGCGAGTGCGTGTGCTGCGCGTACTGCGTGTGCTGCTGCTGCGCGCGGTGGTGGTGGCGGTGCCCCGCCACCAGCACCGACAGCGCGCCCTCCCCGTTGCTGTCCACCTCAGCACCGCCTGCCAGCACCAGCCCGCTGCCGCCGTGCCCGCCGCCCCTGGACGCCGAGAGGCCCGCGTTCGAGGCGCCCCACCCCGCCAGGAACGACGACATGTGCGACGTCTCCAGCGCGTGGTGCCCGCCGCCGTCGGCGCTGTTGGCGCCGCCAGCGTGGCCGCCGCTGCCCCGGCCGTCCAGCGCCGGCATCGCCACCAGGCCGTTCCCGTTCCCGCTCACGCCGTCCATCCACCCCACGCCGGGCGGAAGCGCCGTGCCGCTGCTGCGCCTCTGCATCCCGCCGCCGCCGCCGCCGCCTCCCTCGACCGAGGAGGAGGAGGTGGAGTGCGCCGCCTGGCTCAGCGGGACGCTCGTGAGCGGCGTGGTCAGCCGGGCGCCGCTGGGGTGGCTGGCCAGCAGCCCCTGCGAGGAGCCGCGCGGCTGCAGGCCCACCAGCGCCGGCGGCGCCGGCGGCGGCTGCGGCAGCGCCAGGTGGAAGCCCGGCAGCGGCGGCGCCGCGGCGGCGGCGGCGGCGGGCGGCGGCTGCGGCACCAGCACCGTGTTTCCCGTCAGCATGTCGCGCATGACGGCGTAGGTGGTGGCCGGCTGCGGCTGCGGCGCGGCGGCGGCAGCCAGCGCCGCGTCCGCCGCCAGGAGGGCGGTGGAGGGGCGCAGGTCCGGCGCCAGCTGCGCCGCCGGCTGCACGCTGCCGCCGCTGGGGCGCAGCTGCAGCATGCTTGGGGCGGCGGCGGCGGCGGCGCCGTTGCCCCCCGTGACAAAGTCCTGCAGCTGCAGCGCCGTGGCCGTCGGCCAGGGCGTGGCGGCGGCGGCGGGCGCGGGCGGGGCGGCAGCCGCCAGGAGCGCCGCGGCGGCGGTGGCGGTGCCGTTGGGCAGCAAGGCCGGGCCCGCCGCCAGGGGGGCCATCAGCGGCGTCGCGCCTGGGCAGGCGAGCGGGGAAGCGGGCGGGCAGCGGGTTGGGCGCATGCCCACGGACCCCTTGGCCCCGCTTTCCTCCCTCGCCAGCAGCACCAACGCACCTGTCGACGCCGCGGGCAGGTAGTGCATGAGCGGTGCCGCGGCGGCGGCTCCGTTGCCGCCGCCGCCGCCGCCGCCGCCGCCGCCAAGGGGAGCGAGCAGCGCCGCGGCCGCCGCGGTGGTCGTCAGCGGCGGCGGCGGCGGCGCGAGGTCCTGCTGCTGCTGCGGCGGCGGCTGCACCACTGCTTGGTAGAGCTGGCCGTTGGGGCCGTAGAGCAGGACTGGGGGCTGCGCCACTGCTGCGGGTGGGGGCGGCGCGGGCGTGTAGAGCTGCAGGGCGGGCGCCGAGATCCTCGGCGGCGCGGCGACGGCGGTGAGGGCCTGCAGCGGCGTGAGCCCCCCCAGGACGGTGAGCGCTGGGGCCAGGGGGTTGGCGCTGGGGTTCGCCGCCGAGCGGGGCTGTTGCGGCTGCGGGAGGGCTGCTCCGGGGAACCCTGGTGTGCCCACCAGGAGCGTGGCAAGGGCAGGCGGCGGGGTCAGCTCTGGGTGGTTGAACTTGCACGTCATGCCAAAGGCGCACCATCCCTGCGAGGCGCACGCGCGCGAGGGGGAGGGCAGCGCGACCCGCGGGGGGGCGTCTTGCACCTGCGGCGGAGGCGGCGGGTGGCCTGGGCAAGGGCCCCCGCGCCGGCAGCAGCAGGGGCGTGCGGCGCTGGCAAGTGGAGTCCTGTGTCACCTTTTTGATGTAGTGTGCGCAGTCGGGCTCGCCCGGGCGGATGGGGTACCCGCGGGCGTTGAGCACAGGGCGCGGCACCTCGGAGAGCGCGGGGTGGTGGAACTTGCACCTGCGCGGCCAACGCACGCGCGCATGCAGTGCGATTTGGAGATGCGTCTGGCCGGCGCGGCGCTTCTGTTCGCGCGGCCGTCATTGTCGCCCCCGTCCCCCGGCTGCTGGCGCCTGTGCCAGCGCGCGCACGCTGCAGCGCTGCCAACGCTGTTGTGCTTGCTCCCTCTTGCCCTGGCCGCTCTTCCTGCTTGCGCCAGGCGGCCCGCCACGCCGCAAAGCTGCATCACGCTCACTGCCCACACGCACCTCGACCCGTACGCGCACGACCCCGTGCGGATGTAGAACGAGCACGTCTGCGCGGTGGCACGTCAAGGCGCTGCAGCTTCGGCGCGTTGCGGCGGCCATCTCCCCCATCCGCACACCGCCACCTGGCACACATCCCCGGGGCCCACCGACCTGCGGCTTGCCGGGCGCCTGCGGCAGCTGCTGCTGCTCCGATGG
>VFQP010004895.1_pt1 | contig 12052 bp, 5 predicted proteins | sample 3512351 | NCBI WGS metagenome assembly VFQP01 (sample SAMN10412372, study PRJNA504923) | tailings metagenome | isolation source: Relicate 1 Philex TSF1 revegetated site | place: Philippines: Tuba, Benguet | collected 2017-08-29 | reverse complement strand
GCACGGCAGCGACCCCGCCGCTTGGGGCCCGCCTGGCGGGAGGTTGGGCGTGGTGGGCGCTCCGGGCGTGGCTCCGGAGTGCGTGTGCGGGGTGCCTGCGCCCGCCCTGCCAGAGTGCCTGTGAGCTGCGTCTCGCACATGGAAAAAGATGCGCTGTGTGCGCTGTTGGTGCACTGCTCTTCTAAGCCTTTGCTTGCTTTCGTTTCCGTTTCCGCGAGTTCACGAGGGAAGGAGGGAGGACAGGGAGCTGACACGCACCCTCGGCCGTGTGCCTCTCCATGTGCCCTTTGGGGCTTTGGGAGGATGGGAGGGTGATGAGGGGGTTGGGTTGGAGCGGCGCTGTACGATTGTTGCTCCGGAGTGCCCTGCTCTTCCGGGCGATGGCTGGAGGCAGCTCCGCTCTGGTGGGCTTGTGACTGGTGGGAGCGGTGCACGAGGGCCACGAGTGCTGCTCTGCCTGAGTCTGGGTTAGTGTTCGTCCATCTGATCTGTCTCCCACACGCCGTGCATTGGGGCGCGGCGGCAGCGTGGCGGCGAAGCGCCAACGTCGCGCTGGTCGCCCGCGCACGCTGCCTGCCCAGTCCCCCTCCTGTCGCCACGGCGGCGCCACGCGCCATCAGCCGCACGTTTGCCACGCGTTTCCCCGGGGTGTTTGGAGAGGAGGAGGTTTCGGGTCGTTTTGCACAAGTGCGGACAAAAGAAGAGAAGGAAAAGCAAAAGAGGCGGGCGAGGTTTGGTTGCGTCATGCTCCCCATACCTGCCCAGCCCGCTCACGATCAGGTCAGGCTGTGCTGGGACGGGGTGGTGCCACACTGAGCAGGGCGCGCCCTCCTGTCAGTGATGAGAAGAGGGCGAAGGTTTGGTTGCTTGCAGGTGTTGGGTCGTGAGTCCTCGCGCGCGCGTGTGTGCACTCTTCCTCCGCCGCCGCTCGTGGCTGTTTTTCGCCGGTGTTGTCGGGGTCCGTCAAGTGTTGGTGTCGAGCTGTGCACGCCGACCCTTGGGGCGTCGGGGTCGTGGTGTGTGGCCGGGAGGGCCGGGGCGGCTTGTTGTCGTTTGGTTGCCTTGCGCCCGGGGTGGCGTGGTGCGCCAGTGTGGCGGGTGTTGCGGCGCGTGGTGATTGTGGAGCGGACCGTGAGGGCGTCACGGCGAGGAGAAGGAGGAGGAGGAGGTTTTTGCCCGGCGGCGCGTCGCCGCACAGCCCCTGCTCCGCAGAGGCCGTGTGCACGCGCAGAGAGAGCGAGAGACGAGCGCGGCTGTGTGCGTTGGAGACGAGGGGAAGCGAGGGGGACGGGAGGCGAGCGCCCCCTGCCACTCTGTGGGCCCTGTCCCTCGAGGGATGGACGGACTTGAGGCGGCTGACTTGGCGGCCTTGACGCCTCTGGACCCTAGCGTCGGAACGGGAGTGCTGGTGCCGTGCCCCGGGTCAGGAGCACCTTTTTGCAGGCGAGGGGGGAGGAGCCGCCGCGCCGACGTTTCTTTTTCGTTCCCTTCTGCGGTGAGTGCCGCTGCAGACTGACTGAACACTGAAGAACACTGCTGGTTCGCATGTTGGGCACTGCGTTGCGCCTGCTGCTGTGCCTGCTCGCCTGCCCTGCCTCTCTCGGTCTGCTGCAGTAGCGTCACGGCCAGGGGCTCTGCAAACGGCTCCGCGTCCCGACTCGTGGGGGCGTTGCAACATTTCCAAAGTCCGACAGCTCCCAGGTTCCGGTCTGTGCAGGGAGACAGAGCCACCAGTCCAGCGGCCGTGTGCCTGTCCGGGAGTCCCCACCCACCCCACCACCAGCGCTCCCACCAGTGCCAACCTGCCACCGCTTCCAGAGCGAGCTTGACAAGCTGAGGGTGTTTCGGCTGTTCAGTTAGAAACAGTCAGGTTCAAAGCTTCACCAGTCAGGAGCCTCATGGTCAGGCGCCGTCCTCCATCTCGGCCATGGCCTGCGCCCAGCGCGCGTGGATGCCCTCGGCCGCCTTGTCCGCCTGGAACCTCCGAGGAGCAGCCTGCGCAGCCCACCAAGCACAACAACAGCAACAGCAGCGACAACAGCGGGTCACGAGACGACCCGAGAAAGCAGCACCGAGCCGCAGCGAGGGGCGAACAGGGGCGGGCGACTGGGCGGCCGCGCACCTGCCGCGTGGGCGCCGGCTGCGCGGCGGGAGGCTCGGCGGCGGCGGGGCGCGCCGGCGGCGCCTGGGGGGCGCGGGCAAAGGCGTTGGCTAGCAGGGCCTGCAGGCCGCCGCCTCCGCTGGCGGGCGCTGGTGCGGGGGGCGCGGCAGCGGGGGCCGGCGCTGGCGGCGGCGGCGCGCTGGACGCGGCGGCGGCGACGGCGGCGGCGGCCTTGCGTGCAGCGGGGGGGACGTAGGGCGCAGGCGCCGCGGCGGGCGCGGGTGCTCCAGCGGCGGCAGCCGGCTGCGGCGGCGGGGCCGCCACGGCGTGTGCGGGCGCGGCCGTGGGGGGCGTCGCGGGCGGGGCGGGCGCGGGCGGCGGCGCGGCGTGGGCTGCGGGGGCGGCTTGCGGCTTGGTGGCGGCCGGTGCGGGGGGTGGCTGCGGGGGCGTCGCCGGCTGTACGGCGGGGCGCGGGGCGGCGGGGGGCGCAGGAGGAGGGGCGGCGGCTGGCGCGGCGCCACGCGCCGGCGTCACCGCTGCGCTCGTTGCCGCTGCAGCCGCCGCCGGCGCCACGCTGCCCGCCCCCGTGTTGGAGACGCGCGGTCCTGCTGCGGCGGCGGCCGCGCCGGGAGGGGCCCCTGGCCGCGCGCCCGCCGGCACAGCGTGCGGCTGCGAGGGCGGCGGCGGCGGCGGCGGCGGCGGGCCGCCTCCACGCGCGCCTCCCGCGTGCGTGTGCTGGGGCGGTGGCGGCGGCGGCGGCGGCGGCGGCTGCCGCTGCTGCGGCGCGTGCGCCTGCGGGTGCATCCCCTGCGGCGAGGGCAGCGTGAAGGCGTTGGGCCCTGAACCCTGCCGCTCCAGCAACACGGCGCCGCCGCCGCCGCCTGAGCCAGGGCCGGCGCCGTACGCATAGTGCTGCTGCTGGTGCGGGTAGGCGGGCGGGGTGCCGGTGGCCGCGGCGGGCGAGGGCAGGCCCGAGTAGTCGCGTCCTGACAGCGTCCTGCCGGGCCCTTGGGGAGCGTCGTGCGCCGGGCCGCCGCCGCGCCCAGCGCCGGCAAAGCCGCCGCGCCCGCCGCCGGCGTGCTGGTGCTGCTGCTGGTGGTGGGGGTAGCGGCCGGGGGTGGGGCCTGGTGAAGGGAGCGGCGGCTGCCCCTGCGGCGGGGTGGGGGGCGCGCCGCCTGGCGCGGGGTAGCGCCCTCCGGCGCCCACCTCGACGGCGTCGCCGCTGGCCCGGTGCTGCTGCTGCGGGTGTGGGTGCGGCGCGCGCGGGTGCGGGTGCGGGTGCGGGTGGTGCGGGTGGGGGCCAGAGGCGCCGTGGGGCTGGGGGGGGCCGGGAGGGGTGTAGCCGCCGCCGCCGCCGCCGCCCGCTGCGCTGTGCGGGTGCTGCTGCTGCTGCGCGGGGGACGCCAGCGCGTGGCCCCCCGGCACGCCACCGGCCACCGCCAGCCTGCCGTCCGGCGTGTGCATGTACCCGCCCGCCGGGGACCCGACAGCAAAGGCGGCGCCGCCGGGCGAGGCGTGCTGGTGAGGGCTCAGCATGGCATGCTGCTGCTGCTGCTGCTGGTGCTGCTGGTGCGGGTGCTGGTGCTGCTGCGCGGCGCCCATGACCTGCTGCTGCAGCACGTGCGCCGGCAGCATGGCCTGCCCGTGCGGCGCGGCCACAAATCCCTGCATGGGGGCTCCGCCGGCCTGCTGCATGGCGTAGGCGGCGGCGGCGGCGGCGGCCGGCGAGGGCACGCCCGCCTGCTGCATGGCGGCGTAGGGGTTCCCTGGCGCGCCGCCGGGGAAGGCCACGGCGCCGGGGTGGCCAGGCGCGGCGCCCGCCGCTGGGTGGTGGTAGGGGATCATCATGCCAGTGGCCCCGCCCTGGTGGTGCGAGGGCAGGTGCATGACGGGCACCATGGCCATCTGCCCATTGCCCATGGGCACCATCCCCATGGGCACCATCATGGGCATGCCCCACCCGGCAGGGGCAGAGGTGAGCGCGGCGCCACCGCCCGCCGCCTGCTGCGGCACGCCGCCGGCAGCCGCCGCCTCCATGTGCTGCTGCTGCTGCTGCTGCTGTTGCTGTGGGGCGTGCAGGCCGCCGCGCAAGGCGTGCGGGTGCGACGGGTGCATGGGCCCGCCGGCGCCAGGGCTGGCGAAGGCGTGCATGGGCACGTGCACGGCGTGCGGCGGCAGCGCGGGCACAGCGTGCGGCCCGCGGGGCGGCGGCGGCGCGTGCATGCCCGCCGGCGCGCCGCCGTAGCCGCCGCCGCCACCGGGATGGTCGGCGGAGCCGGGGGCGCCACGCCGCGGAGGCTGCGTGTGGTGCGGCGTGCCTGCGGGCTGCTGGCCAGCGGCGGCGGCGGCGGCGGCGGAGGGCGACACGTGGTGCGCGTACGGTCCGCTGTGCTGCCGCTGCATGCCGCCGTTGCCTCCGGGTCCCCCCGGCTGCCGCGGCCCGCCCGCGCCACCTGCCATGTAGGCGGCGGCGGGCGGGCCCCGGCCCCCGGCGCCCCTCCCGCCCTGGGGGGTGTAGGGCCCGCCGCCGCGCCCACCGCCTGGGGCGTGGTGCGCTGCCCCAGGGCTTTGCATGGGCAGGCCTTGCTGGCCGCGGTAGCCGCGGCCCGCCCCGCCTGGCGGAGCGGAGCCAGGCGTGGACGCGTCGTGGGGCGGCCGGGCGGGCGCCACGTGCGGGGCGGCGGCGGGGGCGGCGCGGGAGGAGGAGGAGGTGGTGGAGAGCGGCGGGCTGCTGCCCGTGCCCGGGGTGGCGGTGGACGCGCCGCCGCCGGCGCCAGAGTTGGAGCGGGGCAGTGCCAGCGCGGGCGGTTTGTGCGCGCTGAGCGGAGGGGCGGGCGCGGGTGCGGCCGCCACGGGCGCGGCCGCGCCGCCGCTGCCGCCGCCCTCAGAAGCTTGCTCCGGCGGTGCGGGCGGGTCGGTTGAGTCTGGCGGGGTGATGCCGTCACCGCTGGGGACTGCGGCCGCCGCCGCGCCGCCGTCCTCCTCCGCCTCCTCCTCCTCTGGCTCACCGTCCTGGTGCTGCCGCAGGTGCTCCTCCTCCTCCTCCTCCTCCTCCCCTGCGTCCTCGTACCCTCCAGCGCCCTCCGCCTCGTCCTCCTCCCCCCCGTTGGCAAAGCTTGGCGCTGCGTGGGCGTGCGCGTGCGCGGCGTGCGCGTGCGGGTGCGTGTGGCGCGAGCTGCGGCCGCTGAGCGGCGACCCCGGCGCCAGCCCCACCAGAGAGGACCCGGCGTCCGAGGGGTCGGCGCCAAGCCCCGGCGGGGGCATGTGCATGGGCACGGGCACGGGGACGGGCACCGGCACCGCCACGGGCACGGGCACCGCCACGTACGTGGTGGTGACGCCGGGGGGGTGCATGCCCGCCATGGGGCCCAGCGGTGACGCGCCGGTGGGCGCCGAGCCGCGCGCGAGGCCGCCGCGCATGGGCGAGTGGCCGTGGAGTGGCCGGGCGCCGTGCTGCATGCTCGCCAGGTCGTGCGCACCCATCAGCAACAGCTGCTGCTGCGCGTCGACGGCGGCGGCGGCGGCGTGCGCGGCGAGGGCGACGCCGGGGCGGCTGAGCGGCGAGCCTCCGACGCTGCGCCTGAGGTTGGTGAACGAGTTGCCGCTGCCGTGGCGCGTGGGGCTGAGCGGCGGCGAGGGCTGCGCCAGCGGGTGGTGCGGCGGGGCGGGCGCGCAGGCCTGCAGCGCCTGCTGGTGCAGCAGCAGCGGCGGGTGGGCCGAGGGGTCGAGGCTGGAGCGCACCAGCGCGCCGTGGGGCGGCCGGGGCGCACGCGGGGAGGCGCTGCTGCGCGGGTAGAGGTGCGCGTGGTCGCCTGCGCGGTGTGTGGGGGGCACGGGCACGGGCGGTGTGGGTCCAGGAGTGCGGGCGGGCGGGCGGGCGTGGGTGTTGAAGCGGCCTGGGGCAGGGGGCCGCACCTGAGGGGTCAAAGGGCTGGGCGCCGGGGTCAATCAGCAGCGGCTGCGCGCCGGCCAGGTGGGGGTCGTGCGCGTGGCCCCAGGTGGGCGTGCCGGGGCCCGTGCCTGCGCGGCGCGGTTGCGCGAGCGGGCACAGGGCAAAGTGAGCGCTCGCGGACGCAGGCAGTTTGGGGGGGCGTGACGGTGTGTGCGTGCCGCGGCGCCGCACCGCACCTGGGGACAGCGGCGTGCCGCCGATGGAGCGGCGCGCGCGCGGCGAGTTTTGCGCCGCCAGCACGGCCGACAGCGCCGCCGCGATGGCCGCCGGCGTGTTGGCGCTGATCTCCCCCGGCTCGTGTGCGTGCGTGCCGCCCGGCTGCGCCGCAGAGCCGCCGCCGCCGGGCAGCGGCGAGGCGTGGCCGGTGGCCCGCCCCGACCTGCCGCCACCACCCGTCCCGCCCTGGGAGGGCTTGGCGGCGGCGCCGGGTGCAGAGGCGGTCTTGCCTCCCACCAGGCCCGTGCGCAGCAGCTGCAGCTGCGGGGTGAGCTTGGTCAGCGAGCCGGCGCGCGGCGGCGGCGGGTCGAGCGGCGCGGCGCCGTCCTCGCCGACGTCCTCGGTGGAGCCTGGGTGGTGCGGCGCGTCGCCGTTGCTCTGCCGCTCGGGAGGCGGCGCGGTAGCGCTGCCATCGGCGGCGTCGGCGTCATGCTGCTCAGGAGGCGGGTGGGCGTCGCCGTTGCTGAGGGTCTGCTCCTCGCCCTCCTGCTCGTCCGCCCCGCCCTGCTTTCCATCGTCGGCGGCAGGCTGAGGGCTCCTGGCAGTGTCAGCTGCTGGGGGAGTGCTGCTGCGCCGCTCGTCGCCGGGTGCGGCAGCGGGGGCGGGCGAGGGGCTGTCGCTCCGCGGCGCTAATGTGTCGCCAGCCGCCGCCGCCGGCACTTGGGTGGGTGTCGCCACGGCCACGTCAGACATGGTATTGTTGGTGACCTGCAGACAGCAAGCAGGGCGCCCAGCAGTTGGGTGCAGGCGCACCGCATCGCGACGCAGCGTCACGGTGACCCGCGCCCCTCCCCGGCCGCATCATCGTCAGGCGCAAGGCGCACACCTGGTCCTCAAGGCAGGCTCGCCGTAAGCCGTCTGGTCGTGCGCTTCACTGAGGTGGCCAGCAGGAAAGAAATCAGCTGCGAGGTCCGGTGCACGCAGCGCCACCAAGCGCGTCGGCGCACGTGCAGCCCAAGCCTTGCGCCAAGGCCGCAGCTGCGTCTGCTGAGGATGGCAGCTGGCCCCGTGCACACCACCATTCACCCCAGAAGAGTCTGGCGTTCATCGCAGCGCACCTTTCCGGTGCCTTGTCCGCGCTCGGTCAGAGGGGAGACTCTCGAGCCAGCACTGCAGCGTCCCCCTGCAAGGGCAGCGTGGCCAGATCCGCACGCATCAGAGAGCTGGGGCCCGCGTGCGATGCGGAAGCGAGCCAGTGGCGACAGGTCGTCGTCCCGCACTGCTGCACCGGGCTGTGCGGCCTCGGGCCCCACGCGCGCGCCAAGGGGACCTCGACGCACGCACGACCCGCGACCATCACCACTGCTGCGCACTGCCTTGATCAGAGGTCTCTGCAGCTGACCTGGTTTCTGCCGTGAAAGAGGGGCGGCGGAGACGACCACACTCAAGTCGACGTTCTCCGTCACTCGCACGACCTCACACTACGTGGCAGGCACATGTAAGCTTCGTCGTCGCTGGTGTGGGCTCGCTCTTGCTCCGCCGCGCCCGCAAAAAGCGAATGGGGTTCTTCCGCAGAAGGCAGAACGCGAGTCCCGATGGCGATGCGGCGCTGGAGGCAGCAGGCAGCGTCATGCATGCATGTGTGGCGCGGTGCGCATCGCTCGCTTGCGGCTCCACGGCTGGAGGGGGCCGCATCAGTCGGAGCGCAACCATCGGGCGATGCGCCTGCCCCTTGGCGATGAGGCAAGGGGCTGTGGCACTTGTAGGCATTCTGTTGTGCGGTCTCACGTGTGGGCCAGAGTGGGCTGCTGCCCGCGATGGAGCGTGCCAAGGGGCGCGGCGCACGTGCGGCGTCCTGCTGGCTGCGCAGGCACATTGGCCCAGTCGTGTGCGGTGGGTTAGGCCTCTCAGCAGCAGCTAGATGTCAGCGCATCGCCCGTGCGCACACGACGAGGAGCCGATGGTGGCCGATGGATCGGCCCATGGGGCAGGTCGCCCAGGCGCGAGTGCGATCGCAGCGCGATTTCGACACACGCAGCACGACTGCTCTCGCGCCTGACACAGTAGTGTGCAGCAGCGCTGGCGATGGCGTTGGCGAGGAGCTGATCAGCCCGCCACCCCGATTTTTCGGCGGAGGCTCAACAGCGTATGGTGCTCGGCAGCGCTGGCCAGCCGCAGCGTCCTGCGGCTGAGGCCATGGAGGGGCATCTGCAGCATGGGGCGGAGAGCGGCTGCCGCCGGCAGGCCTCGGCAGGGCAGGCGTGCGCTGCGGCATCAGCCACGTTGCTAGGCTTGGCAGTGGTGGCCTTGAGCTGCTGCAGAGCAGCCGAGGCGCAGCTCATGTACCCGCTGGTCGGCCGCGGCATGCCTCCCCCGGCGTCCAGCGCCACCGCGCCGCTTGCGGTCACGCTCGACGTGCTCATCGACAGCGTGCAGTCCATCAACGCTCTGTCCAACCTGTGGACCGGCTTTGTGTGTGAGTGCGCCTGCGGGTGCACCTGTGGGGCTTTGCAGAGGCCGCTAGCCACTCGGGAGGCAATCGACCACAACACAGCTGCTGCACGGCTGCGGCTGCCCCTTCAGGGTTCCACTTGGAGTGGCGCGACGACCGGGCCGCCCCCGCCATGGCCGACGCCACCCGCCAGTGGGCCGCCAACGCCGTGCGCTCGAGCTTCAACAACGCGACGAGCTGCCAGCTGCCCTGCGACTACACGGGCCACCCGGCGGCGGGCTGCTGCGACGGCGTCTACCTGCCGCACCTCGAGCTTCCCAACGCCGTGGGCCTCAGCCAGGTGTGTGGAGGAGGGGGGGGAGGAGAGAAGAGGGGGGCACTCAGGCGTCGCAGGGCAACGTCACGCACAGCAGCGGCCGCAGCAGTCACGCCCCCCCCCCACACCTTCTCACGTGCCGCAGGAGTCAGTGTACAAGTGGCGCGTGTGGCTGGAGCCTGACCCACTGACGGGCCAGCCCTCTGGCACCGTGCACCGCACCGTGCTCGTGTCCGCCACCTTCAGGTCGCCCTTTGACTTCAGGGCGTGGTGGGTGCAGCCTCGTCTCTCCTCCTGGCAGGGCATCGTTGCGACGCTGCGCAGCGCTGGCCCCCAATGACGCCCCGCTGCCCGCGTGTGTGCGTGGCGCTGCGCAGGCCGTTTGAGCACCAGCACCTGCTGATCGAGGCGCAGATGCCCCCCAGCCAGGCGGACCGCGTCACCCTGGTGCTCAACAACGCCGTGCAGCTGGTCGACACGCCGCACACAAAAGGCGCGCGCTCTGGGTGGCGCCACCCAAAGGGCAACTCCCTCTGCTGCATGCCTCATCTCACACGCACAGCACCCTTGGTGTGGCGGCCGCATGCACAGGCGACATCATGCCCGGCTTCCACGTGGTCAGCATCACCAAAAGGGTGTACGACACCAGCGCCTGCTTCAACGCCACCAACATGACGACGTCACTCTGGTCCATCCCAACAGACAGCGGCCAGGTGCGGCGGCGACAAGGGAGGAAGGGTGGGAGCGGGGCAGCGTGGGGGCGCACGGCAGTGCCCCCCCGTGAGGCACCCCGCATCTCACGCGTCTCTGCTGGGTGTCGCTCTGGCCTGCTGCCCTCAGGTGGTGTTCAAGCCCTTGGTGCCCGGCGGGTGGGCGCAGCTGGGCCAGGCCGAGCCCGCGGACATGACGTACGCGCGCATGGCCTCGTGGGAGTGCGACGAGCAGCCCCTGCGCCCAGGCACCGACACGGACGAGGGGCTGGCGGGCTACGCGCCCCAGGTGCGGCGTGCATGGATTTGCAGCGTGCGCGCGCGCGGCTGTGGCGGTTGTGGCGTGCATGCGGCCTGCGGTGCGAGCGTGTGTGTGCGCGACTCGGCGAGGCCAGGACCGCCAGGAACGCGTCCAACCGCCTCGCAGCACACGTTTGCCAGCCAAGCAGCTGGTGCAGGGCCGCCTCCCTCTGATGTGCGTGGCGGCCCGGCCTATCCCCAGGTGCTGGTGGTGGACGTCATGATCAAGCGCGACCTTAGCTACTACGTGCTGGCCTTTCTCGTGCCGCTGGTGCTGCTGGGGTACATGGTGAGGGCACCACGCCGGCCTGCTCAGGCAACGCCTTCTCTGATGCGCCGAGCCTCACATCTCGCCGCCTAGGGCCTGGGCATCGCCTCCTCGCACATCACCTTTGCGGGCGGGCGCCCCCTGGACGGCGCAGCGCAACCTGGCCTGCCTTGCGTGGCGTGGTGCACCCACACACCTGGCCGCCAGGTGTTCATAACGTACGCCATTGAGAGGACCAACCTGGAGGCGCGCCTGGGCATCGTGGTGACGCTGGTGCTGGCCGTGAGCGCGCTGCAGTTCACCTGGTCCTTCCCCCCCGCCGCGTACGTCAACACGGTGCAGCAGGTGCGCCGCCCGGGTGGGCGGGCCGTGCAGGGCGGCCCCTGCCGCCGCGCGCACAATCCCCCCCCACACACACGTGCATGTCCTTTGGCTCGCTTGCCGTTGTGCTGCGAGACATCTGATACGGTAGTTGGGCTCCGGCCCCGCCGAGGCCTCCAAACAGATGCAAAATGCAACACACACACACACGCTCGCCACATCGCCCAGCAGACCGCGTGTGGCGCATGCCGTGCTGCGTCTGCTGCTGCAGATTGCGCTCATGACGTACATCCTCTACTTTTTGGTCGCCGCCGAGTCCATGGTCACCTCGCACATATGCCGCATGCACGCGCGACGGCGCGCGCACGCCCAGCTGCTGCAGCTCACCCACAGCCCCTCACAGCACCAGGTCGACCCCTCGCAGCCCTCGGACGCCAGCACCCTGGTGGGGCAAGGCGCGCGGCGCACCACCTTCATCGACCTGCCCTCCCTGCCACACCACCTCTCGTCCACGGGTCCTGGTCTTGAAGCGACCGCCGCAGCGCCGGCGCCGGCGGCGGGCCACCAAGGCAGCACCGCCGCCAAGCAGCCATTCCCCGCGCACAGCCCCCGCGCGGCGGGGCACCAGGCTGATTGCTCCTTACTGCGCCCCAACGACGACGGCGTGGTGGTGCTGTGCGCCGGGGGACAGAGCAGCGCTGTGCTGGAGGTGCTGCCGCCACGCGGCGACGCCCCCCCTGCTGCGTACGTGCTGCCCGTGTCCATTGGCCCTGGCCCCGTGGCAGAGGGCCGGAGGGCGCCCGTGCCTGGCAGCAGCCTGGGCAGCGCGTCCGACCTGGCTTTGCTCAGCCCGCAGGGGGAGGGCAGCAGCGGCTTGACGGCGGTGCAGCAGCGCGGCGGCAAGCAGGCGCGCATGGCGTCGCCCCCGGAGCGTGAGGCGCTGGCGCGGGGGAGCGGCGGCCTCGGGCGGTGGGCGGTGTTCGTTGACGCGCGGCGGCGCGACGCAGGCGCGCTTGCCAGGTGATGACTTGGGTGCGGAGCGGGCGTCATCTGCTGCGCTCGCACGGCTGCTTTCGGGGTCGGCGTGCCACCTCGTTCACTTGTTCGCACATGTGCTCGCCGCAGGGCGGTGAGCGGGCGCATGTCCGAGGCGGCGCGTGCCACGCGCTCCTTCACCGACCGCGTGGCCAAGGACGAGGCGTTCGCCGTGCTGGTGTGTGTGGCGGGGGAGAAGGGCGCCCTGCAGGCTACGTAGGGGGCTTGCATGGCGCGCCATGCCAAAAGCGCAGGCTGCCGCGGCGCGCTTGGTCGGGTGTGTTGGGGAGAGGCGTTTTGTGACGCTGATGTCAAGCGAGTGCGTGTGCAGTTTGCTGGCCGGCTGGACACCATCTTTTGCTACACGCTGCTGGCGTGCTTCACCCTCACGCTCGTCATCCTCTTCTACGTCAACATCCAGGTCCGCTGTGCGAACTGCTT
>VFQP010004893.1_pt1 | contig 12056 bp, 16 predicted proteins | sample 3512351 | NCBI WGS metagenome assembly VFQP01 (sample SAMN10412372, study PRJNA504923) | tailings metagenome | isolation source: Relicate 1 Philex TSF1 revegetated site | place: Philippines: Tuba, Benguet | collected 2017-08-29 | reverse complement strand
GAGCGCGGACCGCGATGCGGTGGGGCGCCAGGCCGCGGCGGCACTGGCCAAGCTGCACGGGGGCTCGGGCGCGTCGGCGTGGTGCGAGCTCTTGCTCAGGGGGCTGGCGGTGATCCCTGCTCTTCGTGACTCCTCCTCTTTGGCGCTGCGCTTCGTCGTGGAGGCCACCGCGATCGCGTGCAGCGCCTGTTTCTTTGCGCGCGCGCACAATCCTTGAGGTTTCCTCGGCCTGCAAAGCCTGCAGCGCGCGCACAGAAAGCTTTGCACATCCTCAGCGTGCAGCAGCACAGCAGCAGCAGCACTCAGATTCTTCCCCGTGTGCCAGCCGAAGAAACCATGGCCTCCACTCGTCTGTCCTCACGCCTCAGCGCCCAGAACGCGGCGGCGTGTCAGCGCGTGGCGTGTCGGTTGCCAACGCGCCTGGCCCCGCAACGGCGCGCTCTCGCTGTGGCGCGTGCCGCCCCCGAGTCGGCCACGATCGCCACCGGCGCGAACTCGCCAGCGCGTCTGCGCTTGCTCAGCAGCGTAGCGGAGCTCTGCGAGGTCGAGGTGAGAGCGAGCTGTGGCGTTCTGCATGTTCGCCGCGCGCCGCGCTCTCGACTTGGCGTCCTCAGGCGTGTGGCTCACGCTCACCGCTGCCCGCGCGGCTCCAACGCACGCCTCTCCTCACTTGAGAGCTTGGCAAGCTCCGGGCCAGAACAGAAGTCATGCTGCTCATCGCCGCACGCCGACCGCAGGGGCTGACGACCAAGTTTGAGGCCTTTGCCGGCCGCAGCGCGATGCTCGGCGTCAGCGTGGCGCTGGGCATAGAGGCGCTCACCGAGGAGTCGCTGCTCGCCCCAGTGCCGGACGCGCAAGCACACGTGCTGCTGGCGCTGTCTGTGGCGGCCATCGTCTCGGCCAGCGCTGTGGCGGGTGAGTGGGTGACTCGCGAACCGCACGCCGCCGCCCCCGCCTCGCGCACCCTCCCCTCCCCTTCACGTGCTCGTTCGCCAACCCTCTGCTGCCGCAGCGGTGCAAGCGGCCACCCGCGCCTCGCGCCCCGAGGCGCCGGTGCTGCTCGAGCCCGTCATCTCCTCGCTCACGGCCGCTCAGCGCGCCGCCGCCACCGTCTCGGTCGAGGACGGCCTGACCAAGGACGTGAGTGCGCTTCCCCTCTGAGCAGCTGCCCACAACCACACCAGGGTGCCCACAGCCGCCGGTGCCAGGGCAGGCACGCACGCTCAAAGCCAACCGGCGCGGCGTTTTCCCCCTTTGCCCGCGAGCGCAGTCCATCGTGGCCATGGACCTTGCCGTGGACAACGTGCTGGCCACCATCTTCACCCGCGCCCGCCTGGACTGGCTCACTGACGAGGCCTTCTACGTGGACATTGACTGAGTGCGGCACGCCAAGGGGCGTTCCTGCGGCCGAGGTGCACCGCCGCCCTTGGCGCGCTCAGCGCGCCGTTGGGGACGGCCCTAGCGCGAGGCCGCCTCCTCCTCTTGGGGGGCCGCAGCCCAGCTTGTACGATTAGGTCATGCCTCCCCCAATCACAGGCGCCGCGGCCATAGCGAGCTGAGCGCACGCACGCCGCTGGTGAGGATTCATCAGCCCCCCCCTCCCGCACACGCTCACACACACCTCCCGGGGGCAGGCGCCACGCGCTGCGCGGCGCCGTCGCTCTCTTGCGATGCTTTCGGGTCAGAGTTGGCGGGGCTGAAGACCTGGCTTGTTGCGCGAGAAATGGGGGCGTCCTCCACCAGGACACCAGGGCAGCACCAGGGCAGCAGCACGCCAGGCCGGCGTTCTCATGACCAGGCTAGAGGCGGCGGGCACAGCACGCCGCCAAAGCGAGCCGCATCTGGGGTATTTTTCTCTGTTCGATGTCCGTCGTGTGGTGTGGGCGTGGCTGGCCGTTGTCTTGTGGCGTGGACTCTGTGTGACACTCCTACCTGACTCGCTCTCCCCACCCATCAACGCACCGGTGGGTCGCACCAGGTGCCAGGTGCCAGGTGCATGCGTCCTGTGCCTGCGTCGCGCTGCGGGGACGTGGCTTTGCGTCGTCATGCCGCCGGCTTGTTGGTGGGGGGAGCGCATGATGAGACAGAATGAGAGCGATGTGGGAGGGGGCTTGCGAGAGGGGAGCGTGAGAGGAGCGTGACCTGCTGACATTTCCAGAGAACGACGCGCGTTCATCCCAACGCCGCAAGGCTGGCTATGGTGGGCGGGGCCGCGGCCGGAGCGCGTATGCCCGCCCGCGTCCCCTCCACCCCAACGAAGGCACGTGCCGCTGCGCGCACCGCCTCTTGTTGTCTTCATCTTGTGTTGTGCCCCTCGGTATGGCGATGGCGCCGCCCATTGGCGACGTGCTGTCCGCCCAACCCTGTGCCTGGAGAGGGCCGATCAACGCACAATCGAGGCAGTCCCGGGGCAGGGTATAGCAATCTCAACCCGCCCGCGTTTCGTTCGTTTGGTCCTCCCTCTCCACCATGTACACCTCTTCCTGCTTGTGCCCTCTTTGGCAGGCTCAGAGCAAGAGCCTGCTCCCCGCCCTGCGGTGCTCTTCCGTTGTCCGCTTGGGGTGTCCTCAGCTGCACTGCAACAAACAGGCTCTTCTACTGCGTCGTTGCAGGGGACATTCTCCAAGAGCCAGGATGGCCAAGAGCCAGCCGAACAGATGTTCTGCAGAACAGATCGGGAATCGCCGAGCGATGAAAGAAGACGCCATGCGCGAGGCAGCGCGGACGGAGGAGCAGCATCAATGGTGGGCTCCCTTCCCAGGGGCGCCTGAAGCGGCACGCTGAAGCGGCAAGAAGGCAGGGAGGTGAAGGCCAGCGGGCCCAGCGAGCAATCACGCATTGGGGGCTGGCGGCGAGGGTGGCCATGACGCTTGACGTGGAGCTGGCGGCGAAAGCAGCGCCGCCGCTACAGGAGCGAGGTTCTTCCAGCAAGACTTGGGGCGTACGAAGGCTACAGGAGTACAGGCGTGCGGGACTGCAGGGTCAACCGGTCCTGGGGGGCAGGGTGGTGGAGCAGCCCTGGCTGGAGCGCTCCAGCGCGTCCTGGAAGCTGGGCTGCAGGCTGTCGAGCGCGACGGCCAGGCCGCCGTCGGCCCGGGGCTGCCGCCAGACCACCCGCTTGGACCAGCACAGCGTCTTGGTGGACGTGAGGAAGGTGCGGAAGCCGCTCAGCGTGCTGAGGCTGTCGAGCGTGCGGGCCGCCGTGGCCCTCGTCATCTGTGCGCAGGAGCACGCTCGCCACGAGGCGCAGGATTGGTGAGCGCCGTCTCCTTGCAGGCGCCTTTGGGGTGGCCGCTGCTGCAAAGCCGCTGCTGTGGGTCACTCTGTCCTCAGCACACGCAGCATGGGCGCCACAAGATGCTTTAGCAAAGCGCACCACGAGGTCGACGTAGTAGAGCACGTCGGAGCTGGTGATCTCGCGGTAGGACCAGCAGCGCAGCGCCGTCCACGTGAAGCCGCGCGTGTCGTTCACCGCCACGCCCATGAAGGACACCATGCCCTGCGCGCAGCGCAGAAGAAGAAGCCAGGGGCCCCGGTTTTGTGCGCGGGGCATTGAGTGGAGTGTGGAGCGGACGCTGCTGCACGGCAGAGGTGTGAGGTGCGTCGGACCCGGGTGGGGACGCGTGCCGCCGGCGTGCCATGCCCTCACCGTGACGAGGGCGGGGCACAGCTGTGCCTGCGCCACCTCGACGCTGATGGAGGTGCCGCCGGCCGCCAGCGGCGGCTGGATGATGATGCGCACGCTCTCGGTCTGCACGTTGGCTGGCACCGGCGGCGAGGGGGGCAGCGGCGGCCGCGGCGGCGACGGCGGCGCCAGGCGGAGAGGCGGGCTGGGCGGGGTGGTGCTGCTGCAGCACAGGTAGGCTGCCGTGGGGCCGCACCTGCAGACGTGTGCCAAGTGCGCGGTGAGCGTTGGTGTCTGCTTTACCCACCACAGCCGGAGCCCGCGCCGCAGCCGATGGCGAGCGCGCCTTACCTGGTGAAGGTCGGCGGGCTGACGCCCACGGCCGTGGTGACCACAGAGTTGCAGGGAATGCGCGCCGTCTGGACGAACGAGCTCATGAAGGCGATGAACGAGGTGGCGAACGCTGTGGCGTCGTCGGGCGAGCCGAACGTCGAGGTGATGATGGTGACGAGCGGGCCCACCTGCGCGCCGCGCACAGCAAGGTTCCGGCTCGGCTGCTCTCAGCAGTGTGACCGCGGTGGGACTGGAATGTGCAACGGGTATGCCTGCGGCCCACGGGTGCGCACTGGGCGCGCGGCGCAGTCCGGTCTCTCACCTGCGTGCAGGTCTGGGGCTGGTAGAGCTGCCTGCCCGAGTAGCCCAGGAAGGTCTGCAGCGCGGTGATGGAGCGCGCGCACTGGTCGTAGGCCAGCGACGCCGACGCGGCGACCTGGATGGTGACGGCGGTCGGGCCCGAGGGCAGCGGCACGGGCGGCTCGGGGGAGGGCGGCGTGGGCGGCGAGGGCGGAGGCGAGCGCGTCGACTTGGGCGCGGGCGGCGGGGGCGGCGACCTGCGGGATTGGTACGCAAGAGGACAGCAAGATGACAACGCTCGAAGGTGGCCAAAGGGCCAAGCGACGCGAGGCCAGAGAGGTGCGTGCGTTGAGCGAGCGAGCGTCCCGACTCACGCTGGCGGGCTGGGCGGGCAGTAGAAGACGTCCGAGTTGCTGCTGTTGAACGCAACGGACGGCAGGCCGCACTGCGCGACGGCGCTGAGCGACGCGCCGCATCCGCCGCCGGGCACGAGGGTGCCGTTGGCCGTCAGAGGCAACCACTGGCTGGCCAGGCGCCGCACGACCGACGCGTTGTTGAACTTGGCCAGGAACTGCTGCGCCGTCTGCGCGCAGGAACGGAAGGGGGCCAGGTTTGCGTCGTGGCAACGTCGCGGCAATCTCGGCCCACGCATGGCCTGCGCGGACGGCCCGGGTGCTGCGCAAGCGGCCGCGCACCTCGGTGACAAACAGGCCGGCCATCGCGTAGATGGACGTCTCTGTGTAGGCCTGGCACTGCCAGGGGAACTGCGTGCGGAGGCTGCCGCTGACCAGAGTGCTGACCTGCGCACCCACAGCGTCCCAGCACGCCTGGCGTTGGCAGTCGTTGAGCACGCCAGTGGCGCACTGATGGTGATGCTTAGAGGGAAGCAGCGGCTCGCGCACCTGGCTGGCGAAGGCGTCGCACCCAGTCTGGTTGAAGCTCCTGACGGTGGGAAACTGCAGGTACACCAGCACCACGCAGGCGGGCGGCGGCGACGGCGGCGGCGACGGCGGGGACGGCGGCGGGGGCGGCGGCGACGGCGGCGGCGGCGGGGCGGGCGGCGACGGCGGCGACGGCGAGGGCGACGGGGAGGGCGGGGGCAGGGCGCGGGGCGGCAGGGGCGCGGGCGGGCTGGGCGCGCACGCCAGGTCCGAGAAGACGTAGCGGGGCGGCGGGACGCCAATGTCGGCGGTGGCCACCGTGTAGTTGCCGTTGCCCTGCGGCAGCCAATGCACACTCGCAGGGTTAGGATGACGTCCAAGGAGGACTTGGGAGGACACATGCAGGGCACCTCAACCACTCACCCTGGAGTCGGCATACGTCGCCACGAAGCCGCAGCCCGGGTTGACGTTCTCAATGACGTTGCGCCAGTTGCCCTCCTCGTCCATCGCGTCGTACTGCAGCCCATTTGACACATTCCACACAGGAAACGCCCCCCCCCTCTCAGCTACTGCGCAGGCGACTGGCGCGCCGTCCCTGCTTCTGCTGCATCGCAGCAGGCGGCTGGCACCATTGCAGGTTGAGGGGCAGGCCGGGTCCCTGGGCAGGCGCCCTCCCCAGCATTTCCCGCACCAGGTAGTTGATGTCCTCGCTGTTGGCCGAGTAGTAGAGCGTGAGCTCCAGCTTGCTGCTGTTCTGCCTGGACGTGAAGATGTTGACGGCGTTGCAGCGCCGGCTCACGTACGTGTCGCGCGAGGGGTAGTAGAAGCTCAGGGGGATGCCCCAGAGCAGCGGGCAGTCCGACTGCGCACACGCGGGGTTGAGGCGCACGGGCAGCGTGCCATGAAGCCAGGCGTGGCGCTGTCGTCCTCCGCAATCCACAATGTCCCCGCATGAGCCTCCAGCTGCAGTGCGCTGAGTCGGCTGGCGGCAGCTGGGTGTGGAGTTATTCGCCTCCTTTCCTTCCCGCTCCCCCCCGGATCTTCACCTGACTGAAGGAGCGCGTGTTGCTCGTGACGGAGATGGTGGCGTACCACCGGGTGGGGGGTGGCGACGTGGGCCTGCGGGCGGCAGGCGGTGCACCCCGCGCCTGGTTAGGGCCCCCCTGGTGCCGCGTGATGGGAGGCGGCCTGTGAGGCTGCTGAGAGGCCTACGCACGAGGGCGGGCTCCTGGCGCCGGGTGGCCTGGGCGGCGGCGAGGGCGACGAGGGCGGCGATGGCGGGGTGGGCGGCGCGGCGGCCCGCCGGCCGCATGTGGTCGGCATGATGATGGGGAACGAGTCCGTCGCCTGCGGGTGGCAACAGCAAAGCGGTGGTGCTCTCTCGTGTCTGGTCCATGCCAACCCAGCGGACTGCACGCTCTTCCACGCCTCCCAAAGGACTGCAAGCTACTGCTGCCCTGGTCAAACCCAGGCGTCTGGCATCAGCCGCACTGGCCGTGCCGACCACCGCTGGGCGCTGCTGCAACCAGGGGCCCGCTCCGGTGCTGCCGCAGCCGCCAAGCCGGGCAGGGAGCCTCACGTTGTTGGAGGCCGGCGAGACGGGGCTGCCGCAGCCGTCCGCGCTGACGCCCTGGTTGACGGTCTGCGCCCAGAGCCACACGTACAGCTCGCCGGCGTGCGACAGGTCGGCCGGGTCGCACACGTCCAGCCCGTCCTTGCACAGGCAGCCGTAGTTGTTCTCAAACTGGTACCGCGCGTCGTAGCTCGACTTGTTCGGGTCGCACACCTGCACAAAAGGAAAAGGCCAGCCTTTTTCCTTCGTGCCGTGAGCAGGCATGTGGTCACCGGCTGGTGTCAGTTGCGGGGTCCCAAAGGTGTGATGCCCTTACAAATCGAAGGTTGATGGCAAAGCTGATGCAGGTGAAGCGGTCGGCGGGGACGGCGATGGACTTGTCGGTGTAGCCGACGGGCCGGCCGGGCAGCAGGCTGTCCCACACGCTGAGCCCAAACATGGTGTAGGCGCCGTTGTAGTTGCGCGTGAAGTAGGGCTGCGAGGAGCGCTGGCCGTCCAGCTGCAGCGTGACGACGAGCAGGTCGTCGTGGCTCCGGAACAGCAGGGCTCTGCGTTGTGTGCACGATGCACATGCGGTGTGTGAGCTTGACGTCTGGTGCAGCCATCTGTGGCGAGGGTCGGGCGCTCAATGCCACAGCGAGCACTGCACGCCATGCCATGCAGTGGAAGCGGGGGCTCCAGGTGCAGAGTGGTAGTGTGCTGTAGTAGGGCGGCTGTGTGTGTGCACCTGGCCACGGGTTCCCTTGCGGTGCTGTGCAGGCGTGGCCCGGCGCGTCGCTGCAGCGCTTTCTTCGTGCGTGCTGCGCTTCATGACCTCAGGACGTCGGGTGAGGGAAAGGCAGGGTGCCGCACCACCCTGGCTGCCACCAGGACGTGGTTCCTGGAGGCGGTCCGCCATGTTTCCGTGCCGTGCAGATTTGCCCGACACGCCCGCCATCTGGACCCCCCGCAACCACTCACTTTCCGAGCGTGGTGCCGGTGCTGGCGTCCCTGAGCGGGCGCGTCAGCACGCCGTTCGGGTACTGGGCGTTCTCCTGCGCGGCGCGTCCGAGCTGATCGTGGTGAGTTGGCGCTACAGCCCGTTCGCGTCCTGCCGACTCGAGGCGGGGTCCTCCTCACCTCGGATTGGCACACATCGCGCCAGTAGGGGAACGCCGTTGTCCCGGGGATGATGCAAACTGACGGGTCCGTGCTGTATGAGTCTCCCGTCTGCGAGGCAGAGGGCACCGGTACGGCCTGTCGTCCTCGAGCACCGCTTGCACGACTCTCGCTCGGCTCGAGAGGCTTACCGGGCAGCGCGTTCCGGTGCTGCAGGCCAAGCTGGTCAGCCTGTCTTGGCTGTTCTGGGCGCACCAGGCCCCCAGGCCCCGCGCCGGCTGGGCCGTGGCCAGCCTCGCAAGTCCGCACACCACCAGCGCCGCAAGCGCTAGCCGCACAACAGCATGATCCATCGCTTTTCTAGCAAGAGGCCTCCGCTGTTCGTGCCGCCAGCAGCGCGCCATAGGGACTGACCGCTGCTCCGGGCGTTCGGGCGCCTGCTACTGCCCGGCGACCGCCTTGGACGTCGAATGCGGAATGCTCGCCTCGCACACCACTTGGAGCGCTCTGCCTATCTGACTTTCCTTCCGCGCTGCTGCGCTCTCCGGTCAAAGTCAAAGTCAACGCGTTGACCACGGCATCTCCACACCGCAACGGGCAAACCCCGGCCCATGTCGTAGCTGGCTCAGCTCTGTGCTTGCTGTGCATTCTGTCCGTGCGCAACCTGCTGGGAGGCAGCCACCATCGCATCGCTGCTGCTGGTCGCCGCTGTTTCGTTTCGTTGCATGTTGCCGTCAGCCGGGCATGGCTGCTTGGTCGCCGCTGTGCATCACGCCTTTGCAGTCCTTGGCTCTCCAGGGCAGGTCCAAAACATGAAGAAGCGGGGTCCCCACGCCATCGCTGCATCGCCACATCGAAGCCAGTGTCTCAGGGAGGGGGGCGCCACATCGCACGCAGGGTCAGGCGTCAGCCATGCCCGCACAGCGCCTTCGGGATGCGATGCAGTTGGTGGTCAATGGGGGAGCGGATGGCCCACCCCACACGGACGATGTTCCACGCACGACGCAGCCTCTGCACACAGGCGTCCCACGCGCCCACAGCGGGGGTGGGGGCAGAGCGCACACCGTGCAGCGCGCCGCCGCCGCCGCCGGCAGCGCCCGGGCACGTCACACACGGACGGGAATGTTGTCCCCGATGGGGGCCTCCGTGCACACACTCAAACGACAGCAGACCATCAGTGTGCTTTGCTCTGCCAGGCCGGGCGCCTGTTTGCTTGTCCGCAGTCACGCAGACACAACACGCCCAGGCGCCGCGTCGCCTCAGCACGTCCTCCGCCTCAGGACTGGGTGCTGTTCCGGCACCCGCCTGAAAGGCGCGGCAGTGCGGGGGAGGCCAGGCTAGTAGGGCGGCGGCGCGCACGTGTGGGCTGCGTCCGTGGGGTCGAGCGCGTAGGAGGTGGAGGGCAGGAAGTTGAGGATGTTGACGTCGCCGCTGTTGAGACGCACGTACGACCTGCGCACGTTGCGGGGCGCACGCACGGGGAGCCGACTGAAGCGCCAGCTTGCTGCTGCAGCTTAGCAAGCACGCCTCTCTTGCAAGCTTGGCCAAACGTTGGGTGGCGGCCCAGGCAGCTGGCCTCCCCGCGTACCTGCAGAGGACACGTGCGCGGCCCACCCAGTCGGCAAAGTACGGCGGCGTGTTGAGCCACGCGCGCAGCTTCTCGGCGGCTGCCGGCGTGAGCACCAGGTTGAGGCGGTACGCGAACGCCTGGCCGTACGGGAAGTCAGACACCTGCGTCAAAGCAGACGCACAGCGCAGGCGCAGCGCACACTGTCGCCGCGCTACCTCTGGACAGAGGCCGCCTGGGTGGCTGTCGCCAGACAGGGAACGCAGTGTCAGCCGCCGCGTCGCACCTGGCACGGCCCCGTGTACCGCCAGTCGGTGCCCTGGGTGAGGCTCAGGTTGGTGTTGAGCGTCACGCGCGTGGCCACGCGGGCCGCCACGCACAGCGTGCTGTTGATGTACTGCTCGTTCACCTGCGGCGGCCCAGGCGCGCGCGCTTACAGAGCCTCGCGCTTCCAAATCCTCCTTGGGCGCTGCTGGCTTTCGGCACTGCCCGCCCACGTGCATGCTTGCTCCCGGCAGCGTGTGAGTGGGCGACCGCCCTCACCTGGGCATTGAGGCTGGGCACGATGACGGTGATGTCGCGGACCTGGTTGAGCGAGGGGCCGTAGGGGCTCAACGGCGGCGGGCTGCTCAGCAGCGAGGGGTAACCGCCGCCGGGCGGGCGGGCGTTGGAGCAGCACAGCGCCGGCACCTGCGCACGCGGGCCCCGCAGGCACACCATTGCCGGAACCCATGCGTGCAAATGACGCAGTATACTGACGGCTGCGAAAAGGCGAGAAAGGTTGATCATGGGAGCGTGTGTGTGAGGAATCCAGCGTGTGTGTGAGGAATCCAATGTGGCCTGCGGGGACTGGGCTCACCTCTGTGCAGGTGCTGGTGACGAGCACCTTGTCCGCCGTGGTGAGCAGCGTGATGATAGAGCCGCAGGGGATGCCCATGAGCGGCACGTTCTCGTTCAGGTCGCGCTGCACCAGGTTCCTGCAAGGAGAGGGACGCTCCGCCCAGTCCGTGGCACCTGCCATGAGTCCATGGGCCCCCGCGCCGCCCCCTGTCCCTTGGTGCGAGCGCTGCTGTGCACCAGCACCTTGCTGGGACGCAGCCCTTAAGCCACTCACCGGAAGAGCACCGAGTCGGTGGCCGAGTTGAAGTAGACGCTGATGCTGAGCGCCTGGCCCGACAGGTAGCACTGCGGCGGCGACGTGCTGATGCCGTACATGGTGATTTGGATCTGTGAGCACGCAGCCGCAGTGGGCATGCGGAGGCACGCATTTGCTATGGGCCTGCAGGTGAAGAGCTCGGCGAACTCCTGGGGGCCCGCAGCCACCGCCAGGCGCTGTTGGTTCGCTGGCGCCCTGTGCCGGGGTTAGGCGGCAAGATGGTTGAGTTTGAGGCTCACCTGCAGGAGGGAGGACATGGCCTGGCACGACGTGGTGGTCCAGGTCCAGTTGGTGGGCGCCACCACCGTGTAGAGAAGCGCGGCGAAGGTGGTCTGCGGCGGCAGCGGCGGCGGCGCCGGCGGCTGCGGGACGCTGGGCGGCGGCGGCGGCGGCGAGAAGGGCGGCGGCGGCGGCGGGGGCGGCAGCGGCGGCGGCGGGGGGCAGACGATGGCGGGCTGCAGGTTGGTGTTGTTCCAAGTGAAGGTGGGGATACCGCAGCTCGTCACGTCGGCGGTGAAGTTGGCGCCGCACTGGAGGTGCGTGAAGGTGTTGAAGAACGTGAAGGCCATGGCTGCAAATTGACAGGGGCGGAAAAGGCGCAAGCAAACGACAGCTCGCGCGCATGCCCGAGGGTGCGCCGGCCCATCAAGGTCCCACCGCCCGGACGCTAGCAATGACCGCTCCCGCCCCTCACGTGAGTTGGTGGAGAAGGCGGCGACGAAGCGCTGCGCCTCGGTGACGTTGGTGATGGACGCGACGGCCTGCATCTGGAACGACTTGACGCCGCCGTAGCACGTGAACTGGAAGTTGGTGGCGATCTCGTTGGTCTGCGCGCACAATTGGTGGTGCGTCACGTGCAAGTGCCGGGCGTGGTGCAGCGCAGGGCCGGGAGGTCAGAGAGAGAGAGAGAGAGACAAAAGAGAGAGGCGCTGGCGCCGGCTCACGTTGATGTACAGCACGTTGAGCTGGTTGGAGAAGCGGTCGCAGTCTGCCTGCTGGTACGCCTCGGCCGGCGCGTAGAGCGTCACCAGCGCCACGCACTGCGGCGGCGCCGGCGCCAGCGGCGGCGGCGCCGTGGGCGGCGCCGGCGGCGAGGGCGGGCCCGGCGGCGCCGGCGGCGGCGCCGGCGAGGGCGGCGAGGGCGGCGCCGGCGGCGCGGGGGGCTTGGGCGGCGGCGGCGCGCACGCCAGGTCGGGCACGGTGAAGCGGGACTGGGGGTCGTTGTCGCACGTGACCTGGTAGGGGTTGATGCCCAGGGAGAGCGGCGTCACAGAGTCGTAGTACTGCCCCTCGGGGCCGCAGCCAGTGTTGAGCGCCAGGAAGAGGTTGGCCCAGAAGGCCTGCGCAGGTGCACCCCATTGACGCGCGCATGGGTCAAGGGGGGGTTGGCATCGCTGCCCCGCGCTTGCATCGCTGCCCCGCGCTTGGACCAACACCAAGCCTGGAGCAGACCGCGGCATTGCCCTTGGCAGCCCCCCCTACGCAAGTTGACAGCCCCTAGCCCTTGCCTGGGTGTTGGCGCT
>VFQP010004891.1_pt1 | contig 12061 bp, 12 predicted proteins | sample 3512351 | NCBI WGS metagenome assembly VFQP01 (sample SAMN10412372, study PRJNA504923) | tailings metagenome | isolation source: Relicate 1 Philex TSF1 revegetated site | place: Philippines: Tuba, Benguet | collected 2017-08-29 | reverse complement strand
GAAAGGACAACACTGTGGTGGCAGTGCCATCGCCCAAAAGGCTGAGGGGATGGCTTTTCGCTTCTCTGCGCTTCTCTCCGCAGGACGCATGCCGCCGGCGCCCTGCCGGCGCAGTACTACTCGACGCACGCCGCCCACCATGAGGGCCACGGCGGCTACGGCGCCCCGTCAGAGGGCTACGACTACGATGGCGCCGGCGCCTACGAGCCGCCGCCAGCGCAGCACCAGCATCAGCAGCGCCACTTCTTCAACGACGCCGCGGCGGGCGGCGGGGACGCGGCGGTCGCGGCGGCGCCCGTTGCCAGCGAGGCCAAGAAGGTGACGGTGCCCAACCCGTACAATCCCTGGGTGAGCGCTCCGAGCCTGGCTCAGTTCTCTGTTCCTTTGCGGGCAGGTCTCCAGTGCCTGGGAGAGCCTTGGAGGCGGAGAACAAATGGCTGGAATGTTGCTGCGCGTTGTTGCTGCGCCCAGAACCACAAGGCTGGCCAGGCTGGCGAGGTGCTGACGGCGGCCGACCTCAAGCGCACGGCGGAGCTGGGCCGCGGCGTGGTGGCGGGCACGGCCAACTCGCGGCTGATCGGTGGCAAGTGGAAGCGCCTCGAGCGCCCGGTCGAGGGAGACGTGAGTGGCGGCCGTGACAGTGTAGGCGGCGGGGGCAGGAGGGCCTGGTGGTGCTGCGTCCTTTCAAGAGCCTTGCGCTGCTCACTCACTCTTACGCCTCTCAACAACTCTCACGCGCCTTGTGCAGGTCGTGTACACCGACTACTACGGCAGGTGAGCAGCTGCGACACGCCTGCGGAGCCATTCGCTCGCCGCAGGGGTGGGGAGGACCAGCAGCCCACGTGGCACTTTGACGTGCACGCAGGTACGGAGCCGACCCGGCCAACTACTACGGACGCAAGTACGAGGCCAGGACGGCAGAGTTCGCGCAGAACCGGCTGGTGGAGGACAGCGCGTACGCCAAGGAGCGCGCCTCGATGATGGGCATCCAGGCGCTGCGCGACCGCCCGGGCCTCTCGCTGGAGACCAAGGTGGTGCACGGCACGGCGGAGCAGCTGGCCAAGCTGGGGCAGGCCTCCAAGGCGCACCAGAGCCTGCACCACATCCCCGCGTACCACAACCTGCGCCCCGCGAGCGGCGTCGCCGAGCAGGGCGATGCCTGAGCTGGTGTTGCGAGCGTTCCTGGCCCACAGTAGACTCTGAGGCTGTCGTTCTTGAAGTTCAAGTCCACCTGCAGCGCGTGCTGGGCTTGTGATGCTGCGCGTGATTGCGTGCGCTGGCAGCCCGATGTGCAAAGCGGCCTGAAAGCGCAGGCAACGCATTGCGCAAGAGTGCTTGCTCGAGGCCTGTGCGCGGGCTGCGCGTGGCGAGCACGCCCGTCGACAACGTGCTCGCTCGCGCCAAGCACGCAGCAGCGATGCGGCCCGGCGCCACGCGGCAGTGCACGGCGTGCGGCAGCCGAGCGCAGCAGCACACAGCCACTGTCCTTGTGGCCGGCAGCGCTGCGACCGGGAGCTCCTGGACTATACGCCCCCGGCACCAGCAACACCATCGCGCGCAGACAGCTGCAGCACCATCAGCAGCACCATCAGCAGCGTCGTCGTCATGGGCTTCCTCCTCCGCATCAACGCTGGCGCGGTGGCCGCGCCATCGCACCCGCGGCCCTGGCCACACGCGCCTGGCGGCGGCGCTGGTGGACGCGCCGCGCGGCCACCACGTGGAGGACCAGCAGCTGCACTCTGATCACGCGTGGTTCAGCGTGCAGACGTTGTCGGGGCCGCAGCAGCTGCAGCAGGTGGCGCGGCTGCGCGCCGAGGCCTATTACGAGCACGACCACGGGCGCTTCGTTGAGAGCTTCAAGAAGCAGTTTGTGGCGCAGGAGGTCGAGTCCCTGCAGAAGCGCACGGCGCGCACCGCGGCGGCGCACAACGGCTTCCCCCTGGCCGAGTGCCTGGTGCGTGTGCCACGCGCCCGCCGGTGCCCGGACAGAGGAGTGCACAGGGGGGGCTCGCCCAGCCTGACCCTCCAGGGTGCGCCCGCACCGGTGCACTGCGTGCGTGCCTGCGCAGGTGGCGGTGGCGCACCAGGAGCAGCAGCCGGTGGTCGGGTGCATCGACATCCGGTTGCCGTACAGCGCCACGGGCGTGCAGCCCGCCGGAGTGCCTGTGGAGGACCCCGAGGTGAGGAGAGCTGTCCCAGGGCGTGCGCGCTTGGTTGGCCGCTGCACCAGGCGAGGCCCTGGGAGGGCATGGGTGAGCGCGTGGTGGGCAGCGCACCGTTGGCTGTGCCGCAGGGCGCCTACATCCTCAACGTCGTGACGCACGAGGACTACCGGGGCCAGGGCGTGGCCACCGCGCTCATGCTGGTGGCCATCCGGCGCGCGCTGCACGTGTGGGGCGCCCGGTCGCTCTACACACACGTCGAGGCCGACAACGAGGTGCGTGTTTGTCCCGAGGCGGCGACGGGTCCTTGTGAAGGCGTGCTGCCCTGCGGCGAAACCAAAGTTGGGTGGTGTCGATGCGCTCACCTTGTACAGGTGGCGTACCGGTTGTACACGCGCTGCGGCTTCCGCGAGCACAGCGAGCAGAGCAAGTTCCAGAACGCCACCTCGCTCGGTGCGCACATGGGCTTTCTCTCTGTATGCATGCGGCGCCTCCCGAGCTGAGATGTCGCCAGCAACCGCACGCCGTCGCCGTGCACGCTGTGTGGCGCACGCAGGCCGGTTGGTGCTGCTCCACATGACGGCGGCCGACCACACCGTGTCGGGGCCGCCTGCGGCGGTGGCTTGAGGGCCCGTGATGATGGAGTTCCCATGCCCAGCAGTTCAAGCACTGTGTCGTCGTCGTGGCTGCTCGCTGTACAACATGTTGATCGTGCGATGGGCGTTTGCGCCGCGGTCAGGCCGCTTGCCCGCCACCATTTTTGCTGGACTTTTTGCCTTGCCAGGAAGGGCTGGCCGTGACTGATGCGTGGCGCTTGTAGAAGTTTTTGCAAGGGTGCACGAGCGGGATCGAGCCATGCGCGCGCGCCCGAGGGTCACCCCTGCGATTTAGCTGGCGCACAAGTTGCGTTTGCTGATTGGCTCAACACCATCATGCTGTCAGGCGGCCGCCACATGAGGGGCACGGCCTCCCAGAGCAGCTGCTCCACCTCGGCAGCGCAGCAACGGAGCTCGCGTCTGCCTGCCGCCCAGCAGCAGCGGCGGCGGCGATGCCCGCATGCTGCACAGCCATCGCAGCAGCAGCAGCAACAGCAGCAGCAGGTGGCGTCCCTGGAGCTTGGGCGGAGAGGGAGCACTGAAGCGGGCGAGCGAGCAAGGCCGGTGGAACGAAGCTCGGCGGACGCCGGCCAGGGCCCGCAGCTCACGCGCAGGAGCACCGTGAGCGCAGGTGCGTCCCCCGCACTCGTGTTGTGCGCGCTCGCTCGCTCGCAGCGCCGTGCGCGGGGCTGTTATCGTCGCGCGCAAGGTGGCCTGCGCGTGCGGCCTGCGCGCAGTGGCGCTCCTGCTTTCAGCATGGGCGGCAGGAGGCCTGCAGCAGGCTGCGGCAGAGGAACCACCACCTTCTCCGCCGCCGCCGCCCGCGCCCGCGCCCACCGAGCCAGCGCCATCGCCCTCACCCTCAGCGCCGCAAGCCGCGCCGCAGCCAGCCCCACCAGCGCCAGCAACACCGGCACAGCCGCCCCCTGCGCCTCCCGCCGCCCCCAAGTCCACGCCGGCCCCGCTGGACAACTTCACGCTGTCGGACGAGGCGGCCAAAAAGATGCTGGCCGAGGAGGAGGAGAGGCGCAAGCAGCGCCGGCGCAACAAGGGGCGCATCCGCGAGCTGGAGGAGGTGCGAGGCAGGTTGCAGGGGATTTGCGCACATGATTGGTTCGCGTCATGTCTGTCGCTGCGTTGTACACCGACGTACAACATCCCCGCCTGGGACTCCTTGGCGCCCTCGTGCAGATCCGCGCGGAGCTGGCGGAGAAGCAGCTGCTGCTGCTGGAGAAGGAGCAGGAGCTGCTGGAGAAGGAGCAGACGCTCGTGGTGCTCAAGGAAGAGGTGCGCCGGTGACGGTGGGGACCATCACGGGATGGACAACGGCGTCGGGCCCCTCGTCGTGCGGATGTGCCAGCTGCGCGTCAGCGCCGCATGACTCATTGCGCTCATTGATGCCGCCGCAGCTGGACATTGAGCGCAAGCTGCGGGCGCTCCTGACCAAGGAGAAGGAGAAGGCCGAGGAGGAGGCCGCGCTGGCCATGGGCCTCTGCACCGGCGGCATCATGCTGCCGTGACATGGGCAGCCAGGCAGGGACTGCTGTCCTGGGATGGGCAGCAGGGTGGCTGACGTGATGTTTCCTGAACAGGACCTCGGACCTAAACCAGGGCTTGCGCGCATGTCACCTCTTGCGTGCGGCAGCGTGCTTGGCAGTGCTGTGCTAGTGTGTGCAAGGCGTGCTCTCCATCTCCTGGTGTCTGTGGAGGCTTCTCGCTGTCCGGCGGCAGGGGTTCTCGGCTCAAGAGGCTCCGCCCCACAGCCGCAGGCGAACGCGTGCAGTCACCGTCGACCTGCTGCAGCCTGCGGAACGCACAGCCTGCAGCTCCCCTGGCGTAGGAGCTGCAGCTCCCAGCGGCCCCTGGCCACTGGCCCTCGAGACGCCGACTCGTCGCAGGAGGCCGCAGGATGCTGCGCCCTGGCGCGTGGCCGGCGCAGTCCCAGCAAGCGTGCCGGTGAGCGCATGTGCGGCGTCGGCGCGCCAATGGCTGCCCGGTGCACGACCCCTTATCATCCTGACCCTGCTCTCGATGGTCGAGAGCAAAGGAGGCCGAACACGCGCCTCACGCGTGCGTGCCGCTTGCGACTCCTGCAGGTGCGGCGATGCGCGCGTGCATCAGCAGCCGTGGGGCGCTGAGCAGGCGCCGCTGAGCAGGCGCACCACGAGCTCCATCGTCGTGCGGCGCCACGGTCGGCGCGCTCAGCAGCCCCCTCCGCCGCAGGTGCGCGTGCGAGCTCGCCCAGCGTCGACGGAGAGACCTGCTCTCACGCACTGAGGCGCCTGAGTCGCGCGCAGCAGCCGATGCGGGACGCTTGCACAGCACCTCTGTCGGCACGCTCTGCTCCTCGCCTCTGCAGGCGTCGGTGGCTCCAGCGCTGCTGCCTCCTGGCGTGGAGTGGCAGCCGAACCACCAGCAGTCAGCACCTGCAGGGGGCCAGGCGCCAGCTCCGGAGCTGACGCCGCCGCCGCCGCCGCCGCCGCCGCCGGTGGGCGGGCACCAGCCGGCGTCAGCGGTGCGGCTGCTGGAGCACACGCCGCTGCAGCTGGTGCTGGAGCCGCCCCCGCAGCACCAGCAGCAACGCCATCATCAGCAGCAGCAGGAGGAGGACTCGCCCCATCAACACCGTCGGGCCCGCCGGCGGCCGCCGCCTCTGCAAGACGTGCTCGACCCACCGCCCCAGCAGCTGCAGCTGCAGCAGCATGAACAGCAACAGCCACCTCCTCACCACCACAGCAGCAGCGCGGATGACGCAGCGACGCAGGATGCCGCGGCACAAGGCCCGGCACCTGCCGCCGCCGACCCCTCCGCGCCCTCCTCCTCCCCCACCAGCAGCACAGCCAAGCAGCGCCGGCGAGGCGGTGCCGGGTGGTCGCCTCCCTTGTCGTCCTCCTCCTCCTCCTCCACCGCCACCACCCCCTCCCAAGCGGCGGGCGGCTACGACCTGCGCGACGTGTGGCGGCCGCCCTCCTACTCCGACGCCAGCAAGCTGACGGTGGCGCTCACGGGCTGCACCACGTGCGGCGAGCTGCTGGCCATCGTGCAGGCGCACCAGGGCGGCGGGCTCAACGCCATCCACCTCTCGGCCGCGCTCAACCGCACGGCGCGGCTCTGCCGCCAGCCCGGCGGCGGCGCGCTGCGGCCCGCTGACGCGCGGCTGGTCGGCGCGCAGCTGGTGCCGCTGCTGTGCGCCGAGCTGCGCGCCGCCCGCGCGCAGCTGCAGCTGCACCCGCGCGCCGTGGCCAGCGCCATGCACGCGCTCGGCGCGCTCGACGTGCGCGACCGTGAGCTCTTTTCCGAGCTCGCCGCGCTGGCCGAGCCGCACCTGGGCGACCTCACCTGCCAGGGGCTCTCCAACACGGTGTGGGCGCTGGTGCGCAGCGGCGTGGTGCAGCCGCCGGCGCGCTGGATGGCGCGCTTCGTCGTGTGCTGCTCGGCCAAGCTGCACCTCTTTGGCGCCCAGGACCTGGCCATGGTCATGTGGGCGCTGGCCAAGCTAAAGTACAGGCTGGCGGCGCCCAAGCAGCAGGAGTTCCTCGAGGCGGCCAGGCGGCTCATGCGGCCAGACACGCCGCCGCAGGCGCTCAGCATGATGGCCTACTCGGCCGTGACCATGGGCCTGGACCCTGGGCGGGAGTGGGTCGAGGCGCTGTACCGGGCCATGCTGGGCGTGCCCGGCGGGAGCAGCGGAGGGGACGCCGCGGCGGCGGCGGCGGCGGAGGGCGGGGAGGCGCAGCAGCAGCAGCAGCAGCGGCGGCAGCAGCGGCACGGTGGCGGCGGTGCCAAGGGCCTGGCACGCTTCTGCCCGCACTCGCTGTCGACCACGCTGTGGTCCATCTCCCGGCTCGTGCAGCAGCAGCAGCAGCAGCACAGCCACCCACCACAGCAGCACCAGCAGCACCACCACGCCGCGCCGGCGACCGCGTCGGCGCCGGCCGGCGCAGAGCCGGTGGCGGCAGCGGCGGCGGCGGCGGCGGCGCAGGGGCAGCTGACGTACGCGGCGGGCGGCAGCCTCCCCTCGGAGCTGGTGGACGCGCTCAACGCGCCGCACGCGCTGGCGCGCCGCGTGGGCCGGCTCAACGCCATGGACTTTGCCACGCTGACGGGCGCGCTGGCGCGGCTGGGCGTGCGCGTGCGGCCGCCGCTGGCGCACGCGCTGCTCGGGCACCTCGAGGCCTGCGTGTTTGACCTGCCGCCCTCGCACCTGGCCAACATTGGCCTGGCGCTCGCGCAAATCACTGGCGCCGGCGGCGTCAACGGCGCCGCCAGCGGCGGCGGCCACCCGCAGCTGCGGCGGGCGGGGCAGCAGCGGCAGCAGCGGGAGCAGCAGCCGCGGCTGCCGGTGCGGCTGGTGGTCAAGTACGCGACGGCGACGTACACCAAGCTGTCGGCCTTCAACCCGCGCGACTTGAGCGTGCTGGTGCAGGCGCTGGCGCGGCTGGGTTGCCAGCTTCCCGGCAGCTACCTGGCGGCGCTGCAGCGGCGCGTGCAGCAGCTGGGCTCGGACTTCTCGCCGCAGGACATTGCGCTGACGGTGTGGGCGCTGCAGCGGCTGGGCGCCAGCCCCACGCAGGGCCTCATGCTCGAGTTCTTCGCCGCCACCGACCGGCGGCTCTCGTCCTTCAAGCCGCAGGAGCTCTCCATGATGATCTGGGCCCTGGCGCAGGTGGGTCCTTGTGCAGTGCGCCCGCACGCGAGCGTTTCGAAGCGCGTCGTGGGAGAGGGCGCCGGGGCTGGCAAGGAGCGCGACTGACCGCCACCTGTATGATTGCCAAACTTGGACGTGGGCGTGTGCAGGCGCAGTGCCCGCCGGACAAGGCCTGGCTGGACGAGTTCCTGCACTGCACCTTCCCGCGCCTGCGCGACTTCTCGCCCCAGGGCCTGGCCAACGTGACGCTGGCGCTGGCGCAGCTGCGCACGCGCCCGCCGCCGGCCTGGCTCTACGCCGTCGTCAAGGCGGCGGCGGCGGCGCTGCCCGCCTGCGAGCTGCCCGACCTGCTGGGCCTGGCGCAGGGCCTGGCGGCCATCAACGCGCCGCCAGAGGGCATGCAGCTGCCAAAGGTGGACGAGTTCCTGCTCGAGCTGGAGCGGGCCACGCAGGCCAAGCGGGAGCAGGCGGCGGCGCGCTGGCAGGCGCGGGCCGAGGCGGAGGCGGAGGCGGAGGCGGGGCAGAGGCGGAGGCGGGCGCGCAGCCGCAGCCCGACGCCGGCGGCGGAGGAGCTGGGGGCTGCGATGGCGGCGCCGGCGATGCAGCTGCTGGCTGGCGCTGCGCACGCGCTGCGCGACGGCGCGGCGCTGGACGGCGGCGGCGGCGCCAGGAGCATGGCGATGCGGGCGCGCGCCGTCAAGCAGATGGCGGGCAGGCGGCCGGCGGCCGCCAAGGCGCCGGCGGGCGAGGCGCAGAGCTTGGAGGCGGACGCAGCTGCTGCTGGAGGGAGCCCGGGCGACGCGCTACCCCTGCCGCCGCCGCCGGTGGCGGCGCACGCGTGATTGCGTGATTGCGGAGCGTCCCCGACAGGCAACGAACTGGCGCGCGGACCCCGCTCGCCCGCATGCTGGCTTTGTATCATCTTCATGCATCAATCAGGCTCAATCTGCAAGCGTTGGCCTGTGCAGCGCCGCGCAGGCCCTGGGCTGCCCTGGAGCCTTTGGGTCTCGTCAACCTGCCTCCGCGTCCACGCCCTTTGAAAGCGCCCCAAGCGAATCGCTGCGCGTGCAGTCCGGCCTGCCGCAGTCAGCACCCGCGTGGCAGGCTCGCATCCCGACGCTTCTTCCGGGGCCCGCTTCGATCGATCTGACCGCACCGTCACCTCGAGCGTGCAGCGCCAGAGCGTGCGCAGCACCAGCGCCGCGCGACGACAGCTAGCGTCCGCGAGAGGCTCAGCTCAGCAAACCAAAGGAGGGAGTGCGGAAGGGGAAGGCGGAGAAGAGCAGCATGGCGGGAGCGACGCAGCCCCCCCCAACGCGGGAGCAGCTGGCCACGGGCTTGCCGGCGGTCAGCATGATTGGAGCGGAAGACGCGGCGGCTTTCGCGGCCTTTGCGGACCTGGAGGCGCAACAGACGGGCCGCCCGCTACGCATCGCGCCCCCCGGCGTGCACTACGGTGAGCAGCAGCGCCCTGGTGCTCGCGCACAACGGATGCAGATGCTGGGCGGGGGGGGGGACTGCGTGCGCAGGAATCAGCGAGAGGTCCCGCCCGCAAGCGTCTTGCGCAGGCGCCTTCGCCGGGGGCTACACGAGCGTGGTGGAGATGCCCTTCCTCCTCAACGTGGACCCGCAAGCCACCAACGAGCCGGCGGCGGTCCGCGTGTTCCAAGACCTGCTCCAGGAGCTCCTGTCCGAGGATGACCCCCCCGCATCGCTGGGTCAGCAACCGCTGCTCGCGTGCCCACCCGGCAACCCCAACGGCTTCAGCAGTTCCTTCGCCGGCCCCGCCCAGCAGCTCAGCGGCAACGGCCTGCCGCCGCACGGGCCAGCGGCGCCGCAGCAGCAGTGGCCCCCCGACGGCCACGGCGCGCCCAGCGCCTACCTGCCGGCGGGCCACGCCCTGGACCCCCCGCAGCAGCCCTCGTACAGCGCGCAGGGTTCGGTGGGCACCGGCCACGCGCGGCTGCCCAGCGACCCCTCCGCCGTCGCCGCCACGGCGGCGCAGGTCTTCACCACCGGTTCTGGTGCCGTGCCCCAGTTCGGCGCCAACGGCGCGGCCCACGGGGGCGCGTTCTTCGCCCCGCCGGCGGAACAGGCGCAGCACCATGGTGGTAGTGGCGTCGGCGGCGTCGGCGTTGGATTCGCCGCGCCTGGGCTGTCGATTCAGAAGCAGGGCTCGGGCGGCAACAGCGGCACGCGCGCCGGCGCTGGCGGCGGCAGCGGCAGCGAGTGCAGCCGGCCGGCGGCGGGCGGGGGCGCCACGTCGGAGCTGGCGGGCAACGGCGGCGGGGGCAGCTGCGGCAAGACGGCGGGCAAGGGCCCGGACGCTGTGGCGCGGCGCGCGGCGGTGCAGAAGCGCTACCGGGAGAAGAAGGTGTGTGTGTGCGCGTGCGTGCGTGTGGAGCGTTCCTGTGGGATGGCGCGTGTTGTGTGCTGTGTGGGCACACTTCGACGGGGGCTCCGGAGCCAAACTGCCGGGCATGTGCCGCACACGCTTGTGCTTGTGCGCGTGTTGCTTGGCGGGTGCGCTGTGCTGTGCAGAACGCGCACCTGCACCCGCTCCAGGCCGAGGCCGAGCAGCGGCTGGCGGCGCTGCGCGCGCTGGAGCAGGAGCACGACGCGCTCATCAGCCGGCACGCGGCGCTGGAGAAGCTGGTGCAGTGCAGGTGCGGCTCGTGCATGGGAGCGAGGGAGGGGCGTTGGACGGGCTGGGAGCGTCACACACGAGACGCACCCGCCGCCTGGCGCCGGCGTGTCCTCTCACCGCGCCGACGACGAAAGGATCGCGTGCACTTGTGTATCACGCCGCCGCAGGGACGAGCAGCTGGTAGTGCTGGCCAAGGCCCGCGGCATGTGCAAGCTGCCGCCGCCGTCCGGCGGCGGCGGCGACGCCTCCCGGGCGGCGGCAACGCCCTCTGCCGCCGGCGCGGGGTGCTTTGGCGTCGACTGCCTTGCTCCCGAGCCCGACACTGCCGAGCAGCTGCAGCGCTTCCGCTCCATGCGCGTGGAGGACCTGCGCGCCGAGTGGGTGGGCTTCGTCACGCAGGCCTCGCAGCTGCTGGCGCAGGCGGCCATGGCGCCGCCGACGGGCGCCGGCGCCGGCGACGTCGCGGCGCAGACGGGTGCGTGCTTGGCGGAGGCGGGGGCGGCCGGGGTGAGGGTGTTGCGCCGTGTGGGGGCAGGAGCGGCCCCAGCGCCGGCGACGTCGCGGCGCAGATGGGTGCGTTCCCGGCTGTTTGGAGGGGGTGTTGTTTGGCACCAGAGTTGGGCTCGTGGGAGAGCCTGCGAGGGATGGAGTCGGGTTGCGCCGTGATGGTGGCGGTTGCGGTGCTGTGGGACACGTGGTGGTGGTTTTGGTGGTGGTTTTGGTGGTGCGCAGGCACGCGGCTGCAGGAGTTGGTGACGGCGCACGGGCTGACGATGAAGCGGGTGCTGCAGCTCAACTGCCCCATCCTGACGGCGCTCATGCTGCTCAACCTTGACACGGGTGAGGCGAGGGTTTTCAGGGGGGCTGGAGGTGAGGGAGGAGGGGCGTGGAGGCGTGCCGGGTTGGCCTGGGCACGGGTGAGGCGGGAGAAGGGAGCGGTGCGGGTTGGTGGAGGGCACAGGCGGTGTGGGGAGTCGGGCGGTGGCGATGGCGGCCGGCGAGGGCTCAGGGCTTCACCCCGGCGTGCGCTGCATCGCCCTGTGCGGCCGGCACGCGCAATCACAACCGCTCCTGCTGTGCGCGTGGGCGCACGCACGCCGTGGAGGACGGCGCGGCAGCCGAGCGCGGGGGGAGCAACCGCTTGCACGGCCCGCGCAGGCGCGCCGATGACCCCGCCCGACTCGCACTGGCACGGCGTGCTGTCGCTGCTGGAGCTCAGCGACGCCCAGAAGCGGGAGGCCGTCAGCATGGGCGAGCTGTTCGTGCAGCTGCTGGGCAAGGTGAGCCCCAGGGGAGTGCGCTTGCTTGCAGCCTGCTTGCATGCCCGGCGTCGCTGCTGCCCCTGCGTCCGACGTACCTGCCCGGCCGCTTTGCGCCAGTGGAATCGGACGCTGCGCGCGCGCGAGAGAGAGAGAGAGAGCGAACGTGCCTGACGCGCCCGCGCCCACGTGCGTGTGCGCGCACGCGCCGCTCCGCGCGCAGATCCACGAGGAGCGCAGGCTCCTGAAGGCCGAGCTCAACGCGCGCGCCTCCACCTCGCCCTCGCCGCGCCCCAGCGGCGACGGCCACGCCGCGCAGCAGCAGCAGCACAGCGGCGGCGCGCCGCCCACGCCCACCGACAGCTGGGGCCACGGCGCCGCCTGGCCGCCGCCCGCTTTCCCCGCCACCGCCGGCTCATGGCCTTCGTACGCCACCAACCGGTGCGGGCGCCCCTCGTCCCTTTCCCTCCCCTCCTGCTCGCAAGCCTCCCCGCCACCGCCGCCTTGCTCTTCCTTGTCCGGCGGGTGGCGCCCGCGCGCTTGCTTCTACTGCTGCGGCCGTCCCTGGCGCAAACGAAAGACGGTGCTGCAGGCGTGTGACGGCGGAGCGCAGAGTGCGTCGATGCGGGGGCACATTGCAGCGCGCCGCTCGTGCGTGCGTGATGTGTCGCGCAGGGTGGGCCCAGAGGGGGAGATGGGGTGCGCCGAGCAGCTGTACCTCAACATGCACAAGGAGCGCTCCACCCGCT
>VFQP010004890.1_pt1 | contig 12063 bp, 15 predicted proteins | sample 3512351 | NCBI WGS metagenome assembly VFQP01 (sample SAMN10412372, study PRJNA504923) | tailings metagenome | isolation source: Relicate 1 Philex TSF1 revegetated site | place: Philippines: Tuba, Benguet | collected 2017-08-29 | reverse complement strand
GCACCATCGTTGTTGGCTCAGGGAGCCATCGGGACACGTGTGCATGTGCGGCCAGCATCCTTTGCAGGCAAGCCGGCGCGGGCTGTCGTGCAGGGCGGCACCACGCTCACCATGTTTGGGCGCGACACGACCAACCGCACCCACGCCGGCGGGCGCCCCAGCGGCGGGGCGCAGGTGAGCCGCTGGGAGCATGCCGCCTGCAAGCGCGCTGATGTGCGCCCCCCCCCCCCGCCCAACGTCGTGCGCGTGCGGCGCAACGCCTGCAGGGCGCGTCGTTTGTGGGCCGTGGCGCCAACCCGCTGCAGCAGCACCGCTCGACGTCCAACGCCGGCAGCCGCTCGTTTGTGTTTGGCGCCGTGGGCGAGCAGAGCAACGGCGGGGCAGCTGGGGCTGGCGGCGCGGCGGCGGACCCGCACAGCAAGGACGCCCCTGCTGCCGCGCCAGGCAAGCCCCAGCAGCCCACCAGCTTTGCCGGCATGCAGCTGGCGCGGGGCGGCAGCGGCGGCGGCGGCGGTGGGCCGCTGGCCAGGCAGCCGAGCGCCGGCGTGGCTGGGCCGGGCAGGCGCGACGGCAGCACCACGCTCTTCAACCTGCTGGACCACTCGTCCAGCAAGAGCAGGCACGCGTCCGGCTGAGCGCGACCCTGGAGACGTGTCAGTGCGCGCCCCTCGAGCGGGTGCTGGCTGGCTGGTGGATAGCAGAGCTCTGCGCTGCACTGAGGCATGACACTGCAAGAAGCTTGCTCAGCGTCTCCCTCGCAACGCTGAGCCCGCATTTGTCGTGCAAATGCATGCGAAGTGGCGCGGGAAAGTGTGCAGTTCGCTTGGCGTCAGCAGCAGCAGGAGAGAGCGAGCAACATACGAGTGCGCGCGCCCGCTTGGACGGACGGCGCTCTAGCTTTCGCTCGCTTTCAGAGAGGAGCGAGGAGGAGCTGCTCGCCAGGCGCGCCCCTGGGACTCGCACGAGCCCGGAGCAGGTGCGCCAGCTCTCAGTCGCTGGGGTGCACCCCAGCTACCCCGGCTGCGTGGCCAGGGCGCCCGGCCTCTTGTTCGCCATGAGCGTCGCGCTCAAAGGAGATTGCGCACTTTGTCCCCTTTGCCGTGCGCCGCAGCTCAGCCAGGTGCAGCACGATGCTTCACCAGCATGCGCCGGTGCTGCGGGGCAGCGCCACGGGCAGCGCCTCTGGCGTCCCGCGGCGAGCGGTGCCTGGAGGCCTCCCTGGACGCCAGCAGCGCGCCGTGACGAGCAGCGCAGGCGCGGACGGCCAGAGCACGGCGCTGGTGACGCAGCTGGTGGCGCAGCCCGTGCTGGACCTCATCACGCGCCACGCCACGGACTCGCTGGCAGCCGCATCGCACGCCAGCGGCGCTCTGCTGCAGCACCTCGCAGGTGCGCCGTGTGTGGCCTCGCGCCCAGGAGCGTCTCACGCGACGGGCGCCGTGCCGGGATTCCGGGCCGGGCGCTGAGGCTGCCAGCGCCTCGAGCCGCAAGCGCCTGTGCGCGCTTCTGCGCCAATGGCTCGCTGTGCGGCGCTGTGGCGCCGTGAGGCTGCATCCACGACACCATCATCGCGATGAGGCCCCGCGCACGATAGCGATGGCCCCCACCACGCCCATTGGCGCGGCGCGGAGCGCCATCGATCGATGCCTGCCCGCGCGCCGCCCCTCTGGCCCCGCCGATGGCGCTCGCGATGGGGATGCGGATGAGGCGGCCGTACCCCCAACCCGACAGCGCCCAAATCTCCAGGAGCGCAATCTCTGCACCCAAATGCGCTGGATGCACGTGCACAGGTGCCGCGGCCACCACGGCGCCGTCGCCCGACGCGCTGGCGGACGCCCTGGCGGCCGCAGCGGCGCACCACACGACCGCCGCGCCAGACACCGCAGGCGCAGCCTCCACGGCCGCGTTCCAGCCCATCATGGACCTGGCCCACAACGCCGCCGCCGCCACCGCCGCCTCTGGTGCGCCCTCCTCTCCCCACGCTCGGCCTCGCAAGCAGCGCACCGCTCGCTCACGCCTCACGAACCTGATCTCACGCCCCTGCCCTGTCGTATCCGCCCCCACACCCCTTGCACGCAGAGCTCACGCCCGACGTGGCGGCGAGCGTGGCTGCCTCCTACGCCGCCGGCGCCGGCAGCCTGCACGCGTCTCAGCTCTCGCAGCTGGCGGCCTGGGCGGTGGACAAGCTCGCCGTGGTGCAGTCCATGGACCCGGCGGCGTACGACTCTCTGCGCACCAGCGTGGACGGCGTGATGGCCAACCTGCAGGCCGTGGTGGCCGACGCCGGCCCCGCCTCGCCCGCCACGCCGCACCTGCCCACGTGGACCAACGCGCTGGTGCTGGGCGTGCAGCAGCTCGTCACCACGCTGCGCGCGCCGGGCACGGGCGGCGCCAGCATCGAGGCCATGCTGGCGGCGCAGGAGGCCATGCAGGCGGCGCTGGTCAGCGCGGCGGGCGCCGCGCGCGCCGTGGCCTCGGGCTCGGCCGCCGGCGAGCTGCCGGCCGGGCTCAACGGGCTGCTGCAGTTTGCGCTGGCCATCATCGCCATGGTCATCGCCGCCGTGCCCAAGGGCGGCGCGGCGGCGGCGGGGCAGGGCGGCGGCGACCAGGTGCCGCTGCGCTACGACGTGCCGGCGCTGCACGCCTACTTTTCGCGGCGGCCCATGCTGGTGCTGAGGCGCAACACCGAGGTGGTCAGCCGGCTGTCGTCCTTCTGCATCGCCATCCTGACCGACTGGCGCACGGGCCAGTGGGACGCGCGCATCCACGAGCGCGCCATCTGGGCGCGCAAGGTGCGCCTCGGGTGGTGGCCTCTCACGCGCTTGCGTTGCTCTGGACGGTGTGCACGAAGTGTCACGCACGCGACATGTTTTGCATGTGTGTGCGCGTGCACATCGACCGCAGATCGTCGAGGACCTGGGCCCCACGTACATCAAGATTGCGCAGGCGGTGGCCACCCGCGTGGACGTCATGCCAAAAGTGTACATTGACGAGCTGGCGCGCCTGCACGACAACGTGCGCACCTTCTCCACCGTCGAGGCCCGGAAGGTGAGCTAGCAACCCCACCCCACCCTCCTGAAGCTTTGCTTTGTTGCTACAGCCCCACCCGCTGAGCGCGCTGGCGCTGTCTGTCCCTGCGCTCTCCTGGACCGTGAGCAGGTGCTGGAGGAGGGCCTGCAGCAGCCCGTCGACGCCGTGTTTGACTGGCTCAGCGAGGAGCCCATTGCGGCCGCCTCGCTGGGCCAGGTGTACCGCGGCAAGCTGCGCGACGAGCTGGGCGGCGCCGAGGTGGCGGTCAAGGTGCAGCGGCCCGGCTCGCTGGAGAGCGCGGCGCTGGACATCTTCGTCATGCGCCGCTCGGCCGTGCTCTTCAGCCAGATCCCGGGCATGAGCGACAAGTGGGCGTCGGCGCTGGACGACTGGGCCGTGCGCTTCTTCCAGGAGATGGACTACGAGCTCGAGGCGCACAACACCATGACGTTCAAGCGGCACATGGCGGGCCTCGAGGGCGTGCGCGTCGCGACCGTCTACCCGCAGCTCACCTCGCGGCGCGTCATCGTCACCGAGTGGATCGAGGTGCGTGCGGCACACGGGCGCGACCTGGGCCATGGGGGAAACGAGGACCTTGCGGCGTGGTGCTGGGGCGAGCGGGACTCAGTGGGCGGTGCGTGCGTGCTTGCGTGTGTACGCAGGGCCAGCGGCTGGCGGACAGCAGCTCTGAGGACGTGCGGGCGCTGTGCTCCACGCTGCTCAACTGCTACCTGATCCAGCTGCTCGAGACGGGCCTGCTGCACGCCGACCCACACCCAGGTGCGCCACTGCTGCTGCTGCTCCTACTTTGCTTGCTCGCTCGCTTACTCTGGTGGGCGCGCGAGCCGACCAGGCTGACGGGGCGTGCGCACCCCACCGCACGCGCCTGCAGGCAACCTGCTGCGCACGCCGGACGGCAAGATCGTGGTGCTCGACTTTGGGCTCATGACCGAGGTGACGGAGGACCAGCGCGTGGCGCTGGTCGAGTACATTGCGCACCTGACGGTCGAGGACTGGGAGGCCGTCTCGCTCGACCTCGTCAAGCTCGGTGAGCGGAGAGACGCGCCTGCGCGAGTGGCCAAGAGCGCGTCGTCACGCGGAGAAGGACGCGCTCGCTCACAGCGCGGCGCGCTGCCTCTCGTGCGCCCCGGTGATCGCAGGCTTCATGCCCGACGGGCTGCCCCCCGAGGCGGCGCCGCTCATCGCGCCCGTCATGCAAAAGGTCATGGGCCAGCTGGTGCGCGGCGGCGGGCTCGGCGGCTTCAACATCACGGACGTGGCGTCCGAGCTGTCGGGCGTGGCCATGAACTACAAGCTCGCCATCCCGCCCTACTTTGCGCTCGTGCTGCGGGCCTTCAGCGTCATCGAGGGCATCGCGCTCAAGGTGCGGACACTTGTTATGCGCGCGCTTCAAAAGTCGCTTCCGCCCTCTCTCTTGCGGGGAGCGCCGCGAGCAACAAGTTGTCGCGCTCCCCGCCTTCGCACGCGACCTACTCGGCCCGCAGGTGGACCCGCAGTACGCCATCGTGCAGGAGTGCATGCCCTACATGTCCCGCCGGCTGCTGACGGACAAGAACCCCCGCATGCGTGCCGCGCTGCGCCAGCTGCTCTACGGCAACGGCACGCGCCTCGACATGGACCGCCTGCAGCGCATGCTCGCCTCGTTCGGCGCCTTCACCACGGCCGCCGCGCCCACGGGCCCCGCCGCGCTGCCCGGCCCCGGCGGCACCTCCGCCTCCACCTCCTCCTCCCAACAAGCCCCCCGGGCCGCCAGCCACCACCACCACCACCACCGCTCGCGCCGGCACCACGCGCAGCCGCAGCCCCGGCTGGCCACCGGCCCCACCTTCAGCAGCGCCGCCACGTACGCGGCGGACGGCTCGGCGGTTGGTGCCGGCGCCGGCGGGCTGCTGGGCGTGCTCATGTCCCTGGGCGGCGACGACGATGGGCCCATCCTCACCGAGCCCGTCAAGGAGGTGCTCCGCGTCGTCTTCTCCAAGGACGGCTCGTACGCCCAAGAGGTGAGGCTGACTTTGGCCTGACGAGCTGCGATTCGTGGCGCGACGGACCCCGTCCCCAGCCCCAACCACCTCCGAGCTGACCTGGGTGCTTTGCTTGCTTGTCTTGGCACGCAGATCCTGGTGGACGAGGCGGTGGCGGCCATTGACGCCATGAGCCGCGAGGCGCTGGGCGAGGCGCTGCGCGTCATCAGCGCGTCCACCACCACGGTGGCGGCGCTGCGCGGGCTGGAGGCGCTGGGGCCGCTGCGCGCCATGCTCATGCCCGTGCCGCTGCCCACCGACCTCCTGCTGGTGCGCAACAGGGCAGGACGCCCGGAGCCGCCCACTCTGACTTTCCCTTTGGCCTTTTTGCGCAGCCTCCCGCCGCCTCCCTTCCCCAGCAGCTCGCGCAACTCTTGTTGCGCGGGGGCGTGACGTGGTGGTGCGTTGCGTTGCGCTGCGTTTGCGCAGGGCATGCAGCCGGCGGTGGCGCTGACGCGCGAGGACCGCCAGGCGCTGAGCACGCTGCGCACCGTGCTGGACCTGCTGGTGGGCCCGGCGCCCGGCAGCCCCGGCGGGCCCGGCGTGGCGCAAGTGAGCGTCAAGGCTGCGCGCGTGGCCAGCGAGGTGGCGCCCATGCTGCCAGAGCTGCTGCCAGGCATGCAGGCCACGCTCGAGCTCTTCACCAGGCAGCTGCTCAGGCGCATGGCGCTCAGGCTGGCAGAGGACCTCGACCCGCAGCGCGGCAGCGGCGCGGCGGCGGCCGCCGCCGCGGTTGCCGCCGCCGCGCCGGCACCGGCGCCGTCGACGGGCGCGGGGCAGCAGGCGGCGCGGGGCGGCGGCGTGCAGCTGCGCACGCCGGTGCCGTACCGGTCGCCCGGCATGGCGCCGGCCGGAGGCACTGGCGCGCAGGGCCGGCAGGCGTCGCGCCGCTACAACGCGCCTGGGGTGAGGACGCAGCGCCCGCCCACGTCCGGCCCGAGCCGCGGCTGAGGGTAGCGGGGCTTGGAGCATTGCGCTAGAGCCCGGAGTGTGCTTTGGAGCTCCGTGCTGGTGAGGTTCTTCGGACGGGCCCGCAATGTCACGGAGGGGCGAGAATTGAGTGGCGGCAGGCGAGGAGAGAAGTGCGATTCCGGCATCGTGTAGTGGGCACTCCCGGACGACGCGGCCCTCCTGGCGGCTTGCGCGGCACACTTGCTGTGCTCTTCAGACGGCAGCGTGTGCGACGTGCACGTGACGTTCCATCAATCATGGCTGAGACAGGCGCCACTGTATACACCTCCCTTGAGGACGCGACGTGAGGCACATTCTGCCCCATCCCCTTGTGTGGGCGCCCTGGTCCCTGCCCTGAGGTGTGCGCGCACGGCGCAATCGCTTCCACCCCCCTGTATCGTTGCTCGTGCTTTCGTGACCCCTTCCCCCACGGCCGAAGGAAGGCTGGCCGCTCCGCTGCCAGGCACGCCGCGCGGCGCGGCGCCCCGGGCCTGGGACGAATTCTTCTTGTGCTCCAGGTGTCAGTGCACTTGCGTGTGCGTGTGTGGCGGGCGTGTGGCGCGTGGCGGTGACGCTGTGTCTCGACGTGATGATCACGTCGCCGCTGCCCATCCTCTTCATGGGCGATCGTACGTGCGCCCGCCTTGGAGGACTCCTCTGACGTGTGTGTTGCTCCAGTTGTGGTTGTGGTTGATGACGACGCCCACTGCGACCGTGCGAGCGCGTGCCCATGCTTGGGGGCCTCGAGTGGTTTAGTCGGGCAAGTGGGGCGTGTGCACCGGGGACCCCAGCTCCTGCAGGTGCACTGAGACAGACCGCCGCCGCTCCTGCTCTCCTGCCACGGCCCGCTGCATCTGCACTGCATTGTGCGCGTGGCCACGCTTGCGCCCCTCGATTGATGATTGATGAACGCGGTGGGGGCGCTGCTGCACGGCGTGACGCACTGCCGCATTTCGTGCTTGCTGCGCTCTGCTCCCTGCATGCTGCTGCGGATCCCCTGCAACAAATTTGTCGTCCCGGGAAGATCTGCCGTGCAGCACGTGCTCTGCGTCCTGCTGCCGAGCCTCCGAAAGCGCCCGCTTGAGCAGAAGCGAAGAGAACAGCACAAGCACACGCGCTCGCACACACTCACGCACGCAGCGCACAAGCAGCATGGCCATGTCGTTCAGCCTGTCTTCGGGCGCGAAGATTGCCCCCTCTCGACAGGTCGCCTCCCGCCGCGCGGTCGCCGTCAGGCCAGTCGTCGTCGCGCAGGCAGCAGTGGGCGCTGCCGCCCCTGCGTCGCCCACGCGCGGCGTTCCAGAGGTGCGCTGGGCACGGGACCCGACACCATCTCCGAAATGGCACCCACCCCCGCCTGCTGTGTGCACAGCCGTCTGCCCCTGGGGCGACGTGCATTGCACTTGCTGCATATGCCTGGATGGACGCCTTGGTGCTGAGGCATCTACTACGCGGAGCTCCGGGCTCACGCCACCGCAGCACGCCCCATCCGCACACCCCCTGTTCTGCACCGTGCAGGACGTAACCTTGGAGAGCGCGCGTGCTCAGCTGGCGGCTCAGATGCAGTGGTTCAGGGTGCCTCCCAAGGTGCGCACGTTCGGCGCCGCTGACGTGTACGTCGCCCACCCTCCCCCCACACACTCACAGCTCGCCACCCGCGCTGCGCTGATGGCCCGCAGGTCTACTTCAAGGTGCGCGATCCACTGAGATGGCGACGGTGGCCTTGGTGCAGCTGGCGGAGTCCGTTGGGACAGCTGGCGCGCGACCGCCACACCTTGCGCCTGTTTGCCTGTGCTGCTTGCAGGGCGGCTGCCTGGAGGTGGCGCTGGCCGAGCTGGTGGGCAAGCGGCGCGCGCTCGTCGTCACCGACAAGGTGCTTGCCGCCTTGGACTTTGTTGGGCAGCGGCCACTGTTGCGTCCACACCACTGACAAGGTACTCATAAGGTGGCGCCAGGGGTTGATGCCTCCCCGCAGAACGTGGTGGACATGTCGCTGGCTGAGCGCGTGACCGAGCTGCTTGACCGCTTCAACATCCAGCACCAGGTGCGCCAACTGCCTGGGTGGCCCAGCGGCCTTCCTCTCCTGCCGCTCGCGCCCCTGCGCAATTGCTCAGCCGCCGCGCCGCGCCGCCGCCGCAGACCTTTTACCACGTCTCCTCCGAGGTGAGCGCCAGCACGCTCAGCGCCGGCCTGCGCGAGATCAACGACTTCAAGCCGGACGTCATCATCGCCGTGGGCGGAGGCGCGCCCATGGACGCCGCCAAGGCCATGTGAGCGGGCAGCCCTGCGTGCCAAGCGCTGGTGGCTTTGCCGTGAGGTGTTGGCCTTGCGGCTTCAACAATGCGCCATGGTGTTGGTGGCGTGGGTGCCGCAGGTGGCTGCTGTACGAGTCGCCGGCAACCTCGCTGCAGCAGCTCATCTCCGAGGCGGCCAAGGGGCGCCACAAGTGAGGCGGGGATTCGCCTGCACCAGTGCTGGCCGGGAGCGTGTGGCAAGATGTTGGGCGCGGGACCTCCACGCGTGTGGGCTGTGGACTGGCGCGAGAGAGATGATGACGCCGGCGGCTGCGTTTGCTTGCGGGGCGCGTGCGCGTGCGCGCAGCATCGGCACCGCCACGCAGCTGGGGCAAAAGGCGCTGTGCGTGTGCGTGCCCACCACGTCGGGCACCGGCGCCGAGGTGCGCCTCCATCGTGTCGGCCACCACAGAGCAGCACCACGCCACACACAGCGGCGGTTCTGATCCCACGTTGGCGGCTGCCGACGTCGGTTGGTGCCCCTGCCCATCACACGCTGTGCGCGGGCTGGGTGCGTCGCGGCCGCAGGTGACGCCGTTTGCGCTGGTCAAGGATGAGGCCACGGGACGGCGCGTCACCCTGGTGCGGGCCCACTCGCCTGCGCTCCGCACGGCACCCGCACGCCCGCGCCCGACGGGACCCACAGCAGCGATGTGCAGTGCCGCCTGAGCTGCCGCCGAGCCTGTGCCTTGCGTGCCACCATGTGCGTGCAGTCGTCCTACTCGATGACGCCCTCCATGGCGGTGGTGGACCCGCAGCTGGTGATGCAGCTGCCCCGCGCGCAGACGGCCTACGGCGGGCAGCTCACGCTCTCGCACGCGCTCGAGTCCTACATCTCGGTCTTTGCCTCCGGTGCGCCCTCCCTGGCCTGGGGGCCCCTCGCGTTTACGCTTGCACCGGCTCACGCAGCGCGCCGCCCTTGTGCGGGCCTTGGGGGAGGTGAGCACAAGCTGTGGCGCGTCGCTCGTGTGCGTGCCCGTGCGGCGTGCGCAGACTACAGCAAGTCGCTGTCCAAGCACGCGCTGGCCATGATGAACCGCTACTACGCGCGCGCCTACCGGAACGGCCCCATGGACTACCACGCCCGCGAGAAGGTGCGGCCGGGTCTGCGCGCGCCCGGGCGTGACCATCGCTGGCGCTTGGGTTCCTAACAGGCGGGGCGTGAGGCGCAGGTTGCGGCTGCTGCGGCGGCGGCATCGCAGACACCTTCCCCGGCGGCTTGTCCGCGGCTGCTCCAGTCTCTGCGTCTCTGGTCCTGTGTTTGCAGATGCACAACGCCGCCACGGTGGCCGGCATGGCGTTTGCCAACGCCTACCTGGGCGCGCTCCACTCGCTGGCGAGCGAGGTGTCGCAGGCGAGCGGCGCGCACCTGGGCCTGGTGACGGGCGTGCTGCTGCCGCACGTGCTGGCCTTCATGGCCCGCGACCCGGTGAGCAGGCGGAGGGCCGCGACCGAGAGCAGCACGACTCCTAAGCGCAGCTGCTGTGGGTCGGGGTGGCCATGAGGGGCGCAGCTCGTGCATGGCGAGCGGGGAGAGCAGTGTGGTTGGACACGGGCTCAGGGCGAGTGGGAAGGGCAAGGAAAGGGCAGGGCAGGGAGCCCGTGACCAGGAGGCGCGGAGTTCACTCCACTCGTCTTCACTGAAGTCCCTCACCATCGCGGCCTGCTGGTGGCAGGCGACCAAGGAGGCGCTGGCGGACCTGTCGGACCTGCTGCACGTGGGCGGCTCCACCGTGGACGAGCGCTACAAGGCCGTCATGGACTGGGTGCAGGGCCTGGGCACGTCGGTGAGCGCCGCCGGCAGCACTTCCCCAGGGCAGGCGTGGGCACGCTGAGGTCGCACCCGGGACCTGCCTCACTGGAGCTTGCGCATGGCCTTGCTGCTGTGGCAGGCGGACATCCCCACCACGCTCCAGGCCGCACTGGGCAGCCAAGTCTGCAGCACCCTGTCTGGCCGCGTTGACGTGAGTGCGATGTGAGGTGTGTGTGTGTGCTCGCCACCGGCGCGCAGAGGCCGCGCGCACGCACCGTGTTCCTGCGCTGGTGCCCTGCCGCTTGCAGGCCCTGTGCTCGGCGGCGCTGGAGGACGCGCACGTGATTGCCTCGCCGGTGCAGCCCACGCCCGCCGACCTCAAGGCCATCCTCGTGGCCGCGGGCCTCTGAAGAGCTGACAGGCATCGTGCAGGCTCTTCTCCACTGGCGCTTGTACTTCTAGAAGCCCCTATCCTGCTGTCCTGCACCGCTCGGGCGCGGGCTGCTGCGACGCACGTGCCCACCGAGCCCCCTGTGAACAACAAGGCCGTTGTTGGGCGTCACGGCATTGCCACGTGCGCGCCGGTGCCTGGTCTAGGCGCGCTGGGCAACACCCAGCTTCCTGCCGGCAGGGCGGAGAACCCCCCCGTCATCGACTTAAAGAGCAGCGCGAGCGAGCACAAGGACGCACAAGACACACAGCCAACGCTGCTCAAGCCTCTCAGTGATACATCGATCGAGTTCGCAGTGCTCCCCAGAAGATGGCGCGCGGGCTGCACCTGACCCTTCTAGCCCTGGCGCTGCTGGCCGGATGCGCGCACGCTTGGAACCGCAGAGTGGCGCTCGTCGTCTTCGGTGACAGGTGGGGCTCAGGTGCAAGTGCTTCCCGCCGCCCGTCGGCCGGCGACCCCGAGTCCGCCCAGGCAACGGCCACGCACGGCCTCGGAGCACCAATTGGGCCAGCGGCAGCGCCTCAGCCTGGGGTGGGATGCTTGCCACGCAGATTGCAGTGGCGCGGGAGATGTTGCGCTCGCTGCTGCATCGCGTAACTGCGCCCGAATTAGCTGGCGCCCGCCAAGAGACGCTTGGCACTCGCGTGCCTCCTGGCCGCAGCCTCTCGGACACGGGCAACTTCTTCAGGAGCCCCTTTGGCAGGAACCGCACAGCGCCGCGGTCGCCGCCCTACTTCCAGGGGCGCTTCACCACAGGTAACGGCGAGGCGCCGCCGCGATCAGGTGCACGATCAGGTGCCAGGCAGGTGCCTGGGCGCTCAAACCTTCTACATGCTGTGGGTGCTCTCCTTTGTGCGCAGCGCCGGGCGCGTGGGTGGACCAGATCCCCAACTACGTCAAGTACCCCGCCAACCTGATCGCGCCCAACTTTGCCTTTGCGGGTGCGTGGAAGAGCGCCCTGGGGCAGTTCTGCCGCTGCAGGCAGGCACTCTCACGGGTGCATGCTCCTCGTTGTCCGCAGGATCGACGGCCTGCCGGTACGACTTCCTCCCGCCCGCCTTTGCCGCCCTGCCGACCGTTGACGCTCAGGTGCGAGCACACACTGGCCCCCCCCTGAGAGACTGAGCAGATGGAGGGTAGGTTTGTGGCAAGGCTGCAGGTGAGCCAGCAGAGCTTTGTGAATGCATACACGCACGCGCGCAGGTGAACCAGTACCTGGCTGCGCTCCGCCAGCGCAACGGCACGCTGGCCAGGAGGACGCGCGGCTACACGCGCGTGCCCTGGATCTGGCTGGGCGCCAACGACGTGCAGGTGTGTGGTGCCTCGTGTTTGCCAGAGCCAGTGTCGATGGGGGTTTTCACTGTGTCTCACCCTGGGGCCTCCGCGGGCGACCCAGGGTGGCTGGGGGCAGCCCTTGCCCGGCGTTTCACCTCACCGCCCGTATGGGCGTTGGGGTGGCTGGGGGTGCCAGTGTGACGGTCTAGCCAAGTGAGGCACCGCACCCGTGCCGCGTGCGCAGAAATGCGGTTTGTGATATGATCA
>VFQP010004888.1_pt1 | contig 12074 bp, 10 predicted proteins | sample 3512351 | NCBI WGS metagenome assembly VFQP01 (sample SAMN10412372, study PRJNA504923) | tailings metagenome | isolation source: Relicate 1 Philex TSF1 revegetated site | place: Philippines: Tuba, Benguet | collected 2017-08-29 | reverse complement strand
CACACCACCCTGGCCCCTCCTGCTGCTGCTGCTGCTGCCGCTCCTCCTCCTCCTCCTCGCCGCCGTCGCTGTCAGAGTCCCAGACGGACGACCGCTTTGCCCTCCTGCTGCTGCTGCTGCCGCCCCTCATGCCACCGTCCGCCTCTGCTGTCGCCGGGCTGGGCCCCGCCCGTCCCCTCCTCCTCCTCCACCCGTCGCTCCCTGGCAACGCTGCGGCCTCGTCCTGCGAACCAGGGAGCAACGCCTGCCCGCGCGCGCGCCGCCGCTTCCACCCTCCCGCACCACCCACCTCCTCATCATCATCATCCTCGCCGTGCCTGGCTGCCGCTGCGCCCTGCTGCCCCCCTAGGGACGCCGGCAGCGCGGGCGCGGGCGTGCCGACGGCCCTGCCCCGCCGCCCCGCGGACGTCACCCGCTCCGCTCCAGCGGGCGTGCCTCCGTTGGCGGAGGAGTGCGGCGTGAGCAGCTGCCTCAGCAGCGCCCGCTGCGACCTGGGCGCGCCCCCGCGCTCGCCGCTGCCGTCGCCCACGCCGCCTGCCGACAGCGGCAGGGCGGGCGTGTGCACGCCTGCGCCCGGGCTGGGGCCCCGCGCCAGCAGCCCCCGCCCGGCCTCCCCATGGCTGTGCTGGCGGCCCCCCGCCGCCCCCCCGCCGCCTCCCCAGCCTTCCTCGTCCTCCTCCTCCTCCTCCCCTTGCTCAATCGCGTCGTCCTCCTCCTCCTCCTCCTGTGCCTGCCTCGCTGCAGCCGGCGCAGGCGCCGCGCCCCCCTGGAGCTGCGGGGCTGGCTCCCACGCCGCCTCCTGCTTGATTGCTTTCGGCGCAAAGCCAGTCGGCGCCGGCTGCGGCTGCTGCTGCAGCCAGTGGGAGTGCTGGAGGAGGTGCAGGTGCCCAGGTGTGGGCCCAGGGGTGGCGTGGGCGCCGCTGTGAGGGTGCGGCTCCTCCTCCTCCTCCTCCTCCTCCTCCTCCTCCTCCTCCTCCTGCTTCACCGTGGCCAGGAGCGCAGTGCCGGTGCCGTGCAGGAGGGCTTTCTCTTGCTGCTGCTGTTGCTGTTGCTGGTGCTGCCCAAAGCCCGCCAGGCTGTCCCCGTGGCCGTCGCCCTGCTGCGCTGCTTCAGCCCACGCGGGCGGCGGCGGTGCGCTGGCGTGGGGTGGGCCCAAGCCCAGCAGCTGCGACCGGAAGCGCGCGCTGGGGCTGGGCGCAACGGGCTGCGGGGGCGCGCTCCCAGGGGGCGAGGGCAGGCGCGGCGCGGCGCCTGGGGCTGCGTCCGCGTGGTTTGCGTGGCGCGGGGGAGCGTCGTCGAGAGGCGGGTGCGGGGAGGCGTGCGCCTGAGGTGGGGGCGGTGCGAGGGGACGGGTCGGGGAGCCGAAGCTGAAGCTGAGCGGCCAGGCGGCGGCGGTGGCGGTGGTGGCGGGCGCTTGTTGCTGCTGCTGCTGCTGCTGCCGGCGGCGGCGCTGTGAGGCGGGTTGCGTGAGGCCGAGCGGGTGGGAGCGCGACAGCTGCGTGGCTGGCTCGGCCTGCACGTCCGGCGCCGGCGCTCCCGCCTGCAGCAGGCTGTGGCGCCGCTGGAAGGCGCCAGGGGGCAGGAGGCGGAAGGAGGGGGCCTGCGTGTCCGCGTCCAGCGGCTCTTCGTCGTCCTCCTCCTCCTCCGCCCCGTGCGGCGCGGCCTCCGCCGCGTGCGCTGCGGCGTGGGGCGGCTGGGCGGCGGTGGCTGCTGCTGCTGCTGCTCCTCGCTGGTTGAGCCGCCCGCCTTGCGGCGGTGCTGCGTGGAGCTGCGGGAGCAGCCGGAACGTGGGCCGCTGCGTGTCGGCCTCCTCCGGGTCGTCCTCCTCGTCGGCCTCTGGCGCTGATGCGGCTGACGCTGCTGGCGCAGACAGGGAGCCTGGGTGCGCTGCATCGCTGCCGTGCGGCTGCTGTTGCTGTCCTGGAAGGTCGACGGGAGCGTGCGCCACAAGGGGCGGCCCCTCGCCGCTGGGCTGCACTGGAGCAGCAGGGCCCGGTCGCAGCGCCACGTTGACTGACTCACTGAGCGCCTGTTGCGGTGTGCTGCTGGGCTGCTGCTTGCTGCCGGACGCAGGCGAGCGGTCGCATGAGGCGGAGCGGGCGTGCTCCGGCTGCAGCAGCTTGCTGGTGGGGCCGGCGCGGGGCAGCAGAAACGTGAAGCACGGCTGCGTGGCCGCGTCCACGTCGTCCCCGATGGCCTCCTCCTCCTCCTCCTCTTGGCCCTCCTCCTGCTGATCGCCCAGCGCTGCTGCTGCGCGCTCTCCTTGCGGCACCATCGAAGGCGATTGAGCGCGACTGGCTCACGCACCAGTGTGCGCTGCGGTGCGCTTGTTATGCTTCTCGCAGGTGCGCTTTCTCGTTCAAGTCGTGCGCTGCGGCGTGTGCTGCGCCGCCTCTGGTGTGCGAGCGCTTGATTAATCGTCGGTCACGGCAGCTATGCAGGCGGTCATCAGGCAGCAGCAGCAGGGGAGTCAGCATCATGGTCATCAAGGCCGGAAAAGAATGGCTGCTTCGCTGCGGGACAGGTAGGGGCGCACGCCCCGCAATCCGATCGACGCCCCCGGGGCCGCCGCGCGCCGGGCTCAGACGTTGAGGCGCTTCTTGAAGTCCTCCACCATGAACGCCAGGCCGTCGCGCAGCGCCACCTTGGGCTCCCACCCGAGCGTGGTCTTGATCTTGGTGATGTCGGGCCTGCACGCACGCCCCACTCGCCCGTGAGCGCGCACCCTTGTTGCCCTTGCCGGCACTGCACACGGTTCTGCCCTGCCCGCAAGGTTGCCGCGCGCTGCACCGCCCATCGCACCATCACGTCGCCCTCACCTGCGCTTGCCAGGGTCGTCGGCCGTGTTCTCGCGGAACTCAATCACCGCCTTGGGGTTCACCACCTGCATGCGCGCAACACCACGACGCCACAGAGTTGCAGGGCGTTCTCCTACCGCGGGAGGTGTGAGAGGTGCACTTGCGCGCCCGCCCGCCCTGCTGCCGCCGCAAGCGCGCGCGCACCTCCTTGACGAGGTTGGCCAGCTCCAGCATGGTGAACTCGCCGGGGTTGCCCACGTTGAAGGGACCGATCTGGGGGCCCTCCATCACCGTCACCATGCCCGCCACCAGGTCCGAAATGTACTGCGAGGAGGCAGGCAGGCAGGCAGGCAGGCAGGCGGTGGCTAGGTCAGCGCAGCCACGTCTCGCGCTGACGGTGTGCGCCCCTCCTCCTCCACATGGAGCTGGCCCTGGATCCCAAAGCCCTCACCTGGAAGGAGCGGGTCTGCGTGCCGTCGCCGTACACGGTCAGCGGCTTGCCCGTCAGCGCCTGCGCCGCAACGCCACGCAGCAGCCACGCCCAGCGCCCAAGTCGCTGCATGGACAAGGAGCTCCCGCCGTCCTCCCGCAACGCCCACGTTGCTCCATCGCCTGGACTCCTGCCTTGCCCAGGCGCCCTCCCCTCCCCAAACACCCCACACAGGTCTCACCTGGGCCACGAAGTTGCTGACCACGCGGCCGTCGTCCAGCGCCATGCGGGGGCCGTACGTGTTGAAGATGCGCACGATGCGCACCTCGGTGCCGTGCTCGCGGTTGTAGTCCATGGTCAGCGTCTCGGCAATGCGCTTGCCTGCGCAGCGACGTCCGCACAGGCACCACGCGCAGGCCCTTCTCAGTGTGGCCCGCCGCGTGCTCACCTGGCACACTGCAGAGCCTGCTGCACCACCCAGCTCGCTGGCACGACCCTTGCTGCGTGGGCCCTGCGGCCAGCCCCCGACTCAGGTGCATCGCGCCCGAAAGAGCGCCGTTGGCGCCGGGGTCTCACCCTCGTCGTAGCAGGAGCGCTCGCCAATGGGGTTGACGTTGCCCCAGTACGCCTCGGTCTGGGGGTGCTGCAGCGGGTCGCCGTACACCTCGCTGGTGCTGCTGATGAGGAAGCGCGCCTGCCCATGTGTCAGCAAGAGGGCGCAGGTGGCGAGAGAGAGAGAGAGAGAGCGCCGTCAGCGATGCCCGCACGCGCGCTCTACGGGAGGCGTGCCCCTGTGAGCGCCAGGCGGAAGGTGAAGAGGCAGGGTCGTTCGCACCTTGCAGCGGGTGGCCAGGCCCAGCATGTTGAGCGTGCCCAGGAAGGACGTCTTGGCCGTCTTGATGGGGTCCCACCTGCGCGCCGCGTACCGTGGCGCGGCTGGCGCTTGGGTCCGGGCGAAGCAGCACTCGTGCGGCGGCAGTAGCGCCCCCGAGTGCGCGCAACAGCCTGTGCTCCGCAGCACCCCAAAAGAGGAGCAGCAGACGCACTTGTAGTGCACGGGCGAGGCGGGGCAGGCCAGGTGGTAAATCTGGTCCACCTCCACCAGCAGCGGCTCAATCACGTCGTGGCGGATGAGCTCAAAGTTGGGCAGCCCGATGAGGTGCGCGATGTTCTCGCGGCTGCCCGTGAAGAAGTTGTCCAGGCAAATCACCTGTAGCGTGAGTGCAACACGGCGGCCCCCGTGAGGCTCTGCGCCTGCGGGAGAGCTGGGGCGGGCGACCCTCCACCTTCTGCTCGTCCGTCCGCGAGAGGGGCCCCCGCTGCGCGCGCATTGGCCCCGCGGCGGTGCGGGGGCGAGCGAGCTCACTGAGGCACGCTCTCGGGAGAGCACGCGCGCTCACATAGTGGCCCTTGTTCACCAGGTAGTCGCACAGGTGGCTGCCCACAAAGCCGGCTCCGCCAGTCACCAGCACGCGCTTGCGCTCGCAGCGCGGCTTGGTCTTGATCAGAGTCTTCTTGCTGTCGGCAACGTGCGCGGCGCTGCCGTTCGTGGCCATCGCGCTGCAGGCAAGGCGCAGGCAAGGTGCGTCTTGAGGAGGGCGACGTGTTCGCCTCGAGCGTCCGCGCTGCTACTGGAAAGCAGCTGGCGAGCGACGACGCTGCTCCAACAAGTGGGCACGCTGGTGCGCCGCTGCTGCGCGCCAGGGCCCCGCGCCGCTCGCTCTGGCGTTGAGAGGCTGCAGCTCTCGATCTCAGCGCTGCAATCGAAATCGTTGCGGCAGCTCAGGGGGCGCGCCTACCTGCAGGCGTGTGTGTGACGGGGTGAATTCGTCGAGCTGCTGCTGCTGATGTGGTGTAGCGGGGCAAGGCACCGCAGCTGTTTGCTGCGGGGCCACGGCGGGGGCTTGGGACCCCATGCGCACGATCCTGCGAGCAGACTGCGCACGCGAGACGAGACGGGATGCAGCTCCACCACCACCGCTTGCTGGACAGGGCGGTCGGCGGCGGCGCCTCACGGCTAGCCTCGAGGCGCTGCCCCCGCAGCGTGCTCGTGCGCTCTGGCGTCAATGAGGACGTGCTGGCCAAGCTGCGGGCAGCTGAGGAGGAGGCGGCGCGGCTGCGTGCGCAGCTGGCCATCGCACAGGAAGCCAAGGTCAGGAAGAGGGCGCCCGACCGTGCGCGCCTTACCTCCCATCACCACACGCGCCCGCCCAGCTGAGCACGCCATGCACGGCCAACATTTTGCAGGGTGCTCCTTCAGCGGCGCAAGCTGCGGCGGACGCCAAGAGCAAGCCCAAGCGCGTGGACAGCACCGACTCCCGGGAGACGCTCTTCAGCGCAGGTCGGGCCAGGCGCAGCAACGCTGCTCCTTTGGATGGCCAGGAGAGGGAGCCTCTGACGCGTGTTCGCGTGCGTGGACGTCCAAGCGCACGTGCAGGAGAGCGCGCGGCCTGGCTGAGCGAGGCGGACGTCGAGTTCTTCGTCGGCAGCGGCGTGGGGGAGACGTCCGCCAGCGCAGGGCCTGTGGACCCAGAGGCAGAGGCCACCGTCAAGGTGAGCCACACAGTGGCATTACACCGGGGATGGGCAGGTGTCGTGACAGGGTGCTGGTGGCCGACGGTCGAAGTCAACTGACAAAGAACCTCGTGGCCGCAGCGGCGGTTGCTCATTGGCGGCGCGCTGACGGCGGCGGCGCTGGCGTTTGCGCTGGTGCCCACCGAGGCGCTGGCGCCCAAGCCCTCCAAGCCGCTCTACTTTTACGTCGTGCCGCTGCTCCGCATCCAGGTGAGGCGCCCGACTTGGGGGTGCCGTGGCAGAGCGGCCCGGTGCAGGAGCCGGCGCCAGGCGTGGGTGCGAGAGGAGTGTGCTGTGCGCTGTGCGTGCTGTTGTGCCCCGCAGGACTTGCTGGGCGAGTGCGGTCAGATCATTGCGGACGCCGACTGGGACCAGCTGCGCATCGTGCTCTCGCGCATCCGGGTGGGTGCTGGGCGCGGCGGGGTTGCTTGGGAGGGAGCAGGTGGCACTGGGCGGCGTCGCGGCTGGGCCGCGGGACCTGGGGCTGCAGCTGTGCGCAGGGAGCGGAGAGGGCGGCAGGATTGCTCTTCCGCCACGCACGTGCCGCTCGCCGCCGCCGCGCGCTGGCCCTCACACCCCTTGCACACGTGCACCGCGCTGTGGCGCGCGCACGCGCAGGGGCCTCCCAACAACGCGCAGCAGAACCTGCAGGCGGTGGTGGCGCTGCTCGAGGACGGGCGCGCGCGCTCGCAGGCGCAGGCGCTGGCCTCCGAGGTGAACGAGTACCTCGTCGACATGTGAGTCGTGGTGGTGGTGGGGCCCTGTGGAAGGGAACGGAGAGGGCGCCCCCCCGCGTTGACGTTGTGTCACAGCGTGTGGATGGCCCCGAAACCCCCCAAAACGCCGCACTTTGTGTGCCCCCGCAGGGACTACAATAAGTATTTCGATGCAATGCCGACCCGCGTGATCAGCGGAGCGCAAAACGCCGAGTTTGTCAAGTTCTCCTCGGCGGCGCTCAAGGCGGCGCAGTCCAAGCTCTCGCAGTTCCTGCAGCTGGTGCCCAGGGAGGAGCTGCAGAAGGCCTTTGACCAGAACGCCGCGCTGCTGCAGTAGCACGCTCGTGGTCGTTGTGCGTCTCAGTTTGAAGAGAGCCGTTTTGCACGTGAGCGGGGCCGCACGTGCGCGCCCTGGAGTTTTGCGAGAGAGAGAGTCGTGTCATTCCGGACCAACCGCAACACGCAACCAGAGTGCAACACGAGATCCCAACGCCTCGGGGGCCTCAGCGCAGCTGCACGCGGCCATCGTCGTCGTCGCCGTCGCTGCCGTCCGCATCTCTCCGGGCCGACCGGCGCCGCGCCGCTGCCCGCCCGCCGCGGCCATCCGTCGGCAGGCTGTAGATGCGCACCTGCGCTTGCACAGGCAGGGTGCACGCGGGTTCAGACTCGCGAGCGAGCGCCTGCCCAGTGGCACCGCAAGGCAAACCACGAACCAGCAGGACCACGCGTGTGCGCGCGCGGCCCTCACCATTGCGTCGCGCCCGCCCACCGCCAGCTGCACCCCCTGGCCGCAGCAGCCCCAGGGCTCCGAGGCGAGGTCAATGGCGTGCACGGCGCAGCTGCGCTGCTGCGACGCCGCCTCCAGCCGCGCCATCATCTGCCTGCGCGCGCGCGGCGACAGCAGGCGCACGGCCCGGCGCGCGGTGCAAGCCTGAGGTGACGGTGGCGTTGGGTGGCTCGGGTACGCCAGGCAGCCAGTGGGCAACCCAGCACAATCGAGGCGTCCCAATAGAATGCAAAATCCAGCACACCTGTAGCCGACGGGTGTGGCGCCCACGGGCACGTTGGGCCTCAGCGCCAGCGCCCGGCTGTTGTCGGCGCCGCCGCCCGGCCCCCCCGCGCCCCCGCCCTCGGCGCCCGGCTCCTCCCAGTACGGCCCCAGCGGGATGGGCTGGTCCAGCGAGGGAAGCCACGCCATGGGGTGGCGCAGCGCCACGGGCGCCGCGCCCGCCGGCTGCAGCGCCAGCCCTGCGCGCACGACGCCGGCACCACCTCCAGCACCTGGCTCATTCGCCGCCGCAATCACCTCTGCGTCAGGCCCCTGCCCGCCCCTCGGAACAGCCAGCGCTCACGCGAGGTGTCCCACACGGCGGCGCTCCCGTCGTGGCTGGCGCTGCCCAGCTGCCACTCCTCGCCCCACGCCACGGCAAACACGCCCGTCGTGTGGCCCACGCCCACACCCAGCACAGGGCACACCACGCCCGCCTCAACCGGACGCGCCAGCCCCCGTCCGTCATACGAAGCCCTCAGCCCACCCACACCAAGCCCCGCGCCGCTGCCGCCGCCGCCGCCGCCGCCGCTGGCCCTGCCTGACCCCCCGGCAGCGCCGCCGCCGCTGCTCCCCGCCCCGCCGTCGCCCGCCTCGCCGGCGCGATGCCCCGCGCCTGCCGGGCGCTCGTTCTCCTCGTCGTGCTCGAGCTCCCCTAGCTGAAGGCAGGAGAGGTCCTGCCCCAGGGGCGCACGCGCCAGGGCGGCGACGTCCCACACCTTGACCAGGCCCGCCAGGCTGCCTGTGCAGGGGCAGAAATGGACAGGTTGGTCAGTAGAACAAGGCAGGCACAGCTTGGGATGGCGTGGGGAGGCCCTGACCGAATCGTGGCCTGATGGCCTCTGCCACCCAAGGCGTGCCCACACCCTCGGAATGCCGTCGAGCGCACCCGTGGCGGCGCGCCCCCTGCTGACGGCGAGGCTGAAGATGTAGGGCGTGTCCCCCTCGCCGCCGTCCAGCGCGTACGCACGCACCGCCGTCACGCGCTGCCCGCCCGGCCGCCGCACGTCGTACACGTGCAGCGCGCCCTCCTGGTCAGCCACCTGAGGGCAGCAGAGCAGCACAGCAGCTTACTGGTACTCGACCTGCTGCCGCTTCCTCAAGCCACACGATGCTTGCGGCGTTGGCATGGTATGGCCAGACAACCATTGTCATAACCGTTACGCAGCCCGACACCTGACGCGGAGGTGGCGGAGCCACACGCACCAGCACGTGGTTGCCGTCCACGCGGGCGCTGGTCAGGCGCAGGCGGCTCAGGGACGGGGGGCTCTCCTCCCCTGCGCCGGCGGCAGCAGCGGCGCGAGCAAGGCGTTCAGGCCACCGGGTTGAGCACCCGCACTGAGTGACATCCACTCGGTTGAGGAGCTCTGGGGCAGTAAGGTGCACGAGTCCCAGCCAGCAGCTTGCTGGGCCTGGTGCGTGCGGGGCGGGGCGCACGCACCTGATGGGACGCGGTCGGGGATGGCGAACTGCATGGCAGGGTCGGGCTGCAGCGCAGCCGCCACCGCGTCCGCCACACCCGCCTGCTGCTGGTGTGGCGGGTGAGGGGGGGCTGGGGGCGCCCCTGGCGGCGCCGGCGGCGCGGGGCAGGGGAGCGTGCGCGTGTCCCAGAGCGAGACGGGCGAGGAGGTGGCGTGCGTGACGAGCATGCAGTGCGGCATGTCGGGGGGCAGCTGCGGGCGAGCCGTGCACGCGACAGCAAGCAGCATGGGCGCGCAAGCGTCCAGCGACCACTGAGTCTGACAGGTCAAGTTGATACGTGCCGAAAAACACCTCTGCGGGCAACGGGTGGGCGTCTCACCTGGACGCTGCTGGTGCGGCTGCTTTGCGGCGGTAGCCGGCCCGTCTGCTTGCCTGCACAAAGCACATGGTGCAGGGCCACTGCGGACTTCGCGACTGCCACCGCTGCTAGCAATCCAACCAGAGTGCGGCCGCCGTGGCCGTCCCTCCCGTCCTCTCACCGGTGTGCAGGTCCCACAGCTGCACCTCGCCCGCCACGCCCCCCGACGCCACGTGCGCGCCCAAGGCGTCCATGCAGTAAACGCTCGTCTCGGTGCGGCACACCGCCTCCAGGTGGCCCTCCTCCGTGTGCCTGAGGCAGGGCGCACGCATGCACGCCGGGTGACCCTGGGCGACACCTCTGGCAGAAGCAGCAACGACGCGGCCCCGGCTGCCGTCATCAGGCACAAGGCCCTTGCGACCCAACCTTTCGCCCTCAAGCGCCCCTGAAGAGCGTGCTGCCCTGGGGTGCTGCCTGGTGAAAGGACCACCAGTGGGCGGCGCTACGCCCAGGGTGTTGCGGCAGCAGCCATTACCCGCTCACCAGATGCAGACCTGCTCGTCTGCGCTGCCCGACACCACCCGCTGCGCCGCCGGAAGCAGCCTCACGCAGTTGACCCACGACCTGCGCAACCAGGCGGGGCGGCGGGAGGGGATGGCGGCGCCTCGCGCCTCGTGGCGTGCCTGCCTGGCTTCCGAGGTTCCGCCTCAACGGGATGCCGAGCCCCCCCACCCTTCGCCCCTTTTGCGCTCACGAGTGGTGCTGGAGTGCGGCCACTGGGTGCGGTTGCCGCTGCCGCCACGCCCGATCCACCTGCCGCTTCCATCTGCGCGTGCGCGGCAACGCAGCGGCTGCCTCACTGTGAGCGAGGGCCCCTGGAGCCGCCTGGCACTTGCTTCCTGAATCAGTGCCGCTCACATGAAGGCGTGCCTCCAGCTGCTGTGGCCCGGCGGGTCACGCAGCGTGAAGGCGGACGGGGAGGGCGTGCCCAGCGCCAGCCCGCTCAATGGGTGTGACCACGTGTAGAGATTGCTCCACACGCGGTTGCTGGTGGCCAGCGCGCGCCACCGGTGGCAGACCTGCAGCATGGATGCGCGGGCGGCGCGCGACGCTGGGCGTGGCCCCTGGAAGCGCTGGCGAAGCCCGTCCCCTCCAGCCATCAGTGGCTCACCATGGCAGCCGCGGAGAGGCCGGCAGCGCAGTTGACCCGCGCAAGCACCTGCATCACAAGCGATCGCCAGCAAGCCTCGCCCACCGCAAGCTGCGGCGAGGGAAAGGCGCGCAGTTCTGCATCCACGACGGCGTAGCACCTGCTCGGCGAGGTCGTCGCTCAGCGCTGACAACCTGTCCACGGCCGGCTGCTCCTCTGCTCGCTCGGGCGAAGGGTCCGCAGCCGAGGCCATCTTGCAGCAGCAAGAAGAAGCGCTCGCATCGACTAAGGCACGCTGCTGCGCAAGCGATCTACACACTAATCACGAATCAGGCTGTGGGGCTGTGGCCAAGCGCAGCACCGCTGCACGCAGCACGTGGGGCTTGCGCGTGGCGTGCCGCACGGCCAGCACGACCCACCGCAGCTCCTCCTCCGCTGCTGCAGCGGCTGCAACGCCATCCTGCTCCTCCTGCTCCTCCTGCTTGTGCCGCCGCCGCCGCATCCGCGCCGCCAGGGCCCGCAGCGCCCGCGCCACCACCCCCGGGCCCACCCGCCCCGCCACCAGCTCCGGCCACGCCGTCGCCAGCTCCGTGAGCAGCTCCTGACCCGTGGCGTGCACAGGCAGCGAGACCTTCTCGCCCCCCTCCTCCTCGTCCACAACCAGCGGCTCGGGGCCCCAGGGCAGACGCAGCAGCAGCGCCAGCTCCCGCAGCGCGCCCGTCGCGCCGCCCGCCGGCTGCGTGACCAGAGACGGCCACGCCGCCGCCGCGTCGCGCGCCCGCGCCCGGGTCCAACCCAGCTGCCGCGCCAGCGCCTCCAGGTTGCGCGCCACGCCGCGCGCGCTGAGCGCCAGCAGCCGCGGCTCCGCTGCTAGCAGCTGCCGCACGCGCGGGCGGCTGAGGCCCAGTGCGGCGGCCAGGTGCGCCGCCTTGGCCTCCAGCGACGACGCCGAGCAAGTCAACAGCACCGGCGCCGCCACCATGGCGCGCTCCACCTGCAAAAAGCGCACGGCCACACGCGACACAAGAGCAGAAGGTGTTGTTGTGGCTTTGCGTGAGCTCCGAGCAGGGTAACCCGTCCTCAGCACAACAACATGTCTGGCGGCTCACCGTTTGCCGCTGCTGCTGCCCCTCCTCGTCGCTGCCTTGCTCTTGGTCAACAGCAGCGGTCCCCAGGAGCACGGCGGCCAAGGCGCGGCGCTTGCCCGCCAGGCCCTCGGGCGACTGCAGCAGCAGCGACGGCACGCGCGCCGCCATGCCCCGCGCCGCCTCCAGCCCCACGCCCAGCGCCGCCGCCATGGCCCGCAGCCGCGGCAGCAGGGGCTGCTGCGCGCTCCTCCTCCCCGCGCCATCCTCCTCCAACTCCACCGCCTCCGCATCTTCTGAACCATCGTGGCCCTCGGTGGTGCTGCTGCCGCCGCTCCCCCCGGCGCAGAGCCGCAGCAGGGAGGGCTGCTGCGCCACGCGCCTGCACGCCAGCGCGTAGTCCCACCCCAGCTCCCGCCGCAGCTCCCGGAAGCCGCGCAGAAGCTGCGGCGCCGGCAGGCACAGCAGCGCCGGGCAGCGCGCCAGCCACGCC
>VFQP010004887.1_pt1 | contig 12074 bp, 9 predicted proteins | sample 3512351 | NCBI WGS metagenome assembly VFQP01 (sample SAMN10412372, study PRJNA504923) | tailings metagenome | isolation source: Relicate 1 Philex TSF1 revegetated site | place: Philippines: Tuba, Benguet | collected 2017-08-29 | reverse complement strand
AGCTGCAGGAGCTGCAGCTGCTTGCCACGTGGGGCTTTCTCTCTCTCAGGCTCGGTCTGGGCAGCTACGCTTGTGCGATCCCGCGCGCTGCATCACCGTCCCGCGTCCCACGTGCGGTGGCACAGCGCGTCTTGGCCGCCCAAGACGTCTGCGCGCTTAACTTGGGACCACTCCTGCACTGCTGCTGCACGCTGCTGCTCACTCTTGCTGAAGCGCTGCTCTTCACCCTGATCATGCCAGGGCGAGCATCGAGCAGCAGCAAGTCGCCCAGTCGTCGTCGACGCATATGGGCCGAGGGCGTCGCGGCAAAGGCGGAGGCTTCAGCGGCAGGGAGGACCAGTATGGGGACTACCAGGGGTCGCGCGGGCCGGACGACTTTCAGACGCAGAAGGGCCAGGGCGGCGGTGGTGGCGCCAGGGCGGGCGGCGGAGGAGGCAGCGCTGGGTCGCAGGTGCGCGGCGCCCCCATGCGGCTGCGCACGCTCCAGCTGCAGCATGCGCACACGGCGGGCGCTTGGCTCGTGCATGCATGCCAAACACGCACGCAGTCGCGGCACAAGGCGGGCCACAACCTGAACTTCCAGCGGCACGTGCCCAAGTTCCTGCAGCAGTATGCGCACATGCTGGGCAGCGGCAAGCAGCAGGTGTGGGCGGTCGCACCTGCGGGATGGCACATGCCCAGAGGAGGAGCGCTTCTGCGCGCTCTGGAGCTCCACGGTGCTCCACGCGCCGCGTCACACACGCTGTGTGTGCGCTCGTGCGCGCCCCTGCGGAAAATCTCCTCAGGACGGCAACAACGAGGACGGCGCGGACGAGGACGCGCCCGTGGTGGTGGGCGGGCCGCTCAGCAAGAAGCGGCCGGGCGCGTTTGACGGCTGGAGCGACGAGGAGGAGGGCGAGGGCCCCGGCAGGGGCAAGGGCGGCCAGGACGACATTGGCGACGTTGAGGCGGTGCGTGAGGCGCTGGCAGGGCGTGCGGGTGGTGCTGCTGCCGGCCTGGCTCCAGCACACGCACACGCTGGTCACCTGCCTCATGTGTGCGTGTGTGTGTTGGGGGGGGCGGGGCGGCCCTTTGGGACCGTCGCAGGACGCGCTGCGGCGGGCCATGGAGGAGAACCCCGAGCTTGCGGCCGAGTTCGAGGGCAAGCTCTCTGAGCGGGTGCGTGTGGCGCGTGGCCTGCCGCCTGTTGTCGTGAGCGCGCTGCTCAGTGCGCTCGTGTTGCCTGGACCCCGGGGGGGGGGGGACCCTCGGTGCCAGCACGAAAGCGCTGCACCAGACGGAAAGCGCGGCGCACGCGGCGCCTTCAGCCTAAGGGACGGGGCGGCTGGGGCACGTGCCTGCCGTGGGGCGTTGGATGCGCCCGGTGGTTGGGGTGCGGCGCTCCCACGGTGGAACGACCAGACGTCCGCACGCGCATGCAGGCCTTGGGCGTTGCGCACGGGGTGGTGCTGCCTGTCGCCTTCAGTGTGTCAATGTGGCGTGGCCTTTGGCAGCATCCTGACCACACTGGTGCACCGTCACCGCCTGCTGCGCCCGGCGCCTGCTGCTCCCGCGGCGCAGCTCAACCAGGCCAAGGCGGTGGAGGAGAAGGAAAAGGGCAACCGCGCCTTTGCCGCCAAGAAGTACAAGGAGGCCATCGACAGCTTCACGCGCTGCATAGAGCTCGACCCCAAGTGAGTGGCGGCGCTGCGAGCTGCTGAGCTCAGAGCGGGCGCGCTTGCGGCTGCCCGCGGTGAAGACGCACGCCACGTTGCTGGCCACGGCGCCCAGCGCTGCCTGAAGCACCTCCATAAGCTCCAGGGAGAAGGGCTCGTCTGCGGCCTGCAGGGTGGTGCGCACGGGCCACTTGAGCGCGCTCGCCTCCACCAGGGTCGACATAGGGGAGGGGCAGAGAAGAATGTGTGGAGCACTGTGGCCAGAGCAGCCTTATGTAGGCCAGCGTGAGCCTTAGTAAACCCATTTCCCCCTGCGCGCTCGGGCCAGCGAAGCTCACCTGCGCGGCGAGCCCCCCCGAGTCACGCGCCGGCGTCGACGCAGCTGGGCGCGTAGTGGCGCCTTATGGCCAATGCGCGTTGGTGGTGGCGCGGGTGGTGGCGCGACGGGTGCGGGCCGACCTGCCGTGAGCCTGGCAGGGCCGCACGGAGAGGTGGTTAATCCTCTACTCCGCTTGGGAGCTGCAGGAGCTGCAGCTGCTTGCCACGTGGGGCTTTCTCTCTCTCAGGCTCGGGCTGGGCAGCTACGCCGTGCAGCGTGCGATCCGGCGCGCTGCATCGCATCACCGTCCTTTCCAAAGTCCATGTTTTCCCCCGCTGTGCACGCGGCCCGCAGCGGCGAGGTGTACTGGTCCAACCGCTCGGCGGCGCACGCCGCGCTTGACGAGTGGGAGGCGGCGGCGCGCGACGCCAAGCAGGCCGTCAAGCTCAAGCCCCGCTGGGCAAAGGTGCGGCGGCGTTTGCCACCGCGTTCACCACGAGCGTCGCATCGGCTGGGCTCGCCCTGGAGCTCTGTGTGGCGCTCTGCGGACGTGAGGCGCCGCTGCACGCGTGCGGTGGCCGCGCCGCATGCCGACGGAGCTGGCGGGTGCGCCGCGCGCTGCGCGCGCACGCAGGCGCACTCGCGGCTGGCCGTGGCCTTCTACGGGCTCAAGCTCTACAGCGACGCCGTGGAGAGCTACAAGCGGGCGCTGGCCATCGAGCCCGACGACCAAGCGCTGCAAAAGGGCCTGGAAAGGGTGCGGCTGCGACGAGGCCTCTTCCCTTTCTGCGCGGCGCGCTGTGGTCGCTGGTTGCACTGCCGGGCTGCTCACTGCCGGCGGTGCCTTGGCGCGCCCCGCATGACTGATCACGCAGGCGCAGATGATGGAGCTGCAGCAGTCCCAGTCGCGGACGCACGTCTTCTTCAAGAAGCAGAAGCTCGACGCCGGCGGCGGCGGGCAGGCTGCGGCGGGCAAGCAGGACGCGCGGGACGAGCAGCAGCAGCAGCCGCGGAGAGACGGGCCTGCGGCAAAGGATGACGGGGGCGGGAGAGGGGGCGGCAGCAGTGGTGGTGGTGGTGGTGGCAAGGGCCCCCCAGCAGCTGGCAAGAAGGGCGTGCTGTCGTTTGCCGACGATGAGGAGGAGGGCGCATGACCCGCCAACAAGTGCAGTGCAAGTGGCCACACAGTTGAACGCGTGGACAGTTTGACAGACGGTGAACGAAAGTAAAAGAAGTGCAGCAACAGCAGCGAGCTCAAGCGTGCAGGTCCTCGTCCATGCCGGGGCACTGCTGCTCCAGCTCCTCGGCGCTGCTGTACGCCACGCCGCAGAACGGGCAGAACAGGTGCCGCGCCCTCAGGAAGCGCAGCAGCACCGCCAGCTGCTCCCGCTGCGCCTCCAGTGGCCCGCCGCCGCCGCCGCTGCCGCCACCAACCGCAGCAGGCGGCGCGAACGTAGCTGCGGCCTCGGTCCCGCGCCCCGACGCCCCACCGGCACCGCTCCCTGCAGCCTGGCCCGCCGCAGACCCCCCCTGACTGCCAGGCTCAGGCCCGACGTCAGTCCCACAGCCGCCGTGGCAGCCCCGGTCCCCCGCCGCATCGTCCACCTGCGACTCCGCCGCCCGCTCCTCTAAGCGCGGCCTCTTCGTCGTTGGCGCAAGGAGCGGCTCCTCCTCCTCCTGCCGCGCCCCATCTCGACCCTCTCCCGCAGCACCGGCAGCTGCCGCCGACGCCGCGTCGTGCGCCTCGTGCTCTTGCTCCTCCTCCTGTGGCAGCACGCCCAGCGCCACCAGCGCCTGGCGCAGCGCCGGCGCCTCGGCCAGCAGGGCCGCCAGGCGGGGCGGAAGCGCGTCGCTGCCGCCGCTCGCGGCCGGCCCCACCGGGCCTGGCCGGAGGCTGCGTTCCACTCCTGGGGGACGGGGCGACGTCGCCGCGTGGGCCTGTGACCGCTGCCGCTCCAGGTTCTCGGCGGCGGCCCACGCCTGGCGCATCTGCGCCGCCAGCTTGCGCGCGGCGAAGGCCGCCTGCTGGGACCGCCGGAACGCCTCCTGAGCGTCGGCCTCGCGTCGTTTCGCCTCCTCCTGTTGCAGGCGCGTGGCAGCGCACAGGGCAGGGCACACACGGCGTGTGTGCGTGCGTCGGCGTGCTGCGAGCAAGGCTGCCATGGGCTGCGTATGGCTCTGCACGTGCAGCGGGCGGGCGCTCACCAGGCGCGCCCTGGCTTGCTCCTCGGCCCTGCGTTTCTCCTCGCGCTGCCGCTCCGCCACGCCGAGCCCCGTGCGCGGCTGCCGGGGCTGCACCAGCAGCGGCTCCGTGATGCCTTGCTGCTGGGCGCCCAGCCCCTGGCCCTCCCTGAAGCCCATTCGCTTGAGCAGCACAGCGCCCTTGTTGCTGGGCGGCAGCGGCCGCTCCACGCTGGCTGCGTTGGGGCGCTGCTGCTGCTTGGACCTGGTGCGCTGCTGCTCCAGGCGCCGCAGCTCACGGCCTGCCTGGGCCTGCGCCGCGGCAAACAGGCGGTCCAGCGCGTCGTCCTCTTCGTCCTGCTCCTCGCCGTGCTTGGGCGGCGGGGCCATGGTGCTGGCCAGGCGCGGCGCCGCTCATGCCGGTCTGCCGGCGCTCAAGATGCCGTGTGCGGCGCAGGCCCCGACGCGCTGCGCCCTGCGCTCATGCGTCCCCACACACGCCACAGGGACGCGCGGAAACGGCAAGGCGCTACAGAGGCACGCGCGGATTGCCCCTGAAGCAGCCCCGTGAGGACCCCTCAGCGGAAGCAGCAACGCGACCTCCTCTTGAGCGTGCTCATCCTCCCCAGGCGCGGGGCACGCGCGCCCACGACGGCAGCGGCGATGAGGCTCTGGCTGCTGGAGCCCTGAGCGGAGCGGTGAGCGCGACAGAGCTCTGGCGTGGAGCGCGCGCTGCGCAGCAGGGCGCAGCGACTCTGCGCGGCCCTCCACCGCTGGTTGGTGGTGAGCACGGCGCCACCACCACCAGAGGTCCCACGGGTGGCCAGCCGCAGCGCGAGAGCCCAGGTCGCCCCGCGCTGCTCCACCGCACGCCTCGTGGGGAGCTTTGCTAGACCTTCTCCGCGGGGCTTCGGTCGCAGAGATATTTGGCCTGTATCCTGCTGGGCCGCAGGGAGAGCCACCACCCCCCCGAGGCGCGCTCCGAGGAGGCGAGGCGATGGCTGCCGTGGAGGAGCCGCGCCAGGCGCCGCCGGAGGAGCCAGCCCCCCCTGAGCGGCGAGGGCCGCAGGCTGGGGAGGAGCAGGCAGGAGCGGGCCCACCTCCCCAGGCGCCCCAGCAGCAGCAGGATCCCGTCAGCGCCGCGTACCGCGTGCTGCTGGTGGACGACGACCCCGTCACGCTGCGCGCCGTGGAGCAGCTGCTGCGCAAGTTCGGCTACCTGGTCACCACGGCCACCAATGGGCAAGACGCGATGTCCATCCTGCGGCAGCCCCCAGGCGGGGCGCCGTTCGACCTCCCCGGGCCCCGGGCAGGCTGGGGCGGGCAAGCAGGACGCGCGGGACGAGCAGCAGCAGCCGCAGCCGCGGAGAGACGGGCCTGCGGCCAAGGATGACGGGGGCGGGAGAGGGGGGGGCAGCAGTGGTGGTGGTGGTTGCAAGGGGCCAGCAGCTGGCAAGAAGGGTGTGCTGTCGTTTGCCGACGATGAGGAGGAGGGCGCATGACCCGCCAACAAGTGCAGTGCAAGTGGCCACACAGTTGAACGCGTGGACAGTTTGACAGACGGTGAACGAAAGTAAAAGAAGTGCAGCAACAGCAGCGAGCTCAAGCGTGCAGGTCCTCGTCCATGCCGGGGCACTGCTGCTCCAGCTCCTCGGCGCTGCTGTACGCCACGCCGCAGAACGGGCAGAACAGGTGCCGCGCCCTCAGGAAGCGCAGCAGCACCGCCAGCTGCTCCCGCTGCGCCTCCAGTGGCCCGCCGCCGCCGCCGCTGCCGCCACCAACCGCAGCAGGCGGCGCGAACGTAGCTGCGGCCTCGGTCCCGCGCCCCGACGCCCCACCGGCACCGCTCCCTGCAGCCTGGCCCGCCGCAGACCCCCCCTGACTGCCAGGCTCAGGCCCGACGTCAGTCCCACAGCCGCCGTGGCAGCCCCGGTCCCCCGCCACGTCGTCCACCTGCGAGTCCGCCGCCCGCTCCTCCAAGCGCGGCCTCTTTGTCGCCGGCGCAAAGAGCGGCACGTAGCCCTCCTCCTCCTCCTGGTCCTCCTGCTGCTGCGCCCCATCTTGACCTTCTCCCGCCGCAGCGGCAGCTGTCGTCAACGGCGCGTCGTGCGCCTCTTGGTCCTGCTCCTCCTCCTCTGGCAGCACACCCAGCGCCACCAGCGCCTGGCGCAGCGCCGGCGCCTCGGCCAGCAGGGCCGCCAGGCGGGGCGGAAGCGCGTCGCTGCCGCCGCTCGCGGCCGGCTCCACCGGGCCTGGCAGGGGGCTGCGTTCCACTCCTGGGGGGCGGGGCGACGTCGCCGCCTGGGCCTGCGCCCGCTGCCGCTCCAAGTTCTCGGCGGCGGCCCACGCCTGGCGCATCTGCGCCGCCAGCTTGCGCGCGGCAAAGGCCGCCTGCTGGGACCGCCGGAACGCCTCCTGAGCGTCGGCCTCCCGTCGTTTCGCCTCCTCCTGTTGCAGGCGCGTGGCAGCGCACAGGGCAGGGCACGTGCTGCCGTGTGCGTGCGCCGGCGTGCTGCGAGCAAGGCTGCCATGGGCTGCGTATGGCTCTGCATATGGCAGCGGGCGTGCGCTCACCAGGCGCGCCCTGGCTTGCTCCTCAGCCCTGCGCTTCTCCTCGCGCTGCCGCTCCGCCACGCCGAGCCCCGTGCGCGGCTGCCGGGGCTGCACCAGCAGCGGCTCCGTGATGCCTTGCTGCTGGGCGCCCAGCCCCTGGCCCTCCCTGAAGCCCATTCGCTTGAGCAGCACAGCGCCCTTGTTGCTGGGCGGCAGCGGCCGCTCCACGCTGGCTGCGTTGGGGCGCTGCTGCTGCTTGGACCTGGTGCGCTGCTGCTCCAGGCGCCGCAGCTCACGGCCTGCCTGGGCCTGCGCCGCGGCAAACAGGCGGTCCAGCGCGTCGTCCTCTTCGTCCTGCTCCTCGCCGTGCTTGGGCGGCGGGGCCATGGTGCTGGCCAGGCGCGGCGCCGCTCATGCCGGTCTGCCGGCGCTCAAGATGCCGTGTGCGGCGCAGGCCCCGACGCGCTGCGCCCTGCGCTCATGCGTCCCCACGCACGCCACAGGGCCGAGCATGGACGGCAAGGCGCTACAGAGGCACGCGCGGATTGCCCCCCAAGCAGCCCCGTGAGGACCCCTCAGCGGAAGCAGCAGCAACGCGACCTCCTCTTGAGCGTGCTCACCCTTCCCAGGCGCGGGGCACGCGCGCCCACGGCAGCGGCGATGAGGCTCCGTCTGCTGGAGCCCTGAGCGGAGCGGTGAGCGCGACAGAGCTCTGGCGTGGCGCGCTCGCTGCGCAGCAGGGCGCAGCGACTCTGCGCGGCCCTCCACCGCTGGTTGGTGGTGAGCACGGCGCCACCACCACCAGAGGTCCCACGGGTGGCCAGCCGCAGCGCGAGAGCCCAGGTCGCCCCGCGCTGCTCCACCGCACGCCTCGTGGGGAGCTTTGCTAGACCTTCTCCGCGGGGCTTCGGTCGCAGAGATATTTGGCCTGTATCCTGCTGGGCCGCAGGGAGAGCCACCACCCCCCCGAGGCGCGCTCCGAGGAGGCGAGGCGATGGCTGCCGTGGAGGAGCCGCGCCAGGCGCCGCCGGAGGAGCCAGCCCCCCCTGAGCGGCGAGGGCCGCAGGCTGGGGAGGAGCAGGCAGGAGCGGGCCCACCTCCCCAGGCGCCCCAGCAGCAGCAGGATCCCGTCAGCGCCGCGTACCGCGTGCTGCTGGTGGACGACGACCCCGTCACGCTGCGCGCCGTGGAGCAGCTGCTGCGCAAGTTCGGCTACCTGGTCACCACGGCCACCAATGGGCAAGACGCAATGTCCATCCTGCGGCAGCCCCCAGGCGGGGCGCCGTTCGACCTCGTGCTCACCGACGTGCTCATGCCGCAAGTCAGCGGCTTCGACCTCGTGCACGAGGTGATGCACGGCACGCTCGACGTGCCCGTCGTGGTCATGAGCTCGCAAGACTCGCAAGGCGCGGTGCTCCAGGCGTTCGAGGCCGGCGCTGCGGACTACCTCATCAAGCCCATCCGCCGCAACGAGGTGGCCACGCTCTGGCAGCACGTGTGGCGGGCCAACCGCTTCAAGGCCTCGGCAGCGGGCGCCGCAGCGCCGCACCCAGGCACGCACCCGGCCAGCGCCGCCGCAGCAGCAGCAGCCACCGCCACGGGGACAGGCACGCACCACCCAGCGGGCGACACCGCGGCGGGCCTGCCGCCCGGCAAGGCCTCCACGCCCCCGGCCGACGGCGACGAGCGCGCCACCGCCGCCCTGGCGGCGGCCACCAACGCGGCCGCCGCGGGCAAGGGCGGCGGCGGCGCGGACTTGCAGCAGCAGCACCAGCCCGAGCACACCACCAAGAACGGCAGCAGCGGCGCCAGCACCACCACGGGCATGGTGCCCCCAGGGCAGGAGCAGGACCAGGCCAGCACCCGCCCGCCCGGCCCCTCCGCGTCGCACAACCACCACCATCACCACCACCACCACAACCACCACCACAACCACACGCACCAGCAGCAGCAGCAGCAGCTGCAGGAGCCAAACGGCGACGCGCGGGCCGCGGGAGCCAGCGGGGGCGACCAGTGCGCACAGGAGGACCCACAGCAGCGGCAGCAGCAGCAGCAGGACGCGCGCGCCGGCGCCGCCGCCCAGGGGCCCGCCCCGGGCCAGCAGCAGCACAAGCCTGCGTTCGCCGCCGCCGCGCCGTTCGGCGGCCGAGCTCACGGCGGCCACAGCAGCGCCGCCACCAACGGCAACTGCTCGGGCACCAACGTGGCGTGGCGCGGCTCGTGGGCGGCGCACGGGCAGCCGTTGCAGCAGGGCCCTCTGGCGCCGCACCAGGCGGCGGCGGCGGCGGCGGCCCCGGGCGCTGCCGCCGGCAACGGCGAGAACGGGCATGCTGCACAGGTGCACCGCCTGGCGCAGGGCAGCGGCCCCGGGGGCGCCGGCGCGCACGCGGCGGCGGCGGCGGCGGCGGCGGCAGCGTGCGCCGTTGTGTCGGACGCCACCACCACGGCGGCCACCACCACCACCACCAGCTCTGCGGACGAGGACGCAGACGCCCGCGCCACCTCGCCGCTCACGGCGCCGCCCTCGGCCGCCGACGCCGCCCCGCCCACGCAGCAGCAGCAGCAGCAGCAGCAGCAGCAGCAGGCGCGCCTGGCCGCCATCAAGCCCGAGCCGCGCGCCGCGCCGCCCAGCAGCCACGCCAACGGCCCCGTCGGCCGGGGGCCCAGCTCCGAGGCAGAGACGGACGGCGCGCCGGACGCTGTCGCCGCCGCGCCACCCGCCGCCGAGCAGCAGCAGCAGCAGCGGCGGAAGCAGCAGGAGCTGGAGGACGCCGAGGCGGCCGAGGCGGCGGGCCTGCTGCTGGGCGTGGCGGCGGCCGCCGCCGCCGAGCGCCACCACTTTGCGTGGCAGGCGGCCGACGCGGGCGTCCACGGCTTTGCTGGCGCGCCCTCGGGCGGTGGTGACGGCGCGCGGCCGCTGCGCAGCCACCGCAGCGGCGGCCAGGGCGGTCTGCACCACTCGGGCTCCAAGTCGGCGTTCTCAGCGCTGACGGTGATCCTGCCGCGGGGCAGGGCGGCGCGCGCGGCAGAGTCGCAGCAAAACGGGGAGGAGCCCGGCCGCTCCGGCCACCACCACCACCACCCGCACGGCAACGGGCACAGCAGCGGGTCTGGGGGCGGCGGCGGCGGGCGGCAGCACACGCAGCACGGCGTGGCGGCCGGCGCCGTGACCAAGGCCGCGCCCAACCACGGGCACAACACGCGGCTCTCGTCCGGCCGCGGCGGCAGCCACGGGAGCGGCGAGCTCGCCGCCCGCGCCTCGCAGCCGCCGCCGTCGTCGCACGGCGGCAAGCCGCTGCACTCCAACGGCAGCCAGGGGCCGCCGCCGCATCAGCATCAGCAGCAGCAGCAGCACGGCAAGGGCGGCGGCGCCGCCACGCCGTCGCCCTCTGCTGCTGCGGCGGCGGCGGAGGCGTACGAGGCGCCAGGGTCGGCGCTCTCCACACCGGCGGCGGCGGCGGCGGGCGTCACGACGATTGGCGCCGGCAGCAGCGCCTGGCTGCCGTTTGCCGGCGGCGGCCTGCCCGGCGCGCCGTTCCTGGGCGCTGCGCTGGACCCCAGCGGCATGCACATGGCTGGCGGCAGCGCGGCGGCGGCGGCGGCGGCGGCGGCGGCGGGCCTGCCACTGGACGGCGGCGCCCCCAACGGCGACCCCATGGCGGCCCTGGGCGGCCGGCCGGGCGGGCCCGTGTACATGGGCCCGGCGGGCATCAACCCTCTCATGCTGCCGCAAGCCCTGATGCCGCTGCTGGCCTACAGCCTGGCGGGCATCACGCCCGACGTCTTTGCGGCCGCCGCCATGCACCCGGGCGCGCCGCCGCCGCTGCTGCCGCCGCCGGGCTTGGGCCCGCTGCCTGACAGCGCGCTCCCAGGTGCGGACTCTCGCCGCCAGGGTGCTTTCACTCGCCAGCTCCACTTCTGCTGCTGCGTGCTCGAGTAGTGTGCGCTGAAGCAGTGTTTGCGTGCGTGCGCTGCGTGGGCGGGTGAATGCGCAGGGGGGCAGGGCGGCGGCGCGGGCGCGTCGGCGGCCGCGGCGTCTGCGGCGCTGCTGGGGCAGATGGAGGCGGCGGCGGCAGCGGCCAACTACATGGCGGCAGCCGCGCAGTCGGCCGCGTTCCAGCAGCAGCAGCACGCGGCGGCGGCGGCCGCCGCCGCCGCCGCCGCGCACCAGGCGCAGCAGCACCAGGCGCAGCAGCAGCAGCAGCAGCCGCAGCAGCAGCAGCCGCTGCTGCCGCCCCCGACCTTTCCGTCCGTGGTGGTCGTCGCAGGTGCGTGACCCGGCACTGGTTCTTTCCCCAAGGCGCACGCCCGGCGGACCTGCCTCTACCTCGCTGCGCAGGCGCCTAGTGTGGCCAAGTCGTGCCAGCTGCTGCTATTCACGACTCGGCGCGTGTGCTCACTACAACTGCACGCAGGGCGCGACGCCGGCACCGTGGCGGCGCACCGCCGCGCCGCCGTGCAAAAGTACCTGCTCAAGAAAAAGACGCGCAACTTCAAGAAGAAGGCGAGTTTGGACCTCGCGCGCGCCAGCGAGCCGCACGCTCCTTTGGCGCGCACGGGCAGCTCACGCGGTGCGGTTGCCTCCCGCTCCCGTGCGCCGTCGGCAGGTGCGGTACGAGAGCCGCAAGCGGCTGGCCGAGGCGCGGCCCCGCGTGCGCGGGCAGTTTGTAAAGCAGGACCCGGCGGCGCTGGCGGCGGCCGCCGGCGCCACCACCACCACCACCACGGCGGGTGGCGGGCACACGGGCGGCGGCAACACGGGCACCTCGACGGGCGGGGGGTCGGGCACGGCGCAGACGGACGGCGGCGTGGACGGGGGGCCGGCGCAGGGCGCGGCAGAGGTGGCGGCGGCGGCGGCGGCAGCGGTGGGGGGCAAGGGCGTGGTGAACAGCCGGCCTTCCGGGGGGGTGGCGGCGGGAGGGCGGTCGGGTCGGGGCCGCAGCGGCAGCAGCAGCAGCGGCGCGTCGCACGCGGCGCGCGCCAGCAAGGGGCAGCGGGCGGCGGGCGGCGGCGAGGAGGAGGAGGACGACGACGAGGAGGAGGAGGAGGACGACGAGGAGGAGGACGAGGAGGAGGAGGACGCCGAGGAGGAGGACGAGGAGGAGGAGGAGGAGGCGGAGGAGGAGTGAGCCTTTGGCGTCGCTCTCCCCTCTCTCCACCCTTCTTGCCACCTCATCATGCACACCGCACTGACCGCCGTACGCACGCAGCAGCCCTCGCGCCCAAAACACGCGAATCGCCTTCGCCAAACACCGGCACCCCTCTCTCTCACCTTTTTTTCGTGCTGTCTCGTCCTCTGGTCGCGTCTGAACACGGGGCGAGCGCCATCCATGTGAACAACCCCCCCCCCCCCCCCCCCCCCCCCC
>VFQP010004886.1_pt1 | contig 12075 bp, 16 predicted proteins | sample 3512351 | NCBI WGS metagenome assembly VFQP01 (sample SAMN10412372, study PRJNA504923) | tailings metagenome | isolation source: Relicate 1 Philex TSF1 revegetated site | place: Philippines: Tuba, Benguet | collected 2017-08-29 | reverse complement strand
GCGCTTGTGAAGCGTGCCTCACAGCGCGGGCGTGAGATTGCGGCGAGCGGGGGGCGCGTGCGCACCTGTGACCTGCTGTTGATGACGTCGATCTCGTGCAGCGTCACCACGTGCATCACCTCCTTGCGCTTCTGCAGCTCGCCCTCTGGGCACTGTACAAACTTGGTCGCCGGCCCTGCCACACCACGAACGCGAGAGCACAGCAGGCGGCTCATCAGCCACGCGCGCTCACCCCCAAAGCCCACCCCGCCTTCACCGCCAGACCCAGCCCGCTGGAGGGAAAGCCAGCGGGAGCGTGCGCCAGCTGTGGCTGCAGCTGCGGCTGCTCCGTGTGCCTCCCTGGGCCGGCGCCGCTCACCCATGGCGTCGTAGTCCCGTGACCGCGCGAAGGACCGGCCCAGCTTGCTGATGCGCCCTGCAGGGTGCCAGGGGTGAGGGCGGGCGAGCAAGCCTCGCTGCAGGACGCCTATGTGCGTGCGCTGCTGCTGCTGCTGCGTGCGCAGGGCGCGCACCCCACCCCTCGGTCAACGCACCGCTGGCCTTGTCAATGGTGATGATGTCTCCTGCCGTGACCTTCTCCTTGGAGAGCGACTCGATCATCTTTGTGCCCAGGTCGTAGATGGTCTCCATCTCGGTCGTCTTGAGCGTGAGCTTGCCCTGCGCACGTGCCCAGCACGTGCACAGATCATCAGATGCACACGGCTGACCCTGACCCTCCCAGCCGCCTCACACGAGACCTACATCCGACAGCCCCGTGGCCCCGCACCACGCTCCACGTCGGCACTTGAAACCGCCCACGTGAGCGCGCCCCCTGTGGTGCGGCAGCACGCACCGTCTTGGCGACGCCCCCCGCCTCTGGCCGGTCAATCTCAATCTCCACCACCTCGCCCTCGATGATCTCCGTCTCCTCCTTGATGCGCACGCCTATCGCCTTGCGGAACGCCTGCATGTCGCAGCATGTGGTGACCGTGGGCGCGCGCACGCCTGTGAGCAGCCGTGCGGCCGCCGCCGTGCCGCCTGCCGCGCCCGCAGCGGCCCCTGCGCAGCACACGCCTGCGTGAGCGCCTCTGTCTTTGACATTTCCAGCGAGAAGATCTCGGAGGAGGCCATCATGGCGAAGGGCGTCTCCTCGCCCAGCGCCTTTGCCATGCCCATGGCGATGGCCGTCTTGCCCGTGCCCGGCTGCCCGGCCAGCAGCACCGCGCGGCCGGCAATCTTGCCCTCCTTGATCATGTTGAGGATGATGCCGGCCGCCTGTGCGCGCCGCGCGCCCCGGCAGCAGCGCACACACTTGTTTGTGCCGCGCGTCCGTGCGTGACGCCGCCCCCGCCCCCAGCAAACCACAACACCCCCTTCCTCACGACGCCCTCCACAGGCACTCACCTTTCTCGCTCTGGCTTGCCCCACCATGCCTTGGGAGACGGCGCGGGCTTCGAGCGCGTCGTCCAGGCCCAGGCCGCGGATGTGCGAGTGCGCGCCGATACGCTCAATGCGCGTGAGGTCCCGCACCTCCGCGTTCACCTTGACGTCGCCTGCCGCCATCCTGCCGACTCTCCCCGCTGCCTCCTGCTGCTCGAGATTGGGATCTGCTGGATCGGCTGCTCGCGACGGGTAGAGGGGTATGCGGCGTGCTGTATGCTGACTATGCGCTGACTGCTGCTGTTGCTAATGCCCGGCGCGTCCTCCTCGGACGGTTGTCGCTTCGTGCGCATGGACAACTGCAAGCCCCCGGCCGCGGCTCGTGTTTCTGCCGCTCCTGCGCGCTTGTGAGTGGGCCAGTGGACTTGCGAGCTTTTGCGTCCACCCTCGCGCCTCGCCTACAGGCTCAGCTCAGAGGCGCTTGCTGCGCTTGCTGTCACAACACACTCCAAGCTCGCTCCGAGCGCCCCGCCTCTGAGGGTGCAGGATGGGCGAGGCGGATAGGGGCGTCTACTTTGATGAGGTGAGGAGGCACGCGGTGCCAAGCTTCACGCGGCGATGGGGGCGCTCTGCTCTCGAGCTCGCGCTGCTGCTCTCGAGCTGCACGCCTGCAGGACTACCAAATCCGCATCCTGGACGTGGACAAGTTCAATGCGTCCAAGGCTCTGCAGGTGTGAAGCCCGTGCCACGCGTCGACACAGCGGTGCCGCGTGTGCGCTGCATCTGCAAGGCGATGATGCGGCGTGCAGCACCACACGGCCGCAGGACAACACCAACGTGTTCGTGGGCAACATCCAGTCCCTGACGAGCCTGGTGGAGAAGCACATGTCGCAGCTGGACGGGCAGGTCAACCGCATCGAGGCGGAGAAGCTCAGGGCAGTCGGCCTGCGGAACCGCGTCGCGACCTTGGAAGAGGTGCGTGTAGTCAGTGGTGGTGGCGGGGGGGGGGGCGGGGGCGAGCCTCACTAACGACGGCCGCCCTGCCCTGCGTGCTGACGCCATGCTTCGTCACGCTTTGCGGCCGCAGGAGCGGCGGCGCAAGCAGAAGGAGCAGGAACGGCTCCTGGCAGAAAAGCGAGAGGAGCTGGAGCGGTGCGTGCGCCGGGGAAGCGAGGCGGCGTCCGTGCACAAGGCAGCACGCAGCTGAGCCGCGTGACAGCGTGCTCTGTGCACGGGGCGCACACCCCGCCCGCGCAGGTTGCTGCAGGAGGAGCAGAGCCTGCTCAAAGTCAAGCAGGAGCAGGAGCTGCTGATCGCCAAGCTGTCGGACTCGAGCTCCGGCGCGGCATTCTAGTCACGTGCACCCAGGTTCAGGCGCAGGAGGGTGCATGCATTTGCAGACGACTCAAAACTGCGATTGATGATGGATGCAACAAGGGCTCCTCGAGCTGTTGCTGTCAGCGGCCCCGGCGGGCGCGTTTGCTGGTGGTGGGCAGGATGTCGCCGGCGTCCAGCGGGTCCTCCTCCACGATCTCAGGCGCGTCGCTGCCGTCCTCCTCATCCGACGCCTCAAAGTCGTCGTCGTCGTCGTCATCTGCAGCATCAGACAAGAGCCACAGCGCGCTGAGGATGGTGGGCTGCGCGCCGCTGTCCACCCACCCACGTCGACCACCCGTGAGAGATGCACGCACCGTCCTCGTCCTCGTCCTCCTCCTCCTCTTCTGCGGCAGCCGCGTGCGCGCGTGAGCTGCGCGCGGCACCCGGCTGCGCCTTGCGCTTGCGCTTGCCCGCGCCGCCGCCGCCCCCGCCCTGCTCCTCCTCCCCCTCCTCCTCCTCCCCTCTGCCCGGGTCAAAGTCCGAGTCCTCCTCGTCGTCGTCGTCGTCGTCATCGTCGTCTGGGGCTGCGCCGGCCTTGCCAGGGCCCACCGCCCGGGCCGCCACGCTGCAGCTGCCGTCGGCCGACTTGCCCACCTCAAGAGACGTCTGCAGAGCACCACAACCGCCGCACGGTGTTGCTGCGCACTGCCCAGTGCAGTACACCTCCACACGGCTTGGGCGGCGGCCCTCCCCAGGGGCCTCAACCTTGAGGTTGCTCTTGGCCAGGTAGGCGCGCAGGCTGGCCAGCTCCTGTCTGTCCAGCTGGGAGAACTCGACCTGGCGCGGCGCCCCCGACCCGGGCGCCATGTGCACCACCAGGTCAAACGTGGTGGTGGGCCGGTCCACGCGCTGCAGCTCCACCCACCTGCAGCAGCGCCAGGCGCGAGCGCAGCGTCTCACCGCGCAAAGCAACGCATGCGCCACACCGCGCAGCGAAGACCGCGAGCGGCTGCGCTCACTCGATGCTGGCGTGCTGGAGGACGAGCGCGGGCCGCTCGCCAAAGCACAGCACGCCCTGCAGGGGGAAGAGGAAGCCCTGGCTGACCTTGTGGTTGGCAGCGATGGCCGTGTGACCTGCGCGCTCAGACCAAATCAACCAGGGTGCGATGCGCGTCCTCCCGGCCCACCCACAAGCGTGCGCCGTGTGAAGCGGCGCAAAGAGGTCTCCGAGACTGCTGGAGAGAGAGAGCGCAGCTCTCGCCTTTGCTGGCCTTGAAGACGTCGGGGTCGGGCACCACAAAGGTGGTGACGCCAATCTTGCCCAGCAGCTTGCACAGCACCACCACGGCGTCGGCGCCCGTCAGGGCCTCGCCCCCGGCCACGCCCGCCGCCGGCGCCGCAGACAGCTTGGAGGTCTGGGTCGTCTACGCGACCACGCAGGGGCCGTCCCACACCAAACCGGGTGCACGCGGCTGAGCGCGATCGAAGGATCAGCCAAAGCAAGCTCTTGCGCTCGTGCCAGGGCGCCCGACCTGGATGACGACGGTCTGCAGCTGCTGCTTGCCGACCATGAGGCCCGCGGCGCCCACCGGGATCATGAACAGGATCTTGCCCTTGGTGTCGCCAGGCATGCCGCCGGCCACCTGCGCCGCGCGGGGGTGTGGTGCCGCGGCGGCGCCGAGTCACTCCACGCCTGCGGCACACCTCTGCCGTGTGGTCCCTGTGCAGGCTGCGCCCAGCCAGGTCCGCGCAGGTGCCCAGGGACACGCACGGTGACCAATTGGACGGCGCTGGCGGGGATGCGCAGCTGATCGCCCTTGGGCCCTGTCAGCAAGATGCTCTTTGTGAACACGCTCATGGTGTACTTGCCCCTGCGCAGCAGCATTTTCGCGCATGCGACACCTTGACTGCGCGCTGGGAGCCGCGGGGCGAGATCAGCTGTTGCGCCCGTCCGCGAGCGTGCCTGGGGTGGAGGAGCTGCAGCTCCACGCCGTGGTACTGCAGCGGGTCCTCGGCCGCATCCGGTGCCAGGGGCGCGTTGGCTGCTTGGGCCGCTGGCGCGGGGGGCGCGGCCGGGGCTGCGTGGGAAACGCGTGGCGTGCGGCCTGGTCATCCCCAAGGGCGCAGGCTACCGCCAAGCTGCAAGTCATAGCTGCCTCCTCCGCACCCGCAGAGGCGTCAACTGCCTCCTGCACCAGCCGCTCCGCTGCGCGGACGATGCGCTCTCGGGCTTCGGCGTGAGGGACGTGCGCCTCGAGCTCGGCCAGCAGCGTGGCGCCCGCCGCGAACCTCGCGATCGACATTTTGTGCAGCGCTCGGCTGCTTGCGAGCAGCACGCTGAGCGATCTGGCCACTGGCGCACGCGCCGCACGCGGATTTGGTTTCAAAAAGGTTCATCATGATGTGCAGGAGAAAGGCAGCAAGCGAGGTCTACACCCGCGCCGAGCCGCCCTGCTGCTGCGCGCGGAAGGCGGCGAGCGCTGCCTCCTGGGCGACCTTTTGCTGCACCTGCGCGGCAGCACCGGGGGCACCAGGTGTGCGGTGCGTCATGTCAGCACACCCTGCTTTGCTCTCCCTTTGGCGATCTGGGCGACCTCGCGCGCTGCCCAGGGTGCCCAGGTGCTGGCCCCGCACCGGACAAGGCGTCTCACCTGCTGCACGCCGCCCTGCCCTCGGAAGAAGTAGAAGACCTGAATGGGCAAAGACGCAGCGCAAAGCGTGTGGGTCGCGACCCTCACCGATGTGCGTGCGTGCACGGCGACGTCAGCGCTGCCCCAACCCGCCGATCACTCACGTCCTTGAGGACCCACATGCTGTACACGGCCAGCGCGCTCCACACGCCGCCCCCGATCATGTAAATGGTGCCTGCACATCGACGGGAAGGCAGCTCAAAGAAGCAGTGATGACCATGTCGCAGACGAAGAGGTGGCGGGCAAAGCTTGCCCATGGGCAGGAGCCACCCACCTGCAAAGGCCGAGATGCCAAAGGCGTCGATGCCGGCCAAGAACCCGGCGAACGACCACCGTGCTGCGTTGATCTGGAGCCCTGCGTCCAGATCCACAGCCAGAGGACGTGCACGTGCGTGAGCGGCGCGTCCACGCGCAAGACTGGGGACCCAGCCACAGGCGCCACTGGTAAAGGATCGTGGAAGCGCTCACCGATCGCGCACCAGACGCAGAAGGCCCAATGGATGAAAAACCACACGAAAAAAGTAACGAAACCCGAAATCGAGTCAGTGGCGGCGGCATTGTAGAGGCGCTTGTACCACAACCAGATGGAACCTGCACGAAAGCGGGACAAGGTGCATCTGGTGCACCTGGAGCCCCTGGACGTGCGCTGCCTTGCTGCTGCTTACGCGCATGCTGTCCCACGTCCCACGCAGGCAGCTCACACACACAAACATGCGCGCGCCTCACCTGGCACGCCACAAAGCCAGTAGATGACTGCGCGCGGCGCGGCGGGGCATCGTGGCACGTGGCGCCGACTTGTGAGAGCGCACGCAGTGGGTCACCACAGGTGCCGTGCATGCGTGCGCCTGCCCGCGTCCACTCACTGGTGAGAAACCAGGACGGCACTTTGGCGCTGCCAGAGCCGCCGTAGCCCAGCATCACCGAGGCGCAGAAGAACTGGTACGACAGCGCGCCCACGAGCAGCATCCAGCAAAAGTACGCCTCGCGCACCACGCGCCGCGAGCCCTCGGGGATGTCCTGCAGCATGTGATGAACACGCAGCGGGGTGGTGGGCAAACGCCGGGGCGCCTCGCGTGCAGGGGCCCCGCGTGCAGGGGCCCCGCGTGCAGGGGCCCCGCGTGCAGGGGCCCGGCAGCCACCGCCTTGACGGGCGCGAGGCCGGCGGGCACGGTGGCTGCCTGGGAGTTGTTGCCCCACCCCACCACGGTGCCGTTGTGCAGCAGCACCAGCGCGTGGCGGATGCCGCACGCAACGGAACGCACGCCGCTGCGCGCCGCCGCCGAGACGTCCAGCAGGCCGTGCCGTGGGGTCTCCTCCTCTTCCAGCTCATGCTCACCTCGCCGATGCTGTGGCGCCACACTGGGTAGCAGACTGGCCAGGTTTTGGGCTTGTCCAGCTCCACGCCCAGCTCCTTTTGCTGCTGCTGCAGGCGCTGTTCCCGCTCGTTCAGCTCGGCCTCGCGCTTGCGCAGCTCGGCCTCGGTGGGCAGCGGCCTGCCGGCGCTGGTCTGCATGTCGTGGCCACCACACGGCGTGGTGTGCGCATGACACTAGCACGATTGGACGCGTCACGCCGTCGTGCCCACGTGCCGGCTTCCGCGCAGCCCCATCCCCCTCCTGGGCGCCATGGCCCCACCACGCTCACCGCGCTCGTCCCAAAGGCCCCGCTGAAGGCCCCAAACGTCTTGCTGGAATTGCCACGCGCGGGGGGCGGGGCCGGCTCGGCCACGGGGTTGGCCCGGAACGACGATCCGAAGGCCGGCTTGCTCTGCGCGGGCTGCGGCGGGGGAGGCCCGTCTTCCTCGTCGACGGCTGGCTGCGGTGCGGGCCCCCACGCGCCTGCATTGCGACCAAGAAGAACGGGATCCGCGAGCTGAGCGGAAGGTGGGTCAAAGCGTCCCCAGGGCAGGAGAGCTTTACACACACTCGCCTGCGCCCAGCGTTGCGCCCCAGCCGCCTGTCGCCATGCTGCCAAAAGCCTGCTAATGGGCGGGAGCGGGAGCGGGCGCAGAGCGGGCGGGCGCTGAGAGCTCTGCGTGGACCTGGCAGGCTGTGACGTGTGCAGCTGCGACGCTCTGTGCTCTCTGAAGCTCTGAAGCTCTGTGGGGTGCGTGTGCGTGTCTGCGTGGGGCGCAATGGGCATTCGCGCGCCGCAGCACGCGCAGCGGTCGATGTTCTCCAGGGCAGCAGGAGGCAGGACGCGCCAGAGCAGGCACACCAGCAGGCACACCAGCACGCCAACCACGCCGAGCAGCAAGCTGTTCCCAGCTGTCGCGCGCACACGTGCGCGCCCCGTCGGCCGCAGGGATCGTCCGATCGCGACGCCTCAGCAGGTGGACCCATGCCGTGGCTTGCTGTGGGGCTGCTGCCCTGGGGCCTGCGTCCAGGCGATCTCCTGATCAGGATCCTCACCGCAAGCCCGGATTGCCATGCTGCCGTTCAAGCGGCTCCAGCTGCGGCTCCGCGTGCCGTCAGCGCCGGCGCATCATGGCGTTCCAGCAGCATCAGCAGCTACAGGCGCGCCTGCAGGGCCGGAGGTGAGGCGAGGCGTCATCCTGATCTTGCGGAGTCCAGAGCGCCAGACGGACTCCATCATCGGCCTGACTGCAGCGGCGCTTCAGCAGGGCGATTCGACGCGTCTCCAGCGCCGTCGCTCGCGCTGCCAGTGTGGCGCTGCTGCTGGGCGCGCTCGAGACTCAGCGGGCTCGAGACGGCAGCTCAAGGAGAACGCAGCCTTTCTCGCGAGAGGCGCCGCATCACGCCGCAGCGGCGTGCGACTGAGTCGTGCGCAGATTGCACCCTCCAGCGGCCGTGAGGCGCTCTCGCTCTCGGCGCACACGACTTTTTGTTGGGCGCAGGGCGCCGGCGTTCAGCAGAGCGTGCACGCGCACCCGGCAGCGACTGGTGCTCGTGTGCGACAGCAAGGCCAAGTTCTTCGTCGGCGGCAACTGGTGCGCGCCCGGAGGGGGGCGATCGATCAGTCGACGCGCTGAGCGCGAGCTGCGGCCGCTCTCGAGCTCAGGTGCCGTGTGCCCTTGCTCTCTCTGCGCGTGCAGGAAGGCGAATGGCACGCAGGACAGCATTGTCGGGCTTTGCTCGGTGCGTGAGGGTGGCGCCAGCGGCAGGGGAGCTCTGGTCGGGGCGTTTGGGCGCACGCCCGCCGCCGCCGGCACGCAGTGCTGACCACCGCGGTGGCGTCTCACTCGCACTGCAGGACCTGAACAGCGGCGCCGGCAGCTTTGACACGCGCAACGTGGACGTGGTGGTGGCGCCCACGCTGGTGCACCTGAGCAAGGTCAAGAGCCTGCTCGACACGCGCTACAGCATCGCGGCGCAGAACGTGTGGCTCCAGGGGCCGGGCGCCTTCACCGGCGAGATCCCGGCCGAGATCCTCGCCGACCTCGGCATCCACTGGACGCTCACTGGGCACTCGGAGCGCCGCGCGCTGTGCGGCGAGACCAACGAGGTGCGCCGCGCCCTCCATTCTCCCCGCCCACACAGCGCCCTCTGCACTGGAAGCATTGGCAGGATGACGACTCGAAGCGTTGGGCCGCGCCTGATCATGACCTGCGACGCGGGTGGCGGGACGCAGTCCTGACGCGTTGCCAGCGCCCTCACCCTCACCCGTTGGCCCCCCTGCCCGCGCTCAACGCACCGCCGCAGGTGGTGGGCCTCAAGACGGCGCGCGCGCTGGAGCACGGGCTCTCAGTCATCCCCTGCATCGGCGAGACGCTGGACCAGCGCAACAGCGGCGAGCTGTTCCGGGTGCTCGAGGCGCAGGTGCAGGCGCTGGTGGACCACGTCAAGGACTGGGACAAGGTGGTGGTGGCCTACGAGCCCGTCTGGGCCATTGGCACGGGAGTGGTGGCCACGCCGGCGCAGGCCCAGGAGGTGCACGCCTACCTGCGCGAGTGAGTGCTGAGTGCTGGCGCTGACACCGGCACGGGCAGCAGGTGGTTGGGTGGTGGGGCGCAGAGGCTGCCATGGGGAGAAAAGAAGTTGCTGAGCTGCCGCTGTCCCCCTTTTGCTGCTGTGTGCGTACAGGCTCTTCACCAAGAAGCTGGGCACGGCCACGGCGTCCACGCTGCGCATCATTTACGGCGGGTCGGTGAACGACCAGAACTGCAACGAGCTGGCCGGCCAGCCCGACATTGACGGCTTCCTGGTGGGCGGCGCCTCGCTCAAGGGCTCCTCCTTCCTCAAGATCATTGCGTCGCACAAGGTCAAGAGCTGATCAGTTGGCGGCTGCGACCAGAGCGCAGAGGGTGGAAACGTCTTGGGTAGGGGGCGTCGCAAGCATGGAGGAGGGAGGAGGGGCGCGTGCTGGCGCTCCCTGGCAGCGCCACCCTGTCAGCGAAGCCGAGCGGGCGAGGCGTGCTTGCAGCTTTGGTGGGGGCTGTGTACACATGCGGTGCCCATTTGGGCGGGTTGGTGCAGCCTCGCCCGTGGGTGCCTAGCTGCGTGCACGGGGCCGCTGACGGCGGTGGCGGGCACGGGCCATGGCTTTCGTTTGGCGTGTTGGCGGCGGGTGGCGCACCTGCTGCTGACCTCGCGTGGCACCTTGTGGCAACGTGTGGGCCAGAGGTGCGTTGACTGTTTGACGCGGTGGTGGTCCTGCCGGCCCTGAGAGGGATTTTGCATAGCCTCCTCTAAAAAGGACCGCAGCAGCGACACAGTGCTTTTGCGTTGGTTTGACGGCTCGCGAGCCACGGTGATCCCGTTCTTCTATGTAAGCCTCAAGGCAGCATTTGCAGCGGCACGAGGGCAAAAAGAGTGAGCACGCCGCCCGCCGCTCGCACGGAACCGCATAGACAGCGCACGCCGCGAACGCAGGGGTCACAAAACGCGCGCAAAGCCCAGCCTCAGCGAGGGCAGGGAAAACTGCAATGGCGGCGGCGCCTGCTGCTGCTGCTGCTGCGTGAGCAGCGCTCTGCCTCGCCCCCGTGACTGCTGACTGCTGACTGCACCCGCCTCACCTCTCCGCTCCGCCTCCCTCCCACGGCCGCTGCGCACGCTGCTGCCTTGCCCGCCATCATCCTGCTCCCGCTGCCTCACACGCGTGCCGTTGGTCGCTGCGCGCGCCTCCCCTCGCCGGCTGCCCAGAATCCCACTGTGCCCGTCCCGCACGTCATCGGACGGCGCCCACTGCCTCCACTGCTCCACCCACCAACCTCGCCTGCCGCTCCACACGTGGTCGCCCCCGCTGCCTGCCGCCGTCGAACCCGCCGCCGCCATCACCCTCCTGCCCGCTCTCCGCGCGCCGCCGGCCGCTGCGGCGGCGGCGACGACGGCAGCGGCGGCGCGCCGGCGCGCGGCGCCGCCGCCTCCGCCCGCCTGCCCGGCGCGCCGCCGCGTGCGCCCCCAGGCGTAGCCCACCACGCCCACCTCCTGGTAGAGGTGCTGGTACACGGTGTTGAGCATGTGGCGGCGCCGGGGCGACAGCGCGCCCAGGTCCATGAGCAGGGACCCCACGCGCCGCAGCTCCAGCGACCCCTGCGGCCGGAGGTTTGGGAATCGCGGGAACGCAGGCGCAAGCGTGGGAACGCACCACCGCTGCACCGCTCCAGGTCAGCCAGGAGGTGCGAAAACGCAGCGGAAATGCGAACAAGCGCAGGGCGTATACGTGTGTGGGGCGACGGGGCGAGGGTGGCGTGCACGTGCAAGCGCACCGTGAGCTGAAGCTGGTTCAGCACCTCCCACGCGCGGCAGTCGGGCCCACAGTCGGCGTACAGCAGCGTCAGCCTGCGCAGCCAGCCGCCACACGTGGACGCACACTCACACGCCCGCCAGCCGCCGCCGCACGCCGCGGCACTCCCCGGCAGGCAGCTTGCGCAAACGGCCCACCCGCTCACGTCTCGTTGGGCTTGAGCAGCTGCCGCAGCAGCCCCGGCAGCGTAAAGGTGGGCGGCTGGCTGTACTGGTCGTAGCTAGGGCCCAGCTGCATGGGCTCTGCCAGCACCGTCACGTGGCCCTTGCCGGCGGAGAGCGTGTCGGCCTGCCGCCGGGGCTGCAGCGTCACCACGCGCACCTCGCAGCCGTAGGTGGCCGCCACGTGCCACTCGAGGTCCAGCGCCAGCTGCGTGGCGTTGGGCGGCTGCGCAGCGAGCGTCACCAGGCGTGGGCGCAGCGGGCACACGAGCGATGAAAGGGTGGCGCCGTGCAGCGGGGTGGGGGCGCCGCGCGGGGCGTGGGAGGAAGGCGGGGCGCGCACCTGGTCCTGGCGGCCGCGGACGCTGAGGACGCGGCAGGCGCCGGCGTCGCCGGCGGCACGCAGCACGGCCGAGCACACCCCCCACCTGCACAAAGAGCGGCGCGCAAGACACCATTGCAGCTTTGCCCACGCCCACGCCCTCCACCACATATCCCGGGGGGGTGGCGGCTCTGGTGAGCCACGCGCAGCGCAGAAAAAGCAGTGCCCGCCCGCGGCGCACCTGCGCCGTGCGCGCACGTCGGCGTCGCCCTCGCCGCACCCGCCCGCCACCCAGTGCGGGTACTCCTCGAAGAGCTCGGGCGTGCTGAAGAAGGGCTGCAGGCCGTACAGCGCCTGCGCACACGCCCACCACCGCCACGGTGGACACGATGGTTTGCTGACGGTCCGCCTGCCCCCTGCCTGATCCTCCTGTGCTGCTCTGCTGTCGTCCCTGCCCCGCTTTGCTGTCCTGCCTCTGCCTGCCTCTGCCTGCCTCTGCCTGCTTTGCTGTCCTGCCTCT
>VFQP010004884.1_pt1 | contig 12077 bp, 12 predicted proteins | sample 3512351 | NCBI WGS metagenome assembly VFQP01 (sample SAMN10412372, study PRJNA504923) | tailings metagenome | isolation source: Relicate 1 Philex TSF1 revegetated site | place: Philippines: Tuba, Benguet | collected 2017-08-29 | reverse complement strand
GTAGGTTCGAGCCCTACATCGCCCACCATCGGCCCCGACGAATAAAGGCCCCGGTCACCGACCGGGGCCTTTTTCGTTTCAGTCTTTCGAGCCGCGTCATCCGCCGCAGATATCGTATCGGCCGAGTGGGCGGCATATCGCTTTGGTCCGATTTATTCCGACGAAATCGGCGGAGTCTCGCGGGCGCCGTCTGCGCTTCGTCCCGCCAAGGCAGATTTGTCGCACGCTTCGTAGCGGCCAGAGATCGATCCTGACGCCGTTTCTTGTGTCGTCCGGCGCGTTGTCAGATAGAACATCCAATCTGGATATCTTCGATCAGCGGGCGCGATGCGTTTTGTTATCGTCGAATGACAAATTCGATCGAGGAGAACGCATACAAATGTCATCCGAAAAAACGTTGGTCGTCTTCGCCCGCACCAAACCGGCGTCGACGCAAGGCTTCCTCGATCTCGTCGCCGGGCTCGCGAAGTCCTCGCGCGCCGAGGCGGGTTGCGTCGAATACAAGGTCTATCGCGACGCGGGCGATCCCGCGACGATCGTGTTTTACGAACGCTGGCGCGATCAGGCCGCGCTGGAAGCGCATGCCGCGACCCCCGCTTTCCAGGATTTCCTTCGCCTGAAGGATGGCTTCCTGGCCGAAGACGTGAAGATCACCTTCGTCGACGCCGTCTAAGCGCGGCATTCCCAGTCTTATTCGAGGTCGTCCGATGAACACCCAAGAAATGGCCGCCGCGATCGCAGAGCTCCAAAAGCAGGTTGCCGACCTTTCCGCCGAAGGCGATATCCGCCGGATCGTCGCGCGGTATATGTTCCTGTGCGACGTGCCGATGCCCGAGCCCGGCAGCCAAGGCGTCAAGGAGCGCATCGAAGCGATCCTGTCGCTTTATACCGACGACGCGATCTGGGAAGGTGTCGGCCCTTACTACACGAATCAGTTCGGCCGTAGCGTGGGCCGCGCCGGGCTGTTTAAGCATTTCTCAGGCTTCTTCGAGCCGCGCGAACCGGCGATGCTGCTCAACTGCCATTACCTCACCTCCGAGCAGATCCATGTGCGCGGCAACGAAGCGACCGGGCAATGGGTTCATTTCCAGCCCTGGATCTTCAGCGACGGCAGCTCGGTGCTGCGCTCGAGCCGTCTCAACAACAAGTTCCGCAAGGTCGACGGCGTGTGGAAGATGTCGCGCTATCGCACCGAGAACGTCTTCGTGGCGCCGCTGCCCAGCGGCTGGGCCGAGAACATCCCTAAGAATTCTATCCTGATGCAGGAGTAACGCCGCTCTTCGCGAACCCGACGGCGCCCGGCAAGAGGCCGCCTTCATCCAAAAGGAACAGGACATGCTTTCACCGATCTGGAACAACGCGCACAAGTCGGCCGCGGGCCGTTTTCTGCGCACCGCTTTGCTGACGTCGGCGCTCGTCGCCGGCATCGGCATGGGCGGCGCGTTGGCGGCCGACATCAACTATCCGAGCTATCACTGGACGGAGCCGACCTACGGCGCCTTTCTGAAGGAACTCAAGGCCGATTTCGAAAAGGCGAATCCCGACGTCAAGGTGAAGGACAGCTTCATTCCGTTCGGCGCCTTCAACGATCAGATGTATATCGACATCACGTCCGGCAACGCGCCCGACGTGTTGACGGCGCTCGACCCCGACTTCAAGCGCTATGTTGATGCCGATCTGCTGGAGCCGCTCGATTCCTACATCGCGGCGGCGGGCATCAAGCGCGAGGATTTCATCGGGCCGGCCAATCTCGCCATGAAGGACGGCAAGATCTACGGCATCGTCTTCGTCACCAATCCGCGCGTGTTGTTCCTCAACAAGGCGATGCTGGACGGCGCCGGTTTGCCCGTGCCGGCTAATCTCGACGCCTTCTCGCAGATGCTGACCAAGCTGCGCGATCCGGCCAAGCAGCAATTCGGCTACGCGACCGCCGCATCGTCCGGCGCGCCCGACCAGCAATTCCTGGAATACTCGCCGATGCTCTCGAGCTTCGGCGCCAAAGTCTTCACCGCCGGCAAGCCGACCGCCAACTCCCCCGAGATGGTCGCGGCGCTGACGTTCTACAAGCGAATTTTCGATCAGAACCTGATCCCGAAGGGCGTGCGCTTCGAGGTCTACCGGCCGATGTTCGTCAACGCGAAAGTGGCGAGCTACGTCGCCGGTCCGTTCATGGGCGGCGTCACGGCGGCGGGCAACAAAGACACCTATGCGAACATGATCACGACGCCGCTGCCTTTCGGGTCCGGCGCGCCGGTCACGGTCACGAACTTCCTGGGCGTGCCGAAGGGTGCTAAGCAGAAGGACCTGGCTGCGAAGCTGATCGTCTCGATCCTCCAGGACAAGTATCAGCAGCGCGCGGTCGAACTCATTAAGGCCATTCCGGCGCGCAAGAATATGATCCCGTCGAGCTTCCTGGCTGAGAATCCCTGGTTCAAGACGGTCAGCGATCTCGCCACCGTCGCCGTGTCCTACGCGCCGGAAGGGGCGGAGCAGTACGGCAGCGACATCATCAAGATCGTCGGCGGCCATGTCGAAGCGCTGCTGTTCCGCGGGCAGGCGCCGCAGACCACGGCCGACGCGATGCAGGCCGATCTCGTGAAGTTCATGGCCGACAAAGCGAAGAAATGAACGCGATCGCGCCCGCTTCCCCCGGCGGCGCGACCGAAAGGGGTGCCCTTACAGGCACCCCCGTTCGCGCGCCGAAGCCGCCTTTCTGGCACGGCCTCGGCACGGGCCTTCCCGCCGCGTTCTTCTTGGCGCCGTGCCTGATCGCGCTCGCGCTCGTCTACCTCTATCCCACGCTGCGCACGTTCCAGATGAGCGTGATGTCCGACGCGATGGGCCGCAGCCCGACTTTCGTCGGCCTTGCAAATTACGCGCGCATTTTCGCCGACCCGACGCTGCCGCGTTTGCTGGCGACGTCCGTCGTCTACACCGTGGGCAACGTCGCCGCCGTCTGGGCGATCGGTCTCGGCACGGCATTGCTGCTCAACGAAAGCTTCCGCGGGCGCAGCATCGTGCGCGCGCTGTTCATCATCCCCTGGGCGATGCCCTATGTCGCGGCGAGCCTCATCTTCGCCTGGATGCTCGGCTTCGACACCGGGATCCTCAATTACATGCTGCGCAGCCTTTCGGGCGGCTTGCTGGAAGCGGAATTTCTGACCGCGTGCCCCGACGCGCTGGTTACGCTGACCGGCATTTCGATCTGGAAGCTGTTCCCGCTGGGCACGGTCATGATGTTGTCGGCGTTGCAGACGATCCCGGAAAGCCACTACGAAGCCGCGCGCGTCGACGGCGCCAGTTCCTGGCAATGCTTCCGCTATGTGACGCTGCCGGGCATCCGGTCGACGTCGATCACGCTGACGCTGCTGATGATGATCTGGTGCTTCGGGCGTTCGTTCACCGCCATCTATTTGCTGACCGGCGGCGGTCCCGCCGGGTGCAGCGAAACGATCGTGCTGCGTTCGTATACGGAGATGTTCCAGGGCTTCCGCCCCGGCACGGCGTCGGCGCTGGGCGTCGGCGTATTGGTGATCTCGTTCGTCTGCGCGGCGGCGTATCTGTGGTTCGTGCGCTCGATGGAGGCGCGGCGATGAGTATCGAAGCCTCGCCGCTGCGCAAGACCGCGATCGGCCTCGGCAGCCTCGCAGTTGGCCTGATTTTCGCCTTTCCGTTCCTGTGGATGGCGAAGACGGCGCTCGAATCGCCCGAACAGTTGACGCATTTCCCGCCCGCGTTCCTGCCAGACACGTCGGGTGTCGATGTGATCTTTAAAGTCTTTCGCGAGACCCAGTTGCTGCGCTGGATGGCGAACTCGCTGGTGGTATCGGGTGTGTCGGCGATCGTGGCGCTGCTGATCGGCATGCCGGCGGCTTATGCGCTGTCGCGCTTTCCGTTCTACGGGCGCGGCGGGTTGAACCTCACGATTCTAGCGACGCAAATGATGCCGCCGATCGTGCTGATCATTCCGCTCTATTCGGCGTTCATCGGTTTTGGCCTCGCCGATACGCTGCTCAGCGTCATCGTGGCGAACACCGCGTTCGCTCTGCCGGTCACGGTATGGATGATGAAGTCGATCTTCGATACCGTGCCGTTCGAGATCGACGAGGCCGCGCGCGTTGACGGTGCTTCGTGGCTCTACATCCTGTCGCGGTTGATCGTGCCGCTGTCGCTGCCGGGCATCGTTGCTTGCGTCATCTTTGCGTTTCTCAACGCTTGGGACGAATACATGCTCGCCCGCACGCTCTTGCGCAGCGCCGACAACTGGGTCGCGACGATCGGTCTGTCGTCGATGATGGGCGAGTACGTGACGCCGTGGAACGAGATCATGGCGGCGGCGATGCTGTTCACCATTCCGCCGGTGATCCTGTTCCTGTGCGTGCAGCGCTACTTCGTCGCTGGGCTCGGCTCGGGCGCGGTCAAAGGCTAAGAGTCCGCGCTATGGCGCCGCCTGTGGTTTGGAACTCGAGCTACGACGCGATCGTCGTCGGCGCCGGATCGTCGGGCTGCGCGGTGGCGGCGCGTCTTGCGCAGGCGGGCCGGCGCGTAGCGCTGATCGAGGCGGGCGGTGCAGATCGCAATCCGTGGATCCACGTGCCGCTCGGTTACGGCAAGCTGTTCGAAAATCCGGCGCTGATCTGGGGCCATCGCATCGAGCCGTCCCCGGCGCTTGGCGGACGCTGGCTTCACCAGCCGCGCGGGCGCGTGCTCGGCGGGACCGGCGCAATCAATGGCATGACCTATATGCGCGGCTCGCCCGCGCTCTACGATCGCTGGGCGGCGATGGGCAGTCCCGGCTGGAGCTATGCGGAATTGCTGCCCTATTTCCGCAAGTCTGAAGCGAATGCGCGCGGTGCAGACGGCCATCATGGCGCCGACGGGCCGATGCAGGTCGCCGACGGGCCGCGGCACGAATTGGTCGATGCCTTCGTCGCGGCGGCGGCCGAGAACGGCATTCCGCCGACGGGCGATTTCAATGGCGCGGACGCGCAGGGTGCGGGCTACTTCCAGTTCGCCGCCGCCGCCGGGCGGCGCAGCACGCCGGCGGCCTATCTGCGCCCGCGCCCGAAGACGCTCGACCTACGTCTTCACGCGCGCGTCGAGCGCATCGTGATCGAGGACAGTCGTGCTGCCGGCATCGCCGTGCGCGAACGTGGCCAGCTCCGTTATCTGCGGGCGCGGGACATGGTGGTGTTGAGCGCAGGGAGCTTTAACACGCCGCATCTGTTGATGCTGTCGGGGCTCGGTCCTGCCGCGATGCTCGCGGCGCATGGGATATCCCCGATCCGCGATCTGCCCGGCATTGGTTGCGGCTACAGCGATCATTTCGACGCCGGGATCGTCAATCGCTGCCGCGCGCCCGTTACGCTCAACGACCGTTTCGCGACGTGGCGCGGCCGTATGACGATGGGGCTGCAATATATCATCGCCCGCAAAGGGCCGATGGCGGCGACGGGCGTCTTTGGCGGTGCGCTGCTAAGCCGCACCGGCGGGCCGTTACGCGAGTTGCAGATCAATCTCGGCCTCTGGTCGACGCAACGCGACGGCTCGGTCAAGGATGCGCCGTTGCTCGATCCATTTTCAGCCTTCCGATTGACGGTCGTCGATCTCGCACCCGACGCGCGCGGCACGATTTCGTTGCGTTCGCCTGATCCTGCCGATCTGCCGCGCGTCGAGATCGATTTTCTATCGAGCGAACGCGACTGCACGGCGATCGTGGAAGGGCTGAAACTCGCGCGGCGGATCTCCGCCGCTCCCGCGCTGGCGCGTTACTTTGCCGGCGAGGCGCGGCCCGGACCGGATTTTCGCGACGATGCCGAACTGCTCGATTATGCGCGCCGATTCGGCCGCGCCAATCATCACGCGGTCGGGTCGTGCCGGATGGGGCCGCACGCGGCCGATCCGGTCGATGCGCGCTTGCGCGTGAAGGGGATCGACGGCTTGCGTATCGCCGACGGATCGATCATGCCCACCATCCCCGACGGCAACACGAACGCGACCTGCGTTGCGATCGGCGAGAAGGCCGCCGACATGATCCTCGCCGATACGCGCTAAGCGCGTTCAACGTACGGGCAACGCGCCGATCCTGGATTTTGCGTCGGCGAAGGCGACGGCTTCGCTTTTGGCGCCGGACAGCGCGTCATGCACCGCTTCGCCCAAAATCGTCTGCGCCTGACGGCTGGCGGGATGGGGCGGGCGGCGGCTCATGCGCAGCAGGTCGCGGCGCGCGAGGCGCTGAATCGACGCGTAGATCGGCGACAGACGCCGCGATTCGGGATCGCCCTGCAAGCTGAACAACGGCGAGATCGGCAGGCCTTCGCGCGCACGCGCATCGACTGCGGCGGGGGAGGAAATCCAGACCATCAAGCGCCGCGCCGCGTCGATCCGCTCGCGATCGATATTCGCGGGGATGGCGAAAAGAAATCCATCGAGCGGCAAGGGCATCGCCGCCCCCCGGCGCGTGGGCGGTGGCAGATAGACGACTTTGCGCTTCACGACGGAACGGATATCGATCTCCAGACGCGTCGCCTCGACCGATTGCAGATAGGCAAAGGCCGCGCGCCCATGCATGAAATTCTGCAATACGTCGCCGGAGGCAGCGTTCAACGCGTCGGGCGTCGATAAGGGCAGCAACCGGCGCAGGAAACCCAATGCTTGTTGTGCGGCGGCGGTGTCGAGTGCTGCCGCGACGCGGTCGCGATCGAAAATCTCCGGTGGTACGCGGGCCGCACCGCCGCCGGTCTCGAAGATCGGTGTGCCGCAATGGGCCATCAGCGAAATGAAGCTGCGCGCGATCGGCATGCCGCGCGCACCGGCCCAAGCGATGCCGTGCATATCGCGCGCGGGATCGTGAAGGCGGCGCGCCGCGGCGACGACCGCGTCGAAGCGATCGGGCATGGGCAGGTCCTTGTCGGCCAGAAGATCGCGCCGTGCGGCGAGCAGTTCGACGCTGGAATAGGCGGGCACGGCCCATTGCCGGCCCGACCATTCGCCACCGCGCCAGACTTGCGCGTCGAAGCGGCCGGGCTCGATCTTGTCGCGGCCGATCAGATCGTCCAGCGGCAGCAACAAGCCGCGTGCGGCGAGATCGGCCAGCGCCGTCGCGCTGACCGACACGACGTCGTAGGCCGAAACCCGGGCTTTTCCGTTCTCGGCGATGCGCGCGTAAAGCTGCGTGCGCTCGGCGGTGTCGAAATGGCTGGCGGGGCCGATTGGGCGGCGAAAATCGCTCCACAGATGCTTGATCGACAGGAAGAAGTAATCGTGGTGGAGCAGGAAGCGCAGCTTCTCCACGCCCGCGATCGCCTTCAGATGGATGATATGGCGTTCCTGCAGCGCTTGGCGCTGATGCTCGCCACCGAAGAAATACTCGTCCTCGTGCACGAAGCCGTCCTGGCCCAGGATGCGCGCGAGTTCCATCTTCACGTCGGTCGCATAGTCGCGGAAACGCTTGAGAAGCTCGGCGCTGGGCCGCAGCGTCACGCCGCGCCGCTTCGGCCGGGGCACTTCGACGATATGACCCGCGTCGATCAAGCGATGTACGGCGCGCGACGCGGTGCCGTAGCTCGCCCCCGACGCCTGGATCAGCGACGTGATCGTCACCGGGTCGCCCGCGAGGGTCGCCTGGATCAGCTGGCTGACGATGTTCCAGTTGTGATCGGGCTCGGCGAAAGGCAGGCGCGCGAGATAGGGCGCGCGCATCCGCCCGATCAGATCGATGACGCGTTTGACCTCGTAATCATTCATCGCCGGCCAGTCTAACCCGGCCGATGTCCAGAATGGACATTTTTCAACGCCGGACGGGTGCGGCGGATCGGCAATCTGCCATCAACGACGGCCGGAAAAGGGAGAACGCCGATGACCACGCTGACGCTGATCGCGCATTTGCACGTCAAGCCGGAGAAGGTGAAGCAACTCAAGAAAATCTGCGAAGGCTTCGTCGCGCCCACGCGCGCCGAGGCGGGCTGCCTCGACTATCATTTCCATATCTCGAACGACGACCCGCTGCACTTCATGTTCTACGAGACCTGGAAGAACCGGAAGGTCTTCGAAGCGCATCTGAAGACGCCGCATCTGCGCAAGTTCTGGGCGACGCGCATGAAGTATCTGCGCAAGGACGTCGACATCACTTTCTATACGATGCAAAGCCCGCACGTTTGAGCGGCGGTGGGCGCGGCGGCCGTCATTCCGCGCCGCCGCGCTTGCCTTCCCGGGCGATAACGAAGAAATCGCGCGCGCCCAATCCCGCCTGGACGGCGTCGGCGTAAAGGCGGCGCGCGTCGCGCGCCACGGGCATCGCGACCCCGTCGGCGTCGGCGGTCGACAGGATGATGTCGAGATCCTTTATCATCTGCAGCACCGAAAACGCCGGCGCATAATCGCCCGAGACGACCATGTCGCGCTTATAACCGAGCAGCGGCGAAGCGACGGCGCTTTTGGCGATCGCATCCATCATCGTAGCGTTGTCGAGTCCACCTTCGCGGCCCAGTGCCAGCGCTTCGGCGACGATCGCCGCCGTGCCGCCGACCAGCGTGTTCAAGACGATCTTCAAGTAGCGCGCTTGCTCGCCGTCGCCGAGATAGAGCCGTGTCTTGGAGAAGGCGGCGAGAAGCGGTTCGGCGCGCTCGAAGGCCGCGCGCGGGCCGGAGACGAGAACCGAGAGCGAAGCCTGTTCGGCAGTGGCCGTGCTGCCGGAAACGGGCGCGCGCAGAAAGGCGATGCCGCGCGCCCGGCAGGTCTTCGCCGCCCGCGCCGAAGCGCGCGGGGAAACCGTGCTCATATCGATCAGGATATCGCCGTCTTGCATTTCGGCGGCGAGGCCGTTCGCGCCCGTGACGATCGCGTCGAGCGTGGCGTCGTTGGGGATCATCGTGAAAATTATCCGCGCGGCGCGCGCGAGCGCGCCAAGATCAGCGCAGATCGTCGCACCGGCTGCGGCGGCGGCGGCACGGTTCGCGGCGTCGGGCTCGACGACGGTTACGCGATGGCCCGCCTTCATCAAATGGCGGGTCATGGGTTGGCCCATCTTGCCCGCACCGACCCAGCCGATGGCATCGCGCGTCGTCATGCGATTTTCCTCCGTCCGCTCAGATGCGATTGTCGACGCGTTTGAGGAACGCTTTGATACTGACGCGTTCCCACACGCCAGCCTTGGCGAATGGGTCGTTGCGGTTGAAGGCTTCCACATCGGTACGGTTCGCCGCTTCGACGATCAGCAGGCTGCCGATCATCGTTTCCCCATCGTCGGCGACCAGCGGGCCGGAGACGAGCGTCTTGAGCGGCGCCGCGCCGAGATAGGCTTTGTGCGCGTCGTAATTGGCAAGGCGCAGCGCCAGCGCGCCGGGTTTGTCGAGGCAGTGGATGGTGTAGAGCATGTTCGTCCTTCAATGCGCGGCGCGGCTTAAACGGAATTCCCATTCCAGCGCCGTGAACGGGTTGGCGATGCGGCACGAAGCGGCGAGCGCCTTGTCGTCGACCGGCGCCAGATCGGCGATGAGGCTGTCCTTCACGCCGAAGACGGCGTCGGAATCGAGATACGCCGCGCCGCGCGGGAACAGATGCGTCGTCAGCTTCTCGAAGCCGGCGGCTTCGACGATGAAATGGATATGCGCGGGGCGGAAGGGATGGCGGCCCATGGCGCGCAGCAGCTTGCCGACTGGGCCGTCGTCGGGGATCGGGTAGAAGCGCGGCTCGATCGTCTTGAACCAGAACCGCCCATCGGCACCCGTCGTGAAGCGGCCACGCAGATTCATCGGCGGCTGGATGCCGGCTTGCTGCACGTCGTAGAAGCCTTCGCCGTTCGCCTGCCACACATCCAACAGCGCGCCCGCGATCGGCTTGCCGTCGGGGTCCAGGACTTTGCCGTGGACCACGATGGGGGTGCCGACATGGTCGAGGCAGATATCGTCGCCCATCGCGCGCATCGGCGCCTGGGCGACGTGGAACGGGCCCAGCACCGTCGATTCCGTCGTGCCGCCGCCGCGATCGTGATTGATCGCATCGACCAGCATCGATACGCCCAGAATGTCGGAAAGCAGGATGAACTCCTGCCGCCACTCGGTGCAGGTATGGCCGGTCTTGGTCAGAAACGCGATCGCGGCTTCCCATTCCTTCATCGTCAGGCCGACTTCGTCGACCGCGGCGTGCAGATGGCGGATCAGCGCCGACATCACCTGGACCAGGCGTGCGTCCGGGCAATCCTTCATCCGCGCGATCACGGCTTTGGCGGAGTTCTCACGGGTGAAATATCCGTTGGCGGTCATGCGAGGGTCTTTCCGGCGAAGGCGTCGGCGATCAAGGCGGCGATCGACGCGCGGTCGATGGGGCGCGGGTTCCAATAGGGATTGGCGACGGCAAGGTCGGCGGCCTTGTCGATTCCGTCCTTCTTCATGCCGATCGCCGCGAGCGAAGTCGGCGCGCCGATGCGTTTGGCAAGCGCCTGCAGTGCCACCGCCGCTGGGCGTTCTGTGCCCAAGGCGCGTTCGACCGCGCGTATCGCTTCGGGTGCGGCGTTCGCGTTGTAGGCGGCGGCATAAGGCAGGATCACGCTATGCGTCTCGGCATGCGGCAGATCGAAACTGCCGCCGAGAACGTGGCAAAGCTTGTGGTGCAGCGCCATGCCGACCGCGCCGAGCGTGGCGCCGCAAAGCCATGCGCCGTACAGCGCCTTCTCGCGCGCCTCGCGATCGGCGGGACGCTCGACGAGGACCGGCAGCGCGGCGGCGAGGGCACGAATGCCGTCCTCGGCCATCAGCGATACGATCGGATTGCCGTCCTTGGCGTAAAGCCCTTCGACCGCGTGGGCGATGGCGTTGAGGCCGCTGGTCGCGGAAAGCGCGGCGGGCAGCGACAGCGTGTGTGCGGGATCGTAGATCACGATCTCCGGCAGTACGCGCCGATCGCGGATCGTCGTCTTCATCCCGTTTTCGGTCTGCCCCAGAATCGGCGTCATCTCCGATCCGGCATAGGTCGTCGGCAGCGCGATCTGCGGCAGATCGGTGCGTAAGGCGATGGCTTTGCCAAGCCCGATGGTCGAACCGCCGCCGATGGCGAGCGTGGCGTCGATCTGGTTTGCCCGCACGATCTCCATCGCACGATTCGTAACATCGACGGGCGTGTGCATCGCGGCGCCGTCGAATGTCGCCGCGACGCGGCTTCCCAACGCGGCGGCGACTGCTTGCGCGGCGCCGGTTTGCGCGGGCGTCGACAGGACAAGAATTTGTTTCAGCTTCAGCCGTTCGACTTCGTCCGCCAGACGCGCGGTGGCGCCCCAGCCGAAGATCACGCGCGACGGCAGCGCTTCGTAGACGAATTCCTTCACGTTGCTCCCCGATATCATGGCGGCAAATCGCTCTTGGCCGAAGCGGTCTAAGCTTAACGGAGGTGACGATCCGCTTCCCGCCCGATCATATCCAGAATGGATATCTGCCGTCTGCGCCGATTGTCGCGTTTCACCTAACGAGACGATATGGACAAAATATCGAAACCCGCCGCCGACGCCGTCTCGGTGATCGGCGACGGCGCGTCGGTGATGATCGGCGGGTTCGGCGGCTCGGGCTCGCCGATCGAACTGATCCACGCGCTGATCGACAGGGGCGTAAAAGGCCTCACCGTCGTCAACAACAATGCCGGGAACGGGCATGTCGGCCTCGCCGCGTTGATCGAAGCGGGTTGCGTGGCGAAGCTCATTTGCTCTTTCCCGCGCTCGGCCGATCCGGTCGTGTTCACCGAACGCTACCTTGCTGGCAAGATCGAGCTGGAGCTCGTCCCGCAAGGCACGCTCGCCGAGCGTATTCGCGCGGGCGGGGCGGGCATTCCCGCTTTCTATACGCCCACGAGCTACGGCACCGATCTCGCCAAGGGCAAACCGGTCGCCGAGTTCGACGGCCGCTCTTACGTGCAGGAGCGCTGGTTGAAGGCGGATTTCGCGCTGGTGAAAGCCGAAATCGGCGACACGCACGGCAATCTCACCTATCGAGCTGCCGCTCGCAATTTCGGCCCGTTGATGTGCATGGCGTCGGTTACGGCGATCGTGCAGGTCTCGAAACTCGTCGAGCCCGGCGGGATCGCGCCCGAAA
>VFQP010004883.1_pt1 | contig 12077 bp, 8 predicted proteins | sample 3512351 | NCBI WGS metagenome assembly VFQP01 (sample SAMN10412372, study PRJNA504923) | tailings metagenome | isolation source: Relicate 1 Philex TSF1 revegetated site | place: Philippines: Tuba, Benguet | collected 2017-08-29 | reverse complement strand
GCCGTCGGGTCGTACTTCTGCGGGTCGTTCGCGCCCGAGCCGATCACGTAGTGGGTGTGGTGCGACGTGTGGATCACGATCGAGGCGACGCGCGCGGGATCGCGCAGTTCGGGATGCTCGATGCCGAGCTTGCGCGCCAGATCGATCCAGGCTTGCGCCTGATACTCGGCCGAGTGCTCCTTGGTGTAGGTGTCGAGAATGGCCAGGCGCGGCTCGCCGCGCTCGGGCAGCGGCACCTCGTAGCTGCCCTGCGGTCCGTCGAGCAGCCAGGCGATGACACCGTCCTCGCCCTCGTAGATGGGTGTCGGGCTGGTCTGGCCGCGCATCGCCCGGTCGACCGCCTCGACGGCCATCTTGCCGGCGAACGCGGGCGCGTGCGCCTTCCAGGTCGAGATCTCGCCCTTGCGGGACTGGCGGGTCGCCGTGGTCGTGTGCAGGGCCTGTCCGATCGCCTGGAAGATCGTCTCGGTCGGCAGCCCGAGCAGCGTGCCGATGCCGGCGGCGGCCGACGGGCCGAGATGGGCGACGTGATCGATCTTGTGCTTGTGCAGGCTGATGCCCTTGACGAGGTCGACCTGGATCTCGTAGCCGGTCACGATCCCGCGCACGAGCTCCGCGCCGGTGCGGCCGAGATGCTGGGCGACGGCCGTGATCGCGGGGATGTTGTCACCCGGGTGGGAGTACTCGGCGGCAAGGAACGTGTCGTGGAAGTCGAGTTCGCGCACGGCCACGCCGTTCGCCCAGGCCGACCACTCGGGGCTCGTCAACTGGCCGCTGCCGAACACGGTCGACCCGGAGCCTCCGCGCGAGACCGGATGCGCCTCCGCCTGGGCGCGCGCCGACACGACCGGGGCGCGCGTGAGGGATGCCGCCGCGACAGCCGCGTTGTCGATCACGCGGTTGACGACCATGTCGACGACCTCGGCGGTCGGGTCGACCGGGTCGCTCGCGACCTCCGCGAGCTTCCAGGCGAGCTGCTCCTGACGGGGCAGGTGCTCGTCGCTGCGGTAGGTGCGGACGGTGTGGGACTTCATGCTGACCTTTCGTGCGGTTCGCCCGCGCTCACGCGCTGGGCGGCGAGGATGGTGCTGAGACTGCGGTACAGGTGCACGTGCGTGGCGTGCGCGGCGAGCTCCTCCGCGCCGTCGACGATCGCGTCGACGATCGTGAGGTGTTCGCGCGCGGCATCCCGGAGCCGGTCGGGATCGTCGTGGGAGAGCCGGCGGATGCGGGCGGTGTGGGTGCGCGCGCCGGCGAGGGCCGCCGCGAGATAAGGGTTGCCGACCGCGTCATCGATGGCGGCATCGAGGCGGGCGACGAGTGCGTAGTAGGCGCGACGGTGACGGTCGCCGTCGTCGAGCAACCGGTCGGCGTCGCGGAACTCGCGTTGCAGGGCGCGGAAGACCTCGGGGTCGCGGCGCCGCGCGGCGAGCCGTGCGGCTTGCTCTTCGAGCGCCTGGCGCAGTTCGAAGAGTTCGACGATCGTCTCGTTCGAGACGTCGGTGACGACCACGCCCCGGCCGGGGCCGCTTGCGACGAGGCCGTCGGCGATCAGTCGCGCGAGCGCTTCGCGAAGGGGCGTGCGCGATACTCCGAGGCGCGTGGCCTGGTCCACTTCGGCGAGAACGGAGCCGGGAGGTAGCTGGCCCTCGAGGATCTCGGTGCGCAACTGACGGTAGGCCCGATCGCTTGCCCGCATCGCCCACCTCCTCGCCGGATGTATACACAGAGGACGAAGATCAGTCCGATCGTGCCTCGATGTGGTTCCAGTGTATACACAGTGGGGGTGGTCTCGATACGGCGCTTCGCGCCTACTCGACCGACGGAGGTACGGCGCTTCGCGCCTACTCGACCGACGGAGGTACACCCCGCCGGTCGAGTAGCGGGCACCGCCCGCGTATCGAGACCACACCCCGCCGGGCCCCGCCGGTCGAGTAGCGGGCACCGCCCGCGTATCGAGACCACACCCCGCGCCCGCCCGCCGAGCGGGATCAGTCGAGCGCGGCGATCCAGTCGGCGAGGATGCGACGCAACTCGGCCGCATCCTCTGCCGGGATGAGCGCGAGCAATCGCTTCTCGTTGGCCAGGTGCGCCTCGATGGCCGCGTCGATCACCTCGCGCCCGCGCGGCGTGAGGGCGACGACGCGCCCCCGCCCATCCGTCGCGGAGGGTCGGCGCGTGACGAGTCCGTCCCGCTCGAGGCGGTCGATGCGCTTGGTCATCGCCCCCGTCGTGACCATCGTGTGCTGGGCGAGTTCGCTGGGGGCACGCTCGAACGGCTCGCCCGCGCGACGCAACGCCGCGAGCACATCGAACTCGCCCTCGCCGAGCCCGAACGTGCGGTACACGGCGACGAGCTGTTCCGTGAGCGTCGACCCGAGCCGATGGATGCGGCCGATGACGCCGACCGGCGAAGAGTCGAGGTCGGGCCGTTCCCGACGCCATTCGCTGACGATGCGCTCCACGCGATCGGTGCGTTCGGGTTCGTCGGTCACGCTGGACAGTATAGCTTCCATGGAAGCTATACTGTCTTCCATGGAAGCTAACTGGCGTTGGGTGCTCGTGACCGCGATTGCACCCATCGCGTGGGGGTCCACCTACATCGTCACCCACACGTTCCTGCCGCCGGAGACCCCCCTGTGGGGCGCTGCGCTGCGCGCTCTGCCCGCCGGACTGCTTCTGCTCGCGCTCGCGCGGCGCGTTCCGCGTGGATCGTGGTGGTGGAAGTCGACCGTACTCGGCGTGCTCAACGTCGGGGCGTTCTTCGTGCTCGTCTACCTCTCCGCGCAGCTGCTGCCCTCGAGCATCGCCGCGACCGTCATGGCCGTCTCCCCCGGCGTGATCATGCTCATCGCCTGGCCGCTGCTTCGGCAGACGCCACGAGCCCTCTCGGCCATCGGCGCGCTGATCGGCTTCGTCGGCGTCGTCGTCATGCTCTCCCCCGGCGGCGAGCGCATCGACCCGTGGGGCGTCGCGGCGGCGCTCATCGCCATGCTCAGCTCATCCATCGGTTTCGTGCTCGCCGGCCGCTGGGGCGGTGACGTGCCTCTTCTGGCCTCGACCGCGTGGCAGGTCAGCGTCGGCGGGCTCCTGCTCGTTCCCGTCGCCGCGCTCGTCGAGGGAGCGCCGCCCGCGCTCGACCTGCCCGGCTGGCTCGCGATCGCCTACGTGAGCATCGTGGCGACCGCGATCGGTTACGTCGCCTGGTTCACCGGCCTGCGCAAGCTCCCCGCCGCGGTCGTCGGCGTCGTCGGGTTGCTCAACCCGGTCACAGGCGTTCTGCTCGGCATACTCGTCGCGGGCGAAGCGATCGGTCCCGGCCAGGTGGTCGGGATCGTCCTCGTGATCACCGGTGTCGTCGTCGGCAGCCTCATCCCGTCGCGGCGTCGAGCGGAACCCCCCAGCGCGCCCGCCGGTACTCCAGAAACGCCTGCCGCGACATCAGAGACGCAACCGACCCGAACTGCGACCTGAGCGCCCCGTTCGACGGCACGGAACGGGAGCGCAGCAGACCGCCTGAGCCGCGCGCGCATAGGATGTAAGGCTCATGTCTTCCGCGCCCGAGACTCTCCACTACCCTCCCGACCTGCCGGTCACGCAGCGCCGGGACGACATCATGCGCGCGATCCGGGAGCACCAGGTCGTCATCGTCGCGGGCGCGACCGGGTCGGGAAAGACCACCCAACTGCCGAAGATGCTGCTCGAACTTGGGCTGGGCGTCATCGGACACACTCAGCCGCGGCGCATCGCCGCGCGCACGATCGCCGAACGTGTCGCAGAAGAACTCGGCACCCAGGTCGGCGCACTCGTCGGCTACCAGGTGCGCTTCACCGATCGCATCGGCGAAGACACCCGCATCCGGGTCATGACCGACGGTGTGCTGCTGGCCCAGATCCATCGCGATCGCGACCTGACGCGGTACGACGCGATCATCATCGACGAGGCCCACGAGCGCAGCCTCACGATCGACTTCCTGCTCGGCTATCTCACCCAGCTCATCCGTCGCCGCCCGGAGCTCAAGATCGTCATCACGAGCGCGACGATCGACCCCGAGAGCTTCTCCCGTCATTTCGGCGGTGCCCCGATCATCGAGGTGTCCGGCCGCACGTATCCCGTCGAGATCCGGTATCGGCCGCTCGTTCCCGACGGCCCTCCGGATGAGGGCGACGACGCCTACGACGCCGACACGGCCCGCGGCAAGGACGTTGTCGAAGGGATCATCGACGCGCTCGACGAACTCGACCGCGAAGAGCCGGGCGACGTGCTCGTCTTCCTGTCGGGCGAGACCGAGATCCGGGATGCCGAAGACGCGATCCGCGGCCATGTCGCCTCGCGCGGCGGCGCGGCAACCACCGAGGTGCTTCCCCTCTACGGCCGGCTGAGCGCCGCCGACCAGCACCGGGTGTTCGAGGCGCGCGGTGCCGGCACCCGCCGTCGCATCGTGCTGGCGACCAACGTCGCCGAGACGAGCCTCACGGTGCCCGGCATCCGCTACGTCATCGACACCGGGACGGCGCGCATCAGTCGGTACAGCCCACGTGCGAAGGTGCAGCGCCTGCCGATCGAACCGATCAGCCAGGCGAGCGCGAACCAACGTTCCGGTCGTTCGGGCCGCACGTCGCCTGGCATCGCGATTCGCCTCTACTCCGAAGCCGACTTCGACCGCCGCCCCGCCTACACCGACCCCGAGATCCTCCGCACCAACCTCAGCGCGGTCATCCTGCAGATGATCTCACTCGGCCTCGGCGATCTCGAACGGTTCCCGTTCATGCAGCCGCCCGACTCCCGCGGCATCAAGGACGGCGTCGACTTGCTCCGCGAGCTGCGCGCGATCGAGAAAGGCGGCACCGCGCTGCGGATCACGAAGATCGGCCGCCAGCTGACGCAGCTGCCGGTGGATCCGCGATTCGGGCGGATGATCGTCGAGTCCGCCCGGCACGGCGTCACCCGCGAGGTGATCGCGATCGTCGCCGGCCTGACCATTCAGGACCCGCGCGAACGTCCCCTCGACAAGCGTGCCCAGGCCGACCAGCAGCACGCACGTTTCGCCGACCCCACGAGCGACTTCCTGGGGCTCCTCGGTTTGTGGACCTACCTCGAGAAGCTCCAGTCGGAGGTGTCGGGCAACCAATTCCGCAAGCGCGTGCGCGCCGAGTACCTCAACTACGTGCGCGTGCGGGAATGGCACGACCTCGTGCGCCAGCTCACGCGCGCCGCGCGCGACGCCGGGCTGGATGTGCCGCGCGGACGCGCCGAACGAGCGGAACCGGCCGTCGCCGACACCGACGCGGCCCCGGAGCGGTCCGGGCACCCGCGCGCCGACGACATCCACCGATCGCTGCTGGCTGGGCTGCTCTCCCACCTCGGCCTGCGCGACCGCGCGAAGAAGGACTACGCGGGTGCCCGCGGCGCACGCTTCTCGATCTTCCCCGGATCGAGTCTGGCCAAGCGCCAGCCCGCCGCGGTGATGGCGGCCGAACTCGTCGAGACGAGTCGGCTGTTCGCCCGCACCGTCGCCGCGATCGATCCGGCGTGGGCGGAGCCCATCGCGGGGGACCTCGTGACCCGCACCTACTCCGATCCGCACTGGGAGAAGAAGCAGGGCGCCGCCGTCGCGCTCGAGCGCGTCACCCTGTACGGGGTACCGATCATCGTGGGCCGGCGGGTGCAGTTCGCCCGCATCGACCTGGCCTACGCGCGGGACCTGTTCATCCGGCACGCGCTCGTCGAGGGCGACTGGGACTACCACCGCGTCGACAAACGGCTCACCGCGTTCGACCGCGCCAACCGGGAACTGCGCGCGCGGCTGGAAGACCTCGAAGAGCGCACGCGCCGGCGCGACATCCTGCTCGACGACGAAGCGATCGTCGAGTTCTATGACCGCCGCATCCCCCGCGATGTCGCCACCCAACGCGACTTCGAGCGCTGGTGGAAGGCAGCGCGCGTCGAACAGCCCGACCTGCTCACGATGCGGGAAGAGGACTTGCTCGGCGGCGTCGCCGAGGAGGAGTCACTCGCCGAAGACGACTACCCGCCGCTGTGGCGGCACGGCGATCAGACCCTGCCGCTGTCGTACCGGTTTCTGCCAGGCGCCGAAAACGACGGCGTGACCGTCACCGTGCCGCTGCCGTTGCTCGCGGGGCTGACGGCCGACGGCTTCGACTGGCAGGTTCCGGGGATGCGCCAGGAGCTCGCGACCGCGATGCTCAAGGCGCTGCCGAAGGCGATCCGCAAGAACGTCGTGCCCGCGGCCGATTGGGCGCGGCGCCTGCTCGACCCGCTCGACCAGCACGCCGCCGGTGGTGCCCTCCACGCCGAGCACGGTGCCTTCGCCGAATACCTCGTACGCCGGATCGCCGCCGAAGCGCACGTGCGGGCGGCAGCAGACGACTTCGACGAGTCACGCGTGCCCGATCACCTTCGGGTGTCGTTCGCGGTGGTCGACGAGCGGGGTCGCGTGATCGGACGCGGTCGCTCGCTGAGCGCACTGCAGGCGGGACTCGCCCCGCAGGCGCGCGCGTCCGTCGCCCGCGTCGTCGCCCCCGCCGGTTCCGGCACCTCCCGTCCGACGCCGGCGGCGAGCGCGGCCGCGCCCCGCGAGAGCACCGAGCGCAGCGGACTGACCTCGTGGGAGCTCGGCGACCTCGATCGCACCGTCACGCGCGCGTTCGGCAGTGCGCACGCCGGTGTCGGAGAGGTGCGGGCCTACCCCGCGCTCGTCGACGACGGGGCGACCGTGAGCCTGCGGCTCATGGCGACACCAGCCGACCAAGCGGCCGCCCACGCCGCGGGCGTGCGTCGGCTGCTGATCCTCGCCACCCCCTCGCCCATCGCCTACGTGCAGGAGCATCTGACGGCGGCCGAGAAGCTCAGCCTCGCCGCCTCCCCCTACCGCAGCACGGCGGCACTCTTCGAGGACGTGCTCGTCGCGGTCATCGACGGGACGGTCGACGCGGGGGCGATCTTCTCGCGCGCAGAGTTCGACGCGGCCCGCGCGGCGGTGTCCGCCGCCGTCATGGAAGGCATGTTCACCGCGGTCGGTCTCGTCGCCCGCGTGCTCGCGGGCGCGCGCGACGCCGACAAGGCAATCCGGGAGGCGACGACGTTGAGCCTCGTCGCTCCCCTCGGCGACGCGCGCTCGCAGCTCGAGGCGCTCGTGCATCCTGGTTTCGTCTCGCGCGCGGGACTCACGCGTCTGGCCCGCTATCCGGTGTACCTCGCTGGGATCGTGCATCGCGTCGCGAGACTCGCGGAGAACACCGGGCGGGATCGCACCTGGATGCACGACGTGCAGGAGGCGACGGCCCGGTACATCGCGGCCGGCGGCACGCTGCCGCTCGCATCCGACGCGGTCCCGGCGCTGGCGAGGGTGCGGTGGATGCTCGAGGAGTTCCGCCTGAGCCTGTTCGCCCAGCACCTCGGCACGGATGGCCCGGTGAGCCTGCAGCGCATCACCAAAGCCCTCGCGGTCTGAGTCGGCTTCTCCTGCCCAAATGCAGGAGCCGCCTGCCCAAGTGCAGGAGCACATGCGCCCGGTCCGGCGCAGATCCGCGGACCTCCGGCGATCGGGACACCCACGGATCCTGCAGTTCGCAGGGGCGCTCCTGCATTTGGGCAGAACAGGGCATGCCGTGCATGCTGGCCGCGATGCCGATGGGTGTGAAGCAGGGCTGCACAGCCGCTACCCTGGTGAGGTTCCATTTATCGGAAGGCCCACCGAGTGCAGCACACATCGCCGCGCGACGTCTCCCCGGAGATCGCGCGCTCCTGGCTTCTTGTCGCGGCGACGCGACCCGACGACTTCGACGCCGCCGAGGCCTCGCGAGCCGACCAGATCATCCTCGACGTTGAGGACGCGGTCGACCCCCGCCTCAAGGCGAGCGCCCGCGACGACGTCATCGCATGGCTCAGCTCCGGCGGCAGCGGTTGGGTGCGCATCAACGATCGCGCGAGCGACTACTGGTCCGATGACGTCGACGGTCTCGCCGGCCTGCCGGGACTGCGCGGCGTGATGCTCGCCAAGACGGAAGCCGCCGTGCACGTCTCCGAGACCTTCGACCGGTTGCGCGGCAAGACGCCGGTCATCCCCCTCGTCGAGTCCGCGGTCGGCATCGAGGATGCCGCAGACATCGCCCGCGCGCGGGGCGCGTACCGGCTCGCCTTCGGCAGCGGCGACTATCGCCGCGACACCGGAACGAGTTCCGACGACCTGGCGATGGCCTACCCGCGCTCCCGCCTCGTCGTCGCGAGCCGCGTCGGCAAGCTCCCCGGCCCCATCGACGGCCCGACGGTCGGCACCAGCCACCCGGTGCTGCGCGAGCAGTCCGGTGTCGCGGTCGCCCTCGGCATGACTGGCAAGCTCTGCCTGGACATCGAGCAGTTGCCGATCATCAACGAGGTCATCAGCCCCACCCGGTCGGATGTGGCGTGGGCGCGCGAGTTTCTCGCCGACTTCGAGGCGCGCGGCCGCGTAGTGCGCGACGGCAGCGACCTGCCGCGTCTCGGCCGGGCCGAGAAGATCGACAAGCTCGCGCGCGCTTTCGGCGTCGAGCCCGCCTAACCCTGGCGCCGTTTCCGGACCGATCGGCGAGCCGCGGCATTGGCGGCGCGCCCGGAAAGCGCGCAGAGACGCGGGCAGGCGCGCTAAGGAACCAGCGCCACCTGACCGCCGGGATGCCCTGACGCGACCAACTCGAGGGCGGCGCGCGCCTCGGTGAGCGGGAACGTGCGCCCCATCACGACATCGAGCGTGCCCGCGTCGGCGAGCCGCACGAGCTCGAGTCGCGCTGCCGTGCGGATCTCCCGGCCGGGGTCCGCGCCCGGGCCGCCGCCGAGCATCCGGATGCCGAGCTGCGCACCGCGGGCGAACCCTGCGATCGTCGCGATGCGATCCCGATCGGCGACGAGCTCCACGGAGACGTCGAGAGCTTCGTCGGTGCCCACGGTGTCGAGGGCGGCGGTGACGCCGTCGGGCACGGCCTCGCGCACCCGATCTGCCAGGCCCGCGCCGTACTCCACCGGCGTCACGCCGAACGATCGGAGCAGTTCGTGGTTTCGCGCGCTCGCGGTGCCGACCACCTGGGCGCCGCGTGCGATCGCGAGCTGCGCCGCCGTCAGCCCCACCCCGCCCGACGCGCCGTGGATGAGCACCCGGTCGCCCGCACCGACGCCCGTCGCCTCCAGCAGGTGCCACGCCGTCACGCCCGTGAGCAGCAGGTTTGCCGACTGTCCCCAGTCGAGCCGGCCCGGCTTGGGAAGCACCGAGGTCGCCTTCACGGTGATCGCTTCGGCGAATCCGCCCACGATGGGGTAGGCGATCACGTCGTCGCCGACCGCGATCGGTCCCGCGGGACCCTCGGCGCCGGGCCCGACTGCCGTGACGACACCGGCCGCTTCGGTGCCGACCCGCAAGGGAAGCTCGGGGGTGCCGAAGCTGCCCGCGAGGCGTTTGACGTCCGACGGGTTCACCCCGGCGGCTCGCACCGCGATCGTGACCTGACCTTCCGCGGGCTCCGGGAGGTCCACGGTCGTGAGTTCGACGACTTCGGGGCCGCCGAACGCATTCGCGGTCACCGCGTGGATCTGGGTCATGACGATCTCCTCACGTCGTGCGGGCCGCGAGGCCGGCAGAGCTACGCGAGCACCTTGCGGAAGCACAAGGCGCCGGGGATGACACCATAGTCCCCGAACGCCGGGATCGGATGGTAGCCCAGGCGCTCATACAGCCGGATGGCCGCCTCCTGGAGCGGTCCCGTCTGCAGCACGAGTGCCGTGAAGCCGGCGCCGACCGCATACTGCTCTGACTCGGCGAGGAGGCGGCGGGCGATTCCGCCGCTCCGTCGATCGGGCGCCACGAAGACTTTCTTCACTTCGAGCGCGTCCGGGTGGTCGTCTCCGACGACCCCGCGCACGGCGGTGTGACCGACAGGCGTCTCGCCATCGAGGGCGAGAAAGGTCACCAGGATCAGCTCCGGGTCGATGGCGAGCGCCGCATCGATCGCCGGACGGTTGTCGCTCGGCGTGGCCGCCAAGAACTCGGCGTACATCGCACTCGTCTCGGCGTCCATCGCCTCCCGGAGCGCGACCGCGCGCGGGTCGAACCAGTCGACCCGCGCAACGGTCAAGTCCGTCACGATCGGGTCACTCCGACTTCGCGCCGACCGTCGCGGAGGCGTTGGACTCGTACGACGTGTTCGTCGACTCGAAGAAGTTGACGAGCTGCAGGGTGTCGTTCGCCGCCGCCATCCACTTCGCGGGGTTGGACACGTTGTAGTGCGGGCCGAAGCCGAGTTCCTCGAGTCGACGGTCCGCGAGGTACTTGACGTACTGGTTGATGTACGTCGCGTTCAGCCCGAGGATGCCGCCCGGAAGCAGGTCGAGGTTGTACTGCTCCTCCATTTCGACGGCGTCGAGGATCATCTGCTTGATCTCTGCCGCGAACTCCGCCGTTTGAAGGTCGGGGTTCTCGTCGAGCACCGTGAGGATGAGGTTGATGCCGAACTTGAGGTGCAGACTCTCGTCACGCACGATCCAGTCGACGAGCGAACCGAAGTTGCGCAACAGGTTCCGCTGGCGGAAGCTCAACGCCACCATGAATCCCGAGTAGAACCAGATGCCCTCGAGAATGATGTTGTACGCGATGAGGTTGCGGATGAAGTCCTTCTTGCCCTCGGTCGTCGTGATGTCGAGCGCATCCTCCGTCATGCGCTTGATGAACTTGACCTCGAACTCTTCTTTGCGCGCCATCGACGGCACGTCGACGTGAGAGTTGTAAGCCTCGTCGCGGTCGATCGGGAACGTCTCGAGCACGTACTCGAAGCTCATGCAGTGGTTGGCCTCTTCCCACATCTGCTTCGCGAGGTAGAGGTGCGCCTCGGGGGCGTTGATGTAGGGGTAGACACCGAACGCGAGCGCCTTGTTGACGAGCAGCTCGTTCGGGTTGAAGTACGACATGAGGAACGTGATCGCGTGGCGCTCCTCGTCGGTCATCTTCTTGAAGTCGGCGATGTCCTCACCGAGCTGGATCTCGTTGGGGAACCACGTGTTGGCTACGGCCTGGTTGTACAGGTCCATCGCCCACGGGTACGTGACGGGCTTGAGGAGGAGCCCCTCCTGGATTCCGGTGCCGAGGATCGGCATGTCATCTCTCCTTGGGTCTGGTCAGGGGGCCGGGATCACCGGCCCCCGACTCGTGCGGGAAGGCGGGCGGATGCGACGCGGCTATTGGCAGCTGTCGCACTGGAGGTCGTCCATCGGGTCGATGGGAACCTCATACTCGAGAACGCGGTCCATGATCAGCCGAGCCCTCCGAAGCCGCGACGCGGGCCGGCCGGCGCCGCAGCGGGGGCGGCGGACTCGGCCGGGGCCTCCGCAGCCGCACCGAAGCCGCGCTTGGCGCCTTCGGTGATCTCCTCGGTCTTGTTCACCTTGACCGTGGACTGCTCGGCGGTGTGGCGCGGCTTCATGTGCAGGTAGTACGTCGTCTTGACGCCGCGCTCCCATGCCGCGTAGTAGATGTCCATCATGTCGCCGAGGTCACGCGTCTCGAGGTACATGTTGCGGCTGATCGCCTGGTCGATCCACTTCTGCGCGCGGGCCGCGACTTCGAGGAACGCGTACGGCGAGAGCTGGAAGCTCGTCTTGTACACGGCCTTGAGGTCGTCGGGAATCGCGGCGATCGGCTGGATGTCGCCCTGGCTGCGCAGGATCGCCTCGCGCGTCGACTCCCACAGGCCGAGGCGCTGCAGGTCGGCGACCAGGTTGCGGTTCACCTCGAGGAACTTGCCGTTCGAGGTCGCACGGCTGAAGATCTGCGAGAACTGCGGGTCCAGGCCCGGCGTCGTGCCCGCGACGAGACCGATCGAGGCGGTCGGTGCGATCGCCATGAGCGTCGCATTGCGCATGCCGCCCTTGACCTTCTCGCGCATCGCATCCCAGTCGAGGCGTGCGGTGCGGTTGACCTTGATCGCGACGCCGCGGTCCTGCTCGGTGAGTGCGATCGAGTCGAGCGGCACGAGACCCTGCGACCAGCGGCTTCCCTCGAAGTTCGGGTAGGCGCCGCGCTCCTGGGCGAGCTC
>VFQP010004882.1_pt1 | contig 12078 bp, 13 predicted proteins | sample 3512351 | NCBI WGS metagenome assembly VFQP01 (sample SAMN10412372, study PRJNA504923) | tailings metagenome | isolation source: Relicate 1 Philex TSF1 revegetated site | place: Philippines: Tuba, Benguet | collected 2017-08-29 | reverse complement strand
CTTTTGGCGGCTGGCGGCCCTTTCTGCAGGGGCGTTGAGCCTGCTGTGCCTGGCGCTCCCACGCCTCCTGCGCGGCGTGCTTTTCTGGTGTGACGGCGCGTGCCTGGGGCTCCAATGGGGCCCCCTCCCTCGCACGGGCCTGCCAGGGGAGGGTCGTCCAGGGAGGCATGTCTGGCGCGTGGGACGCTCGCCCGGCTGGGCGGCCCCTGGGCGCGCTGATCTTGGGGGGTGGGGGGCGGGTGCGGAGGTGAGGGCTCCATGATGGACTGGGGTCGCGCTGGCCTTGCTTTTTGTGTCTGTGCGTGATTGTCTTGTCTCACCAGGATCGCGTGTGTGGGCGGGCCCTGTGCGCGCGTGTGTGGTCCGGCCCTCGGTGCTGACGTGGCCCGGCGGGGGGCGGGCGTGGGAGGCGCGCAACGAGCTTTGCAGGCTTCGCGGGCGCGGCGCGTGTGGCTCTTTCGTGCCTTTGCTGCGGCCCTTGGTGCTGGACGGCTCGCATGCCTGCTCTGTTGAATGGTGCGTTGGCGCACGTGCCTGGCGATGCGGGTTATGTGGTCGGGCCGTCTGTTTCGGCCTGCTTTACACGAGTCTGACGGCTGCGCGGATGCGTGCGTGCGTGCTTCTCGCTGCGTCGCTGTTCCCCCAGTGCAAGCACCAAGCTCTCTCTCTCTCTCTGCGCCCGAGGCCCCTCGGAAGGGGCGCACCAGCAGCCAGATGAGGCCGCTGGCATAAGCAGGCCCTGCCCGGAGCGCCAATGACGCACGCCTTCTGGGGTTGCTCAGCGGACCGGGGCACGCACACCAGTCCATGGATGGCGGGGTGTGGCTGCCAGGAAGTCGAGCCGGACTGCTGCGTCGTCAGCTGCTGGCCCAGCGTCTTCCGCTGATGAAGCGCACCAGCGGTCAACGACGGTGGGCCCGCGCCGCTCCTCCCATCGGGGTGGGCACTCCGCCGCTGACGCGGCTGTCCCGTGCCCGTCCGCCGGAGCGTAGATCCGCCCCACCGCCCCCTGGCGCCAGCGCTGGCGTGGTGCACGCTATCTGTCTGCCCAGACCACGTGCGTCTCTTGTGCACGATGGTTTCGTGCCACCGTGGCGGGCGCGACTACGGCGATACGGGGGTCAACGACGACTCGACGAACGCGACGAAACACCAGCAGCGCGACCAGCTCTCAGGAGCACTGCACATCCTTTCCCCTCTGTCTCCTTCCTTCCGATTTCGCTGCTCTCTCTCCCTCCTCGCTTGCCCTCCTCCCGCGCTCGTCGACATGGCGAGCAAGTAAGCGCGCGCTGTCGAGAAGGCCGCATCCGTGTTCTCTAAGCTAGCGAGGCCTGTGCGCGCTTCTCGGCCTGCGCGAGGCGCCGTGCCGACGTGGCGCTCCCCGTCCTGCTTTCTCGGCCTCACCCGCTTTCTCGGCCTCTCCCGCGGCGCGCAGGGGCCTCAGCAGCAACCCTACGCTCGCGGCCATCCAACGGTGCTCCTCCTCACTGCTCCTCCTGCTCCTCCTCGTCGAGCGCGGTCAAACTTGCATCATCTCGGCAAAAGTGCCTCCCCCACCTCGTGACACGCAGGGCCAAGCAGGAGGCCGCAGCGCAGCAAAAGGCCAACGCTAACAACAACAGCAGCAACAACAACGTCCGCGCCAGCAGCCTGGATGTGGCCCGCTCCACCTCGCTCTCGTCGCACGCGTCCATCACCAGCGTGCCCATCACGAGCGTCGGGAGCCCCCCGGCGTCCTGGGTGAGGCCCTGGGAGCGGCCATGCCCAGCGCGCTCTTGTTTGCCGGGCGCCAGCCATCATCGTGTGTCACACGTGTGCGGACCTGCTGCATGCTTTGCAGACACCCCGCGCGGCGAGCAATGCGGCGGCCGCGTCGTTCAAGCACCTGGACGAGGACGAGCGCAGCATGCTGCGCGAGGGCTGGTGGGCCAAGACCGACGCAGGTGCGCGCGCTTGCACAGCAAAGGGCACGCCGCGCCTAGCGCGCACCTAGCGCTAGAAGCCTGACCCAGCCGGCCGCACCTAAGTGAGCCGCCGCATGCGGGGCACCTGCGCCGACGGAGGCCACGCAGCATCCGCTGATCCCAGCAGCAGTGTGGTCGGCGGGATCCGGAACCACGGTTGGGCGTCCACACACCGCGGTCACGCACACACACGCGCAGGCAACATGAACGTGGAGGAGGTCAAGTGGAAGGAGCTGCTGGGGGCCGGCCCGTCCTACGCGGCGAGCGCCACCCTGGGCCTGGCCAAGAAGCTCGACTTTGCAGCCATGCTGCGTGAGCGCGCGTGTGGCTGGCGCACGTCTCATCGCAGCACATGGGGCTGCTGTGCACGCAGCACGTGGCGTGCCTGTGCTTGCTCGCACAGAGGACGCGGCGCCGGACGAGGCGTCCGCCAAGGCCCCTGCGGCAGCTGCTGCTCAAGCGGTGCCGCCGCCCGCCGCCGCCGTGCCTGCTGCCAAGGCCGTCTGTGCGCCGGACGCCGCAGGAGCTGTTGAGGAGCCCGCGCCCACCGGCACGCCTGTTCTGGGCAGCTCGGCCGCCAAGAAGGCTTTGCCCGGAGCAGGTGGGTGCGAGTGTGCGCTGCTTGAAGGGGAGTTGCAGCGGCAAACGCGCCACCATCGCACAACAGCAACACGGGCTGAGGGGAGGACGCTGGCCAACACACAGGGGAGGGAACGCGGACGCAGGGCAGGAAGGAGAAGGGCCACAGGAGGAGGAGGCTGTTGAAGGGCCGAGCGGCCCACCAATTGGTTGCACTCGACCGCAATCAACACCCCACGGCGCTGGCACCACCTGCCCGCAGGCGACGACAGCGACGACAAGAGCTGGTGGAAAAAGATGGACAACAAGGACCTCAACGAGGCGGACGTCCACGACAGGGCCAAGGGCGGCGCCAAGCCCTCGGCCTTCACGCCGCAGTTCGTGGGCAGCAGCGGCCTGACCCACAAGCTGGACTTTACGGGCGGTGGCTCCTCTTAGCGTTGGGCGGCGCGCGCTTGGGCCGCAGGGGTGTGCCGCAGGGGCGTTGTACACGTGGGTGCCGTGATGTGCGGGGCCACCTTGGGTGTTGGGCGGGCTGCACCCTCTGCTACTTTGATTGAATCATTTGATTGCGCACGACTGCGCGCTGGTCGCCAGCGCGCTGCGGCCCCAAGCGTGCGTGTGACGGAAGCGGGCCGACCTGGCACCAGCAAGGCCCTGGCCCATCTGTCCCCTGGGATCATCATCGAGCGCTGAAGGAGGTGGGGCCCCCCGCCCCTCATGGCGTTGTACATGCGCTGCGCCCCCGGCCTCAGCACCGCGCGCACGTCCCATATTGCTCAGCGGGGATTCAATTGCTCCACAGCAAGCAAGACAACAGCAGCACAGCAGCACGCACCCACTGCAGCAGAAGGAGGAGGAGACCCAGGAGGAGATCTCGCGGCGATCCAGCCGGCTCTGCGCTGCACGGAGCAGGCTCTCTGTCTGAGCGGGGGCACGCTGCGCCATGTTCCGCAACCAGGTGATTTGGGGCTAGATCGCGAGCGGCGCTGGTGGGGTCTCGCGCGCGCGTCACGGGCTTTGCGCAGCGCCGAGGACATCTCCACACCTCTCGTCGATCCGAGCTCCGCAGTATGACACGGACGTGACGACGTGGAGCCCGCAAGGGCGCCTGTTCCAAGTCGAGTACGCCATGGAGGCCGTCAAGCAAGGCAGCTGCGCCGTGGGCCTGACGGTGAGCGGGGGAGGTGCGCTTGGGAGCATGACGCGAGCGCGCACCACGATGCCACCACCATCACGACGCACACCGCGCTCCGCAGAGCGGCACGCACGCGGTGCTGGCCACGCTCAAGCGCTCCGAGTCCGAGCTCTCGAGCTACCAGCGCAAGGTTTTCAAGATCGACGACCACATGGGCATCGCCATCTCCGGCCTCACGGCGGACGGCAGGATCCTGTGCCGCTACATGCGCAACGAGTGCCTCAGCCACCAGTGAGCGCTCCTGTCCTTGGGGTGGGCTTGCGCAGATCGCCCCGACACGTTTGGCAGCGCTGCCTCGCACCGATGCTGCTGCTCGCGCAGGTTCGTGTTCGAGACGCCCATGCCGGTGGGGCGGCTGGTGCGGCAGGTGGCGGACAAGCACCAGATATGCACGCAGCGGTCGTGGAAGCGGCCCTACGGCGTGGGCCTGCTGGTGGCGGGGTACGACAGCACGGGGCCGCACCTCTTCAACACGTGCCCCAGCGGCAACTACTGGGAGTACAAGGCCATGGCCATCGGCGCCCGCGCCCAGGTGCGCGCGCGGGGAGGAGAGAGGGCGGCAGGGCGGCCCCGTCGTTCATGGTCGTGCGTGGCGCCGCAGCAGCGTGTCGCGCCTTGCGCCGCTGGGACTCCTGGGATCAGCGGGAGGCGTGCTAGCGCAGGCGGCGGGGCCGCGGGGAAGGTGGGGTGCCGCTGCCGCAGGGCGTTGTTGTGGGGTCAGGCGCACCCGCCAGCGCTCCCCACACGCCTTGGCCGTGCACCACGCTCGCGCTGGCGAGGCCAGGGGAGGGCGGGGCACACGGTTGCTGCGTAGGGCGGCTCCAGCGAGCGCGCGACGGCCGCACGTCAGGACCGCGCGCTGAGTGCCGCTTGAGCCACTGGGCGCCCACACCTGCCCGTGCACGACCCCTTGCTTGCCTGAGCGCGCAGGCCGCCAAGACGTACCTGGAGAAGCACTACGAGTCCTTCTCCAAGGCCAGCCTGGACGAGCTGGTGCGTCACGGGCTCAAGGCGCTGGCGGGCTCGCTCAGCGACGGCAAGCTGACGCCCAGCAACACGGCGGTGGCCGTGGTGGGCAAGGACCTGACCTTCACCGTGCTGGAGAACGACGCCATTGCGCCCTACCTGACGGCGCTCGAGGAGGAGGAGGGCAGCATGGCCGTCGAGGCGCCGCCGGCGCAGGTGGTGGCGGCGGCCGAGGCGGCCGACCAGGTGCCGGCGGCGGGGCCGCCCTCGGCAGAGGAGCAGGCGGCGGCGGCGGCGGCGGCGGCGCAGATCCAACAGGCCGAGCAGCAGCACGAGGCGGCGGGCCCCGAGCCCATGGAGCAGTAGCGGCCGGCACCTTCTTCATTCTTCTTCACAACTGCTGCTGCAACTTGGCGCGACGCAAGCCCCTTGCACGCAAGCGCAGGCATTCAGGCGCAGGGGAGCGAGACGGGCGTGCCAGAGTCCACCGCCTGCGGTCAGGCAGAGCAGCGGCGTTCCGGCGGGTGAAGCTCGCGAGCAGCAGCTAGACGGCAGAAGAGCAGCACCACCGCGCCACCTCACCGTGATGGCTTCCAACGGCAGGCCACAAAACTGCTGAGCCACCCGCCCGTGCACCCTGCGTTTGCGCCCAGGGCAGCACATCCACGTGACTCAAAACCCTCGCGAAACTCTCGTGACACCCGGCTCCCCTCTCACCGCCAGTAGTCTGCGCACAGCTGGGTCGAGTACTGGATGGTGACGGTGCTGCCTGTCGCCCGGAACGCCACGCCCTCCCTGTGGGGTGGAGGCTATAGCACAGCGTGTTGCACGCGCGCGCATCATCATCATCCTTCTCCCGCAAGGCCTCACCTCGTCCACCGCACGTCCGATGCGCCCGAGATGATCTGCGCACGAAAGCACAGGCACGAACGAGTGGGAGGCGGTCCCGCACGCGCACCGTCGCAGCAGCGTCGGCACGCAGGTCGCAAAGCGGCGTGCCTGGAAGGACGAGAACCATCCCGTGGTGAGCACCACGCCAGGGTCCGCCGGGGGCGGGCTCCTGCGCAGCCAGCCACCAGGGAGAACGGCGGCGCAGGAGCAGCGTCATCGACGGCGGGCACATCAGGCACACGATGCGTCTCCGTTTGGACGGCGGGGCCCCCGTCCTCCTCACAAGCTGGTGAGGTCCCGCAGCGAGTAGCACGTGTTCTTGCGGCAGCTGTCCAGCGTCACGGTGCAGTTGGTCTCTGCGAGCACCAGACGGTCTGACGCTCCGCCGTCCTTGGTGCGTGCTCGTCAAGCTGCAGCCGTGCGGCACGCAGCCAGAGCGCGCTGCTGCTGTCTGCGCGTACCGCCCAGCAGCATGTAGAGGCCGTTGGAGCTCTGGAACGACGTGTTGCTGCCCAGCGCGCTGGCCAGCTGGCACAGGCCGCTGGTGCTCGTGTTGAGGCTGCAGGGGCTGGAGGCTTGGTACCTGCGTTGTGCGCGCAGCCGCAGCACGCTGCTGCTCCTCCCGAAGAAAGTTCAAGTTTGCGGCCTTGCAGCAGCAGCAGCTCGCGAACGGCCTCACAATTCAGGGAACGGCGACGCCGCTCGCGCGCGCGGCCAATGCAGCGCGGCCAGCGCCAGCAGCGCCGCGCCGCAGAACGCTATTCGCGCGGCTGCTCCTCTCCGCGCAGGTTCCCGTCCGTCCAGGCGTGTGGGCCGCGGAGCCGAGCTGCTGCACACGCATTCGTGAACAGTTCTCATCTCCATGTGGTCTGCGTGGTCTCTTTGAGTCGTCCGTTGCCTCTCCGTTGCCAATGGCGCTCGCCGCGGTACATGGCGCATGCACGGATGCAGCGCTCGTGCCACCACACTGCGCAAACGCCGCAAATAGCTCTCCAGGAGAGAAGAAAGAAAAAGATCATCACTGCCAAAGAGCAGCCAAAGCACATTGGGCACCACCAGTGCACCGCTCGCACGCACCGCTCGCGCGCCCCACATACAGCTACACAGACGCTCCTGTGCCAGTGAGCTCCATTTGTGGCTCAGCAACAGCAAGAGGCGAATGCCCAAAATGATGGCACGGTCGGTCCCCACGTGCATGTGCCCCCCTCCAAACATCAACGACAGCACCAGCACAAGCGCGAGCCAAAGGCAACGACAGCACCAAATCCGAACCCCAGTCCGAATACTGCGGCGCCATCGCTGCCAGGTCACGTGCTGCAGCAGCGGCACAGCTGCTGCACCACGTAGCCGCCATCCTGCCCCCCCTCGCCTGGCTGTCCTAACCGCGGCGCCGTCGGCGCGCCTGGCTGCGGTTGGTGCTGCCGTTGGTGCCCGTGCGCACCCTGCCGCTGCTGCTGCTGCTTGCTGCCCGCCACTCCGACCTTGCCCTGCCCCTGCTCTTGGGCGTCGTCGTCCGTGGAGGAGGTCGAGGGGGTGCCGCTGCTGCCGCCCGCCTCAGACGGGGGCCGGTGCAGCTGCTGCAGCGAGGGCGGCGTGGGCAGCGACGCGGGCGGCTGCTTGTGAGGCGCGGGAGGCGCTGGTGCCCCCGCTACATGCGGCTGCTGCTGCGCGCCGGCGGCCAGCGTGCCGACGCAGTGCCGCTGCAACAGCCCGTCAATGTTGACCCAGGGGTGGTGCTTCATGACGAGCGAGGTGCAGTCGCGCCCCGCCGCCTTCATCAGCATGCCGGCGCCGCCCGGGTGGAACTGCAAAAAGGCCGTTGCGTCGTACACCTGCACGGTGCAGGACGCGGTGGAGAGCGCATCTGGCGTCAGGAGCTGGGTGGGCAATGCTGCTGCACTCTGCCAGACGTGGGCCGCGGTAACGCGAGGTCGCTGCGTGGCAGGGGAGACGCAGCCCCCAGGGGAGAGCGTGGTGTGGGGTGAGCGCATCACGCACTGTGCATGCTCGTGGGTGCGTGTGTGAGGGACAAACACGCCCCGCGGGGCGACACCGCCATGCGGTCCCCACGACCAGCCGGCGTCAGTGAGGGGAACGGCCATGGATCGGGTCGCTTGCCCACCGTGCCGCAGGCGGGAGGATCTCTGAGCGCGCCCGCTGGCCGGGCCCCGTGGGCCCTCCTGCCCCGCCGGCGTGCCCCTTGCCTCGTCGCGTGTTGCGGCGCACCTTGTCGTTGAACACCACCCAGCAGTCGTCCCGGGTGCAGTGCTGCCGGACCTCCTGCGCCGTGATGTCTGAGCGCGGCGGGGGCGGCGACGGCATGGACCTCTGGAGTTGCAGCCACTCGGCCTGGGCCTGCCGCCGTGGCCGCGGTGCCGACTGCGGATGTCGCGGTGTGTGCGGCGGGCGGACGAAAAAAAACTCAGCGTTCATTGAGACAGCGCCCCACCCATCCACCCCATTGTCCCCTGGGATCCTGGCTGTGCACTCACATTGCTGAGCCAGGCCAGGACGCCGTAGACCAGGCGCGTCAGCAGCGGGTCGTCCTGCGTGGCGCGCCGCAACGCGTGATCAAGCGCACGGGGCAGTGAAGTTTACTGTAATGCTTGCTGGAACGACATGAGTGGCGCCGTCCGGTTGTTCCGACGCGTCAGGCGCGACTCGGCGCCCGCACCTCACCTTGTCACGGCTCATGGCGCCACCGGCGCTCTCGCACACGGCTCTAGGGGATGCCTGCGTGCGTGGCAGGGCCACCACACAGCTCAGAGACGAGCTCCTCAGGCCTGCAGCGTGTGAGGTGGCCCGCTTGCTGCCACCTCTCGACTTGCTGTCGAGCCTCCGGCGGCCTCGGCCGAATGCGCTCCGCCTCACCTGTATCTGCTCCTGCATTCGCGCCACCGCCTGCGCGTGTCGCTCGCGTGTCAAGGCTCCAGCACTTTGCCGCGGCCTTCCCATCCCCCAAACACAGTGGCGCGTGCTCGGCGCGTGCCGCCGTTTTTTGTACGGGGATCCCGATGAGCACCTTGACCAGGGTGGCAGGGAGGAGCAGGAGGGGCTGATCAGTGCGCAGGAAGAAGCAGGATTTCCTCTAGAGGGGCTGGGCATCCCCAGATGCGTGGGCCGCGGCACGGCCCACCGCCGCATGACGCCCCCCCCTTGGGACGCCCGGGCCATTTCCAAAGAGCACACACGCATGAGGCGCGGGTCCACATATGACGCTGCTTCTGCTGCTGCCGCCGCGCCACTCACCGCCCCACACTCACCTCGTCGTCGTGCTCCTGTTCGTCCTGCTCGTCGTGCGGGGCGCCAGCGGCGAGCAGTCCGGCGCGGCGCTCGAGCTGCAGCGCAGGATCGAGCAGCTGACAGCGCGGGCGCTGCAGCAGCAGCAGCGCGCTGAGGAGGACGCGAACGGCGGGCTCGGCGGCACGCCACTCGCGCCCGCTGTGCACGCCCGACAGCAGCAGGCGCTCTACGCGGAGCTGGCCATCAGCCTGCACACGCTCGACACGTTGCATCCTGACGGGGGCTCCAGGCTCAGGGCCGCTGAGGACGCCTACGAGTGAGTGCCTGCGCCCGTGGGGACGGCCGATGGCGTGTGCGCCACAAATGGCACTCCAAGGCCTTCCTGCGCACACCGCTTCATGGTGCTGGGGTCCCGGCGCTGCTGCAGGGCTGCCATCCGATGGGCGCGGGCCGCTGGCGACCCGGCGGGCGCGCTGCAGCTTCAGTCCTCGCTGGGCGCGCTGCTCATGACGCAGCCCAGCCGCCTGCAGGACAGCCTCAGGTGGCTGGACGAAACGCTCGAGCAGGTATGGGGCCTGGTGGTGCTGTCGCGCCAGGGGCTCTTCAACACCAGCGCGCCGCTCAACGTGGTGCTCCACCACGCGCCGCCGCAACGCGCTGGCCCAGGCGGCTCTCGAGCTGGCTACAGCGAGTGACGGTGACGAGCCAGCGGCGTCGGCGGCCTTTGTGGCCGGGCTGCACTTCAACCGGGGCAAGGCGCTGGCCACCGCCGGGCGCATCGGGGACGCCGACGCGGCGTTCGTGCGGGCGGTGCAGCTGGCGCGGGGCCGGGAGCTCAGCACGTACGGCAAGGCCCTGGCTGCCATGCAGTCCATGCCTCACGGCCTGCTGGTGCAGGTACGCAGTGGTCACGCACGCTTTGGGTCGGAGCGTGGCAGCGCCCGGCGTCGCCCCTGCCTGGCCCTCACCCAAACAACGAGCCGCCCCGCAGGCGCTGGTGGTGCTGAGGCGGCTGGGCCACGACGTCATCGACAGCACCAGCGCACCCCCGGCGTCCCCGTGCGCCGACACAGCACCACCAGGGGCTGGCGACGAGCGTGAGCGCACGTGCCCGGCATCCTCCTCTGCGGCCGTCCTCGGCCCCTGGGGCGTGCTGGGCCACCTCACCCCCGGCTCGGCGGACCTCCTACTCCTGCTTCTGGGCAGCGCGGCGCACCCTGTGACGCCCGCCCCCTGCGACCTGGCCCTCGCCCACCTGCGCCACGACATGCGACGCAGCAGCAGCAGCGGCGGCAGCGCGCCCGGCGGCGAGCAGCCCTCGGGCGAGGAAGGCGGCGCTCCTGACCGTGAGGACCGGCCGCAGCGGCGGTGGCTGCAGAGCCCCCAGAGCGAGGCGGTGGCGTGGCTGTGCTTTGGCCTCTACAAGGTGCGCGCGCGCTCGTGAGCGAGCCCTCTGTGCTTCCGGGCGGCAGCAAGCGCTGAAGAAGGGCGCAGTCACATGATGTCGGTGGTGCAGGCGCTGGACGCGCGCCGGGTGCACGGCGCGGCGTGGCGGGCGCTGGCGCTGGGCAACGACCTCATGGCCTCGGTGGCGCCCTACGACGCGCAGCGCGACGCGCACATGCTGGCGGCGGTGCAGAACGTCTTCACGGGTGCGCGGACGCTGCCGTGCCGTTCACGCCCCACGCTCCCCACTCTAATGTGGCCCGCGCCTCAATCACGTGACCGTGCGGTGTTGGTCGCTCGCCGCTCGCAGGCCCCTTCACCTGGCTGGGCCCTGGCTACGGCGACGCCTCGCCCATCTTTGTCGTGGGCGCGCCCAGGTCGGGCTCCACGCTGCTAGAGTCCATCCTCGCCGCGCACCCGTGAGTGCCGAGGGCGATGCGCCTCGCTACTCGGGATGCGGCGCCTGCGCTTGCTCTGCCTCCCCCTCACCGCTCCTGGCTCCCGCCCTGCGCGTTGTGTGCGCCTCCCCTGCCGCCAGGGACGTGGTGGCGGCGGGCGAGGACACGGCCCTGGCGCCGCTCACGCAGGACATCAAGCAGGTGCTCATGACCTCGGCCACGCACCCCGACGCGCCCAGGCAGCTCGCAGACATCGGCAAGCGGTGAGCGTCTTGGGCGACCGATCCACCTGCACCTGGAGCAACCCGCCAGCCCGCACGTGGCACCGCAGCAGCGGCCCGCGAGCAAACCGGTGTGCGCGCCTCGTGTGCACGCACAGGTACGTGGACCGCATGTGCGAGCAGTTTGTGCCGCCCGAGCGGCGCCAGGCGGCGCCGGCGGCAGGCGGCGCGGCGCAGGCGTGCGGGGGCGTGCGCGTGGTGGACAAGCAGCTGCGCAACCTGTGGAGCGTCGGGTACATCCACCTGGTGCTGCCCCGCGCCTGCGTGGTGCACGTCGCGCGCCACCCCATGGACGCAGGTGCGGTGTGGCGCGCTGGTGCAGTGCTGGGCCTGGGGCAGAGTGCCCGAGCCTCGCGGTGCGTTCTGGAGTCACATGTCTTTGTTGCCACGCCGCACGCAGGCCTGAGCTGCTACGCCCAGCCCTTCTTCTCGCCGCTGCTGTCCTGGTCGTGGGACCTGCGCCACATCGCCTCGTACCTCAACGTGACGTGGCGGCTGGCGGAGCACTGGGACCGCACGCTGCCCGGCAGGTGAGGGGCGCAAGCGGCAGCACCTGTGTCAGGGGCCAGGCGCGTGAGTGCCTCCCTGCGGCACGATTCGCTGCCGGCTGCCTTGTTGCTCGCCCTCGCTTCAGGGTGCACACGGTGTACTACGAGCAGCTGGTGGAGCAGCCCGAGCCGACCATCCGGGGCCTGCTGCGCGCCTGTGGCCTGACGTGGCAGCCCGGACTGCTGGACTCGTTCCACACCGGCGGGCGGCCCGTCTCCACCGCCAGCGCCGCACAGGTGAGGTGCTTTTTGTCGAGTGCAGGCCCTGTGCGTGTGTTTGGCGTGGGACGCCTCACTGGGCCGCCTGTCGCTGGGCCAACTGCCTGCTGGTGGTGCAGGTGCGCCAGCCCTTGTACGCCTCGTCGGTGGGCCGGTGGCGGGCGTACTCAGCGCAGCTGGCGCCGCTGCGCGACGCGCTGGGAGGCAGCGTGACGCAGTATGAGCGGCGCCTCCGCAAGGCTCTGGGGCAGCAGGGGCGTGCTGCAGTGGGGTAAAGGCTACTGCCGAGGGGCTACAGGGGAACGCTTGCAGCATACACTGAGCACGGCGCACCCTCGCACTGGG
>VFQP010004881.1_pt1 | contig 12078 bp, 11 predicted proteins | sample 3512351 | NCBI WGS metagenome assembly VFQP01 (sample SAMN10412372, study PRJNA504923) | tailings metagenome | isolation source: Relicate 1 Philex TSF1 revegetated site | place: Philippines: Tuba, Benguet | collected 2017-08-29 | reverse complement strand
AGCAACTTAGAGCGCACTGTCCCCTACCTCGCACTGGGTCCAGTGGGGACCACGAGCTGGGGGAGGGAGCCTGAGTCTCGGCGGTGATCTTCGACAAGCGGCTGGCACCCCTCGGCACAAGTCCAAGGCACAGCTGATTGTGCATCAGACGATGCGGGTGGCGTGATGCGTGGTGGCCTCCTGCAGGGGGCCTTTGCGACGGGCATCTGGGTCATCTCGCACGAGTGCGGGCACGGGGCCTTCTCCAACTCCAACGCCGTCAACGACGCTGTTGGCTTGGTGTTCCACTCGCTGCTGCTCGTGCCGTACTACTCGTGGAAGCACTCGCACCGGCGGCACCACCAGAACACCGGCAGCGTCGCCAAGGACGAGGTGAGCTGAAGGCCGGCGCAGCGCCAGGCGCCAGGGCCGAGCTGCCGGGGACAGCAGCCCTGACCCGGTGCCCCTGACGCGTGCGCGTGCGGCTGGCACGCAGGTGTTTGTGCCAGAGGTGCGCAAGCCGGGCAGCAAGGCGCACCCGCTGCAGCGCTTCGCGCTTTACCGCCTGGTGCGCATGGTGGTGATGCTCACGCTGGGCTGGCCGCTCTACATCACCTTCAACGCTGCCGGGCGGCCCTACGACAGGTGGGCGACGAAACGGCAACCACACGTCTTGCAACCAGCGACGCTGGCGTTGGGCACCCGTGCAGCGCCTTAACTGCCCTGGCGTGGCGCGTCGCGCGGTGCTGCAGGTTCGCGAGCCACTTTGACCCGTACAGCCCGATCTTCAAGGGCAAGCGCGAGCGCGTGGAGGTGGTGGTGAGCGACCTGGCGCTGGCGGCGGTGCTGTCGGGCCTGGGCTGGCTGGGCACCTCGTTCGGGTGGCTGTGGCTGGTCAAGATGTACGTGGTGCCGTACCTCATCGTCAACCACTGGTGAGCGCTCACTTGGTGAAGCGGGCCGACCAGACAGCAGGAATGACGCGGCGTCGACGTGCGCGGAATGGTGAGCGTGGGCGCACGCCTGGCCGTGCGTCGCCGTGCAGGCTGGTGATGATCACGTACCTGCAGCACACGCACCCCAACCTGCCGCACTACGACGACAAGGAGTGGGACTGGCTGCGGGGCGCCATGGCCACGGTGGACCGCAGCTACGGCTTCCTGGACCACATCTTCCACCACATTGCCGACACGCACGTGGCGCACCACCTCTTCTCCTACATGCCGCACTACCACGCGCAGGAGGCAACCGCAGCCATCAGGAAGGTGAGGACCTGCGAATTCGCGGCTGAGCGTGCTTTGGCGTCGGGCGTGCACCTGGTCCACTGAACTGCGACCACTCAACTGGGCCTATCATTGAGCAGGTGCTGGGCGAGTACTACGCCTCGGACCGGCGGCCCGTGTTCCAGGCGCTGTGGGAGGAGTTTGCCCGCTGCGAGTTCGTGGCGCCGGACAAGGAGGGCGAGACGACGTTCTGGTATTCGCGGTGATGTACCTGGTTCGCGGCCGCCGTCCCGGTATCGGGCGCGCGCGTGCCAGCCTGTATTCATTCCTTTGCACCAGAGACCTGTGCTGTTGCCTGCCCTGCTCCCTTGCTCCTCCTTTTGGTTGCTCAACCAGGGCTCACTGCAAGCCCTTGGCTCCACCTCAGCACCACCGCAGGACGCTTGGCGTGAGAGCTCTGCCGCGTGCCAGCAGCTTGAGGCTTCCTCAGAGCGCTGCGAGAGAGGAGGAGAGCGAGAGGGAGAGCACGCGCGCTGCTATGCGCCTTCACGCCGGGCCTGGTCGCCCAGGCGCCACGGTGCGCCGCTCGCGCGCACAGATCTGGGTGGCACGGTCGAGGCGAATTCGTCATCAGCGTCGTCGTCGTCGCGCGCGTTGAGCTCCGAGCGTTGAGCAGGGTCAAGGGCGTGATGAACGATCGGACGATCATGCCACTGCGCGAGGGGGGCCAGTGCAGGTGATGCCAGCACGCCCACGTTGCATTGCCGACGCGCAGGGCTCGCTCGCTGGGCCGGGGCGACGCCTTGCACCTTTCGCGACACCACTTTGCGCCCCGGCATCAGCTCAGCATCTGCAGCCGCAGCAGCGCAGCCACAGGCGCCATGCTCAGCTGCTGCCTCCGGCGGGCACGCTCTTCGGCGCCCAGAACTGGGTGGCGCGCATGGGGCGCACGGCCGAGGCGCCCACCGCGGCCCCCCAGCAGCAACCGCAGCAGCAGCAGCGGCCAGCGCCGCAGGCGCCAGCGCCTCAGCCCCCCACGTCCTTCAAGTACCGCAGCCTCACCAAACAGGGCAACATGGTGAGGAGCGGGCGTCGTGCGCGGGGGTGCGGTTTCGACGCCAAGCAGCGGCGAGCAGGAGGCGGCGACCTCTTGGTGCAGCCCGCAGAAAAGCATGACAGGGATAGTAGCTGCGCACGGGTGTGGGCCCCTCTTGCAGCTGCGATGAGCGGCGCGCCCCTGGGTGCCTGCCGTGCCTGCAGACGTCGGTTGAGGTGACGCACACCAAGGCGGGCGCCGTGATCGAGGTGCTGCTCGAGGGCTACGAGCTGGACGCCAGCATCCCCACGCCGGCGCTCCACTGGTGCGCCCGGCCAGCAGCACGCGCCAAGGCGCACACCAGCGCCGCCACGCCACGTAGGCAGCAGGCCCCTGGGACTGCGCGGCCGCGACACGCGCCCTGTGCAGCACGCAGCATCACGGCGCCGCCGTGTGCACAGCGCCAGCTGCGTCAGGGGGGTGACGTGCCCGGCGTTGCTGCAATACTGCCTGCGATGCACCGCGTACCACCGCCTGCAGGGGCATGTACCGCTCCTCGGCCAACCAGTGGTACCACCCGCGCGAGACGGTGCCCCCCAACAGCAAGCTGGACACGGCCAGCGGCGGCATGCGCACGCCGCTCACCTGGCTGCCCGACCGCTTTGCCTGGGGCGCTACGCTCGAGGTGCCCGCCAAGCTGCTGCCGCTGCACCTGGCCATGGTCTTCTACTACCCGGGTGAGGGGGGGGCGTGAGGGGAGCGCCCTGGGGGGAGGGTCAAGGGAGCGCCGGCGTGCCGAGGGGCTGGTGCCCGCAGGAGCAGCGCTGGAGGAGCGTGCTCGCCTCTTGTTGGCAGAGCTGCGCCCCGTGGGCGCAGCGAGGGCGCTGCTCTTGGAGCGCCGCTGGTTCGCTGCAGAGGGCGAGCTGCAGCGCGGGCGAAGCACGCGCGGGGAGAGCGGCGGCTCACGTCGCGCTGTTGGTGGCTGCGTGGTGCGCAGACCGAGGGGTGTATGAGACGCCGGCGCGGGCAAAGTACTTTTCCATCCCCGTGGGCATGAGCGCCGGGTCCCCCGAGCACCTGGGTGTGTGCGCTTGTGCGCCGCGTGGGCGTTGGGAGCGCGGGTCGTGTGTGGGCGAGCGGGAAGGAGAGTGGGCGAGGGCAGGTGGCAAGGCGTGGGGGCCGCGTTGAAGCGGACCGAGCGTGCGGGGCGGGCGCCGCCGCCGTGCGTGCGCGCCGCGCCGCAGGCGCCATGATTGTGACGGCCACGGCCACGGGGTCGCGGCCCGAGGAAGCCACGTGCACCGTCAACTTTGCGGTGAGTGCATGCGCGCCCCGCCCTGGCCCTCAACACGCGGGCATGACCTGCTCGCCCTCAGCACTGCTTGTGCGTCCACCGCCACCACGCTTCTGCACGTCCACGAGGCGACGTGTCCCCTGTGCGCACACGCCACGTGCCGCAGGTCTTTTCCCGCCACGCCACGGCCATCCACCTGTGCCTGGTGCGCGTCATGCCCGAGCAGCCCGGCGCCACCTCGCTGCAGGTACACCGCCGCCTCAAGAGTGCACCCGCCGCTGTTGTTCCCGGACGCTGCGTGCTCGCCATGGGGCCAGGGGGAGTGCAGTTTGCCGCGGGCAGTGCTCAGCTGGTGGGGGGCCCTCATGACTGCGCGGTGGCGCGCGGGGCACGGGGCCAGCGGGAGCGCAGTTTGCCGCAGGTGTGGAGGGGTGCAGTGCACGACGGCGCGTGGCGGCGGGAATTGTGGTGCTGCGCGCAGGGCACGGGCGTGCTGGAGATAGCGCTGGACCCCGTGACCAACCGGACGGGCGACGTGTGGCACGTGTGCGTGCACGGGCTGCGCAACGTGGGGCTCATGTGCTACGGCTGGCGAGCCGACGGCGACGTCACCTGGGAGAGTGAGTGCGCCGCCACCCTGCGCCACCACCCTGCGGCATGCGCACGCGAGCGGAGGCTGCGGGACAGGAAGCCAGCTCCAGCTCGCCTCCATGCCGCGTGCGGCTGCGGCCGCCGCTCGACGCGCCGACGTCTTCTGTCGCCTCATCCTCGTACGCCATTACCAGCGAGAGGCGAGAGGCGCGCTCACAGGCTGCGCTGCTGCGTCGCTTTTGCTGCGCGCCGTTGCCGCGCCCTTGCCGCGCAGCGGGCGGCCGGTTCCACCCTGGCTTTGTGCTGTGCGACCCGTACGCGGCGCGCGCCGTGCCCGTGGTGCTGCCAGAGGCCGCCTACACCCAGGCGCCCAAGCTGCTGCCCACCTACGACGCCAAGCAGCCCGTCACCCTCGCCTCGCTCTCCTGCTTCACACAGGTGCGTGCGGCCCGCCGCGCAGCGCCGCCGCCCGCCGCCACTCGCGCTCTCCCTCCTAGACACGGCTGCGCCTCAGGCTAGAGAGAGGGAGGGCCGGCGAGTGGCAGGGGCGTGGGGAGAGCGAGCGCGGCTGATGTCCGCACGTGTTCGTGTTGTGTGCGGCGTCGCCCGCAGACGTTTGAGTGGGGCGGGCTGTACCGGCCGCGCGGGCGCCAAGGCCGGCCGCACGCGTGGGCCGCCGAGGACATGGTGGTGCTGGAGATCGACGTGGCCACCTTCACGCAGGTGTGCCGCAGGCCACAGCGCCTGCTGCAGCCTCGCACCAGTTGACGTGCGCTCCTGCGTGCGCAAAGCAGCCAAAAGCGTGCCGTCACCGCTCCCCAACCAAACACCTCGATGCAGGGCCCAGACGCCGAGCGGTACGTGGCGCGGGAGCGGCGCGGCAAGTTCCTCGGCATCCTCGACCGCATGAGGGTGAGAGCGGAGCAGCCACGCCGCCGCTTTTCGCCGCTCGCCGCCGCCCTTGGCCCGGCCGCCACCTCTCCTTGGCGGCACTGTTCCGCTCCGCTCCACTCGGAGCTCCTCTCTCCTTTCCTGCACCCAGGCGCGCGACACCACCCGCCCCTCCCTCTGTGCAAAGCTGCACGCGTGGTGGCGCGTGCGGCGCGTGTGCGCAGGAGATTGTCGAGTCGGGCGTCACCACCGTGGTGCTCAGCCCTTGCTGCCTGTGCGCGCCGGGGCTGGGGCCCTGGGGCCGCAACCCCACCGCCTTCTTTGCGCCAGACCCCAAGTACGCGCAGAACGGGCCCATCAGCGCCGCCGCCGAGCTCAAGATGGTGAGCGTGGGAGTAGGGGTAGGGGTAGGGTAAACACAGTGCCGACGATGGGCGCCGGCGGGCACGTCAGCTACGGTTGCATGTGCAGCGCACGAGGGAGCCCGCAAAAAGCTCTTGTGGAGTCGCGGTGGAATCGTGGTGTACGGAGCAGCTGGGAGGAGGCACTCCTTGTGCGCGGTGGTGGCGGGGGCGGTGGAGTGAGGGGAGGTGTGCCGCGCGCGATGCGTCATGCTTTTGGTGGTGGCGGCGGCGGTGGTGGTGCGCAGGTCATTCAGGCGTTGCACCGGGAGGGCATCGAGGCGCTGCTGTGCGTTGAGTACTGCATCACGGGCGAGGGCGCCGACGCCATGAGCGGGGGCTTGCAGGGCATGCGGGGGCTCGACGCGCAGGTAAGATAGAGCACGCGCTCCCTGGTGCAGTCGCAGAAGAGGAACCGTCGGGCAGCAGAAGGAGCGGTGCTGCAGCAGCACCGCTCCATGCCATGTGGGGTCCAAGCGTGTTGTTAGGCAGGCAGCCAGGTGCCGAGCGGAAAGCGTGCTGACTCGTGCCTGGTGCCTGTCGCGTCCCCACCCTCCCATTCTCCCCATGCACAGGTCTACTACCGAGCGCTACCGGACCGCACCACGGTGCTGGCGGCGGGGCACCCCGTGGTGCGCGCCATGGTGCTGGCCAGCCTCCGGCACTGGGCCGAGGAGTACGCGCTGGACGGCTTTGTCTTCGCCAACGCAGAGAACCTGGTGCAGGTGCGCGTGGAGGAGGGGCTGGACAGGGCCTGCACAGGTGTCCCTCACTCCCTCAACCTCACCGAGGCAGGGAGGGGGGGTCGTGTGCGCGTGGACGGGCTGGGCCACCCTCTGCAGAGGCGTCCCTCACCAAGGCAGCAAGGCGGTGTCATGTGCGCGTGCGGTGTGCGGCGGCGTGGCCGTGGCGAGAGTCTGCTTTCCGAGCGGTTCTGCCTTCAACGACGCTCACGCCGCCGCCGCACTGTCGCCGCTGCGTCCACGCGCCCTCGCAGGACCAGTTTGGCAGCGTGCTGGACGCGCCGCCGCTCGCCGAGGAGATTTGCACCGACCCCGTGCTCAGGTGCGCACCGCACTGGCGACCAACCGTTGCACAAGAGGCGCTGCCACCGCCCGCCCCACCCAGCGGGGCAGCCGCTGCGCCGTCATGTGGCCCTTCTCTTTCCGGGTGTCACTTGGGCCTTGCCTCGCCCGCACACCTGCCCACATACACGTGCCGTGTCGTGCGTGCTGTGCAGCGCGCTCAAGCTGGTGGCGGCGCCCGCCTCCCAGACGCTGCTGCCGCGCGCCGGCGTCCGCGGCTTCCCGCACTGGGGCCGCTGGATGCAGGTCAACGACCGCTTCCGCCCCGACCTGTGGACCTACCTGGTGGACAACGCGCCCGGCCTGCTCAGCAGAGTCGCCACGCGCATCGCAGGTCAGCTCCGGCGTCCGGCAGGCGCCTTGCTGCTTCCGGCGAGGCGGCACCAAGCCTCGCCACTCGGTGCTTGGTGCCTCGAGACGAGCAGCTGAGGTGCAGTGGCAGGGACAGGGTCGTTCGAATGAATCCTGAGCGTCTGTGCCTGTGGCTTGCTGCTGGTGGACGGGTGCGCAGGCAGCCCGGACCTGTTTGGCCCCCAGTGGGACGACCTGCTGGGCCTGCCGGGCTGCCTGGCGGCGGGCCGGCGCGCCGCCTTTGGGCTCAACTGCCTCATGCCCCTGGGCGACCAGCCCCTCCTAAAGGTGCGGCCAGGCGGGCGGGCGGGCGGGTGTGGTGCAACGCGCCGTCGGGGCCCCGCTCAGGGCATGGATGCGCGCGCGTCTACTGCGCGCCCGGCGCCGCGCCCCCGACAGCGCCCCCAAAGCGCTGGCAGGAACTCCGTTCCGTGTGGTTCAGGACGTGCTGACGGCCGTGTGGGTGCGTGCCGTTGCACGCTGCGCAGGCTCTGGGCTCCGAGTCGGACCTCGAGCGCGCCGAGGTGCTGGCCCGCACGCTGCTGCTCACGCAGTTTGCCAGCTCGGGCGTGCCCGTGGTGCCCGCCGCCGCACTCAACCGCAAGGTGTGTGGTTGCTCATGCGCGCGTGTGATTCCTCGCCAGCTTCTGCCGGCATGGCAGCGGTGCGGGCGCATGCGCCAAAGAGGCGGGAGAAGAGCGAGCGCGCCTTGCTCGGCGTCGCGTCCTGCGCACGCGCCTGCGCAGGGGCTGTGGCGTTTCGTGTCCAACCTGTCGGCGCTCCGGCGGCAGCTGCAGCCGCTCTTCAGCCCGCCCGTCACCTTCTCTCCGCCGCCGGCGCCCGGCGCGCCGCCCGCGCCGCCCTTGAGAGAGCTCAAGTGGCACGGCGTCGTGCCAGGTGCGGCGCAGCAGCGCGCGGCGCAGCGCTTCAGGACCTGGCGCCAAGCTGCGCCGCCAGCTCGGATGCTGCAGCTTGCTCATCAAAGCGTGACGGTGGGCGCCAGGCACCCCATGATCGTTGGGCCGCGATTGTGCGCTCCGCCCCGACGCGCGCAGGCGCCGAGGTGGACTGGCACGGCGCGCTGGCGGGCGCGCCGCCCAGCAACGTGCTGGCCTTTTCGCTGCGCGACGAGTCGACCGGCGCCGCCGTGTACGTGGCGCTCAACCCGTACCCAGCGCCCGTGCAGGTGGCGCTGCCCGGCGCCAGCGGGCCCGGCAGCCTCTGGCGCCTGGTGGTGGACACGTCCAAGCTGCCCCCACAGGTGCGCCTTGCCAGCTGATCATCGATGGCGGCGGGCTGTGCTGGCTCCCACACGTGCTTGTGCGCATGCGGCCGCTGCAGCGCTGCAGCGCTGCCCGCACCGGAGCGCCCCAGCCACAGCCGCTCCTGTGTGCACATGATGACGTGCTGCCGCACCAGCTCGCCTGCAACCGCGGCGCGCTGCACCGTGGCGTGCAGGACATTGACCCCGACGGGCCGCTGCTGCCGGCCACGCAGCTGGTGATTGAGGTGGGGCCAAAGGCGGGCGTGCTGCTGCTGGCGGCGCAGCCAGGCGCCACGTCGGCGCGCGGTATGGCCTCGGCGCCGCCGCCGCTGGCGCCCTATGGAGGCGGTGGGCCCGTGGCCCCCAGCGCGCCCAGGCCCACGGCACCGGTGGGGCGCACCGGCACGTGGACGCCGCCCGTGCCGGCAGGCGGCGTGCCCAACATGCCCTCGCGGTACTGAAGTCCCTCTCAGCGTGTTGCCGGCGTGTCCCCTGCTGTGCGCTGCAACTGTGGGCTGCGACTGAGATCGCCGCGGTGGAGACGTGCACTCTGCCAGCCTCAGCAGTCCTCGCATTGCTCACTCGCTCCTCGTGTGGTGGGTGCCTTGAGACGAAGCCGGTGGGTCCTGAGGGCCACACGATGTCCTGGGTGGCCATGACGGTGCCACGACCTGCATTGCCGGCGAGTAGGAGGAGTCGGCCCGGGCGGCCGACATTGCGCACGGGTGATGATCGCGCGCTGGGGCTCAGGCGAAGCGTGCGCGGCACCCGTCGGCGTCCGTGAGCGCCTGGGCGCTGCCGCGAAGGTGTGTACGTGACGTCCTCCAGCCCTGCGTGCCGTTCTCCGGCCGGGGCGGTGTCGCAACCCGATGGCGCACCCACCGGCAAGCGAGGAACTCGCGACACAGCGGCTCAAAAGCTGCTGCGCGTGCACCAGCCGCGCAATCGGTCGCAGAGTGCGCCCCCGGGGACGTGCTGCCCCGTGCTGTGCAGGCGGGCACCTTCGAGCTTTCGCCGGGCTTTCCGAACGGGCTTTCCGAACGAGACAGTTGACGGCTCAGGGCCGCAAGGCGAGGGCCGGGCGCCAGGGCCTGGCGATAGGGCGCATGTTGCAGGGTGTCGACACGGTTTCGATCTCCTGGCGACATCATTTGCTGCTTCGACGCACGCACAGCACACGCTCCAGACCCAGCTACTCGACAGCAGAGCTCTGCTCTGAGAAAGCAGAGTTTCTGCAGGCAGCACTGCTCCACTTGTTGGTGCAGGCTGCTAGCGCAGACGCAGCGCAGCCGGCCCGACGGGCGCTGCGGCAGGCGTTTGACCCTCTGCGGTCGCCCTGGCTCGTGTACCCAGACAACAAGGCCTGCACGGCGTGAGGGCCAGCTCCAACGCGGCTGGCCGCTGACGTGTCGCGCCGCACTGCACGGCACGCCTCTCTGCACACCAAACAACCCACCGCACCGCAACAAACACGTGCCGAGCACGTGGCTGCACGACATGCACATGCACACGTGCACGCGCACACGATGTCGGCCGGCAGGCATTGCGCTCCAGGCTCCAGGCGGAAGGCTCCAGGCCTTTGCTGAAGGCTCTGTTCCTCAACTCCTGGATCCACCTGCCGGTGGACCTTTGAAGTTTCAAATCGGTGCGCGAAATCGAGACCCAGGAGGTGGCCAATTGCGGGCCAGCCAGGCCACGAGAAGCCGCGCCTTTCCGTGAGCATGAGCAGCGCAGGGCTTGCCTTCATCACGTGGGAATTTGGAGACACCCGGGGGCGCGCCCAAGAAGAGCGAGGCGCTTGAAGAATAGGGTGGAATTGCCGTTCACCCCCGTGTATGTGGCGGGCCCGTGCTCCTGGCCCCTGCAGCTTTTCGAGGGCGGACCGGCACCGCTGGCACGCGCACGACCCAGCGTCACTCACTCGGGCGCCTGGCCGTGCTCGCTCCTGTTGGGAATGGTCGGGGCGGCCTTGAAGAGGCGGAGCGCTTTCTGCTTCTTTCGACGGCCCTGCTTCTTGCTGCCCCCGCACTGCTTCCTCTTTCCGCCCATGTGCGCTGTAGCTGGAGGTGTGCGCTGCGCGTTGCGCGTGTGAGTTGGCGCAGATACTGCTGGGCTCGCTGCTCGCCTGCCGCACAAGGAGAGAGGCCGCATGCAGGCTGAGGCCCGAGAGATGAGGCGCAGCAGGCCACAAGCGCACGGGGGGGGAACTTAGATGCCGCCCTGCACGTGGAGACCGGTGGTGCCCCTGGGGGATTGAAGAAAAGAGGAGCCCACCGGTGTCTCCTGGGTATCGTTCTCGCGCGCTGAATGTCCCGCCGGCATCCCTGCTCCCATTCGCGTTCCATCGCCAACGTTCCGCTTTGGCAAGCGATGGCACGCGCACACGCAATAGACGCTGCCGTCGCGCTGAGTGAAGCCTTCAGGAGAGAGCTCCTGACTTGCGAGCCTCGACGCCCAGGTTCGAGCTTTTCGTGCCGGCCGGCGAGAGGCGTCGCCGGCCAGGCTGGCAGGCTGGCAGCCGGGGGCGGGGTCAAGACGGCAAAGCCAGGGCTGCGTTCAAGACGCGCTTTGAAGAAAGACTCGCTGCCGCGTCTCGCTGGCGCGCCGAGGCGCCCGCCCACCTCTCTTGCGAAGCCGGGTCACGAGGGGCGCCCCATCGGGCTTCCACCTCGAGCAAGACGAGCGGCGCCACACGACCAGAGGCCGTTTGGTTAAGGGAAGCCGGGCGTGGGCCGCACAACCCACAGAAAAAACAGCGGCAGCGAGTCGACGGCGCCACATCCACCACAGCACACCATGCGCGCAGCAGGACTCGCCAAAAGCTTTGCTCGGCGGGCGACGGGCGTCCCGCTGCTCCCGCTGCTCAGCCTGGCACTCATCGCCGTGGTCGCAGCCCGGCCACTGGAGGACGAGCAGCTGCTCCGCGACGCCAGTGGCGCACTGAGACAGCTGCAGCAGCAGGGACCGTGGTACCTGAGGTCGCCCTACGCCAGGGAGCGCGACCGCGAGCGAGGCGCGCGTGTGAACGGCTTCCCCATCACGGCCTTCGACCTCCCGTCAGACGTCTTCAGCGTGAACCGCGTCCTGCCCAGGCCGTCAGACCTAGCAGGCAGCACGTACAGCGAGGACGAGGTCAGCGGCCAGCAAATCGTGCTCTACGACGTTGATGTGGTGGGGACCACCATCAACTTGAACTTTGCCAAGTGCACCACCCCCACCACCTTTGCGGTGAGAGACGCATTGCTCTGGAACACCCATGACTGTCGCACCCGGGCACGCTGGCTTGTGATGAGTGTCTTGACCTGCTTTGCGCCGATCATTTGTGCAGCTGGCGTACAACGGCGTGGTCCCAGGTGCGTGTGGGCCACACGTGCAGGCTGTCTATCCTGTCTGGCCAGACAGAGGGCGAGCCGTCCACACGCCCGTCCCGCCAGCAGCACACACGTGCCCCCGCAGCCTTGGCACAGTGCCTTGCGCGCATTCCTTTACACCCTCGCTCAGGCCCAGTCATCCGTGCCAAGGTCGGGACGCAGACCGCCGTCCGCTTCAACAACAAGATCGGCGTGTCGGGCAACCCGGCCTTGGACAGCGAGATCAACGCGCGATTCCCCGGCCTTGAGTCGTGCCCTCATGCCAACGTGTGTATCCAGCAGAGTGGCATCCCTCTCTGTTCTGCTCGCAGCGCGTAGCCCCACGCGTTCAATACCCTGTGGGCTGCTGCCTGCTCGCACCCTTTCGCCGCGTAGGACAAGGACCCCCACCGTCCCATCTCGGTTCACCTGCATGGTTCCGCGTCCCTCGCTCCGCATGACGGGTCAGTGACTCTGTCACCCAAGGATTGGCCGCTCTTTCCGCCTTCCTGCTGGTCACGCTGTCAGCTGTGATGCAAAGCGAGCGAGCGCGCGCGCGCACACACACACACACACACACACACACACACACACACACACACACACACACACA
>VFQP010004880.1_pt1 | contig 12083 bp, 9 predicted proteins | sample 3512351 | NCBI WGS metagenome assembly VFQP01 (sample SAMN10412372, study PRJNA504923) | tailings metagenome | isolation source: Relicate 1 Philex TSF1 revegetated site | place: Philippines: Tuba, Benguet | collected 2017-08-29 | reverse complement strand
GCTGAGCTGAGCCTTGGCCTCCGCGCCCTCCGCCTGGGCGGTGGAGAGGGCCGCAGCCAGGCGCTGCGCCTCCTCCAAAGCGGACGCCAGCTGCGCCGCCGCCTCAACGCCGGCCTCACTGGCCTCCTGCTCCACGCTGGCCACCAGGGCGGTGAGCCGCCGCACCTCCTCCTGGCTGGTGGCAAGTGCCGCAGCGGTGCTGCTCGCCTCCTCCTGGCTCTGCTGAAGCAGGGCCGCAAGCCGCCGCACCTCCTCCTGGCTGCCGACCAGCTCCCCTTCCACCTCCTCCACCCGCTGATCCAGCGCTGCGACCTGTGAGGTCAGCCGCTGCACCTCCACTTCGCTGGAGGCGAGCGCTGCCGCGGCGCCGCTCGCCTCCTGCCGGCTGCTGGACAGCAGGGCCGTAAGTCGCCGCACCTCCTCCTGGCTGGCAGCCAGCTGCCCAGTGGCCTCCCGCGCCTCCTCCTGGCTGCTTGCGAGGCGCAACGTGACCTTCTGCACCTCCTCCCGGCTGGAAGCGAGCGCCGCCGCCGTGCTCCTACCCTCCTCCTGGCTCTCCGCCAGCTGCCCACCCAGCCGCCGCACCTCCTCCCGCGCCGCCCGCAGCTGCTCCGCCGCGCCGGCCGCCTGCTGCTGCGCGCTGGCAAGCGCGTCATCCAGCACGCGCGCCCGCCCCTCCTCGCTCGCCGCCAGCGCCGCCCGCAGCTCCTGCGCCTCTGCCCGGCTGCTGCTCAGCCGCAGGGACGCCTCCTCCGCCGCCCGCTGCGCGGCGTCCAGCAGCGCAGACAGCCGCCGTGCCTCCTCCTGGCTGGCAGACAGCGCTGCAGCGGTGCTGCTGACTTCCTCCTGGGCGGCGGAGAGGGCCGCCGCCAGCAGCTGCGCCTCCTCCTGGCTGGCGCTGAGCTGAGCCTTGGCCTCCGCGCCCTCCGCGTGGGCCACAGACAGGGCCGCCGCCAGCCGCCCTGCCTCCTCCTGGCTGGTGGCAAGCGCTGCCGCAGCGCTGCTCGCCTCCTCCTGGCTGCTGGCGAGATGGGAGGCAAGCCGCCGCATCTCCTCCTGGCTGCTCCCCAGCTCCTCGCCCACCTCCTCCACCTGCTGCTCCAGCGCTGCGACCTGCGACGTCAGCCGCCGCACCTCCTCTTCGCTGCCGGCCAGATGCGCAGCAGCGGCCCGCGCCTCCTCCTGGCTGTTGCTGAGGTCCGTGGCCAGGGTCTGGGCCTCGCGCCGGGCGGTGGCGAGGTCGCCAGCCACTTGCCGCACCTCCTCCTCCTTTGCCGCCAGCGCCGCTGCGTTGCCGCTGGCCGCCGCCTCGTTGCCGGCAAGCAGGGAGCGCAGCCGCCGCGCCTCTTGCTCGCTGGCCGCCAGCGCTGCTGCTGCACCGCTGCCCTCGGCCTGGCTCTGCTCCAGCAGAGAGCTGAGTCGCTGCGCCTCATCCAAGGCGGAAGCCAGCTGCGCCGCGGCCTCAGCACCGGCCTCACTGGCCTCACGCTCCGCGCTGGCCAACAGAGCGGTGAGCCGCCGCCTCTCCTCCTCGCTGCTGCTCAGTTCCCCGCCCACCTCCTCCACCCGCTGCTCCAGCGCCGCGACACGTGATGTCAGCTGCTGCACCTCCGCCTCACTGGTGGCAATCGCTGCCGCCGCGCCGCTCGCCTCCTCCTGGCTCTCCGCCAGCAGGCCGGCCAGCCGCCGCACCTCCTCCTGGCTCGCGCCCAGCTCCGCGCCCACCTCCTCCACCTCCCGCGTTGCCCCCGCCAGCTGGTCCTTCAGCTGCCACGCCTGCCGCACCAGCCTACCCCGCTCCTCCTCCGAGCGCGCCTGCTGTTCCCGCAGCTCCAGCGCAGCGCGCTCAGCACGCGCCCGCTCCGCCTCCACCTCCGCCAGCAGCGCCGACAGCTGCTGCTCAACCCCGGCGCGCTGCGCACGCTCCGCCTCAAGCTCAGTGCGCGCTGACGCTTCTGCCGCCGCCGCCGCCGCGCGCCGCGCGCGCTGTTCCTCAGCGGCGTGCTCGGCCGCAGCGCGCCGCCCGCGCTCGGCCTCAAGCGCAGCAAGCGCCGCTGCCGCCGCCGCCTCTGCTGCCTCCACGCTGGCACACAGCTCCTCCGCTGCGTGCTCGGCCGCCGCGCGACGCGCGCGCTCTGCCTCCAGCCCAGCACGCGCCTCCGCCGCCTCCGCCGCCGCCGCCGCCACGCGGGCGCGCAGCTCCTCAACGGCTTGCTCGGCGTCGCGCGCGCGCTGGTTGGCCTGCCGCAGCGCGCCGTGCACGTGCGAGATGGCGGACTCTGCGCTCTCCGCCGCCTGTGGCCGCATCAGGCAAGGTGCACGCGCAACCGGCCGGTGGGTAACCCGCGCCACGCAGCAAGCATCAGCAGGCGCATTGGGCACCAGCCCAAGCAAGAGCAGAAAAGCGTCTGTCTGCGCCAGCGCGTGCATGGCTCTTGGGCGCCGCACCTGGGAGGCCTCGGCGGCCGTCTGCACGCCCACGGCGTCCAGCTGCCGGCCCAGCGCCTGGCACTGCGCGCGCGCCGCCCGGAGCTCCAGCTCCAGCTGGGAGGCGCGCTGCTCGGCGCGCGACTGCGCCTCCTCGCCCACCTGCACAGCACGCGCAGCACGCACGCAGCACGCACGCAGCACGCACTTCAAAACCTTTATACTGCACACTCTGGACGTCAACCACAACGCAGCAACCAACCTCGCACCCACCCAACTGATGCTCCACTGCCACTGCCACTGTGACCCACCCACATTCCGACGCACCTGCACTTGCCGCTGCAGCAGCTGCTGGTGCTGCTCCGCCGCCCTCAGCTCCTGCTCCATCCACTGCTGCTCCTCCAGCGCCGCCGCCAGCCTCGCCTCCAGCTCGGCCGCCGCGCCCTCGGCGCCACCGCGCGACAGCAGCGACAGCGGCGTCCCCCGCAGCGACGCCCCCGCCGGGGTGGCTAGCGCGCCGCCGTGGAGCGCAGGCGCAGCGCCCGCCGCGGGCGGAGTGGCAAACTGCGCGTGCTCCCGCGCCTCGGCGGCGCCGGCGCCGCGGGGAGGGGTGGCAAAGGCCGCCGCCAGCGCCCGCTGGGCGCCGCCGGGCTGAGCTGCGGGCGGGCCGACGGCCTGCTGAGACGAGGGCAGGGCGGTAGGGGGCGCCGGCGAGGAGGCGAAGGGAGAGCCTGACGCCGCGCTGCCAGGCCCCAGCTGCACCTCCGCCAGGCCCTGAAGCAGCGACGGCGCCGTGCTGAGGCGGAAGCCGCCCTCGTCTTCACTGCTGCTGCTGTCGCGTGCCTGGCGCTGCTCGTGGTCTTGCTCGTGGGCGGCGGGGGCGGCGGGGGACTGAGGGGCGAGGTGCGCTGCCCAGGTGGGGCTGGGGGGACTGCGGTGCGCCAGGACCTGCTCCTCCTCCTGCCGCTGCTGCTGGTGCTCCTCCTCCCTGTGGCCGCCGTGCGCAGCGTCGGCCATGCGCCTGTGCAGCTGGTGCGGCGTCGCCGCCGCCACAGCGCCGCGACTCACGGCCCCCGCCGCCGCCGCCGCTGCGTTCCGCGCCGCTGCGCTGCTGCGCCCGCTCCCGCCCTCCTGCCGCTGCTGCTGCTGCGCCGCGCCTCCAGCAGAGGCAAGCTGCAGTCCGCGGTGACCAGCAGCGCTGGCCAGGAGCGCCCCAGCGACCGCCTCACCCTGCTGCTGCTGCCAGGGGCTGAGCGCCCAGCCGCGCCCCGCCCCGCCCGCCGCGCTGCCCAGGTCCCCGAGCTCCAGGCCCGCCGCGTCACGCCCGTCGTCCGGCGGCAGCAGCGCCAGGCTGCCCAGCAGCGCCGCGTCCAGCGTGTCTGTCACGTTGTGGATCAGCTGCGCCGACGCCCACTCCATGCTGGGCGTGCTGTGCGCGCTGGGGGTGCCCACGGCCGCGCTGCGCCACCCCGCGCCGCCGCGTGCACCGCCCGGTGGCCGCGCGGCGCTGGCGTCCGGCGCGCTGCGAGCGGTCAGGCTCCCGCCGGAAGGCGCCGCGCCGTCGGCAGCAGGCGTGGACGCGGCGACCCAGGCAGCGGACGCGGAGGAGGAGGCCGGCGAGGCGGCGGAGGAGGAGGGCGTGCCGGGGGCCTGGCCCTCGCCCGCGCGGCGCTGTTGGCGCCAGGTGAGGCTGAGGGACGAACGGGAGTGCGAGGCGGCGGCAGAGGTGGTGGCGGCGCCCTGCTCTGCGGCGCCAGAGGGCTGCGGCGTACTGAACATGGGGAGGTACAGGGCTGAGCCATGCGGCGCCGTGCCCTCAAGGCGCGTGCCGCTCGGCCCTGCCTGCTGCAAGCCCTCATGAGGGCGCCGGCCGGACATGGGTGTGGAGAAGACGATGTCCGTGTCGTGCGGCCCAAAGACCGGCGGCGGTGGGGAGGCCCGGGCGACGGAGGCCGGGGTGGGCGCGACGCTGCCGATGAGCGTGGCCCAGCTGGGCGTGGGCAGCGCTGCCGCAGCGACTGCTTGGCCCGCGTCGGCCGGTGCCACGCGCGTGGGCGGCGTGGCGAGGCGGGCGCCAGCGCCGGCTGCTGCCATCGCCGGCGGCTGCTGAGGTGGCACGGCCTTCGCCTGCTGTTGCTGCTGCTGCTGCTGTTGCTGCGCCGCATCGCGTGCCGCGCCACTTCGCAGCATGTTGGTGGCGTCACCCAGCGGCGCCGCCGCGCTGCGCTTGGCATGGGCGACGTGCGGCTTGCCAGGCGGCCCCTCCGCGACTGGCTCCAGCGCGTGCCGCTCGCCCTGGTGCGGCGGCGGCTGCATCGGCCCGGCGCCCGGCTGCCACTCGTGGCTGGAGCTGAGGGCGCGGGTGCGGGGCGTGAGCGCCAGCCGCCTGCCCGACACCACGCTGGGGGGCGTGGCCCAGGAGGACTGCTGCTGCTTGAGGGCGCTCTCCGTCACCTTGGAGTACAGGTCTGCGGCGGCGACAGTGTGAGGGGCGTGGCAAGCGCAGTGGGAGGCCGCGGAGTCAGGGTCGTTGCACGGTGCTGGCAGGGAAGTGGGGCACGCACCTGGCGCTGGCGTCATGAGCCATCCGGAGGCTCCTGCGGCCTCGTCGTTCTCGTTCTCTGCTCCGCTGCTGGGGGACGTGGTGTGCTGCGGTTTGCCGCCCTGCGGCGTGTGGTACGCGCTGGCGGCGGAGGAGCTGCTGGTGGCGGCGTGATGGCCCTGCGGCTGCTCGTCGGGCGCGCCGGCCACGGCCACGCGCTGCGGAGGGCCGAACTTGCGGCTGATGGAGGGCGTGCCGCCCAGCAGGAACGAGGGCGAGGAGGCGCCCCCGCCCTCGTGCTGCGCGGCCCAGACGCGGTCCATGGGACGTCTCGGTGCCGCTCAATCACTGGGGCGCGGCGCCATTGGCTTGAGCACGGCACAGTGTGCCTGCAGGCAGCGGCAGAGCCTGCAGCGTCGACTGCAGCGCTTGCGAGGACCACCACCTCTGCCACGCGCCTTTCTCTCTGTCGCGCGAAGCCACGCACCTGTCCTCCTCACAGACTTCAAGACAGGCGCGACAGACAGACAGACAGCGCTCGCTCGCTCCTGCTGCGTGGTCCGCCTTTCGCGCGTTTGAACTGGTGGCCCTGAGGGCTTGCGTCCATGTGTTCCATCTGCGAGCGCGCGGGACAGCGCGCCGGACCCGGCAAGATGTTGGCCACTGGGGGCGGCAGTGCTTTGGATGGCGCGGACGACTCTGTCTCGGTCTACTCGGCCTACAGCACCGCGAGCAGCATCGCGCCGGGCAAGGCGCGGCGCCCGAAGAAGAAGAAGCAGCCGGCGAGCGGCATCAAGGCCAGCAAGGAGCCCCTGAAGCCTCCTTTCACCTCGCTCGTGGTGCGTGTTTTCGCGTGCGGCCGCGTGCGCTATGCGACTTCGAGCAGGGTGCCGTGCACAGATGCAGCAAGTACCGCAGCCGCCAGGATCCACCCGCTCATTATCACCACGACTTGCTGCAAACGCGTGCAGCTGCACAATGGGTTGTCCCAGCTGGGCAAGACGGCCGACGGGCTGCGGTCGGCGTACCTTCGGCTCGAGGTGCGGGGCACCAGCATGGCCAACGTGGACGAGCTCGTCGGCCTGCCGGACCTGCAGACGCTGGTGCTGCCCGACAACGACCTCGTCGACCTCAGCAAGCTGCAGCACCTGCCCAGCCTCACCAGCCTCGACGTGCAGGGCAACCAGCTGACGCAGGTGCGGCTGGTGCAAGCTGGAGTGGAGCACCTCCTCACACACTGTGTCAGTGTGTGATGCAGCGCGGCGCACCGTTCCAGCGAAGCCGCCGCGCGTCATCACGTGATGGGGTGCGCAGGTGCTCAAGTTTGACGTGCCCGAGGGCGGCAGCAACCTGCGCACGGCCAACTTTTCCCGCAACCAGGTCCGGCTCATGTTCGACCTCTCGAGGTTCAACCACCTGCGCAGCCTCAACCTGGACAACAACCAGATCGAGGCGCTCACAGGTGCGGTGGCGGGATGTGACCGGCAGTCGTGTGACTGGGTCCTGTCGCGAGCAGCACGGTTCACGCCGTGTTGTCCTCCGATGGCACACGTCTGCGCAGGCCTTGGGCGCCTGCCCATGCTGGGCAGCCTCAGTGTGGCGGGCAACCGGCTCACGTCGCTGCAGGGCCTGGAGCACCTGCCCGCCATCCGTCACCTCAACGCCGAGGGCAACCAGCTCAGGTCCCTCACGGCCATCTCGGTGCTGACCACCCTGGAGGCGCTGCACGTGGCCAGGAACAACATCACCACGCTCACAGGTGCGGTGCTGAGCCGTGCGCAGGTGCACCACGCCACGGCGTGCGCGTCAGCTGAATGTGCGCCGTGGCCCCGCCCTCTGCCGCGCAGCCCTGAGCAAGCTGGTGCGGCTGCAGCAGCTGGACGTGTCGGACAACCAGCTGCACAGCCTGCATGACCTGTCGCCCTGCTCTGCCGCCTCCATGCTGGGCGAGCTCAAGGTATGCACGTCCAGCTAAAGCGCGCCTGCCTATGCCTTGCGTGGGGGTGATGTCCACGGCAGAGACGCAGACGCGGCGCCTGCCTCCTGCCACCCACCACCACCGAGCCGCAGGTCAAGGGCAACCCGCTGTGCCTGAGCATGAGCTGCCGCCTGCACACCGTCTACCTGCTGCCGCAAGTCTCCACGCTGGACGACGCGCCCGTCTCGGCGCAAGAAAAGGTGCTGTCGGCCAACATGCACGGCGCGGACGCCGAGGACCTGCGCCGCATCCGCCGCGCCTTCTTCCCCAACGGCGAGCTCGACGACGGCGGCGGCGCCATCCCGCCGCCCTCGGCCGGCCTCGTGGCGTCCAGCGCCGAGGAGGAGATCGCCGACGCGCCGGCCGTCTCGGCCGCCTTCCTGCGCATCGACGCCTGGGCGCGCTCGATCCCCGTGCCGCGCTCCGCCAACGAGCCCGACGCGCTCCTTTCGGAGGAGGACCTCGCGCCCGAGGCCTCCGAGGTGCGCGTGTCCAGCCCACGGCAGGCGGGCGCTGTGCTGCTGGCGCTGGCCTCGCACCTCGGCAGCACGTGCAGCGACCAGCTGCAGCTGGCGCGCGTCTGCCTCGAGTGGGTCGCGTCGCACATCGCCCCTCCGGCGGACGGCCCCGACTCGGTCAGCGCCCCGCTGTTCGACGACCCGGCGCGCGACCCCGCCGCCGCCGCCGCGGGGCTGGGCGGCACGCCTCTGCCGGAGCGGCTGCTGATCCGCGGGCAGAAGGGCACGTGGGCCGAGCGCGCCGCCACGCTCTTCATCCTGCTGGCCAAGGCCTGCGAGCTGGAGGCCGTCATCATCCCGGGATACTGCAAGACGCTGGGCCTCACGCCCGGGCAGACCATCGCCGCGCATAACCACTGCTGGGCAGGTGCGTGCGTTGCTGCTGTGAGGCCTGCTTGGAGGCACCGCTGGCAACAAGAGCGCGCGTGCTCATCGCCCCCCCTGCCACATGCTACACATGCGTGCTGAGCACTCCCCCGCCACGTGCTACACGTGCGTGCGCGCAGCGGTCAAGGTGAACGGCAAGTGGAGGCTGGTGGACCCGGCCCTGGCGGCGATCAAGGCGGGCTGCTGCAGCTCGCCCTCGGCGCCCTTCTTCGTGCCCCCGCAGGTCAGGCCACGCGCCGCCGACACCCACAGATGGGGAGAGAGGCTCTGCGTGCCAGCAGACTGATTTGAGGAGCGGGTGAGACCTGAGGTGTGGGTGTGTGCGTGTGCGTGTGACTCTGGGCGCAGGCGTGGATCTACTCGTACTTTCCCCTGGAGGCGCACTGGCAGCTGCTGCCCGAGCCCATCGCGCTCGACAGCTGGTGGTCGCTGCCCTACCTGTCGGTGGGATTCTTCGCCCGGGGCATGAAGCTGCAGACGCCAGAGGGCTTTGCCGCCGTCAACCACCTCCCCGCTCCCAAGTGCGCCCTTGACGACCCACGTGACGCTGGTATTGCGCTGGGGCCACTGCTTTGCGACAGCCACGCTCAGACTCTGGCGTGGCGGCATGTTATCCCTGGTGCAGGGAGGGCGGCCAGTTCCCCGTGCTGGAGCTGTGCGTGGCCGCGCCCGCCTCCGCCTCCTCGCGGCTCGTGCACACGCTGCGGCACGCCGCCACGGGCAAGGTGGTGGCGACCTGGTCGCAGCCCACGGGCACCGACGCGCCGGGCTCGGGCGGCGGCGCGCTGGCGTACCAGCAGGTGGAGCACGGCCCGGGCAGCAAGGTCATGGTGCAGTTTGGCGCCAGCACCTTTGCCAGCAGCACGCACCGCTTCGTCACGTCCATGACGGCGCCGGGAGAATACCTCCTGGAGCTGCAGGTGAGGCCTCTCTTTCTTGTCTTGTCCACAGGGTCGCGTGCAAGCCTGGTTTCGCGGGGCTCGACGTGCTGACGCTCGCTTTCGCGTCCGCTTCATGGGCGCAGCACGTGTCGTCACTGCCGGGCGGCCTGCCCGTACGGCTGGAGGGCCTCCCGGCGCCGCTGGTGCTGCGTGTCGAGGAGAGCGACGTCGTGCTCCAGGGACGGGTGAGCCGGCCCCTTTGCCTCCTTCGCTCGTGTGCCGCCGCCGCTGTCCACTCCTCCACTCACTGGCCGCTGCACCATTTGTTGCCCGCACTAACGCATGCCAACCTCAGGTGGTGGTGCCCGAGGTGGAGCCGCATGAGCCCGAGGAGGGGCTGCTGCACAGCACGCACGTCGCCGTGTGCCCGCAGCCCGCCATCCACCCGCAGTTTGTGCGCCTCCGCGCCCAGCTCGCGTCGCCGCCCGCCGGCACGTGCCTGGAAGCCGACCGCACCTACGACTTTGTGCTGCTGGCGCCAAGTGAGCACGCAGCTGCGACCTGAGCCTGCCCTGCTGTGCTTGGTGAGGATGCCCGCGCACCGACGCGCAACCATCGCCGCTCCTCATGCCCGCTGTCGTCTGCCCATGCCTTTGTGTGCGTGAACACGCAGATGGTGCGCAGCTGGTGGTCAGCTCGCCGGACGGCTTCAGCCAGCCGCTGCTCCCGGCCGGCAGCAGTTCCACTGACGAGGACGGCGCGCCGCACCGCCCCGTCTGCACGCCGCCGGCGCCGGAGCAGCCGCAGGGCCCCGGGCGGCCCGGCAGCCGGCCCACCAGCACCTCGCAGCTGGTCACGTATCAGGCCCGGGTGCAGGTGCCCCGGGCGCAGCACGTGCACGTCATGGCGCTCACCAACATGCCCGCCCTGGGCGTGTGCGGCTGGCTGCCGCTGCTCACCTTCCCCGTGGCGCCGCAGTCGCAGCACATCATCGACCTCTACCACGAGCCCGACATCCCGCACGTGAGTCCCCAACCCGCTGACTCTCATCGGCGGCGCCAGGAGCCAGAAGTGCGATGCCGCCACGGGCGCCATTGCTCACAGGCTTTTGTCGTTGCTGCGTGCGCAGGTCCAAATGGACGACCCAGCCGCCGCGCACCTCGTCGAGTCCTTCCACATCATGGACGGCAACCAGGACGGCAAGGTGTGTCCTTCACCCACACAGCGAGGACGAGGTTGTCAGGCACAACACGAGCCCAGGCCAGAGCGCCAGGACGCAAAGGGCGTGTGTGTGCCCTCCCCCCCCCGCTGTGTGTATATGCAGGTGACGCGCGCCGAGCTTATCAAGGGCGTGCGGCAGAGCAAGCACGTGGCGGACCTGCTCAAGGCGCCAGCCAGCGTGCACGCGCACGACGGCACGCTCGACCGGCTCATCGAGCGCTTCCTGGCCGTGGACACGAGCAAGCTGGGCACCTTTAGCTTCTCCGAGCTGTGCCTGCACCTGGGGGTCAAGCCCAGGTGAGCGCCGCGCTGCGCGTCGCGTTGGGGGGCGGGGGTGCTGGCGGCGGCATCCAAAAGCGTGCTGGCCATCTGCGCACGAACGTCCGCAGTGAGGTGGCGCTGAGCGAGGAGGAAGAGGAAGAGGAAGAGGAAGAGGAGGAGGACGAGGACGGCCAGGGCGGCGAGGGGCAGGACGGCGAGGAGGACGAGGGCGGCGAGGACGAGGCGTGATGCACGAGACCCGCGTTGCAGAGCGATGAAATGACGAAACGCGCATGCAAGCGAAGCGCGGAGGTGCAGAAGGGATGGTACAAGCACAGACAGCAGAGCGACGGTTGGCGTCAGTCCACGATGAAGCGGTCCTCAAAGCCGGCGTTGCTCAGGCGGCACACGTCCCTCTTGCCCAGGAAGCTGCACCGGGCAGATTAATGAGCAGAAGCAGCAGATGAACGTGCAAGAGAGAGAGACTCCTCTGGGGTCAGGGCGCGCCCAAAGGTGTCTGCCCACAGCGTGCAGCCATCGCAGGGCAGCACAGTGCCGCCACACCTGTACCGCACCTGTACCGGTTGTTGGCCACCAGGTCGTACACGGCGTCCCTGAAGGGCAGCGGCACGGGGAAGCCAAAGATGGCCAGGAAGGCCCACGGCTGCGAGATGCCCGCCGCGATGCGCAGGATGGCCTCGGAGCGGATGTGGGCCGCGCGCTCGTCCACCAGCACGATGGAGGAGATGTCGTCGGGCCGCCGGCCGCTGCGGCGCAGCAGGCGCTTGCCGGCCTCGGACTGCGCGGAAGGAGTGCGGGCGGGGCGGTCCACGCCGGGTCACGGGTGGGGTTGCTGGCTCCCTGGTGGCCCTCCTTCACGCGCTGTCCTGAGCGCTCTCCATCGCGCTCCTGACGCCGCCCCCACTCTGCGCGCACCTGCAGCGCCGCCATCCGGAACTTGCCTGGCCCGTCGTTCTCGAGCATGAAGTCCACGGCACCTGAGAATGCACCGCAAGAGAGGAGCGCCAGGCCTTCAGCACCAGGGCCAGCGCACGCGTGTGGCGCACATGCGGCGCGGCTCCCTCTCCTGGATACTCAACCGTTGCATAAGTTACAGACCCCGTCGTAGAGGATGACCGGCCGCTTGTCCGTAGCGAAGTCGTCCTTGGCTGCGGCTATGGTGGCCACCTCGGGCTGTGTGGCGGTCGGCGCACCTGCCACAGGAACTGCATGAGCTGCCTGGCCACGCTGACTCCTCACGCTCCCACTCCACTCGTGATGCGAAGCTTGCTGCTGCAGGCCGCTGGCTGGCTCTGCTGCTCTCCTCCGTCCAGAGGGGACCAGAGGTGAGCTCGCGAGCGACGGAGTGCTCTGGCGCGCGAGCGAGCGGCCAGCGCCGCTGCGAGAGGCGCTGCGCATCGTGTTGTTGTGTGTGCCTTCGTCGGATCGAGCGGGTTGCACTTCGCGAAGTCCAGGGCAGCCAACCCGCATCTGGGGCGCAACAGCTCAGGCGGCTGCTCACCATCACCAGCCACCTCCGTCATCACTGCTGCCTCCATCGCTCTCGCCGTCGCCCTCCCCAGACGACTCCGAGTCGCTCTCGCACCTCTGGCCCCGCGCCATCCGCCCCCACCGCCCACGCCGCGGCGGCACCACCACCGCCAGCTGCTCCCGCTTCCGGCCGGCAGCGGCGGCGGGCACCACCAGGTCCACCCGCAGCACCTGCAGCACCAGCCGGCTCGCCGCCTCCCAAAGCAGCACCGGCAGCGCCGCCGGCTCCACCACGCCGTGCGCCGCCGGGTCGCCCACCCCCCCGACCCCCCCCCCCCCCCCCCCCCCCCCCCCCCCCCCCCCCCCCCCCCCCCCCC
>VFQP010004879.1_pt1 | contig 12084 bp, 14 predicted proteins | sample 3512351 | NCBI WGS metagenome assembly VFQP01 (sample SAMN10412372, study PRJNA504923) | tailings metagenome | isolation source: Relicate 1 Philex TSF1 revegetated site | place: Philippines: Tuba, Benguet | collected 2017-08-29 | reverse complement strand
CCCAAACACCGCGGGAAAAGCGGCAGCTCGCACGCGGCGATCGAGCGCAGCACCGTGGTGCCGCTCTCAGGCCCTCCCTCGCGGGCCGCTAACGCCGCGTTTCCCCATGCGTCCCCTAACCAGCTAGAGAGGCCGCCAGACTCAAAGGTCGCTGTGCGTAAGCAGAACGTCCTGCAGGCAGCCGGCCAATGCGCTGCGTCACATCACCCTCCCCCGCCTCCGGTGGCGGCCTTTTTGCGCGCGAGGTAGCGCTCCTTGGCCGACAGGACGGACTGGTCGTCGTTGCGCCGCTTGCCACCCACGACAGCGGCAGCCTGCTGCTCACCGGCGTCGGGAGGTGGTGGCGCCTCTTGCTGCTGCTGCTGCTGCTGCTGCTGCTGCCCTTCCGCCGGCTGCGTGGCTCCCGCCTCCGCGCCTCCTCCACCTCCCTGTTGGTCGCCCAGGGTTGGCTGCCCTGGCTCCGCGGAGCCCGGGCGCGAGCGGCCGGCCCCCTCCGCTCCCGCCGCTGAGCTCTTGCGAGCGCGCTCCGCTTCCAACCTTAGCCGCTCGTAGGGGTCCGACGGGGCTGCCGCAGCCGCAGGTTTTGCGCCGTCCGCCGGCGCCTCGCCGCCCGCTGCTGCCCCAGCGTCGCCGTCGTTGCCGCCCGGCACGGCAGCCTTGGTGGTGTGCCCCATGGCCACGTTCTTGGTGAGCAGGTTGGCGTAGAAGTTGCCCATGTGCCCAACCTTGCGAACATCGTTCTTCTCGTCCTCCTGGTCCCTGCGCGCGCACGTGCACAAACCCATCGCACGCGCGTGTCAAGATTGCAGCCCGGAAAGGCCAAGCGCTGCGGCGCCGTCTTCTTGTTGCTGGCTTCTTGATGCTGCCGCCACGCTCACTTGAGCTTTTGCTGCTCCTGCCACTTTTTGTCCTCCTCGAGCTTCTTGCGGTAGGCCGACGTGATGAACTTGTCCTTGCCCTCGTACAGGTGGTCCTCCGCGATGCGCTCCTTGAGCTGGCGCCGCTCAAACCGAATGTCCTGCGCAGGCGGGCAGACGCAGGGCACGCCCACCTGAGCGGGTTGCGGTGCGCGGCGGCATGTGCGGCACGCGGCGCCCGCGCTCCGCCGCACCTCCTCGCGCTTGCGCGCCTCGGCCTGGTCCTTGAGCTGGGAGATGTACTTGCTCTGCCGCTGCAGCTTCTCCTGCTGCTTGGGCTGCACGCGCGCCTGCTGGATTGAGTCGTACCTGCGCGCCGCGTGCAGAGGCACACGCCTGGCGTCGCAGGCGCCTGCCAGCCAGCTGTGCCAGGACTGCATGCGTGGTTATCGTGCCCCAACTCACACGCCGTCGTAGTCAAAGACGGTGGGGTCGTCGGCGAGCGCTTGGGCGTACGCCTCCTGCACCTGCGGCCACACATGTGCCAACCAGCAGCGTGTTAGGTCCACCAGGTGCCTGCTGAGAGCGCACAGGTGCAGCCCACGGCACAGCTGGAGACGTGCAGAGCGCTCCAGGCGGGCGTGCACACGCCCACGCACCTTTGCGGCGGCCTTCTTCTTCTCCGCCTGCCTGGCCACCTGCGCCTCCACGTCGTCGTCGCTGTCGTCGTCGCCAAACACGTTCGTCACCGGCCGTGCAGCAGCGGGTCTGGCAGCGGCGCCCCTGCCTGCGGCAAGGCCGCCCCGTGCGCCCAGCGCCAGCGCCGGCTTCTGCAAGCCATACTGCACGCCCTTCTGGCCGATAATCGAGCCGTCCTTACTTGAGCTCATAGCGTTCTGCTGCACTCTTCTGCACGGCGTGGTGTGGCGCCCAGGCCACCACCTGGGGCGCAGCAAATCGCGCGATGCGCTGACGCGTGTGCGTGGGGGCAGCGAGAATGGAGGCAGAGGATGCGCCGCCGCCGCAGCAGCAGGAGGACGCAGTCGCGCCGGCCCCGCAGCAGGTCGAGGTCGAGGCTGTCCCAACAGGTGGCGCTCCTGCCTGGCCACAACAAGGCCAGGTGCCTGTGCACTTTGTCAGGGTCCATGAGGTGAGCCTTTGGATCGGTGCTGACGCGTGGTGCATGGCTGCTGGCAGGGGGGGCAGGGCGACATCGGTGCGACGACGCAGGCGGCCGCAAGGCACCTGCCTCCTCGCTGCCTGCTTGCCGGCGTGCGCTGGCCACCACCCAGCACCAGTGGCGCAGCAGGGCGGCGCTCCGCATGCATCCTGCGGTCGAGCGCAGCGCTGTGCGTGCTCCGCCCCCCCCTCGCGATCGCCGCCGCGCAGGTCAAGGGCTCGCACAACGGCCGCAAGGTGTACAAGTTCTTCCTCGTGGACAGCCTGGGGAGGGAGCTCCTGGCCGCCACGGGCGAGGAGACGGCCGACGCGCACTACAACTACGCCAGCGTGCCCGAGCTGGAGGCAAAGTGGGGCGCAGTGCACGGCCACACGCGCAAGGAGCTCACCATGTGGTGAGAGCAGCAGGCGGGGCGCATCACTGGCAGGCGCTCACTCGCACGTGCGCACCGCGGCGCGCTGGCTGGCGCTCGGGCGGCTGCAGACGGGTGTGCCTTTGGGACGTGTGCGCGGGACTGCGTGTGCGCAGGCTGGAGCAGATCATCAAGGAGTCGGGGCAGGAGGCGCGGGGCGAGCAGATTGACGACGTGCACAACGTGGTGCACCTGGGTGACCCTACGCCCTCGGACCCCTACGGCATCATCTTTGTCGGCAGCAAGTGAGCGCCCCTGCTGATGGCATCGGGTGGCGGGAGGAGTGGCGGGGCGTGCGCGCGTGCTCACGACGTGGTGGTGTTGCTCTCCACTCACGACGAGGGGGGGAGCGCTGGGCCGGAGCAGTCGGTAGGGGCAACTGCAGAGGCAGCGACGGTGGGTATGCGTGTTTTCCCCTGGGGGGGGGGGGAAAGGGGTTGAGGCGCATCTTTTGTGCACCGCTTGTGTGTGTGCGTGCGCAGGCAGGACCGCATCATCCTGTCGGACGGGCGGCGCTGCAACCGCTGGTGGCTGGTGGACCAGCACAACCAGGAGCACCTGGCCGTGGTGGGCACCGAGCGCGAGACGCGAGACGCGCACTACACCTACCACGCCGTGAGTGCACCTCTCCAGGCAGCAGCAATGCGCCCCACGCCTCAACGCCATGCCCGCCACCTCCCTCCCGCGCACGCCGACAGCCCTAGTGCCCTCTCCCGCCCCGCGTGCCTCCCCAGCTGCCGCCCCTCACTCGTCTCACAGCGCTGGTGCCTCATCCCGGCCTTCTCGCAACACATCGTTGCTGCACGCTGAGCCCAAACCTACAGAGGGCGAAGGGTTGAAGAGCGTTTCAACCGCCGGCCCGTCTGCCGCCGTGCGCAGACGGAAAAGTTTGCCGAGCACCACCCGCTCGAGTGCAACAACCAGCAGCGCGTGCTCAAGTGGGTCGAGGCCATGATCACGCACCACCTCCCGCCCGGCGTCAAGATGGACGCGCAGGAGGGGGGCGCCGGCGGCGGCGCGGCGCTGGCCGCGCCGCGGCCCTCTGGCGGCGCCGTGACGGGCGGGGGCGCGGGGGAGGCGGGGCCGCCGCGGTCGGGCGGGACGCCCCGGGCGGGCGGCACGCCGCGCGGCGGCACGTTCGCGGCGAGCCCGTTCGCGCCGTCCGCCTCGCAGCCACCCGCAGAGAACGGTGAGCTGCTTGCTGGTGGGGCAGGGGGAGCAAGCGTAGGGCGCATGTGCGCTGTGGGTGCTGACGCACGCACGGTGGTGTGCTGCCGCTGTCGCCCTGTGCGCACCAGGTGGTGCCTTGCCCCTCCAGCCGGCGCTTCCTGGGGTTGCTCCCTCTGAGGTGCGAGGTGCTCTGTGTGGGTGCCGTAAGGGAAGGGCGTCACGATTCCGGGGCGTCACGAGATGCTGTCCTGCCGGGTGGTGCGCACCGCATGCAGGCCACGTTGGGCAAGCCGCCGCGGCCAGGCGGCGGCCCGCCCTCGGCGCCCGGCACGGCGGCGGCGGCGGCGGGCGGCAAGGGCGGGCGGGGCGGCGGGAGCGGCGGCAGAGGCGGCGGCTCTGGCGGGCGGGGCGCCGGCGCAAAGCACAAGTGAGCCCAGCTCTCCTCTCTGCACGACTGGTGCCGTCTGCTCTGCCTTGGTGTTTGGGCATGCGCGTGACGTGTGCCGCCCGCTGTGTGTGCGCGTGTGTGTGCGCTGCATGCAGGCTGGTGGGCGTGGCGCAGGACGCGCACCTCAAGCGGCTGCGGCGGCTGGCGGCGGAGAGCGAGGAGGCGCTGAGGGCGGCGCAGGCGGCGCACATCGTGCGGCTGCGGCGGGCGGCAGAGGGCGAGGCGGCCAGCCGCGAGGCGGTGAGCACGCACCTCTGCACTGGGCTTTTCACTTCCTCTTCCTTGAAGGTGTCCCAGGGAAGCTGCCTCGTCTGAGCCGGCGACGTGGTGTGCTCCGCCATGCCTTGCGTCGTCGCAACGAATGCGCAGGTGCGCCGCAGCGCCGCTCATTGGGTGCGCGACGCGCCGGGGCCGGACGAGCAGACGGTGCTGGCGCAGTGGCACGAGACGCTCAAGCAGCTGCTCAGGGACGCCAACAAGGTGTGTGCGAGCAAGCTCATCAGGGGCGGGTGCCCTAAAGGGAGGCACGCATGCGGACCTTGGAGCTCCAGCACAACGCTGTGGTGCGGGAGCGCGCTCACATGGCGGTGCGTGGTCGTGCTGTGTTGTCCCCTCCCCATTTCCCCCGCAGACGGAGCTGCAGCAGGTGGGCTACACGCACCTGTGGCTTGACCCCGACCTCAACGCGCTCATCGACCAGGCACCCAGGGTGCACCTCAAGGCGCCGCCGCCCAAGCAACCGCAAGCAGCCGACGACGGCACGCCGCCGCCGACGCAGCAGCCGCAGCAGCCGGGCCAGGAGGGCGTGGAGGGCGGTGGTCCCCAGCCCATGGACATCGACGCGCCCGCCGGTGAGGCAGTGCTGCGGTTGTGGAGGAGGCAGGAGCTGCGGCCAGGTGGGGCGGGCGGCGTCAAATCGCAGCTTGATCGCTCGCTCCTGTGCATGCAGAGCCGGCGGAGGGGAAGCAGGTGCAGCAGGAGGACGCAGCGGCGCCGGCACCCACGGCGGCAGCGGCGGGGGAGGAGCCAAAGGACGGCGGGCAGGGCGCCGCGTCGACCCCTGGCGATGGCAACGGGGGCGACAGCGCACAGAAGGGGGCAGTACCGGCGGCGCCAGCGGCGGCGGGAGCGGGAGCGCGCTCGCTCGCCGCCGGTGAGCTGGTGGACAAACCACGCGCCTCAGGGCCTGGCCTGCGGTCCTTCAGAGGTGGCCGGTTCGGCAACTCCGCCGCTCGCGTGCGCGAATGTGGTGCTCGCAGGCGCGGGCGCGGCGCCCAAGCCGGCGCTGCGCACGGAGCACCGGGTGGCTCAGACGTGGACGTACGCCGACCCGCACACCAACAAGCACGGCGTGCGGCTGGTGCTCGAGTGCCTGAGGGAGCTGGCCGCGCTCATGCTGCCCCTCCAGGTGCGCAGCCAATGCAACAACCACACACCTCCCTTGCGCAGCATGTCCCCCAGTTTGCTTCGCAAAGGCCAACGCTTTTCAGGCTTTTCAGGCCGCAGCGCTCGTTGCCATCCGCAGCAAAGGCGCGCTCCCTGCCTTGTTGTGGGTGCGGGGTGCGCAGGCCATGGCGTCGTCGGGCGTGATTGACACGGTGCGCGCGTACGCCGAGCAGCACCCGCACCCGGCGGTGCAGCGGCTGGCGCGGCACACGCTTGGCGTGTGGCAGCGCGCGGCGCTCAGCCACCTGCACGCGCTGGCCTCGCCCGGCCTGCTCGAGGACCCCGTGGCGCTGCTGGAGCAGCGCATCATGGCCGGCCTGGTCGAGTTCCCGCCCGGTGCGTCGTTTGCTCATGTGAAGGCGCTCTCGCAGGCGCTCATTCAAGTGCGCGTTCTGTCGTGTGCCTCGCGCGCGGCGCCAACTCACCTTTCTGCGTGCGCGGTGGCGACGTGCGCATGCAGACATTGTGGCCAAGCAGCAGGCGCTGCAGCAGCAGCTGCTCAGCACGTCCCCCTCCACGCCCGCCGTGCCGCTCCACCTGCAGCTGGCCGGCGCCGCCCTGCCGCTGCAGCTGGGCACCTCGTGCCTCAGCACGCCCGCGCCCGCCGGCGTTGCGGCGCCGGCGCCCCTGGGCCATCCCACGCTCCCGCCGCCGACGCTGGACCTCAGCTTGGCGGCGGGGCAGCAGGCAACGCCGGCGCTGTTCGGCGGCGGAGGGGTGGCGGGCGGCGCGCAGGCGCAGCCGCCACTGCAGCTCGTGCCCGCGCCCTCGGTGACGCTGGGGCAGGGGGACGCGGCGGCGGCCGGCTCGGCGCAGCAGCAGCCGCAGCAGCTGCCGAGCGTGGACGTGGTGCAGAACCTGCTGGCGGCCCTGCAGCAGCAGCACAGCCAGCAGCAGCAGCAGCAGCAGCAGCAGCAGCAGCAGGCGGCAGAGGGCGCGGCCGCGCCCGCCAATGCCCCGGCGCCTGCGGCTGCAGGGGCCAATCCAGCGGAGCAGCAGCAAGGGCCGCAACAGCAGAGTTCCCTCGTCAACTCCCTGTTCCAGTCGCTCGGAGGGCTGTTCGGCGGGGCTGGCGGGCCTCAGCCCGCGCCATGACCTGTTTCACTGCGCGAGTGCAACGCGAGCAGCTCGGCGGACGCTCACGGAGTAGAGGGTCTCGAGGAGCAGAACATCGAGAGGACGCATCCCGCGAGCGTGGAGCAGGCGCGTAGACAGCAGACCCGTTCTCCTGTGCCGCGATGGACCAGCAGCACCACCAGCAGCAGCAGCAGGAAGCGCTCCAGAGATTGCAGGCAGAGCTACTTACATTCAAGAAGCAGTTCCCCGACTCCACGCTGCGCAAGGCGCGCGGCCCGGGCGCCCCGTGGCCCATCACCGTCAGTGCGCGAGTGGACAACGCCACCGCGCCTGCCTGGGACGTGGACTCGCTCACAGTGGAGCTCAAGCTGCACAGCGCCGACGTGCTGGACCTCCTGCAGCCAGCCAGCGCTGCGCCGGTGGAAGCTGCGGCAGCGCTGACGTCATGCGCAGTGCGGGGGCCAGACGTGCCAGAGCGGCTGGAGCTGGCCATCGGCCAGGCGCTGCAGGAGGCCTGGACGCAGGCGCTGCAGCAGCAGCAGCAGCAGCAGCAGCCACCGGCAGGCGGGAGGTCGCTGCTGCTGCACGTCCCCGTCGAGGCACTTCGGGCGCGGTTCGCCACGCTGCTCAAGCTGGTGCCCGACCTCGTGGACTCGTACCTGACGGAGGACGCGCAAGGACGCACCGTCCGCCGCTTCATGCTCGTCTCCGCGCAAGTCGTGGCGTCGGCGACGCCCGAGCACCCTCCACAGGCCAGCGCGCCACCGGCGCAGCTGCCCGCAGCCCCAACCGCAGCCCCGGCAGCAGCACGGCCTGCGGCGCCAGCCAGTCGCAGCAACGGCGGCACGGCGCAGGCGCCGCCGCAACCCACCACGGCGGCAGCCTCCCCAGCGCGGCAACCAGCGCCAACGGCGGCGACACGCACCCCCAGCAGCCCAGCGTCTCCACCCGGCACGGCGCGGCCGGCTGCGCCGCCGCCCGTTCCGGTGCGCTGCAGCTGGCCCGTGCTCAGCTCGGAGCTCCGCTACATCGCGCGGCGCTACCCCTGCCAGCTAGTGCCTCCAGACGGCACGGCGTCCGCCACTCCCGTCACGGCCGCCGAGGTCAGGTCGCCAGGCGCCCTGCCCGCGGCGCCGTCGCTCATCCCGCAGCGCGTCACCCTGCAGGAGCTGGACCGCGCCCTGGCGGCCCTGCACGACCCTCACGGGGGGCACTCCCGCCCTGACGGCGCCGCCGCCGCGCCCCCGCCGCTGCAGCTGGAGCTGGAGCTGCTGCCCACGGACGCGGCGTGGCAGCGCGGCAGGCTGCTCGTGCTCTGCAGCGTCTCACAGGCGCTGACGCAGCACGCGCCCGCCGATGCGCCTGCAGCGCCGGCGGCGGCGGCGGGGGCCCCTTCGTCTTCTGCAACGGTGGCAGCGGCGGTGGCGGGTGCGCCACAGTTTGCCGTGCGGCTGTCCCTGAGCCCCAGAACGCCCGTGCCGCCATGGCTCAGGTCGGCCCTGGGTGAGGAGCTCATGCTGCAGTGCGCATCGGCCGCCGCCGGCGCCGCCGCCGCTGCCGCCGCCCCGGCTACTAGCTGTGCGCCACCCGCACCCGCGCAGCCGGCAGCCGCACAGCAGCCGCAGCAGGACGCTTCCTCCCCGTCCACCAGCGCGGCGGCGGCAGCGCCTGCAGGGCCCTCGCCAGCGCACGCCAGGGGCAGGCGGCCGGCGGGGCCGGGCGGCCGCGCCGCGCCGGCGGCGAGCGGCGCCGCCGCGCCTCTGCGGGGCGCCCTCAAGCACTTGGAGAACCGGGCGGGGGAGCTGGAGGCGGCGGCTGAGCGGCGCGCCAGGTGCGGAGTGGAGCGTTGGCTGCAGGGCGCACTCTGACCCTGTGCGCGTTACGTGCTCACCCTGGCGTGTGTGGTGGGTGTTGTCGACGTGGCGCGTGTGCAGGGCGGCGGGGGAGCGCACTGCGCTGGGGCAGTCGGGACAGGGGGCGCAGGGGGCGGCGTGGAGCTCCCCCGGCGGCACCGACGGGGAGGGTGGGACGGACGACAGCATGTCCACCTGGGAGGAGGAGGAGGAGGAGGAGAACGAGAGCTACGACAGTGAAGAGGCCGAGTCGGCGGAGGAGGGGGATGAGGGGCAAAAAGACGAAGCGGAGGAGGAGGAGCGCGGCGTGGCGGGTGAGGCGGCCTTCACCGGCACCGCCGACCTGGGCGCGTCAGGCAGCGGGGCGCAGGGGGCGGCGGCGGGCCCGCCGGCGTGGGCCGTGGTGCTTGAGGGCCTGCAGCTCGACACGCTGGCGGCGGCAGAGGTCATCCGCTGCGCCCTGCAGGTGAGCACGCATGCGCAGTGTGTGGTCAGTCGCATGTGTGGAGGGCGCTTGGCGCGCTGCGGCACGCTTTGCTTCACGTGCAAGGACTTGCGCCTGTTTGGGGGGACCTTGGGCGGGGCCGCGGCGCGCAAGTCGTGAAGGATCCTCAATGTGTGACGACGTGTGCGTGCAGGTGTCGTGCGCGCGGTGCGGCACGTCGGGCACCATGACGGTGGCGACGGACGCGGCGCCCGCCGCCGGTGGCAAGGGCGGCACGCCGTCGGGCGCGCACGCGGCGCAGGGCGAGTGCGCGCACTGCCACCACCCCTGGCACCTGGTGCTGCGCTCGCGCTTCCTTCACGAGCACTCCAACGTGCTGTGCGTGCTCAAGCCCAGCGGCCTGACGCCCGTGGACCTCCTGCCGGCCTCGGTGCTGGCGGCGCAGTGCAGCGAGTGCAGCCACATCGTCACGTTCCGCAACGTGCTGGCGGGCGCGCCGGCGCGCCGGCCCTGCAGCAGCTGCCACCGCGAGCTGGGGCTCTCGTGGCTGGCCGTCAGCTGGGTGCCGCGCGGCGCGCCGCCCGGCGCGCGGGCGGGCGGCGGCGGCGCGGCGGGCGGCGGCGCGGCGCGCGCGAGGGCGCCGGGCGGTGGCCGGGGGCCGGGCAGGCCGGGGCCCATCCAGGCGGGGCAGCCGCTGCCGGCGCTTGGCACCTGCAAGCACTACACGCACTCGCACCGGTGGTTCAGGTGCGTGCGTGGTTCTCGTGGGCGGTGCGGTGGGTGGGTTTGGTGGGCGCTGACGGTGTTGTGCTGTGCGTCGTGGTGGCGCTCGCAGGTTTCCCTGCTGTGGCCGGGCCTTCCCCTGCGACATTTGCCACGAGGAGCAGGTGCCCGACGGCCACGAGGCGCGCTTCGCGGCGCGCATGATCTGCGGTGAGGCGCACGGCGCATGGGAAAGGGGGCGTCGCAGGCGCGGGAAGACGCAAGGGTGGGCGCAAGGGTGATCCTGAATGCTGCTGCGCATGCCCCGTGCAGGCTACTGCAGCACTGAGCAGCCCGTGGCCAACGAGTGCCGGGCGTGCGGCAAGAAGGTGGCGACCTCGAGCGCCCAGCCCTCAGGTGGGAGAGGGGCTCCGTGGTGGTGACAGGCGTGCACCTGGCTAACGCACAGCGTGACCAGGCTGCTCCTCTGCACCCCTACGCGTGTGTGCAGGGCGCAACTCGCGCTTCTGGGAGGGAGGCGAGGGCTGCAGGTGAGCTTGACGTCCTGACCTGCCTCTCACGATTTGAAGGACTACATGAACTCATGCTCGTCACGCTTGCACCGCTCGACCACCTTGCACTGCACCGCCGCCGCAGGGACAAGTCGCGCATGGACCCGCGGGACGTGCACAAGTACCGCGGCAGCGCTGCCAAGACGCGCAGCGCCAAGCACAAGCGCGTGGGCCCCAAGCCCTGGAGCAAGGAGCTCAAGCGCAGCGCAGAGTGAAGGCCAGCGTCCCCCGCTGCTTAGCTAAGAGCTCTGTCCATGGAGTTTCCATGTGCTCACGTCTGGTCTCTCTCTCATCCAGTCGCTCTCTTCTCATCCATTTTTGACTCCAGTGTAGCAATCATGCGTACGCAAAGAAGCAAGGCTGCGCTCGCTGCACCCCTCACTGCCCTCTGAGCAGCATGGACCAGTCGAGCCCGTTGAGCCCGCACAGCACGTAGTAGGCCGCCAGGTTGAGCGCGGGCACCATCCACGTGGGCATCTCGTGCGTGTAAAACTTGGGCTGCGGGATGTGGGTGTGGTGGTGCTCGTCGTGGCTGCCGCTGCCAAACATGGCGTCCAGCTGCTCCAGCTGCTGCGGCACGGGCAGCAGCTTGCTGCCTGACCGCCGCAGGTCCCGCCGCTCCTTCTTCAACCGCATCCACTCCTCCGCTGCCTGCGCACCATGCGGCATGCGACGCGAGCCTGAGACTGACCCTCGGCGGCACGGCGGTGGACCACTCCGCTCGCCTGCATCAGCCCCGCGTCCCCCCCTCGATGAGCATGCACGCCCACTGACCTTGGCGCTGGCAGCTGCTTGCGCCTCTGCGAACTGGATGTTGGCCCGCAGCACTTTCTGCACGCGCGGCCGGACCGTGTTGGGCAGCGAGCTGCCGTCCTCGCGGTAGTAGGGCAGCTTGTCCACGATGCTGTTCTCGGGCACGCCGAGCCGTAGCAAGGGCGCCAGCAGCTCTGCCGTCTCCTGGAACACCGAGCCCAGCGCCTCCAGCACCGGCACGCTCGCAAAGCTGGGCTTGGGCGTTTGCACGTAGAGCACGTTGAAGGAGGGCTGCCGGAACTCCTCAAACTCCTTGAGCTGCGCGGCGTGGCGTGCATGCGTGCATGCGTGCGCGTGGGGCACCAGGATGAGGCGCGCGTGGCCTCGACGTCACCGGGCACGCCCGCATGGAACTAGCACCCGCCTGGAAGTAAAGCTGCTGCGCGCTAGACGTGCCGCCGGTACGGTTGCGCGCAGGGGGCGGCAAGGCGGTGAGGTTCATCGGCATGCCGTCGTCGAGCGTGCCGCGGGCGGACCGGTACACCTTGCTCTTGCCCACGCTGTTGACGTGGAGGCTGCCATCCGGCTGGCTGCTCATCGTATCCAGCGTCTCCGCGGCTGAGGGCCATCACACGCAGAGCGAGCACATGCCGGCGGCGGTTTGCGTGCGTGAGAGCGAGGAGCGGTTGATCACCAGAGCTGCTGTGATGGCGCCCATCTGTGGTTTCCCAAGCAGCAGCCCCACCTGAGCTGCTGCAGGCCTGTGAAGCAGCAGCGCCGCTCCAGGTGGTGTCTACCTCTGCGCCGAGATGAAGAGCAGAGGAGGCGAGCCACAGCTGTGGCTGCTCACGCGGCTGCTGGCGCAGCATCAGCGCCACGCTCGCGCGCACCATCAGCATCAGCACGCGCTCGTCGGCGTTGCTGAGGAGAGGCACCGCTGGTTCTCGGCGCAGCCTCAGCCCAGCACCCAGCACGAGCGCAAGTACCCGCCTCAAGAGCAGAACCTGTGGAGCCAGATCGTCTTGCGCTCGCGCGCGAGCGAGGCGCAGCAACAACAGCAGAGAGATGGCGCGACGGCGGACTCGCCTGGCGTGTCGCAGCAAGCGGGCACGGCGCAGCAGCAGCAGCAGCAGCAGCAGCAGCAGCAGCAGCAGCAGCAGCAGCAGCAG
>VFQP010004878.1_pt1 | contig 12085 bp, 10 predicted proteins | sample 3512351 | NCBI WGS metagenome assembly VFQP01 (sample SAMN10412372, study PRJNA504923) | tailings metagenome | isolation source: Relicate 1 Philex TSF1 revegetated site | place: Philippines: Tuba, Benguet | collected 2017-08-29 | reverse complement strand
AGAAGACGGCCGGCGTGCTGGGCGACGACCTCGCGCTCAACGCCCAGCAGGTCACGGGCGTCTCGGCCGATCGCGAGCTGCCCGTGGTCTGGGCGGTGGCCAAGGGCTCGGCGCTCAACAAGGCCATCCTGGTGCCGGCGGCGCTGGCCATCAGCGCCTGGCTGCCGTGGCTGATCACGCCGCTGCTGATGCTGGGGGGCGCCTTCCTGTGCTTCGAGGGCGTGGAAAAGCTGCTGCACAAGTGGCTGCACGGCGCCGAACAGGCCAAGGCGCAACACGAGGAACACGTGGCCGCGCTGGCCAACGAGGCGGTGGACATGGTGGCCTTCGAGCGCGACAAGGTGAAGGGTGCGGTGCGTACCGACTTCATCCTCTCGGCCGAGATCATCGTCATCTCGCTGGGCACCGTGGCCGGTGCCACCTTCGGCCAGCAGGTGGCCGTGCTGGTGGGCATCTCCATCCTGATGACGGTGGGCGTCTACGGCCTGGTGGCGGGTATCGTCAAGCTCGACGACCTGGGCCTGCGCCTGACCCGGGCCGCCAGCGCAGGCGTCCAGGCATTGGGCCGGGGCATCCTGGCCGCAGCGCCCTGGCTCATGAAGGGCCTGTCCATTGCCGGCACCGCTGCCATGTTCCTGGTGGGTGGCGGCATCCTCACCCACGGCGTGCCGCCGCTGCACCACATCAACGAAAGCCTGGGTTTTCCGTTGTCCATGGCCTTCGATGCCGTGGTCGGCATCGCGGCCGGGCTGGTGGTGGTGGGCGGGGTCACGCTGGTCCAGCGGCTGCGGCGCCGCTGAACCGCCTGGCGGCCGCTCGTCAGTCGGCCGAGAAGCCCGATGCCTTCACGATGGGGCCCCACAGGGCCAGGTCGTCGGTGATGGCCTTGGTCAGCGTGGCGCCGGGCGAGGCGTCGGGCGTGGTGCCCAGTTTCTGCAGCGCTTCACGCACCTCGGGCATGGCCGCCACCTTGAGCGAAGCGGCTTCGAGCTGGCGCACGGTGGCGTCGGCGGTGGAGGCTGGCACGAACAGGCCGGTCCATTCCAGCTGGTCGAACTCGGAATGGCCCAGTTCCTTGAGCGTGGGCACGTTGGGCAGCTGGTCCGAACGTTTGGTGCCGTTGACGGCCAGGATCTTCACGCGGGTGCCGTTGTACTGGACCATGTCGGCCACCGGGATGATTCCGGCCGCGAGCTGGCCGCCCAGCAGGTCCTGGGTCACGGGCGCCGCGCCCCGGTAGGGCACGGCCAGCAGCTTGGTGCCGGTGGCCTCGCCCAGCTTGTAACCCACGAACTGCGGGAAGCTGCCCGGTGCGGGCACGCCGTAGTTGGCGTATTTCTGGTCCTTGCGGGCGAGTTCCAGCCACTCCTTGATGCTGTTGGCCGGGTTGCTGATGGGCACCGTCACCGATTCGTAGAAGCTGGACAGGCGAGCCACCGGCTTGAAGTCCTTGATGCCGTCGTAGCGCACGCTCTTGGTGGTCAGCGGCGCCATCACCATCATGTGGGTGGTGCCCAGCAGCACGGTCAGGCCGTCACCGGGCTGGCCTTTCACGTAGTCGGCCGCAATGGTGCCGCCCGCGCCCACGCGGTTGTCCACCACCACCGACACGCCGAGTTCGGCCTTGAGCTTGTCGGCGATGGTGCGGGCCAGCACGTCGGCCGAGCCACCGGCGGGAAAGCCCACCACCAGCCGCAGCGGGCCGCGGTCGGTAGGGACCTGGGCCGTTGCCACGCCGGCCAGCGTGAGCGGAATCAGGGCGGAAGCCAGGAGATGACGGCGTTTCATGGGATGCCTTTCGGTTGGGATCGGGAGGGAATGCGCCTCAGAGCGGCGCGGTGCGGTGGAACCAGGGGCTGGTCAGCTCCAGCTGGGTCGCCAGCTGCAGCAGGGTGGCGTCGTCGCCGAACCGGGCCACGGCCTGTACGCCCACGGGCAGGCCGTCGGCGGTCCAGTGCAGCGGCAGGCTGATGGCGGGCTGGCCGGTGGCGTTGAAGGCGCCGGTGAACGGGCAGAAGCCCGCCATGGCCTCGCTGAAACTGTCCAGCGTGTGGGTCTGGGTGGACAACACGCCCAGCGCCAGGGGTGGCTGGGCGATGGTGGGGGTCAGCAGCACGTCCACGGTCTCGAAGTAGCGACCGATGCGGCGCACTTCCTGGTTGATGCGGGCGAACTGCGCGGCGTAGGCCACACCGGGCGTTTGCTGACCCAGGCGGATGGCGGCCCAGGTGAGGGGCTCGAGCTCTTCTTCGCGCGCGGGGCGGCCCAGCGCGGCCTCGCGCGCTTGCACCAGGGCGGCCAGGCCGGTCAGCAGCAGCACGCCGGTGGCCGCGCCCAGGGCGCCCGAGTCGAAGTCCGGTGCACCTTCTTCCACGTGGTGGCCCAGATCCGCCAGCAGCCGGGCCGCGCTCTCGACCGCCGCGCGGCATTCGGGGTGCACCTCGGCGCCCCGGAAGCTGCGGGTGGTGAAGGCCACGCGCAGGCGGCGAGGCGGCTGTGCCGCGAGTTCGCGGTAACTGGGAGACGGTGGCGCGGTGAAATAGGGCGCGCCGGCGTCGGGGCCCACGGTGGCGTCCAGCAGCGCGGCGCAGTCGCGCACCGAACGGGTGACCGCGTGTTCATGGCTCAGGCCGTGGTTGGCCTCGCCCCGGTGCGGGCCGGTGGGCAGCAGGCCGCGCGTGGGCTTGAGGCCCACCAGTCCGTTGCACGCGGCCGGAATGCGGATGGAGCCGCCGCTGTCGGTGGCATGGGTGGCCGGCAGTATGCCGGCCGCCACCGCCGCTGCTGCGCCACCGCTGGAGCCACCGGCGGTGCGCTCCAGGTTCCAGGGGTTGCGGGTGGGGCCGGTCAGGGCGGGCTCGGTGGAGGCGCTCATGCCGAACTCGGGCGAGGCCGTGCGGCCCAGGATGAACAGCCCCGCGCGGCGCAGCCGCGCCACGGTTTCGCTGTCAAAGTCCATCACGTTGCCGGCAAACAGGCGGCTGCCGTGGGTGAGCGGCATGCCGCTCACCGGCGCGTGCAGGTCCTTGATGAAATAGGGCACACCACCCAGCGGGCCGGACACCACCCCCTGAGCCGCCGCCGCACGCGCGGCGTCCACCGCCGCTTCGTTCAGGTGGGTGACGGCGTTGACCTGGCCGTTGACGGCCTGCAGGCGGTCCAGCGCGGCGTCCAGCACCTCGCGCGGGTGCAGATCGCCTTGCTGCATGGCCTGGGCCAGGCCCACGGCATCGAGGTTGCGGTACTCGTCGAAACGCAGGCTCATGCAGGCCTCCGTGCGACGGCCATGGCCTCGATCTCCAGGCGGCCACCCATGGCCAGTCCGCTGGCGCCAAAGGCGCTGCGGGCCGGGTAGGGCTGCTCGAAGAAGCGGGTGTAGATGGCGTTGAAGGCCGGCCAGTCGGCCATGTCGGCCAGCATCACGGTGCACTTGACCACGTCGCGCAGGGAAAAGCCATGGGCTTCGAGCGAGGCCTGGATGTTGCGCAGCGCCTGTTCGGCCTCGGCGGCCACGCCGCCGGGAGCGAGCGTCAGCGTGCCGGGCAGTGTGCCCATCTGGCCCGAGAGGTAGAGCGTGTCGCCGACGCGGACGATTTCCGAGAACGGCAGACCCAGGCGGGCAAAACCCGGTGAATTGAGGTGTTGTACATCGACCATGCGGCGCACTCTACGCCGGCTCTTGTGTTCGAACAAATACAACTTTGGCAGCTTGGCAATAGAATTTTGGTATGCATATCGAAGGACGGCGGCTCCACTATTTCGTCAAGGTGGCCGAGGCGGGCAGCCTGGGCCGCGCCGCGCTCGCGCTGCATGTGGCGCAGCCGGCACTGTCGCGGCAGATGCACCTGCTGGAGGACGAGGTGGGTGCACCGCTGTTCGAGCGCACCGCACGCGGCATGCCACTCACCGCCGCCGGCCAGGCGCTGTATGCCGATGCCAAGCGGCTGCTGTCCGACGGGCAGGACGCGCTGCGCCGCGCGCGCCTGGCCGCCAGCGGCCGTTTCGGCCACCTGCGCGTGGGCTTCTCCGAGATCTACCTGTGGCACCCGCGCGTGCTGTCGGCGCTGCGCACCTGCCGTTCCGAACACGGCGAGGTCACCTTCACCGTGGAGGCCATGCTCTCGGGCGCGGTGGCCGACCGGGTCCGGTCTGGCCACCTGGACTTTGCGCTGGCCTACAGCGGGCAGCTCGATGGCGCCGACACCGAACTGCGCCACCGCCCCTGGCTGGTGGACGAGTACCGGCTGGTGGTGCCGGCGGATTCGCACCTGGCGCGCCAGCCGCCCCGGCGCCTGGCCGACCTGAACCAGGAGGACTTCATCCTGTTCCGGCGTGATCAGTCACCCCGCATGCACGACATGATCATGACCCACTTCCACCAGCGCGGCTTTTCGCCCCGGCTGGTGCAGGAGGGCACCACCCACTACACCGTGCTGGCGCTGGTGGCAGCCGGGCTGGGCTGCAGCGTCATGCCGGTGAGCGCCGCCCCGCGCATGCCCGAAGGCGTGCGCATGGTGCCCGTGCCCGACATGGCGATCCATACGCCCATTTACGCCATCTGGCGGGCGCAAGCGGAAACGCCGCTGCTGCGGCGTTTTGTGGACCTGCTGACCGGCGAGGGCGACACCCCACCGGCCTGAAGGTGGCGGGTGTCTTCAGGGGTGCAGCACGCAGCCGCCGAGCACGTCGCCGCGCCAGCGTGCCAGCATCGCCTCGCGGAATTCGCTCAGGGCATAGCGGTGCGAGACATGTGGCCGTATGTGCCCCTCGGCCACCCATTGCAGGATCTGCGCGACCCGGGGTGGCCGCAGCGCCGGGTTCTGCGCCACCGCGATCACCGCCGGGCAGCCCATCACGGTCAGGCTTTTCATCTGCAGGATGTTGGTGGGCAGCTGGTTGGCGTTGGGCGCGCCGCGCTGGCCCTTGCCGCGCGCCACGTCGGGCGTGGAGGTCCAGCCGACGATGAGGAAACGGCCGCCGAAGGCCATGGCGCGCAGGCATTCGATCGAGGTCTCGCCGCCGACCGCGTCGTAGACCACGTCCACGCCCCGGCCGCCGGTGAGCGCCTTGGCCTCGTCGCGGAAGCGGCGCACGCCTGAGGCACCGTCCTCGGTACGGGTGTTGATCACGTGGTCGGCGCCGAGCTCGCGCACGCGGGCCAGCTTTTCGTCCGACCGTCCGGTGGCGATGACGGTGGCCCCCAGCAGCTTGGCCACCTGCACCGCCGCCAGCCCGGTGGAGCCGGAGGCGCCGGTGATCAGCACCGTTTCGCCCGCCTGCAGCTGACCACGCGTGACCAGGCAGTGGTAGGCGGTTTCGTAGTTGCCCAGCAGGTTGCAGGCCTCGTCGTAGGAGAACCCGTCGGGGATGCGGAACACGGCAGCGGCGGGCAGCACCGCGTAGGTGGCGTATCCGCTGGCCTTCTGGTAGACGCCGTAGGAGCGCGGGCCGACCTGCATGAAATCGGCGAAGACGCGGTCGCCCACGGCCACGCGGGCCGGGTCCACGTCGGGTGCGGTGGCCAGCACGTCGCCGCTGTACTCCATGCCCGGCGTGTAGGGCGGCTGCGGCATGTGCTGGTACTGGCCGCTGGTCATCAGCAGGTCCACCCAGGCCACGGCGGCGCTGCGGATGCGCAGCAGGATCTCGCCGGGCCGCAGCGTGGCGGGATCGGGTGCGGGTTGTTCGGTCAGCGTCAGGTGGCGCTCCAGCGCGGCCATGGGGTCTTCGGCGAATTCGGTCACCAGCACCTGCTGGCCCGGGGGCAGGGTCGTTGTCGTCATGGGGCAAGCGTAGGGCTTGCCATGGCATTATTCAATTGAACTTTCAACATCAGATGGCATGAACAGCATTCATATCGAGCGCCTGGACCTCAACCTGCTGGTGGTGCTGCAGGCGGTCTACCTGGAAGGCAGCATCACCCGCGCCAGCCAGCGCCTGCACGTGACGCAGCCGGCGGTCAGCCACGCGCTGCGGCGGCTGCGCCAGGTGCTGGGTGACCCGCTGTTCGTGCGGCACGGCGCCGGCATCGCGCCCACGCCATTCACCCGGCAGGTGATGGGGCCGGTGCACACCGCGCTGGCCAGCCTGCAGGCCACGCTGACGGGCGCGCGTGATTACGACCCCGCCGCCATGCCGCGCCACTTCCGCCTGGGCATACGCGACACGCTGGAGGGCATGACCCTGCCCCTGCTGCACGAACGGCTGCTGGCCGCGTCGCCCGGCTCGCGGTTGCTGTGCCAGCCCATCGACCGGGCGCGGCTGGTCGATGACCTGGCCACCGGCGCGCTGGACATGGCGCTGGACATCCCGATGCGGGTGGGAGAGGGCGTGGCGCACGAACGCCTGAGCGGCTCGGAAACCCTGGTGGTGCTGGCGCCGCCCGGTCATCCCGCGTGGCGGCGTGGGCGCATCGCGTTGCGCGATTACCTGGCGCATCCGCACGTGGCAGTCAGCTCGCGCCGCTCGGGCCTGACCATGGAAGACGCCGCGCTGGAACGCGCCGGCCACCGGCGCGATGTGGTGCTGCGGGTCCAGACCCATGCTGTGGCGCGGCAACTGGCCCTGAGCCAGAACCTGTTGCTGACCCTGCCCGCGCGGCAGACCGGGCCGGAGGCCTTGGTCAGCGCGCGGTTGCCGTTCGAGGTGCCGCCGGTGGAGTACCACCTGTACTGGCACCGCGGCCAGCAGGACGACCCGGCGCTGCGCTGGCTGCGCGCGCTGGTGGCTCAGGTGTTCGCGGAGACTGCCGGCCGCGAGCGGTAGAACTTCAGCGGGCTTTCGGGCACCGCGTTGAGCACCGAGCGCTTGATCTTGCCGACCACGTGCATCTCGCACGGTTTGCAGTCAAAGCGCAGGGTGAGTTTTTCCTTGCCGTTGATGAGCTGCAGCGGCTCGGCGCGCACGGTGCCCTGCACGCCGGTCACGCCCTTGGCCTGCTTGGGGCACAGGCTCAGGCTGAAGCGCACGCAGTGTTTGGTGATCATCAGGCTGACCTCGCCTTCCTCCTCCTGCGCCTCGTAGGCGGCGGCGATCACCTTGACGCCGTGTTTCGCGTAGAAGTCGCGCGCCTTGTGGTTGAAGACGTTGGCAAGGTAGGTCAGCGTGTCCTCGGGGTAGGCCACCGGCGGCTCCACGGCAGCGGCGCGGCGCAGCGGCTGCAGCGATTGCAGCCGCACCGCCTGCAGCGCGGCCACGGCGTCGCGGCGCAGGGCGTTGAGCAACGAGGCCGGCACGAACCAGGGGCGCGGCAGCGCCAGCGTGGCGTCGGTCAGCGCGAATTCGGTTTCGCCCAGGCGCGCCAGGCCGTCGCGCAGCTTGGCGTCGGCCTGGGCGGGATCCTTGGGCGCCTGCCAGTCGCAGGGCAGGGTGGCGCTGGCGGTGCAGCCATCCTCGTCGGTCAGCTGCAGTTCCAGGCCGTCGGGGGTTTCACCCAGTCGGGCCCACACGCCGATGCGGCGGTCCGACGACTTCTTCTCCAGCGTTCGCACCCAGTCCATGTCGCGGTTGCGGTTGACCTCGGTGCCCTTGCGCAAATCCTTGAAGCCGGCCATGGGGTCTTTTGGGAACACCTTCCAGCGGCCCACGGCACCGGCCACGGGTTCGCAGCGGTTGGTCTGCAGGCCCACCAGCTCTTTTTGCAGGTCCAGGTAGCACAGGCCATCGCCGTTGTGCAGCACCGTGTCGGGCGAAGTGGTCTCGATCTCCACGTGGTCGGCCGCCACGCGGGTGACCCAGCCGATGGCCCGGCCCGGGTTCTTGGGCGTGTCGAAGGCGCCGATGTCGTCCTGGCGGCCGTTGACGAAGTAGTCGGTGAACTCGCGGTTGAAGTTCTGGTCGGGGTCGGGCGTGAAGCTGAAGGTGGTGTGGCCGCTGCTGGCGCGGGCCAGCTCGGGGCGCTCTTCCAGGATCTCGTCGAACAGCTTGCGGTAGTGCGCGGTGATGTTCTTCACGTAGCCCAGGTCCTTGTAGCGGCCTTCGACCTTGAAGCTGCGCACGCCGGCATCGATCAGGGCGCGCAGGTTGTCGCTCTGGTTGTTGTCCTTCATGGACAACACGTGTTTGTCATGGGCGACGAAGCGGCCCTGGCTGTCCACCACCTGGTAGGGCAGGCGGCAGGCCTGCGAGCAGTCGCCCCGGTTGGCGCTGCGGCCGGTGTGGGCGTGGCTGATGTAGCACTGGCCGCTGTAGGCCACACACAGCGCGCCGTGGATGAAGAACTCGACGATGGTGCGGTCCACGTCGGTGGCCGCGCGGACGGCGGCGATCTGCTGCAGTGTCAGCTCGCGCGCCAGCACGATCTGGGACAGACCGGCATCCTGCAGGAAGCGCGCCTTTTCGGGCGTACGGATGTCGCACTGCGTGCTGGCGTGCAGCTGGATGGGGGGAATGTCCAGCTCCAGAATGCCCATGTCCTGGATGATGAGCGCGTCCACGCCAATGCCGTGGAGCTGGCGGATGAGCTTGGCCGCCGGTTCCAGCTCGTCGTCACGCAGGATGGTGTTGACGGTGCAGAAGATGCGGCTGTGGAAACGGTGGGCGTGTTTCACCAGCCGTTCCAGGTCGGCCAGCGAGTTGTCGGCGCTGGTGCGGGCGCCAAACGACGGCCCGCCGATGTAGACCGCATCGGCGCCGTGGTTGATGGCCTCGATGCCGATGTCGGCGGTGCGCGCGGGGGACAGCAGTTCCAGCTGGTGGGGCAACATAATCGTTCTTCTCTGGGAAAGCCCGAATTGTCCATGAAACGCTCCGAATTCCGCTCTTTTCACCGCCTGCGCGTGCGCTGGGCCGAGGTCGACGTCCAGCAGATCGTCTTCAACGCCCACTACCTGACCTATTTCGACACCGCCATCACCGACTACTGGCGCCGGCTGGGTCTGCCGTACCAGTCGGCCATGGCGATGCTGGGTGGCGACCTGTACGTCAAGAAGGCGTCGGTGGAGTACCACGCGTCGGCCCGCATGGACGACATCCTGGATGTGGGCATGAAGTGCACCCGCATCGGCAACTCGTCGCTGCTCATCACCGGCGGCATCTTCCGGGGCGACGAACACCTCATCACCGGCGAGCTGGTCTACGTGTTTGCCGACCCGGCCACCCAGACGCCGCGCCCGGTGCCGCAGGCGCTGCGCGAGCTGATGCTGGGCTTCGAGGCCGGCGAGTCCACCACCAACACCCGTGTGGGCAGCTGGAGCGACCTGGGCGAGGGCGCTTCCGCCCTGCGGCACGAGGTGTTCGTGGTGGAGCAGAAGATTCCGCTGGAGCTGGAACGCGACCCGGCGGACGCCGACGCCACCCACGCCGTGGTGGTCAACCGGCTGGGTCAGGTGCTGGCCACGGGCCGCTACCTGAGCCAGGGCGACGGCTCCGTGAAGGTGGGGCGCATGGCGGTGCAGCACTTCATGCGCGGCACCGGCGTGGGCCGAGAGGTGCTGCGCGCGCTGATGGAGCATGCCCGTGCGGCCGGCTTCGAACGGGTGGTGCTGCACGCCCAGAGCAGCGCCGAAGGGTTCTACCGCCGCCTGGGGTTTGCCGTGGTGGGCCAGCCTTTCGAGGAGGCCGGCATCGCTCACATCGAGATGAGCATGCGCCTGTAGTGGCTGCGGGCCAGCGGCCAGCGCTCGCGCCCGGGTTCGGGCGCCACGGGCTCGGGGCGCTGGTGGGTCCATTCCTCCAGCTCCAGCCCGCGTGCCGACAGGTTCACCAGCGTGCTGCTGCGGGTGCCGTAGCGGCGTTCGGCGTAGTCCACGAACGGGCTGGACAGCGCCTGCTCCCACGCCCGCGGGGCGCCCGTGTGCGGCAGTTCCTGCGCGGCGGCCTTGGTTTCGTCCAGCAGGGCGTCCAGCAGCGGCTGGCGCCAGTCGGCGGGCACAGCCAGCGACTGCTGCATGGCGCTCTTGAGGTGAACGGTCTTGGCCCAGGGGGTATCCAGCGCGGCGTTGGACAGGCCGTAGACGCCGTCACCCAGCGCCTGGGCCACCAGTTCACCCGCGCGGGCGCCGCCCCGGTTGCTGAGCCAGGCCCACTGGCCCTGGGTCAGGTCGCCCACCACCAGGTTGAAGCCGTTGTAGCGCTGGCCGTCCACGTCCTGCGCAAAACCCGCCCAGTCCAGGCTGCCGTCCAGCCAGCCGGTCACCAGCTCGCCCCGGCTCAGGTCGGCGTTGTCCACGGCTACCGGCCATTCGCGCACGTTGGTCAGCATGGCGATGCGGCCATTGGGCGTGGCGCCCAGCCAGGTACCGCCGGCGTGGCGGTCGCGCCCGGCCACCACCGGCGTGCCGGCGGGCAGGCGCCAGCCGTGCAGCGGCTGGGTGGGCCGGTCGAGGTGTTCGTCGCGGTTGGCGGCGATCAGCAGCGGGCGGTCGGCGCGGGCGTTCAGTGCGAACGCGATCAGGCACATCGGTACGGCTTCAGATGTCGTCGAGCAGGGGGTAGGGCAGGGGCAGCAGCGTGAGGCTGGCATCTCCGGCCTTGAGCGCCTGGCCGTCGGCCGATGTGATCGTCATGGACACGATGGCGTCGAACCCGCCCGACGGAGCGGCGGCGGCCTGCACCACCAGGCCGCAGGGCTGCTCGGCATCGCTGGCGTGGAAGACCTCCTGGCCGGCGGCGAGCGGCCCGTCGGCGTGGACGATGTAGGCGCGGCGCTTGAGCGTGCCGCGGAACTGGCTGCGCGCCACCACCTCCTGCCCGGGGTAGCAGCCCTTCTTGAAGTTCACGCCACCCACCGATTCGTAGTTCAGCATCTGTGGCACAAAGGCCTCCACCACCGGCGCACCGATCATGGCCACACCGCCGCGCACCGACAGCCAGGACCAGAGCCCGTCGGGCAGGGCGGGGCCATCGGGTGCCGGAGCGCCAGCCGGTGCGCACCACAGCTCGCGGATGTGGCCTTCGGCTTCGGGCAGGCGCACCACGCTGGCTTCGCCTTCGGTGGTCTGGCTCCAGGTCTTGCCCGGGGTGGTGGGCGAGACGCGGCCCCACACCGCGACTTCGTCGCTGGCATCGCTGAGCTTGACCTTGGAGCGCAGCACGAACATGGACAGGCGCTTGAGCGTGGCCGGCAGCAGGTCGCGCACGCAGACCAGCCAGATCTCCTCGTGGTTGCGCTTGAAACCCACAAAACTCGCCAGCATGCGGCCCTTGGCGTTGCACCAGGCGGCCAGTCGCGCCTCGGACAGGCCCAGCAGCGCGAAATCGTTGGTCAGCTGGCCTTGCAGGAAGGTGGCGGCATCGGGGCCCACCACGCGTATCACCCCCAGGTAGCCCAGGCGGGCCACGCCCTGTGTGGCAGAAACGGTCATTCGAAGTCCTCTTATATGATTGCTCGCCTGTATTGTCCCAAAGGTGCCTGAACCATGCTCCGACTGTTGAAATGGATGGTGCTGGGCGCCGCCATCCTGGGGGCGGCCGCCGCGTGGTGGCTGCACCAGCCGCTGAAACTGAACACCAACGCCGAGGGTGTGGTCGACCTGCTGGTGCCCGCCGGCTCGTCGGCGCGCGGCACGGCGCAGGCCGCCGTGAACGCCGGCGTCGACACCGACGAGCGCCTGCTTTACGCCTGGTTCCGCCTCTCCGGCGATTCGCGCCAGATCAAGGCCGGCAGCTACGAAGTGAAACCCGGCGCCACGCCGCGCACGCTGCTGGACACGCTGGTGCGTGGCGAACAGGCGCTGCGGCAGGTGACGCTGGTGGAGGGCTGGACCTTTCGCCAGGTGCTGGCCGCGCTACAAAAGGCCGAACACCTGACCAACGACCTGCAGGGGCTGGACGCTGCCGCGCTCATGGCCCGCATCGGCCGCCCGGGCGTGCACCCCGAAGGCCGCTTCTTCCCCGACACCTACCGCTATCCCAAACGCGCCCCCGCATCGACCGTGCTGCAGCAGGCCGCGCAAGCCATGCAGCGCGAGCTGGAACAGGCCTGGGCCGGGCGCGATCCGGCGGTGCCGCTGCGTTCGCCCGAAGAGGCGCTGATCCTGGCCAGCATCGTCGAGAAGGAAACCGGCATGGCTGCCGACCGCGCCCAGATCGCCGGCGTGTTCGCCAACCGGCTGCGCATCGGCATGCGGCTGCAGACCGACCCGAC
>VFQP010004877.1_pt1 | contig 12086 bp, 10 predicted proteins | sample 3512351 | NCBI WGS metagenome assembly VFQP01 (sample SAMN10412372, study PRJNA504923) | tailings metagenome | isolation source: Relicate 1 Philex TSF1 revegetated site | place: Philippines: Tuba, Benguet | collected 2017-08-29 | reverse complement strand
AGTGGGATCTCGCCCGAAGTCGGGCTGCTCGAAGTCGAGCCTGGCCGTGTGGCCTTGCCCCGAGTGGGATCTCGCCCGAAGTCGGGCTGCTCGAAGTCGAGCCTGGCCGTGTGGCCTCGCCCCGAGTGGGTCCGTCAGGTAAACTCGCCCGGTAACTCGCGTCGCGCGACCCCTCCGGAGCCGCGCGTGCTCCCTCTCTCCCTCACGCCCCCCCTTGCGACGTGGCAAGCAGCCAGCGCAGTTGTGGCGGGTGGGGGGGAAAGGGGAAGGGGAAGAGGAGGGTTTGTTGTGCGGCGTCCCAAGCCAAGCACGCCTTCACCTGCGCATCGTTAGCCATGCCCACGTGCCCCTGGTGCGCACACGCGTGCCGACACCGCGGCGCCCACGACGTTCGCCCGTGGACACCCGCGGCGTCCGCTGGCGCAGGGATGGCCGACCCACGGTCGGCGGCAGACTCGGTTCAGTTGGCCTTGTTGTGCGGTCTCAGCCAACCGGGCAGGCACAGGAGGGGGCCTGGGTCCCCGTTCCCAAGGCCTCCCCTCCCCCCCCGGCCAGCGCGTTCAGTCCGTGCGCAGTCGCGCTGGTGCGCATGCTGCTGCGGCTGGGCCGGCATGCCCGCAGCGCATGTACGCCGCTCATTTGTGGCCTCGACCCCGGTTGCCGTCAAGCCGGCCGCGCTGGGACTGCGGGTTGGTGTCGTCGTGATGTGCGCGGCCACCAGTGTGGCCGCCCCCCCCCCTCACTCCCCGCTCGTGTCGCACCGAGGCGGTGACGGCGGCGGCGGTGGCGGCTGGGCCTCTGGCGCAACACCTGCCGCCGCTCATACGGGGCCCGACGGCTCTCACCGCGCCCGTCCCTCTGGCGAGCATCATGCGGCTTGGGCGGGCCTGGGAGGCCAGCTGCCGCCGCTGCATCCGGGGCCCACTGGCTATCTTCGCCACACAGTCTCTCCAGATATCCCGGCAGCCCCCAGGCTGCCGGGCGCTGAGCGGTATCGTTTGGCGGGCGCGCCTGTGCCTTGCAAGCAACCGCACCACCAATCAGTGCCGCCGCTATCCCCTTTTGGCGTTTGGCTCCCGGCAGCAAAACAGCGGAGCTCTGCCCCGACAGTAAAGGGAGCGTACAAAAAGCGAAAAAACCACTCGTGAGCGGGCTCCAGCTGGAGCGGGCGAAGCAGGCACAGAGCAGGCACATTATCAAATGGCGTACACCCTTTGGTGGCCCACCACGCGGCGCCGGCACACGGGGCACTGCGTGCTGCTCTCGGCCAGCTGCACGGCGCAGCGCCCGCACAGGCAAAAGTGCCCGCAAGGCACCAGCAGGTAGCCCGCCGGCTCCGCCAGGCACACCACGCACATGGGCGCGCCCCCTCGCGCGCCCGCGCTCGTCGCCGTCCCGCCGCCCTCGGCGTCCCCGCCCCTCCGCCCGGCGCCGGCGCCCGCCACCAGCGGCGCCACCTCCCCCTCGCCCTCCTCCCCCTTCTTGTCGCCCTCCTGCCGGTCCTCGCGCGCCGCCCCGCTGGACCCCTCGGGCGCCTGCCCAGCGCCGCCGCTCGCCCGCCGCCCGCCACGCCGCTGCCACTGCCACAGCGACACGCCCTGCTGCTGCTGCTGCTGCTGCGCGTCGCCGCTCGCCGCCCCTCCCCCAGCGGCTGCCGCCGGCTGCTGCGCCGCGCCACTCGAACTAGAACTCCCCGCCGCCGCCGCCGCCGCGGGTGGCACTCCCGAGGCAGAGCCACGCAGCAGCGGAGTCCGGTCAGACGCCGCCTTGGCCTCGTCTTCCTCCTCCTCCTCCTCCTCGTCGTCGTCATCGTCATCCTCCCGCCTCCCCTCCTCCTCTTCCGCAATGGTCGCCGGAACGCCAGTCGCCGCCGCCGTCACGGTCTCTCTCCTCTGCCCACGCGTCGCCGCCCTGGGCTGCTCCTCCTGACCCGCCGTCGCCGCCGCCGCCGCCGCTGCGCCCGCCGCCGTGTCACCGCCACCGCCAGCCCCCGGCGCCGCCACCCCGCCACCCGCCGCCAGCGGCCGGATCGGCCACACCGTGAACCCGCCCGCCGTGGGCCCCAGCGCCCCCACCCGCCCCTCGCCCCCCGCGCCACCCTCACCGCCCCCCTCCCCGCCCGCTGGCAGCGAGATGGTAATCACCTCCATCTCAATGCCGCCGCCCGCCCGGCCCCCGCCGCTACCGCTGGGCGGCGTCAGCAGCGACGTCGGCCGCATGAGCGCCGCGCCGCCGGCGCCGCCACTGCCAGGCGGGTAGTAGGCCGTGTACGTGGCCCAGGCGTGGTGCAGGTGCGCCGCCGAGGGGGCGGCGGAAGAGGAGGAGGAAGGCAGCGCGCCGGCCAGCAGCGGGCGGCCCTCGGCGTGCGCGGCGGCGGCGGAGGCGGAGGGCGCGTGCGCGGCGGCGTGGGCGGCGGCGGCGAGGCGCGCGATCTGCGCCTCCTGGCACTTGATGCGGGCCCAGTTGATCACCATGAGCAGCACCATGAGGAGGATGACGATGGCAATGTAGGCGGCGCCAGAGCCGTCGTCGTCTGCGGGAGGGCGAGGAGGAGGGCACACGAAGCATGGCGAGGGGTGTGAGGGCTTTGGGGGCAGGGAGGGACTCGGGTCGGGCCCGCCGCCACGCGGACTGAGCGAGGGCCTGCCTCCGACCGCAGCGCCTGCTCTGTGCACAAGGGCGCGAACAGCCTGTCCGCAAGGGAGACGCAGAGTGCACAGCGCCGCACCTGGGTAGCCGTCTCCGTCAGCGTCGTTGCCAGAGTCTGCGGAGCAACCGGGGCGAGCGCACGCAACACGCACGCGTCACCCACGCGCGGGGCGCAAAGCAACAAGCTGCTGCGACACCTTGCTAACGCAGACGTTGCTCCGTCTCCAGCGCTGCGGACGGCAGCGCAGACGCAAGCGAGCACGCACAGAGCACCACCACGTGGCCCACGCACACTCACACCAAGGGGGCGTGGAGGGCGGCGCGGCAGGCCACCAGCCCTGCTGCCCAAAGGCGAGGCTGAAGGCCCGCAGCTGGCCCGTGGCCGCGTCCGCCACGCCGATGGCGCCCACCAGCACGCCGCTGCCCACGTCCGTCGTCGACGTCAGCACCGTATTGCGCGGGATGATGCCGTACGGCGCCTGCGAGGGCGAGCGCAGGCATGCAACGCAGCGGACAATTTGTGCGGCTCGACCCACCCACGGGCCCAGCTAGGAGGTTTGCGAGGAGGTTCAGAGGAGATGTGTGTGTGGCGTGAGGAGGAGGCTCTGATGCGTCCCGCACGCCGTCAAGAGGCCTGAGAGCAGTCTCCAGCCGCAGGCCCCCGCGCACCGTGAAGAGGCCCGTGGTGATGTCTCCACTTCCCCTTGCTGACCAAGTGCACTCTCTCGAGCACAAGCAACCGCCCCACAGCCGCAGGCCCCCGCGCACCGTGAAGAGGCCCGTGGTGATGCCGCCGGGGAAGGCGCCCGACGGACCGCGGAACGAAATGCTCAGGTGCGTGGGCAGGCCCGTCACGGCGTTGGTGCCTACCACCACCTGACGCACCACGGTGCCGGCGCCCAGGAGCACCGACATGACCTGTCGCGCGCACACACACGCACTTCTCAGGCACAGAGTTCGGTGCCCTCCTGCGCCCCAGGGCACATGCGCGCTGGGAGGGCGCGCGGACGCCGCGCCACGACCCCCTCCCCCTCCACACGCGCGCATTCACACGGGCTCGCCAGGCGCAAAGCTCCACAATACGCGCGGCGCAGCTGTGGAGCAGAATCGCTCTGTGCCTGCTGCGCTGCACCGAAACACGCAGAGCTTCTCCGCCCTCCTCAGTGAGAGGCTCACCGCGGGCCGGTCGGCGTGGCTCCCCAGGAACTTGCCGCTGCCGTCGGAGAAAGCCAGCAGCAGGCCCGTGATGACCTGGTCGCCGGCGGGGCCGTCCAGGTAGACGTACAGCCGCGAGACGTAGCGCTGCGTGCCGGCCGGCAGGGCCGGGCGGCAAGCGAGGGACACGCCGCCGTCGTCGTCGTCGTCGTCGTCGTCGTCGTCGTCGTGGCCAGCGAGGGGCACGGGCTGGCCGGCCCACAGCGGACAGCTGCAAATGGAGGAGGGGAGGCGCGACTGGAACAAGTGAGGAGCTGGCGGGCGAGGCGACGCGGTGGGCCGGGAGTTTGGGTGCGCATGCCGTCGCCGCACCTGTGCTTGGAGAGGAGAACCGCTGAGGAGGCGACTTCCGAGTGCGGCAGCTGGCAGCTGAGGGCCGCGCCTGCAGGGTGCCGGGGGAGAGCGAGGCGCGCACGCGCGGTCATTGCCCCGGGCGCCAGCAACGCACGCCAATGCTGGGATTAGCTCCGCATGCGCGGATTGCGAATGCAGCGATGCAGGATGGAGCGCTGCGCAGGGGGTGGCGCTGGCTCACTTGACGTGCAGGCGGGTGGGGGCGCACGTGGGGGGGCCGCGGTGGTGTTGGCGCTGGCCTCCTTCTTCGCGCCTGCTCCATGACTGCTCAGGAGCAGCAGCGCGATCACGCTCAAGCCGAGCAGCGCTGGCCGGGGCAGCGGAGCAGCAAGTGCCCGGCACGCCTGCCGGGTCGAGCGCCACGCCATGCTCTCGAAGCGCGCTGCAGCGCACTCGCAAAACTGGGTGCTCGCTTTCGCGCTCTGTGCGCCCGCGCGCTTGAAGCATAAGGCCGCGTTGAATCTCAACGCCCGCGCACGAAAAGACAAAGCGTCAGGTGCAGGAGATCCTCAGCGCCAGCTGAACTCCAGCAGAGGAGCGGCGCAGCGACGTGCGGCACCCTCCTCGGCGCGATCGCTGCTCCCTGGGTCCCGCTGCCGCTCACTCCACCACGCGCTCCCCCACCCCGCTCAGCGACGCCCCCCGCATCTCGTGCCCCACACCGCCCTGATGCGCCGTAGCGCCCTCCGCCACGGCTCCCGTGCGCGTGGCCGCAGCCACCTGCGGCGCACCGCAGCACGCGAGGCACCATTCTTGCGTCGCCCCTTGAGCCTGCGCTTGCAGTGGACCGAGCACATACCGAGCACGTTGCCGCCGCCCTCACGCACCTGCGCTTGCCGCAGCACGTCCGCCGGCGCCACCAGCGCCGTCGAGGCGCTGGGGAAGGCCACCCGCTGGTGGAACTGCGCCGTCGTCCAGTCAATCGCCGCCACCCCGCCCCCCGCCTGCCCCGCCCCGATGCTTGAAGCGGGCAGCGCCGCGCCCCCTCCGCCGCCGCCTGCGCGCCCCTGCCCAGCCGACGAGGGCGCGCCCCCTGCGAGCGGCAACGGCCGCCCGTCCGCCGCCGTCGGCTCAGCGGGGTCCCGCGCAAGGTTGGGGAACGCCGGCGGCGCCGCCCACGGCACACCTGCCCCGCCAGGCGGCGGGGACGGTGGAGCAGCGGCCGCTTGGTGTGGTGCTGCGGCGGGGGCTGGGGAGGCCGGTTGGGTCGGCGCGGTGATGCTGTCAGGGCCGCCTTGGGTGGGGAGCGAAGCGACGCTTGCGGCGGCGGCGACGTCTGGCGCGGGCGGGAGGGTGGTAGTGGCTGGCGGCGGCGGCGCCAGCATGAGCATGGACGCGAGCTGCGCCCTCAAGCCCTTGTCGCGGGGGTTGGGCGCTGGGTAGTTGGAGGGCGGGGAGGCCGGCGGGTGCTGCTGCTGCGGTGGCGGCGGTGGCGGGAAGGGCACGCTACTCGCTCCGGGCGCCGCCGGCCCTGCACGCCATGGAGGGGCACGCGGCACGCATCCATGAGGAGGGCGCATGGAGAGCGCTCCAGGCCCAGAATCACGCAGCAAGTCTCAGTTGTCCGCAGTCCAGCGGCGCGTGCCGCACCTGCCGTCGCGCCGGAGACTGCCACGGCAGCCACCTCCGGCTGCGGCTGTGGCTGCAGCAGCGGCGGTGCAGTTGGTGGGGCGGTGGCAAACTGCCATGGCGGCTCGTTGTTGAGCACAGGAAACGCCTTGGGCGGGCCAGCGCTCCACCGCGACGACTGCGGCGCTGCGCCCCCTCCCAGCTTGCGCCTGGGGCCAGGGCTCGCCGCGCGCCCCGCGCCAGCGCCAGGCGCGAGCGTGGTGGCGGTGGTGGTGGTGTGTGCCGCGCCGCCGCCCGACGCTGCTGCGGGCCGCTGGGGGCCGCGGGCGGCGCCGGCGGGTGCTGCGGCTCTGGCGGGCGGCGGGGAGGCGGCCCGCCCCACCCCCGGCTGCCCTCGATCCACCTTGGAGGAAGGTGAAGAAGGAAAGGAAGGAAAGATATTTGGGAGGTTTTCAGGGGTGCTAGTGAACTCAGTGTGAGCCGCAAGCGGGGCGCGGCCCCCACCAGAAAAGTCACCTTGGTGGGGATGGGAGGGAGGAAGGTGCCGACGCCCCGCGTGCGCCGCGCGGCGGCGGCGCTCGGGGCGCTGTCAGGGGAGGCCGAGCGCCTGCGGTGGTGTGCGCATGGAGGAGGGGCCCAGGAGCCTGAGGGCTTGGCTGAGCCCGGCCACCAACGCGCGAAATGGTGGCAGCGCCTGCGCTGTTTCGTGGCCGCTGGAAGGTGGTGGAAGCGTGAGCGGCGGAGTGGTGCGTGAGGTGCCTTGGGCTGAGGCAGCGGAGATGGAGCGCTGCAGGCGTGGCCTCACCTTGGCAGGGCGGCCGGAGGGGACCGCGTGGGACTGCCCTCGCCCCAGCCCAGGCTGCGGCGCCGCCGCTCCATCCGCACCTGCGCCCACGCGCGTCGCACGGCGCCAGCGGGACGGAGCGCCCGTTGTGCGGGACGGAGCGCCCGTTGCGCCCACCGCATGCGGCGCGCTCCGGCGCCTGACCTCTGGTCTCCCTCTGGTCTCCCTCGCTGCTCTCTCCTTGAACCCTTTGACACTGCAAGCGGTGTTTGGCCCTTGCTGCTAGAGATCCTGTGCATTAGTTACCCAATCGCAAGGCGTTCCTCACTCACCGCGGTCACCACGTCCTTCTCCTCCTGGTCCAATGCGTGCCACCACTGTCGCCCCCGCACGGCCGCCGGCCACCGCACCGCCCGCACGCCCAGGTCCCCCTCAAACTCCGACGAGCCGGACGGGGGAGCGAGGGCGGGCAACCCTAGGCCGCCGCCGCCGCCGTCCCCGCCCAAGCTCGCCACCTGCCCCTCCCTGAACATCGGCCGCTGCACCAGGCCTGCGGCAGCCAAAGCAGCAGGCACACGTGCCGTCCACGGAGTCAAGCGCATGAGACCAGCCACAGGCGTGGCAAATGGTGCAAGCCCTAAGCATGCACGCACCTGCGAGGGCATAGCCCGGCACCATGGCCGGCACACCCTTGCCGTCCGACAGCCACAGGTCCGCCAGCTGAGACTGGCTCTGCCACTGCGGCAGGCCGCCCGGCGGTTGCAGGGCGGTTGGGGGCGGCGGGGCGGCGGCGGCTGGGGAGGGAGGGGCGCCCAGCGCATCGTCCACCGGAGGGACCTGCGGGACCACAGGACTTCCGTGCAATGTGTTCCTTTACTACACAGTTGAGGAGCCTCAGCCTTTCGAAAGAGGCCAGCTGGGCCCTGCGACGCAGCGGACCCAGCAGACAAGAGGGCCGATTTGAACGCACCTGCAGGACAAGAGGCGGCGGCGCCCTGCTTCCCGCACCCAGGCTGCTGGTGGCGGCGGCGGCGCCGGCGGTGGCACCAGCAGCGGTTGCTGCGCCGGGTGCGTCGCACTCGTTGGGCAAGGCCCTCCCCTGGAGGTGCAGCACCTCGCGCTCCACCTGAGCAAGCCAAAGGGGGGAAACACCTAAGGGCAGCGCGTGCAAGCGCTGTGCGAGCAGGCTTCCCCGCCGCCGCCCCCGTGCGCGCAGCGCAGGGCAGGGCTGGGCAGGGCTGGGCAGGGCAGGGCAGGGCGGCACGCACCTGGTCCATCATGCGCGGGAAGAACGTGTGCGAGGGCGGCGACGCCGCCTCGGCCGCCACCAAGCCCTCGAGCTGAGCCCTAAGCTGCCGGCTGCTCATGATGACGCCCGCCGTGGCGTCGTTCATGGGCTTGTAGGGGTCGGAGAGGTCGGGGCGCCAGTAGCCCTCGTCGCCGGGGCGCAGCGTAGGGTTCGTGCCGTCTTCCAAGCCCTCGTTAGGGCTTGCGCTGGCCAGCAGCTCGGGCAGGTCGTGGCGGAGCAGCTGCAGCGCCGTGGCGTGACGCCGGTCCTGCACTTCCATGCCGGGCGGGCGAGCGCGCGAGGGTGAAGAGGGCACCGCACCACACGGTGTGTGGCAGTGTGTGTGTGTGGGATTTTGCATCTGTTTTGACACCTCGGCGGGGCCGGAGCCCAAAACCGGGCGTATGTGATGAGTGTGTGATGACGGCACACGTGACGAGTGGACCCGGGGAGCTCCAGCCCAGTGCAGCCAACATTAGGGCGCCCCGTCGCACCTGGAGGCGGCCCAGCAGCTGCCCGGCGACGACTTGCTTCTGCGCGGCGCGCCTCTCCCGCTCCGCCACCTGTGGCGACGCAGGGTTAGGGCTCAGGGCCGTGAGAGACCTCTGCGCGCCGCCTGTGGCACAGAGCTGCACGCGGCCCCCCGAACAAGCAGGGTGGGCCAACCCTGGCCAAACCCCAGCCATGCAAGCGCACCTGCAGCGCCGCCCGCGACGCGTCCAGCTGGTGGGTGAGCGCGCCCACCGTGTCCCTCGCGCCCCGCTGCACCTGCGCGCGGTGGTTGGTTAGGGCAAGCGATTAGGTTTAGGGTTTGGGCTGGCCCAAACCCTGCGCACGTCACGCCTCCTTGCAACGCTTGTGCACAAGCGCGCTGGGGAGATGGCCACGAGGGCGTGGGGGGAGGATTAGGAAAAGCCGTCCACCTCGCACCTCCTCCACCAGCTGCTAGTGCGAGTCAGTGCGCTTGGACAGAGCCAGGGCCACTCGCCACGCACCTCCTCCACCAGCTGCCTGTGCTGCGCCTCGACCCGCTCCGCCGCCGCCTTGGACGCCTCGGCCGCCGCCAGCGACGCGCCCAGCTGCGCCGCCTGACCAGGCAGCAGGCAGCGCCACGTGGGAGCGCACCCAGGGGAGGAAGACGCAGCAATGTCAAGGCGCTCGAGATTGCGAGCGGCAAGCAGCAGGGTGCGGGGTGACCACCAGGCACAGGGCTCGCAATGAGCAGGCGTTGCTCAAGGTCACACTGCTGGCGCATGACGCGGGCGGTGGCCCGTCCCGTTGATGCAAGATGCACACGCTGCTGGTGCTGCCCAAGGCCAAAGCCTGCGCTGCCCTGAGTGAGGCGCGGGCGCACCTGCTCGGCGTGCATGCGCGCCGCCTGCTGCAGGCTGTGGCTGATGGCCTCCAGCACCTTGTCGCCTGCGTGGGGGAAGGAGCGGGCGGTTTGAGAGAGAGGGCGCAACGGTGGTGGGGGCCTGGGCACCGCCCTGCGCAAGCGCCGGCGTCGGAATGTCCCGAACCTGTGTCCCCGTGCGCCGAGGAGAGGTCGGCGTCCAGGTCCCGCACCGCCTGCCTCAGCTGCTCGTACATCTCGCGCAGCGTCGCCACCTGCGGAGCGACGCGGGTACGGCAGGCAAGCGGCGCGGTGCAGGGATGCGGCCGAGCGCGTCGACGCTCTGAAGCGCCGCGTGGCCTCCTGGGAGGCAGGTGCGCCGCACCTGGCCCGTCTTCTCGTGCAGCGCCGCCTGGAGCGCCGCCACGTCCGCCTGGAAGCCCGCCGCCTGCGCAGCGGGGTCAGCGAGGGCGGCAGCGAACGAGCTCCCCTCGCTCTCGCCGCGGCGGCGCGAGCAGAGCGCCACGCGCCCCGGATCTCCGCTCCGTCGCGCTCCTCGCTCGCACCTGCGTGGTGAGCAGCTGGTGCTTGTCGGTGAGCTGCCGCAGCTGGAGGCGCAGCCCCTCGCCGGCGGCCTCGCCCTGGTCGGCGCGCGCGCTCTCCGCCGCCAGGTGCGCGCGCAGGTCACCCGACAGATTGTCCTGCGGCCGCCGCCAGGCCACGCGCACAAACGCATGAACGAGGGACCGCCTCTTCTTCAACACGCTGCCGCCGCCACAGGCGCTCCGCCCGCCGCACCGCGTCGCGCGGCGACCAACCGCAAGCGGCGGCGGCGCAGGGCGAGGCGAGCGCTGCCTCCTCTCACGCCCTCGCACCTGGTGCAGCAGTAGGTCGGTGTGCTTCTTGCGCTCAATGGCCACCAGGTCCATCGCGTGGTTGTACTTGTTCTCGAGCAGGTGCTGCGACGCCTCCAGCTCGCCCACCTGCTCGAAGTTCACGAACAGGCTGCAGCAGCAAGTCGCAGCGCGACGTAGAGCTCTGCATCGCGAGGCACGCTGGATCCTCAGTGGCCGGAGCAAGCACGCCGCAAGCACGCCGCGGCTGTACGTTGGCGGCGGTGGGCGGCTCCACAAGCGCAAGGCGAGGAGGAGCAAGCGGACCTTGTGGATGAGCTGGGCTTTCTGGCCGCTCAGCAGCGCCACCTGCTCCTGCAGCATTCGCAGGATGCGCGCCGAGCCGTCGTCCGCCTGCGCGGCGCATGCATACGCGCAACGGGCACGCGCCTGGCTGGTGGCTCGCCCGCGCCAAGGCCTGCTGGGGCGGCCATACACCTGCGCTCGCCTCAGCACGGCTCGCCGTTTCGTTTTGCCGCATCTCTTCATGCATGCTGCCGTCAATCCACGCCCTCGCCCACGCGCACACGCGCAAACTCAAGCGTCACCTCACCCAGGCAACCCCCTCCCCCCTCCTCACCTGCACCTCCTGGTGCGCCATGTCAGGCAGCTGGTACCCCGCCTCCGCCTCCCGCAGCTCCCGCCCGCCCCGCAGCACCTCCCGCAGCACCGCCACGTGCTTGCCCGCCCGCTGCGCCACCGTCGCCAGCTGGCTACGAGTCAGAGGCAAGCCCTTCCCAAACCCTGCCCATGCGCCGCCGTCACCGCCCTCGGTCCCGTAGACCCACGGCTCATCCTGGTCCCGCCCCTCTGACGCCGCCCCCGCCACGTCGGCGCTGGGGCCAGGTTTCCAGGGGCTGGCGCCGGCGGAGCGGGCCCCGCTCGGGCTGGCGCCGGGGTGGGCGGCGCCGCCGTGTGGCGGGCGCAGCGGGCCGGTGCGCGCGGTGATGAGGCGCTGCTCCAGCTGCGACCTGAGCACCTTGTTCTCCCTCAGCAGCAGCTCCCTGCGAGCGGGCCCGTGCGTGCGCGCGATGGATGGTTGCTTGCGTCTGTGAGGGCGCCTCTGCATGGCACGGTTGGTGTGCGGGTGCGGACAAGGAGCCCGCGCCGTGGTGGCGAGGACGACGTGTTGTGCGGGGTTCACGGGGAGGGCGTCGGTGCGGCTGCGCCTCAGCGCAAGCGGCGTGCCTCTCGGGGGGGCGCAGCAGCTGCTGCAGACCCGCCGGCAGGCAGGCAGGTGCTGTGGCGCCGTGCGTCTGTCGAGGGCCAGGGCCGAGGCTGCTCGGGGGTGCATCCCAGAGGCAGGACGGTGGTGCGAGGGGCGCACCTTGAGGCTCCGTACAGCAGGGTGTCGGTCAGCACCTCCACCATGCGGTCAGGGTCCGCCTCGGAGCGCTGTTTGCCCACCTGCGTTGCAAGTGCACCGTCAGCGCCGTCATGCACGCCCCTCTCATGCACAACCAAGGCGGCGCGGGGCAGGCGTAAATGTGTGCGTGCCACAGCCGGCGGTTGCACGTCAGGTGGTTGGCCGGGAGTCTTCTGCGCGGCGCCGAGAGTGGCTGAGGGTGTGGCGGCCTTTCCCTTGCAGGACTGCTCCTGTTTTCCTATCCCCCTCACACGCCACGCGGGTGGTGCCATTCCGTTGGCACGTCCCAACGGATGCACATCCCAAAGCGCACACAGCACACACACACTGGGCTGGGTAGCAGATGCGGTCACCTGGCCCGCATCCAGCGTCCCTCACCCCACGAACTGCCTGTGCAGCACGCCCGCGTCCTCCCGCGCGCACCGCCTCGCGGCCCGCATCGCCCTCAGCATCAGCCCCCCGCATATCGGCTTTCCTGCGTCCAACCCCTCACGTTGACGAGCTGCAGCTTGACGTCCAGGTGCCTGTCCAGGTCCTCCTTGCTCCACCGCCGCCCCTCGTTGTCCTCCACCAGCAGCTTGCGCAGCACCGCCACCATGGCGTCGCGCTCCTGCACATGAGCCAAGAGGACGGGC
>VFQP010004876.1_pt1 | contig 12086 bp, 13 predicted proteins | sample 3512351 | NCBI WGS metagenome assembly VFQP01 (sample SAMN10412372, study PRJNA504923) | tailings metagenome | isolation source: Relicate 1 Philex TSF1 revegetated site | place: Philippines: Tuba, Benguet | collected 2017-08-29 | reverse complement strand
CGCGGCTGAACGTTCGTCTCCTCATCGCATCCCTCCAGTTCCATGGTCACGATCTATCCGTGTCCACGGAACCAGCAGCAGGCCAGGTAGGCGAACCCATGTGAGGTGATGGACGGGAGGGACACCCAGTTCGGACCTCCATTTCATCGCGGCGTCGTCTCCGTCTTTCCGGCGTCGCCGCGCCAAAAAGTGCCTTGGGTTAGGCTAGTGGCTTTGGAAACCAGCAGTGAACGGAGCCGTTCCGCTTAGATCCGGCCGAACTCGCGCAGCAGATCCTCTACCGTTTTGCCCTGTGCCACCCACTTTCGCGTCTCTTCCTCTCGGTCAGCCTGTTCGCGGGCAAGGCGAACAACCTCCTCTGCGCGTGCGACCGAGACGACGACGACACCCATCAGGTCGGCAACGATGAAGTCGCCGGGATGCACGACGACGCCGCCGCACTGGACCGGAATGTTGATCGAGAGCTCCTCCTTCCGGCCGGAGAACATCGTGTGCGTTCCGCGGGGTGTGATCGCGCGTGTCCAAATCGGCCAGCCGATGTCTTCAAGCTCGTCCGTGTCACGGCCTGCTCCATCAACGATCATTCCTCGGATCCCACGGTTCTTCGCAAGGCCTCCCATCAGGCCACCGCAGACCGATGTGTTCGGATCGCCTCCCGCATCGACCACGATGACATCGCCGGGCTGCCCCATCTCGAGCGCCTTCAGCGGGTCCACGAGGTCGCCCTTCGATAGCTGCACGGTCACGGCCTGGCCGCACACCTTGGCGCGGAACGCGGGCTTGATCGCGCTGTCCATGACGCCCGTGCGATACTGGACGTCCGCAAAGACGGCTGCGGCCGAGTAACAGCCGATCACGTCGTCGAACTTCGCGAGCAGATCGGGGCGGCGGTCGAAATCGTTGAAGATCTTGAGCATGGGGTCCTCGGTGATCAGCGTGAGAGGGATGCGGCATTGACAGGATTGCACGGCGGCTCTCCGGACAGGACGCGTGCAACCTCGGAGGCGGCCGTTTCGCGCGCGGCGCGGATCGATTCCTCCGAGTAGTAGGCGGCGTGGGGCGTCACGACGACGTTCGGCAGCGTGAAGATCGGGTTGTCCTTCGGAGACCACGCGGCCCGCTTGGCCGGCTCCTCCTCGGGGTCGTCGAGGCCGGCTGCGGCCAGGGTCCCGTCGGTCAGGGCACGGTAGAGCGCGCGGTTGTCGACCGTGGGCCCGCGCCCGGTGTTCACAAGGATCGCGCCGGGCTTCATCGCCGCGAACTCCGCCTCGCCAAGAAAATGCCGCGTCTCCGGCGTCATCGGCGCCTGCATCAGGATATAGTCAGCGCGCGCGAGAAGGGTGGCCTTGTCCACGAGTTCCACGCCATGCTCCCCGGCGACAGACAGCGGGAGAAAGGGGTCGAAGGCGATGATTTCGACGCCGAACCCTTGGGCCCTTCGGGCGATCGCCTGCCCGATCTTGCCAAAGGAGACGATGCCCATGGTTCGGCCGCGCAGGCGGTAAATTGGCTGACCGGACTGCCATTTCCACACCCCCGCGTGCGTCGCGCGGTCGTAGTCGAAGAGCCGCCGGACCAAAGCGAGCCAGAGTGCCATCGCATGGTCGGCCACCTCCTCCGTGCAGTAGTCGCGGACGTTGGTGACGAGGATCCCGTGCTCGGACGCTGCCTCCACATCTACGATGTCGACGCCCACTCCGTACCGAGCGATGACGCGGCAAGTCTCCATCCGCGAGATCGTCTCGCGCCCGATCCGGGCGTACTGGTTCATCATCGCCGCGCAGTCGCGGGCGTGCTCGAAGAGGTCCTGCTCGGTCTTCGCCTGGAGCGCGACGACGTCCGCCCCGACCTCGGAGAGGATCGCCGTCTCGATGTCGACGTCGCCGTAGTCGAAGTCCGTGATGACGACCTTCGGTCGCTTAGTCATGGTGCCCACCCGCCCCTAGACGTACGCGCCGGCGGAATAGGTCAGCTCGTAGGAGTGGCTGTAGAGCTCGACGATGTTGCCGAACGGATCCTCGCAGTAGACCATGCGGTAGGGCTTCTGGCCCGGGTAGTAGTGGCGGACCATCCGCATCCTCTGCTTGCCGCCCAATTCCTCGATGCGCTTCACGCGGGCCTCGAGGTTCTCGTCCTGCAGGCAGAAGTGGAACAGGCCCGGGCGCCAGTACTCGAAGGCGTTGGGTTCGGGCTTCGTGGTCGGGAACTCGAAGAGCTCGATGCCAATGCCGTCGCCGGTGGCGAGATGAGCAATCCGGAAGGACCCCCAGCCCTGCCCGAACACGTCGTCGCACATCTGGCCGATGGCACTGTCGTCATGCCGGATTTCAGTCGGTGGCATGATGACGTAGAGGTCGAAGGCCTTGGAGTAGAACTCCACCGCGCGGTCGAGGTCTGGCACGGTGATGCCGATGTGGGAGAAGGTGAGTGCTGCCATTCTGGTCTCTCCTTGGCTGTCAGAGTGTGCGGCCGAAGCCGGTCAGGCGCTGGAGGCTTCCGCCCAGTTCGCGGCGCCACATGTCGATGCCGACGGCGATGACGATGATCGCCCCTATCACGACCGTCTGGACCGCCGTCGGCACCGCGTTGAGGTTCAGCGCGTTCTGCACGATCACGATGGTCAGGGCGCCGATGCCAGTATTGACGATGTTGCCCCGCCCGCCGGCGAGGCTCGCCCCGCCGATCACCGCTGCTGCGATGGCCGAGAGCTCCAGCCCGACACCGTAGTTGGGCGAGCCCGAGTTCAGCCGCGCGGCCATGAGGACCGCCCCGAGCCCGGCAGTGGCCCCCGCGATGACGAAAGCGAGAAAGTGCGTGCGGCGCACGTTGAGGCCCGACAGCTTCGCCGCCGCCGGGTTGCCGCCGACCGCGTAAACCGCGCGGCCGAAGGCGGTATAGCGCAGCGCGTACCAGGCCGCCGCGTAGAGCAGGACGAGGTAGTAGAGCGGCAGCGGCAGGCCCAGGAACCTGCCGTAGAACAGAGCCTCGAGGCCTCCGTGGACTGAAAAGATGGGTGAGCCTTCGTTGATCATGAAAGCAAAACCCCTGAAGGCCGATAGGGCCGCAAGGGTCGTGATAAATGCCGGGATCCTGAGGTAGGCCGTGAGCACCCCGTTGATGGCGCCGAGCCCCGCCCCGAGGGCGACCGTGACCAGGATCGCGACGTATAGCGGGACGCCCCAGAATTTCACCATCACCGCGAAGATCATTGTGAGGAGTGCAATTGCGGAGCCAGGCGACAGGTCGATGCCGCCTGTGAAGATCACGAAGGTGGATCCGATGGCGACGATGGCCACGATCGACACTTGGAGCGCGAGGTTCGAGAGGTTTCCCGCGTCAAGGAACCTCGGCGTCGTCAGCGCCGTCAGGAGCGCGACGATCGCGAGCGCGAGGAGCGGCGCGAGGATCTGCGAGCGGGCGAGTGCGGTCATGCGGCGTCCTCCTCTCCGGCCGAGGCGCGGACGAGATCTGTCTTGCGGAATTCCGCCGCGGGGCGGATGTCGGCGATACGGCCGTGGCTGACAACGGCGATACGGTCGGACATCGCCATGAGCTCATCGTGATCGGACGAGATCAGCACCACCGCGTTGCCCGCAGCCGCTAGGCGGTTGACGAGCCGGTAGACGGCGATCTTCGCGCCCACGTCGATGCCCTGCGTCGGCTCGTCGAGCACGAAGATGCGGGCGCCGGCGAAGAGCCACCGCGCGATTACCACCTTCTGCTGGTTGCCGCCCGACAGAAGCCCGACCTGCCGGTCCTCAGCGGCCGGCGTAATGGCGAGACTGCCGATGAGGTCGCGTCCGAGCGCGCGCTCGCGCGCCAGGCTGATCGCGCCGGGATGTCCCAGGCGGTCCAGCCGGGCAATTGACATGTTCGCGAGCCCGGCGAAGTTGAAGAAGAGCCCGTCCGACTTGCGGTTCTCAGGCACGAGCGCCACGCCGTTCGCGACGGCGTCGCGCGGGGAGCGGAGGCGGACCGGCGTCCCGCCGATCCGTATCTCGCCACCGGTCAGGGGATCGACCCCGAAAATCGCGCGGGCGATCTCGGTCCGCCCAGAACCCAAGACGCCGCCGAGACCCAGCACCTCGCCTCGCCGCACGTCGAAGCTGACGCCGCGCACGCGGTTTGCGGTGCAAACGTCGCGCAGGGACAGAAGGACCTCGTCCTGCACGGCGGGGTCCTTGGGGTAGTGCTCGGACACCTCGCCGATCATGGCCGAGACAATCGCTTCGATCGTGACCGGCGTCTCCTCGGCGGTCGAGACAACCCGGCCGTCCTTCAGGACCGTCACGCAATCGACGAGTTCAACCACCTCATCGAGCCGGTGCGAGACGTAGAGGATTGCAGTCCCGTCCGCCTTCAGCCCCTTGAGCACCCGGTGCAGGACGGCGATCTCCTCGAGCCCGAGTGCCGTCGTCGGCTCGTCGAGAATGATCATGGTAGCGTCGGTCGCGATGGCCTTCGCAATCTCGACGAGTTGCTGGTCGGCCACGGACAGGTCGCCGACCACGGCCCCGGGATCTATCTCCACACGCAGCCGCCGCAACACCTCGCGGCTGCGTTTCGTCATCGCCGTCCAATCGATACGCAGCGACGATCCGGGGAGCTGGCCCAGATGGATGTTTTCGGCCACGGTTAGCGTGGGGATGAGAGAGAACTCCTGGAACACGGCCGCGATGCCCGCCCGCCGCGCCTTGGTGGGGTCCGCGATGCGCACCGCACAGCCATCGCGGAGGATCTCGCCACCATCTGGCTGATGCACCCCCATCAGCGTCTTGATGAGCGTCGACTTCCCGCAGCCGTTCTCGCCCATCAGGCCGTGGATCTCGCCCCGGTGAAGCCTGAGCGTGATGGCGTCATTGGCCACGACGCCGGGAAACCGCTTCGTCAGATCGCGGAGTTCCCATGCGGGCATGTCGCTGCGCTGCGCGCGGCTCATCGCGGACCTCGTGCGTGAAAACGGCCCCGCGCGGACGCGGGGCCAGTTGACCTCTCAGTAGGACTTCGACGGCTTCGGATAGAGGCTGTCGGCGTCCTGGAGGACCGGGAGAATGTTGGCCCCGTCGACGATGGTCGTCGGAGTTTCGACGAAGCCGCCGGGGAAAGTGCCGTTGAGGGCGTCGAGCGTCACAGCGAGCGCGATCTGCCCCATGATGAAGGGCGACGTGTTGACGGTGGCCGTCACCGTCCCTCCACTGATCTCCTCGAGCGCTGCGGTGTCGCCGTCATTGCCCAGAAGGATAAGGTCGCTCTTTCCCAGTGCCTTCGACGCAAGCGCCGCGCCCATGATCATGTAGTCGTTAGCCGCGAACAGCGCGTCGATGTCTGGATTGGCCTGAAGCAGGTCCATACCCGCGGTGTTGCCGCCCTCTACGTTCCAGCCGCCGGCTATCGACGCCACGACCTCGATGTTGTCAGCGCCTGCGATCCCCTCAAGGAAGCCGCCGACCCGTTCGGTGGAGTGATACCCCGGAAGACCCTCGATCACGCCCACCTTCATCGGCGCGCCGCCGGCCTTGGCGACGAGGTACTCGCCGATCGCGCGGGTCCCGTTGCGTTGGGAGTAGCCGACAACGCCATGAACCGGTGTTGGAAAGCTGGCGATGTCAGAGTTGACGATCACAACGGCGATCCCGTTCCCCACCGCGCGGCTCACAAGCGGCGCGGCGGCGGCCTCGTCATGGGTGGACAGGATGATGGCGTCGACGTCCTGCGTAATGACGTCCTGAATCATGCCCATCTGGCCATTGATATCTGCGCCCGACTGCGGCGCGAGCATGAAGACTTCCACGCCGGCCGCCTCGGCGGCCGCCTTGATGCCCTCGCCGATCGCGATGTAGTAGTTGAACTCGGTCGCGGGCGGCATGTACGCAATGCGGAGATCGCCGTCGTTCGTCAGCGCCGCCACCGGCGCCTGTGCAGCCTCGGCAAGTGGAACCGGGGCCGGATAGTCTGCCGCGCCAACCGTTCCCGCGGCCACGATCGCAGTTGTGGCCAGTATCGTCTGTCTCAGCTTAGTCATGTCCTTTTCCTCCCTTTACTTACTTGTGGTCAGCCGGCGAAAGGCGCGTCGGGAAGACCCCCGACGCCAGGCCGGATGGCGAATAGCCCCCCGGCATATGGATCGTTCGCAAGATCGGCCTGGCTGCTCATGAGCCGGGACGAGGTGATGAAGAGAGTCGCAAGGTCGTCGCCGCCGAAAGCGCAACACGTAGGCTTCCAGGTCGGCACCTCGATCACCCGGTCAATCCGTCCGTCCGGCGCGACCCGGACGACGCGACGGCCTTCCCACTCAGCGTTCCAGACACCGCCGTCGGCGTCGACGCAGGATCCGTCCGGCAGACCGGGCTCGTCAGCGAAGTCTGCGTGCACCCGCATCGCACCGAGCCTCCCCTCCCCCGCGTCGTACTCGTAAGCGCGCATCACGCGCTCGGGCGTGTCTGCGAAGAACATTGTGCGTCCGTCGGGGCTGAAGCAGGTGGAGTTTGCACAGATGACCCCCGCAAGGAGGGTCGTGACCGTGAGGTCCGGCGCAACCCGGATGACGGACGTGTCCGCGGCACCGGTTTTTTCGTTGAAGCCACCCGCGACGAAGGCGCCCGACCTGTCGGTGCGCCCGTCGTTGAGGCGCGAGGCCGGATTCTCAGGCTCGAACGTTGCGACCTCGGCAATAATCTCCCCCGAGGTGTCAATGAGCGCTATCCGCTTGGCGAAGGCTACGATCAGGCCGCCGCCCACGCGAGGCGCGAAGCAGGAGACGCGGTCGGGCATCGGGTAGGTGCTCGACTCTCGCGTGTGGGGGTCGAAGGACCAGAGGGAGCGCCCCTCAATGTCGGTCCACCACACCTTCCGGTCCGCTGCGTTCCAGAGAACGCCCTCTCCGTGTATGTTGCGGCAGTCCAGAACGAGTTCGGCCCGCTCCATCCGTTCCTCCCCATCGCGAGCTTCGCCTCGCTCACTGTTGACATCTGATATCTCAGATACGATACTTCAGTCAACACGGAAAACCATGCACGCGAGACGCAAATGCCGGAGATCGAGCGGCCGAAATCCCTGACCGAAATCGTGCTTGAACAGCTACGGGAGTGCATAGTCTCAGGTGATTTCGAACTCGGGTCGTTGCTGTCGGAACGGCAGCTCGCGGAGGAACTGGGCGTCTCGAAGACCCCCGTGCGCGAATCCCTCGTGCAGCTGAAGAACGAGGGGCTCGTGACAATCCTGCCGCAGCGGGGCGCCTACGTCTTCACTCTGAGCGCCCGTGAAGTTATCGAGATCTGCGAGTTTCGCATGGCGATCGAAGCCGCTGCGCTTAACCTGGCAATCACGCGCAACCGTACGGCTCTCGTAGGGGACATATCCGAGATCGTCGCGCAGATGGGTGAGGTTCGTGCGCGCGGAGACACCAAGGCTTATCTCCGCCTCGACACGGCATTCCACGCCACCTTCTTCAGGCATTGCGGCAACCACTATCTCGAGGACAGCTACGGCCGGTATGCTGGGAAGATCTCCGCCCTGCGGACGCACCTGGCGGTAAAGCCGATGCACACACAGCTGTCTTTCGACGAGCATGTAGCCCTACGCGACGTTCTCACCGAGGGTACACATGACGAGATTGTCCGCATCCTTGAAGCGCATATTGGTCGCACTCGCGAGACTTACGCTGAGAGTGTCGAGGACATCGCGCTGGCAGATTCGCTCAAGCACGCAGGTTAATTCGCCGACCGAAAGACGGCCACTTATCGTTTCCTGGACTGGTTTGGGGCCACGCCGGGAGTGGAGGCAGCTAGAAGCCTGGCTGTTGATTTCCGCTGAGAGCTGACCCGGGGATCCCAAGGATTTCCACTGAGAAGTGACCCATGTTCGATCGTCCCCCAGCTGGAGAAGCGGGGGCAACGGAGTGATCGACATCGCGTTACTGAGCGTGATCCGACGGTGGGCGTTACGGGATGAGCTCTCGATCCGGGAGATAGCCCGACGAACGGGGCTCTCGCGGAACACGATCCGCAAGTACCTGCGGCTGGGAACGGTCCAGCCGGAGTTCAAGGTTCCCGAGCGGTCGAGCAAGCTGGACCCCTACGCCGAGAAGCTGGCGGCCTGGCTGAAGACCGACGCGGGGAAGTCCCGCAAGCAGCGGCGGACCCTGAAGCAGTTCCACGCCGATCTTGTCGCCCTCGGCTATAAGGGATCCTACAATCGGGTCGCAGCCTTCGCGCGGAAAGTGGAGGGCGGACCGTCAGCGCGAACAGCAGACCTCAGGACGAGGAACCTTCGTGCCACTGCTCTTCCAACCTGGGGAGGCGTTCCAGTTCGACTGGAGCGAGGACTGGGCGACGATCGCGGGGGAGAACACGAAGCTCCAGATTGCCCACATCAAGCTGTCGCACAGCCGGGCGTTCCTGCTCAGGGCCTATCTGCTGCAGACGCACGAGATGCTGTCGATGCCCACTGGCACGCGTTCCGGGTGTTCGGCGGGGTCCCCGGTCGGGGTATCTACGACAACATGAAGACCGCGGTCGACCGTGTCGGCAGGGGCAAAGCGCGTCAGGTCAACGCCCGGTTCCTGGCGATGACCAGCCACTACGTCTTCGCGCCGGAGTTCTGCAATTCGGCGGCCGGCTGGGAGAAGGGTCAGGTCGAGAAGAACGTGCAGGACTCTCGCCACCTCATCTTGCACCTGATGCCGGACTTCGGCGACCTGGCGGACCTGAACGCCTGGCTCGAGCAGCGGTGCCTCGAGCAGTGGGAGCCCGTGCAGCCGGCAACCGGGGAGGCGCTTACTAGAGCGTGTCGCGGTCATCGCGATTCAGATTCCCTTGAGGTCTCGACTGTGATTCCCTGTCTGTGAGGCAGATATGGGGGTCGATGATGGGCAAGCCGCATCCTAGAGCTACGGCAGCGGGTGGTGGACCATGTGGCGGAGGGGAACACGCACCGGTCGACGGCAGCCCGGTTCAGAGTCTCCGTCAGGTTCGCCAACGACATGGTCAAGTTGATGAAGGCGACCGGGGGGCTCGTTCCGAAGGCACAGGGCAATGGCGGCGGGCATGGGAAGTTGTCCTCCCTGAAGGACTGGGCCGCCCGCCGGATCGCGGAGAAGCGGGACCTGACGGCCGCCGGACTGGCCACCGAGATTGCCGCGACGCATGGCATGGCGGTGCATTGCGGCTCGGTCTGGCGGCTGTTGCGGGACCTTGGGCTGACGCATAAAAAAAGACCTTCAGGCAGTCGAGCAGAAGCGCCCCGAGGTCGCCGCCCTGCGCCACATCTGGATCACCCGGCGCCAGCCCTTCATGGCCAACATGCTGACGCGGATCGGCTTTATTGACGAGACCTCCGTCAAGACCAACATGGCCAAGTCCACCGGCTGGGCACCCCGCGGCGAGAGGCTGGTCGATCACGCGCCCTTCGGCCACTGGCACACCCAGACCTTCATCGCCGCCCTGCGCCACGACCGCCTCGATGCGCCCTGGGTGATCGACGGTCCGATCAACCGCGACCTCTTCGACTGCTACATCGAGACCCAGCTCGCCCCCACCCTGCAGCCTGGCGACGTGATCATCCTGGACAACCTGTCCAGCCACAAAAGCCCGAAGGCCTCCGCCACGCTGCGCGACATCGGCTGTTGGTTCCTGCCGCTGCCGCCCTACAGCCCCGACCTCAACCCCATCGAAATGGCCTTCGCCAAGCTCAAGACCCTGCTCCGCAAAGCCGCCGCCCGAACCTACGATGACCTCTGGAAAGCCGTCGGGGCCGTCTGCGACCTCTTCACCGAGGACGAATGCCTCAACTACTTCATCGCCGCAGGATACAAGCCCGAATGAACGCGACACGCTCTAAGTCCTGCGCGAATGTCTCGACCTTCAGGCGTGGATCGTGCTACGCCGCAGAGGACATCATCAGAGTTAATCGGCATTCGGATCGGCCGTAGAATCGGACGATGCAAGTCTCCCGACATCGTCGATTAAGGCGGTCGCATCGGCTGAGATCATTTCCGCTCCACCGCCTCGCCAGGCGCGTAGGATGACCAGACCGCGCGCCTCATAGGATGCCGAAGACTGGGTGACCGACGGTCAAGACAGGACAGGAAGTGCCCGGGGCGTTGCAGAAACGTCCGCATTGCCGGACCCGTGTAGTGTAAGCTCCATCCCGAGGAGAGTCAAGTCACCGATGACTGACCGTAACCGAGACTGCTCAGGAGTGTATATACATTTTGTTGAGTTTTGCCGTTTTCGTATTCTTAAAAGAAAAAGGCCCCGAATTCGCTCACGCTCTATCTTACTTAGATTCTTTAATCAGTCAATACTGATTTAATGTTAACTAAAGCAAAACTCACATATTCAACAAGCTATGTATCCTCGGTTCCGGCGAAGCCCTCGGTTACAGGTAGTCATCCAGCCCCTCCTCGATGATGTCGAACTCCCCGGATCTCGCGTCGTAGGACTTCAACGCTTCCACGGTCAGCGCATAGGTGATGCGACGCCGGCCCCGGCGGAGTTCCCGCGGCCGCTTCTCAACCAGCCCGCGCCGGATGAGATAGCGGATCGAGAACTGCATCGAGTCCTTGGTCGTCTCGTAGGGCAGCTTCTCCAGAAGCGTGTCCATGTCGATCAGACCGCCATCCTCGGCCCCGCGCATGATGACGTCGAGGATGGCGACCTGCTTGCGGGTCAGTCTGCGGTTGTCCATCATGGCAGGATCAGTCTCCCGGTGGTGGGTTGGGCGTCGAAGGCGAGCAGCGGGAGCCGGTCGGGGATGTCGCAGCGCCCGTGGTCGGGGTTCAGGTAGGCGCCGTAGAGCGGCGAGCCGAGGATCAGCTGCTGGAGCTGGCGGATCAGCTCGGGCACCGACAGCGTCTCGACCCGGGCCTTCCCGGTATCGCGGGACGAGCCGGTCTTCTCGAGCGCCGAGTTGGCGTAGTAGAACTTCCGCACCGCCGCGATCCGACGCTCGCGCACCGCCGGCTTCAGGCGCTCCAGCTCGTCGAGCAGGCCCTGCGTGTCCGCGGGGTGCGCCTCGAAGGTCTCGCGGAAGAACTTCAGCCCGGCGTCATACTTGTTCGACCGCATCGGCTTCACGAAGCGGAAGCCGGCCTTCTGGGCGAACAGGTTGTATTTCGACATCGCGGACTGGATCTCGACGATCCGGTAGCCCGACATCCGCGCCACCAGGTTCTGGAAGCGGTAGGAGGCGCCGACGCCGCGATACATCGTGTCGAGCACGATCCGCCCGACCACACGGATCTGGGCGTTGATCATCTGGTAGCGCGCGGTGTTGGCCGCCCGGCTGTCGTTGCCCGGCTTCAGCTTCGGGAACAGGACGTGGCGTTCCTTCAGCAGGGGCCGGGGCAGGGTGAGCGCGGTGACGCCGATGGTCTGCCCGCGCAGCACGAGCCGGTAGTAGCGCGCCCCGACGGGCTTGCCCTCGGACTTGTAGTGCAGATGGTGCAGCGCGTCCCAGTCGGCCTTGGTGCCGGGCTCCACCCACATCTCGGCGAGCAGGCCGAAGGCGGGCGTCGCGTCGGGGCTGTAGACCACTTCAGCAGCGGGATCGTAGAATGTCGGGGTCATGACTACCCTCCCACGACGACGCAGGGCGCTTGAGAGCGTCGTAGAGCCCGCTTGAGCGACTGCTTGAGGGGTAGCCCTAGCTCAGACACGACTCGCGCCCTGTAGCGCGATCTCTGATCGACGAGATCGACGAACAGGGCTTCCTGCCAGGTGGGAGCGGAGGTCTGACGCGCGGGATTGGAGGCCGCGGGATCCCCTCTGAAGGATCCCCTCCATAAGGATCGGCGCCTCACCGAGGCCCACACCCGGCAACGCCCACTAGACCCCGCCTTCTCCACCTAGGACTTCCAGCAACAGACCCGATCCGTTTCCATCGCCATCCCATGGTCGGCAAATGTGCTGCCTTTCCCGAACGAGGCGTTGCGAGAGTTTGATCTCTTGCGGAAGACCCTCGCGCGCATAGGGCGTCTTGTAGCTCAAGCACAGGAATGACGGGAACACCGGCCGGGCAAGGGCACTCCAACCTCCCCTCACCCGCGCCCCCACCCTCTCCTCGGACCCGCCGTCGCCGTGTGGTGC
>VFQP010004875.1_pt1 | contig 12088 bp, 14 predicted proteins | sample 3512351 | NCBI WGS metagenome assembly VFQP01 (sample SAMN10412372, study PRJNA504923) | tailings metagenome | isolation source: Relicate 1 Philex TSF1 revegetated site | place: Philippines: Tuba, Benguet | collected 2017-08-29 | reverse complement strand
ATATCGGCAACAACAAGCCGGAAGAGCTGCTGCGCCTGATCGAGGTGCTGGAACAGGCTTTGGGCCGCAAGGCCGAGAAGCGCCTGCTGCCGCTGCAGCCCGGCGACGTGAAGTCCACCTATGCCGATATCGAGGCGATCCGCAACGACCTCGGTTTCCAGCCCACCACGCCGATTGATGTCGGCGTGCCGCGTTTCGTCGAATGGTACCGCAATTACCATGGGCGGAATGAGGCATGAGCGACATCAACCCGGAAGGCGTCGACCCCAAGGTGATCGACGCCTATATCCGCCAGGGCATTCCGCATTGCGGCGCCACCGGCATGCGGCTGGTGCGGATGGCGGCGGAAGATACCGTGATGGCGCTGCCCTATAACCCGGATCTGGTGGGTGACCCCACCACCGGCGTGCTGCATGGCGGCGCGGTGACAGCGCTGATCGATACCGTGTGCGGCATGGCGGTGCTGGCTGGCACGCGCAAGCTGCAGGCCATCGCCACGCTGGATCTGCGCATAGACTATCTGAAGCCGGCGCGGGCGCAGGCCGAATTGCTGGCCGCCGCCCATTGCTACAAGATCACCCGCACCATCGCCTTCGTGCGTGCCCGCGCCTATCACGAGGATGCGCCGGACGATCTGATCGCCTCCTGCGTCGCCACCTTCATGCTGGGTTCCTCCGACAAGCCGGCGGTAAGCCTGCGCCGCAAGGAGAAGCCGGCATGAGCAGCGATCTGGAGACTTTCGTCCGCGAGGCACGCCAGGCCGAGGATTATGCCCGCTTTGTGCAGGCTGTGCCTTACCTGCGCTTCCTGGGCCTGTCCGTGCGCAAGGGCGCCGAAGGGCCGGTCTGCGTGCTGCCGGCCGACCCCAAGCTGATCGGCAACGCGCAACTGCCGGCTTTGCATGGCGGCGTGATCGGCGCGCTGCTGGAATCGGCAGCGATTATCCAGCTCATCTTTGCCGCCGAGACCGACACGATTCCGAAGATCATCGACCTGAGCGTGGATTACCTGCGCTCGGCCCGCCCGGTGGAAACCTTCGCCCGCGCCACCATCACCAAACATGGCCGCCGCGTCGCCAATGTGCGCGCCGAAGCCTGGCAGGACGATCCGGCCAAGCCGGTCGCCGCCGCCCACGCGCATTTCCTGCTGGGGTAATCGCCCCCCAATCGTCATGCCCGGACTTGATCCGGGCAGCTGTCTCGGATTGCAAGAGATCCCCGGGTCAGGCCCGGGGATGACGATTTGCGATCAATTCAACTGCGCATACACTGCCCGCGCTATCGGCAGCAGCTTGTCGCGCTCGAGGGCGCCGACCAGGGCGTAGCCATAGCCGCCATCGATCCAGTAGAAGCCGGCGGCGCCGTTCTGCTCGTTGAAATGGAAGGCGGTATCGGTGCCGGGTTCGCCGGAGCGGACATAGAGCGTCAGCCGTTCGCCGCGCTTGTTCTCGTACATGAACTGCGCCGCCGCGCCATTGCTGGCTGCCGGCAGCAGCCGCCCGCCGATCAGGCTGAAGCCGGCTTCCGCCAGATACGGCGCCTTGAGCTGGGTGCCGAGGCGCTTGGAGAGCCAGGCGACGAGATGCTTTTCTTCCGCCGCCGGCACTTCCACCGGATGCAGCACTTCCGCCGTATAGAGCAGATGCGCGCGGGCCGCCTCACGTGACAGCGGCGCTGCTGCCACTTGCGGCTGGCGTTCCAAAACACTGCCGCGGCCCCACCAGCCGAGGCCGGCGCCCAGGGCAGCCACCAGCAGCAGCGCGGCGATACGCGGCAATGCCTTGCGTGCACGCTCGGCGAAAGTCGGGCGCAGGAACACAGCGCCGAGCATCGCCGGCATTGCATCATTGGATTGGACATCATCAAGCTGCGCGCCGAAATGCTGGCGCAGCGCATCGGCCTGTTCCTGCCAGGCGGTGACGCGCGTGGCGGCCTCCGGGTTGCGCAGCAGATAGGCCTCGACGCGGCTGCGTTCGGCGCCGTTCAGCCGGTCATCGACATAGGCATGCAGCGTCGCGTCGTCGATGCTCTCGTCGCGGTCGCTCATTTCACTCTCCTGAGGCTCGGGCTTTTCTGGCGCGGGCGGTTCGGGTCGGCATCGCTTTCGCCATGCAGCAGGCGGTGCAGCCGGTCGCGGGCGCGGGTCAGGCGCGACATCACGGTGCCAAGCGCCACGCCCTGCACGCGGGCGCATTCCTCGTAGCTCAATCCTTCCACGGCGACCAGCAGCAGCAGGCTGCGCTGTTCCTCGCTCAGGCTATCCAGGGCGGTTTGCATATCCAGCAGTTCCAGCCGCTCGAACTGGCCGCCGCTCACGGCCGGTTCGTCGGCGTCATCCAGCGCCGCGCCATCCGGGCGCCGGCCTTCGCGGCGCAGGCCATTGGCCCAGGTATTGTGCAGGATGGCGAACAGCCACGGGCGCAACGCGCCGTCGTCGCGCCGCTGGCCCCAGGCAGCCAGCGCCTTGGCCAGGCTATCCTGCACCAGGTCATCGGCTTGCGCCGCATCGCGGCAGAGCGAACGGGCATAGCGTCGCAAGCGGGGAATCTCCGCTTCCAGCAGATGCGGCGGTTGGCGCCTAAATAGCATCAGAGAAACAGCACAGCATCGGGCGAATCCGGCCCGGGCGCGGCTCGATTGCGCCGCCCGGGCCGGCAGCATGCCTCAGGGCCGGGCGACGTGCCAGGCATTGTTGAGGAAACCGTCGCCGGTGGTGTCGCCCGGCTTGGTATCCTTGGCCCAGGCATAGAGCGGCTTGCCCTTGTAGGCCCACTGCTTGCCGCCATCGTCGCGGGTGATGATGCTCCAGTCGCCCATCGGCTTGGCGTCGGCTGCCGCCATCAGCGGCGGCCAGTTGGTGGCACAGGGGCCGTTGCAGGCCGATTTGCCAGGCGTGGCGTCGCGGTCGAAGGTATAGAGCGTCATGCCCTTGGCATCGGTGAGCACGTTGCCGATGGCGGTGCTGCCGGGCTTGGCCGGCGCCATGTCGGCGGCGCAGGCCGCCAGCAGCAGGGCCAGCCCGAAGCCGGCCAGGGTGGTCTTGAGAGTGCGGGTGGTCTTGATCGTCATATGGTTCCCCTTCTTGGGTGGTTGCACTGTCCTGCCCTCTTTAGGTGAGACGCGCGGGAATGTGATTTATTCCGTCTTGCCGCCGGAAAATTGCGGCACTAACCTCAAGCCCATGCGGATCGGCTGGAGTCTCCTCGTTTTTCTGCTGATTTTCGCGGCGCCCGCCCGGGCCGCCGAGCCGCTCGATGCGCTGTTCGACAAGCTGCATGAAACCGAAAACCCGATCGAAGCCCGCCAGATCGAGCGCAAGATCTGGGAAGCCTGGGGCGTTTCCGGCTCCGACACCCTGGACAGCCTGCTGCAATCCGGCATCCAGTTGATGAACCAGGGCGAGTTGCAGCGCGCTGATCAGGTTTTCACCGCCATGATCGAGCTGAAGGGCGATTTCGCCGAAGCCTATAACAAGCGCGCCACGGTGCGCTTCATGGCTGGCGACTATGCCGGTTCGGTGGCCGATGTGGAGCGCACGCTGCGGCTGGAACCGCGCCATTTCGGCGCGCTGGCCGGCCTGGGCCTGATCATGGAGCGGGTGGACAACCTGCCCGAGGCGCTGCGCGCCTATCGCCGCGCCATGGCGGTGAACCCGCATCTGGCGGATATGGCGAACAAGCTGAAGGAAGTCCGCCGCAAGCTGGACGCCAAGGAACTTTAGCCGCTTCTAGAATTTGAAGATGAATACCACCGCCGCCACCAGGCAGGCGAAGGCGGCGAGGTAGTTCCAGCGGATCGCTTCGCCGAGATAGAAGATCGAGAACAGCGCGAAGACGCCGAGCGTGATCACCTCCTGGGTGATCTTGAGCTGCGCCGCCGTGAAGCCGCCGGTGGTGAAGCCGATGCGATTGGCCGGCACCGCCAGGCAATATTCAAACAGCGCAATGCCCCAGCTTATGGCGATCACCTTCCACAGTACCTGTTCAGGGAATTTCAGGTGCCAGTACCAGGCGAAGGTCATCAGCACATTGGAGCCGATCAGCAGCAGTATCGTGGTCATGAAGGGGCTCCGGGATGTCAGGCCTTGGCGATGCGCAGCACATTGGTGCGGCCGGGCGTGCCGAAAGGCACGCCGGCGGTGATGACGAGATAGTCGTTCGGCTTGGCCAGGCCGCTTTCGCGCGCCATGGCTGAAGCACGCTGCACCATGTCGGAGAAATCCACCGCATCGGGCGAGACCACTGGGTTGACGCCCCAGGCCAGCGCCAGGCGCCGCGCCGTGGCGGTGGAAGGCGTGAGGCAGAGGATCGGCGATTTCGGCCGTTCGCGTGCCGCGCGCAAAGCCGTGGAGCCGGACATGGTGTAGGTGACGATGGCGACGGCGTTGATGGTTTCCGCCACCTGGCGCGCGGCCGCCGTGATCGCATCGGCGGAGGTGGAATCCGGGCTGGCATGCTCGGCATCCATGATGCCGCGGTAATGCGGATCGCGCTCGACCTGGGCGGCAATCGAATCCATGGTGGCGACGGCGGCCACCGGATGATCGCCGGACGCGGTTTCCGCCGAGAGCATCAGCGCATCGGCGCCGTCATACACGGCGGTGGCGACATCCGAGACTTCGGCGCGGGTCGGCACCGGCGCCTTGATCATGCTTTCCAGCATCTGGGTCGCCACCACGACTGGCTTGCCGGCACGCCGCGCCAGCCGCACGATGCGCTTCTGCAGGCCCGGCACTTCCGCCAGCGGCAATTCGACACCGAGATCGCCGCGCGCCACCATCAGCGCATCGGCCAGTTCCACCAGCCGGGGCAGGCAGGTGATCGCCGCCGGCTTCTCGATCTTGGCCAGCAACGCCGCGCGGCCCTGGATCAGCCCGCGTGCTTCCTCCAGATCCTCGGGCCGCTGCACAAAGCTCAAGGCCACCCAGTCGACACCCATATCCAGTGCCACCGCCAGGTCGGCGCGGTCCTTCGGCGTCAGCGGGCTCATCGGGATCAGCGCGCCGGGCAGGTTGACGCCCTTGCGGTCGCTCAGGCGCCCGCCCACCAGCACCTCGGCCTCGGCCCAGCCGGCCCCTGTGGCCACCACCTTGAGGCGCAGCTTGCCGTCATCCAGCAGCAATTCGGCGCCGACGCCCAAGGCTGCCATTACCTCCGGATGCGGCAGGGCGACCCGGCCCGAATCGCCCGGTGCCGCTTCGCCATCCAGGCGGAAACGCTGCCCGGCCACCAGCTCCACGGCGCCCTCCTTGAAGGTGCCGATGCGCAGCTTGGGGCCTTGCAAATCGGCCAGGAGGCCGATGGGCTGGCCCATTTCCCGCTCCAATGCCCGCACGGCATGGATGCGGGCGCGGTGATCGTCATGACTGCCATGGCTGAAATTCAGCCGAAAAACATCGGCACCGGCCTCCACCAGGGCGCGAATCTGCTCCGGCTGCGAACTGGCCGGACCCAGGGTGGCGACGATTTTGACATTCCGCGTGCGGTGCATGGCCGATTCCTTCTTTCCCGTCAGCCTAGGGGCAACCGGGCCGCGACCCAAGGGAATCCGTGGATTATGCTATGGCTAGGCGTTGCGGCATATGCTGCGGCGCAGTAAAAGTCTGCCGCATCGCAGCATCCCGGAGCCAGCCATGGACATCGCCCGCATTCCGGTGGGGAAGAACCCGCCCCACGACGTCAACGCCGTGATCGAAATCCCGGCCGGCGGCGTGCCGGTGAAGTACGAGCTGGACAAGGATTCCGGCGCGCTGTTCGTCGACCGCTTCATCCACACCGCGATGTTCTACCCGGCGAATTACGGCTTCATCCCGCACACGCTCTCGGGCGACGGCGATCCCTGCGACATCCTGGTGGTGAGCCATATCCCGGTGGTGGCCGGCGCGGTGATCCGCTCGCGCCCGATTGGCGCCCTGCTGATGGAAGACGAAGCCGGCGGCGACGAGAAGATCATCGCCGTGCCGGTGGACAAGCTGCACCCGTTCTACACCGATGTGCGCACCTACGAAGACCTGCCGGCCAGCCTGCTGACCCAGATCGAACACTTCTTCAGCCACTACAAGGACCTGGAGAAGGGCAAGTTCGTCAAGAACACCCAGTGGGTCGGCCCGGAAGAAGCCGCCAAGCTGATCACCGATGGCGTGAAGCGCGCCGCCGGCTTGAGCTGAGCAGCCACTCTACCCCCATCGTCATGCGCGGGCTTGACCCGCGCATCTCCTGCAAGCCAGACTCCAGCCGCCACGCGGCCTGAGACCCCCGGGGCAAGCCCGGGGGTGACGCCTGTTTCTATGCGCGCGCATCGCGGATGATGCTCTCCGCCGCTTTCTCCGCGATCATCAGGGTCGGCGAGGCCGTATTGCCGGACGTGATCAGCGGCATCGCCGAGGCATCCACCACGCGCAAGCCATCAATGCCGCGCACCCGCAACTCGCCATCCAGCACCGCCATGCGGTCGTGATCCGGCCCCATCTTGGCGGTCGAGACCGGATGGAAGATGGTGGCGCCGAGATCGCCCGCCGCCTTCACCATGTCGGCTTCGCTCGCCACACCGGGGCCGGGCAGGTATTCCTCCGGCTCATAGGGCGCCAGTGCCCGGGCCTTCGCCAGCCGCCGCGTCAGCTTGATGCTGTCGACGGCCACGCGCTGATCCTCTGGTGTGGAGAGGTAATTCGGCTGGATCGCCGGGGCGGCGAAAGCATCGCGGCTCTTGATCCGCACATGGCCGCGCGATGTCGGGCGCAGATTGCAGATACTGGCGGTGAAGGCCGGAAACTTGTGCAGCGGATCGCCGAACTTATCCAGCGACAACGGCTGGATGTGATACTCGACATTGGCCGTGGCATGTTCCGGGCTCGAGCGCGTGAACATGCCGAATTGCGAGGGCGCCATGGTCAGCGCGCCGCGCCGGAACAGCGCATACTCCAGCGCGATCTTGGCTTTGGCGAAGAGCGACTGATCGAGTTCGTTGATGGTGGTGACGTTCTTCACCTTGTAGATCAGCCGCACCTGCAGATGATCCTGCAGATTCTCGCCGACGCCCGGCAGCTCATGCAGCACCGGAATGCCATGCTGCTGCAACAGCGCCCCCGGCCCGATGCCCGATAGCTGCAACAATTGCGGCGAGGCGATGGCGCCGGCGGTGAGCAGCACTTCGCGCGCCGCGCGCACGCGGTAGCGGCGGCCATTCTGCGTGTAGATCAGCCCGGTGGCGCGGCGGCCTGCAAGCTCGATGCGCTCGGCATGGGCCTGCAGGCGCACGGTGAGATTCTGCCGGTACATCACGGGCTTGAGAAAGCCCGTCGCCGCCGACCAGCGCCGGCCCTTATGCTGGTTGACCTGGAAATAGCCCGCGCCTTCATTGTCGCCGCCATTGAAATCCGCCACCGGCGGAATGCCGATTTCAGCACCAGCGCGGCCCACGGCATCCAGGATATCCCAGCGCACGCGCGGCTGTTCCACGCGCCATTCGCCGCCGCTTTTATGCAGCGGTGCCGCGCCATCGGAGAAATGATTCTCATGCTTGAGGAAGTAGGGCAGCACATCATCCCAGCCCCAGCCGGTGAGGCCAAGCTGGCGCCAGGCATCGTAATCGGCGGCCTGGCCGCGCATATAGACCATGGCGTTGATCGCGGTGCAGCCGCCCAGCACCTTGCCGCGCGCATAGCCGATGGAGCGGCCATTCAGCCCCGGCACTGCCTCGGTCTTGAAGCACCAGTCGGAGCGCGGATTGCCGATGGCGAACAGATAGCCGATGGGGATATGGAACCATATCCAGGTGTCGTCGCCGCCGGCTTCCAGCACCAGCACGCGGCGCGATGGATCGGCGGAAAGCCGGTTGGCCAGCAGCGACCCCGCCGTGCCGCCACCGACGATCACGTAATCGAATGTGCCGCCGTCCTCGAAATCTTCAGCCATGCGTTTCTCCCTTGGCCGCCAGTTTAGGGAAGCCGGGGTGAGGGCGGGAAGGCGCGGCGGAGGGGTAAAAACGGTTTTACAAAATGGGATTTACAAAAAAGGGATGCCCGCCTGCGCGGGCATGACGGCCTTCTTTAAACTCTGCGTCATGCGCGGACTTGATCCGCGCATCTCCCTCCGCAGTGTCATGCTGGCGAAAGCCAGCATCCCATTTCCATATCCCGACGCTTCCCAAACGCTTCATTTCGCTTCCCGGACATTCCGGCGTTTTTGTCACATCTCGCTTTTTCCCGGTTTACCGGCAAAACACTCTACAGAACATTATGCGAACAGTCAATCGGCCACTATAGCGCCCCCAGCCCTACAAAGCCCCCAATAGCGTCATGCCGCCATCCACCAGGATGGATTGCCCCGTCACATAGCCGGCCAGCGGCGAGGCCAGGAACAGCACCGCGCCGGCAATGTCGTCGGGCGTGCCGATGCGGCCCAAGGGCAGGCGGGCGGCCACGGCGGCTTCGTTGCCGGCCTGGTTGGCGGTCAGCTTGGTCGGCACGAAGCCGGGGCCGACGCCGTTCACCCGGATGCCCTGCTTGCCCCATTTGATCGCCAGCACCTTGTTCAGATGCTTCAGCCCGATCTTGCTGGCGGAATAGGCCGGGTTGTTGCGCGCCGCCTGCTCGGCCACCACGGAATCGAGATTGACGATGGCGCCGCCGCGCGCAGCCAGAGCCGGCTGCAAGGTGGCGCACACATCCATGATGCCGGTGAGGTTGATATCCAGCACGCGGGCAAAGCCGGCGCGCTCGAATTCCTGGCCCCGATACAGCACCGTGCCGACGCAATTCACCAGCACATCCAGTGCGGGAAACTGCGGTGCCAGGGCCGCCACCGAGGCCGGATCGGAGACATCCAGGCGCTGGAAGCCAAGGCCGGAGAAATCCTGGGCATAGCTTGCCGCCTCGCGCGTGCCGGTGACGGTGACGTTGGCGCCGAGCGACGCGAAGGCCCGCGCCACGCCATAGCCGATGCCATCCGAGCCGCCAGTAACCAGCACGCTCTTGCCGGTGAAATCCAAAGCGCCCGCGAAGCCTGCTGCGGCCATTTTTCCCTCCCGTTTATCGCCCGATCCTTGCCTGCCATGATGGGCGATCCGGCCGCGCTCTGGAAGCCGCCAATAGTCCCGGCGGAGTGGCATTCGTGCCGCCCGGCGCCGTATACTGGGGCGGAGTATCAGGCCATGCGCCAGGGTGGGACCGACGCGATGACCACACGTAAGAGCCGCCTCCACGCCGAATTGAATCCGGCGCTGGATGACGCGCCGCGCCTCTGCGCGCTGCGCGACTATTGGCGTGCGCGCTGCCCGGCCGATGGCGGCATCCCCCGGCGCCAGGATATCGACCCGACGCAACTGAAAGAGCATCTCGGCAGCCTGTTCATCGCCGAGCCGATAGAAGGCGGCGCCGATTTCCGCTACCGCCTGATCGGCGCCGATCTCACCGCCATACACGGCCATGAATTCACCGGCTCGAAGGTGAGCGAACTATTCTGGGGTTTCTCCGCCGAGGACGCCGCTACCGTGATCAACGCCTATCAGATCGTGGTGCGCAAGCATGTGATCCTGCGTGCCGGCGGCGCCGTGCTCTGGGCCGGCAAGGACTACCTGCCCTTCGACTCCCTCCACCTGCCGATCCAGGCGCCGGACGGGCAGAGCACCTGGCTGCTGGGGGAGTTGATGTTTTTGGGGTAGGGGCGGGGATAGGGGGCGCAGGAACCGGGCTATATTTTGTATCCCACTTGTGCTACAATCACCGGATCAAGCGAGGTGACCATGTCCAAGACAGCGATGATCCGCGCCCGCATGGAGCCGGATTTGAAGGATGAAGCCGAGGCCGTGCTGGCCCAGGTCGGCCTATCGCCCACGGAAGCGATCCGCCTGTTCTACCGCCAGGTGACATTGCGCCAGGGGCTGCCTTTCGAGGTCCGTGTGCCGAATGCCGCCACGCGGCAGGCAATAAAGCAGGCGCGTGGGGCTAAGAAGCTGAAGCGGTTCAAGTCGGCTGCGGATTTGATCCGCTCGGCTGGCGCATGAGTTGACTGGCGCTTGAAGGCCCCGGCACTTGAAAGCAATCGAGAGCACTAATCGTTTCTTGCGCGACCTGAAACTGGCGCGCAAGCGCGGCAAGGATCTGCGCCGCCTGGAAACGATTGTCGATGCCTTGGCGCGGGGCGAAAAGCTGGCGCCGAGGCATCGCCCGCACCGTCTCAAAGGCGAGATGGAAGGTCTCTGGGAATGCCATATCGAGCCGGATTGGCTGCTGATATGGGAGGAAGAGCCTGACCGGCTGGTGCTGATCCGCTGTGGCACCCATGCGGATTTATTCGATTGATATGCTTCAAGTTTATTCCTATCCGGGCGGCTAACGGATAAAGCGGCCGGCGGTTTAGCAGCCGGTATTTTAGGGTGGCGATAATCATGCTTTTCTAGCGCAGCAAAAGCCAATTAGATCGATATGAGTGTTTTCCTTTATGCTGGCTTGCTGCCGTCAATGAGTGCCTCAAGCCTGTTAATTAGGTTCTCAAACCATTCTGCGCATATCTCTTGTGTGGAGTTTAATGGAGATTTTTCTACGATATTAGCAATTGCCATTTTGTCAGCTTTTTTATCTGACTCCGACCATTCCTTACCAAGAATTTTCATTCCGCCCGAAATTCTATCACTCCATTTCTTTTTTGATTTAAAAGAAACAGAAGATATGTCGACAGCGTATTTTATCTGAAAGTGCTCTTTGTAAATTTTAAAGTCTAGCATGTCCTCCAATTCGGAATCATTCAGGCCGATGCGTGCAGTAAAAATGTAGTTACTCTGACTCAAGAAGCCTTTTGATTTCTCTATTGCAAGGCGCCCATCGCTATCCCCGTCAACAATTACGAACATATTTGATAGTGTATTTTGTAGTAGCGATAGTTCTGTGGAAATTTTTGAAGCTGACCGCGCTGCATATATTGCCAATCCACCAGACTCGATGGACCTTCTTATCTTTTCGGAGCGACTTACTAAAATAGACCGATATATGATTTCATCTGACATGCCTTCAACGACGACAATAATTGATGCATGTTGGAGATTATCTGAGATTTTTACACCCAGGGCAGATCTCAAGTAACTGATCGATTTTGCAGGAGTGGCATTGTTTTTTTCGACAATGATGTTTGCATCTACATTAGTGCGGTTTGCTAGCAGCGGACTGTGACTAGTCAGAATAATTTGATTGTCGTTCTGTAAGCTCCTCAAAGCGTGGCTAAGTTCATGAACGGCTGCTGGATGTAGATGGCTTTCCGGTTCTTCGAGTAGAATAATTACATTCTTGCTTCCGTCATTGTTGGCGTATAGGCGCGTCATTAAGCCTATTGCGACAAGGCTTTGAACGCCGTCGCCTTTCCGTCTTAATGAAGTATTCGTTCCATCGTTTATCATTATTTGGCTCGCTCGACCGTACATTCTGTATAGTTGGCGGCGTGGCATTTTGAGCTGCACATCTATAAGTGAGCTGCCAATAAATCTTTTTAGATACTCTTTCGTGTTTGCCGCGATATCATCAAGCAACTGTTGCTTGCTTTTCTCTAGCTCATTCATAAGGCCGGAGAAGTGAGGATTTTGATCAAGTTTCTGAAATTCCAAGGCGATCAGATCGTTGATAATATCTAATGAGGCATCTGCAGTTCTAATAGATGGCACGTATACGAAATTCAGGGTCTCAGCTAAAAATTCACAAATCGGTTGTGCCTTCTTTGACAGAGCTGGTCCCCCACGCCCCTTCTTTTTAACTTTAAATGTTGCATATCCTGTGGACTTAAATTGAAGTTCTATAGGCAGCTCCCCATTGAGTTTACTCCCGGTGGCTTTTTGAAAATCCTTTTGTTCTTCTTTGCTTAGTTTGAAGCTTAGGGTGAAAATCGAAGCTCCTTGTTTTTCTTCATTCTGTTTGGCGATTGGATAGTCTGTAATCCATCGATAAATCGAGCTATCATCTGGCCGTAGCCGGATTTCCTTGGAAACTGATATTGTTCCATGATTCAATACAGATAAGCAGCAATGGAGTGCTTGAAGTATATTCGATTTACCAGCGTTATTTGGACCGATTAAAACGGTGACTCCATGATGTGTATTGAATTTCG
>VFQP010004874.1_pt1 | contig 12095 bp, 12 predicted proteins | sample 3512351 | NCBI WGS metagenome assembly VFQP01 (sample SAMN10412372, study PRJNA504923) | tailings metagenome | isolation source: Relicate 1 Philex TSF1 revegetated site | place: Philippines: Tuba, Benguet | collected 2017-08-29 | reverse complement strand
CAGGCTGCCTTGGCCAGCGTGTGCGCCATTTGCAGCGCGCGGCCCGAGTACGACAGCGTCTGCAGCTTCATGTCTTGGTGCACCTGCGGTGGGCAAGTGGGTGGGGAGCGCCACAAGACAGGTGTCGGCCGGCCGCTGCCTGCGCAGGCAGCATGCAGTGAGAGTGGCGGGCACGCGCACCTCGTCCGCGCTGACGCCCGAGTCGAGGCCCAGGCTGCACCTCAAGCCGCGGAGGACCAGGACGTCCGACGCAGAGACCGGCCTGGGCCGTGCCACGCCGTACATCCGGACGAGCTCGTCCAGGAACGTGCCCTCCAGGCTGCGCCCACAGCGCCACGCAAACCTCAAGGTCAAGCCGAGCGCGCAACGTCCTGGTGGCAGGTTTGACAAAGATGCGCGGGCAGAGGCGCGCACCCTGCGACTTCCAGCGTCTGGACGTCCGTGAAGGCGCTGCCAGCCTCGCCGCCCATGCTGCCCGCCACGGTGCCCGCGCGCTCCGCGGTGATGCCCCGGCTGCTCCGATGCATGAGGGAGCCGGGCACGGAGACGCTCGGCGTCAGCATGAGCGTGCGCCGGGCCACAACCGCCGCGGCGGGCGCCGCGGCCGCGGTTCCCTCGCTGCGGCCGTCGCTGCCGCGGTGCGTGCCTGGGGCGGCTTCGCCGTCCGGCTCCACGGTGGCCATTTCCTTGCTGCGGCCAGCCGCGTCGCTCATGCTCACAGAACGGATGCCGAACTGGCGCGCGCGCGCAACGGGCGAATGCGGCGACTGCGGCGTCGCTGCCGCGGGGACGCGAGGGGGCCTGGCCGGGGAAGGCGCGCTGATCAAGGGCAGGATGGGCAGGCCAGCGGTGCCTTCCCGCGAAGCCGCGGGTGCGGAGTCGGCGGGTCCGCTCACGTCGGGCGTGGTGTCGCCGGCTTGCTGGCCACCTACGGGCGCCATCGGGTCGCCCGCGTCGCACGCCACCATGATCCTGCCGGGGCTCTGACCAGGCTCTTCGACGCTCGTGGCCGACGACGCGTGGCTGCCGAGCGAGGCCTGAGAGGGGAAGGCCGAGCTCATGGCCACGAGGCGCGACGTGGCCTGGAAGGTGACGCGCATGCGCCCCTCGGTCGGGGACGTTGCTCCAGCCGTCGCCCTGGGGCTGGTCGACAGGTCGTCGGCGTGAAGGCGTGTCGCCGCTGCCTCGGCCTACACAGGGAAGCGCCCGCAAGGACGATGCACAGGTCCTCTCTCGCCGAGTGCCCTGGGAAGAGCTGGTCCGACCCCACACGTGCGCCGCGCGCACCGGCAGCGTGTCGCGGAACGTCCTCCACGCCGTGAAGGGCGAAATGACGTCGGGCTGGGGCGCCTTGTCGCCGTGGGTACCCCACGAGGGCATGGAGAGGAGCGCCAGCTTGCCGCTCTTGGTGGGCTTGCCGCCCCGCGGCATGACGCCCGCTGCGGTGGCGCTCGCCTCCTGCGTCCAGTCCTCCAGGCTGCCGCACAGGGTGCGCCCGGTTGGCCGCGCGATCCACACCTCGCCAGCCTCGGGGTGCTCCAGCAGCGCGGCGGGCCACGCTTGCCCTGCAGAGCAGCAGGGCGGGGAGCAACGGCCTGAGTCACAGGCACACCATGCCCGATGGTGCTGACCTCTCCAGCAGTGTGGCTCCTCACCGTTGAGAGCAATCTGGAAAGCCAGGGCAAAGCCCACGGCGTCCGCGGGCGTGTAGAAGACCAGGAGCAGCATGCTGGGCTCTGAGGCCAGCATCAGCGACGTCTCCCGGCCGTTGAATCTGGGCAGCAGCTCCCGCACGCACGCCTTGAGCACCTGGAGAGACGACTCCATCACCTGCGCCATCGCAGGTGCCAGAGGGGAAAGCGTGTTCAGCGCGAGGCGCTAGCACCAGGGACAGCTCGGCGCTCGCCAGCAACATCAACCGGCGCTACCTCATCACCGCACCTCTGGCCCCAGAGAGTCGACCAGTGCGTCGTAGCCGCCCACCCGCGCCACCAGCAGCGTCGTCTCCGCCCCTGCGCCTGGCCCCAGCTGCTGCTGCAGCGCGGCGCGCCGGCGGTGCACCCACACAGCCGCGCCCAGCGCCGCTCCAGCCAGCAGCAGCGCGGCCACTGGCACCAGAACGGCCAGCAGCACCTGCGCAACGCCCCACACACACCGCAGGGCCAGCGTCCTTGAGCGAGGGCCCCAAGGTGGTGCGTTGAAGGGGGGGGGTGCTGCGTCGTGAACGCGCTCCACACCACCAGGAGGTCACCTTGGAGTCATGGCTGAGCCCGCTGTCGTCGTCTGGCGGCGCTGGGGCCGTGTAGTTGATGGACTGCTGGTACTGTGCCTGGAATGCCCCAGGTGGCGTCCACGACTCCACGACCATGGACTGGCGTGCGGATGCCAGGTTGAGGGCGGCGCCCACGTCCCCGCCCGCCGCCAACGACCCTGCACGGGGCACCGGCTCACAGCACAGGGCATCGGCCAGCAAGGGACCCAGCAGCACGAGGGTGAAGGGATGGCTGGCCGGCAGCCTCTGCTCACCTGCCAGCTCCTCCATGATTGCGTGGACGAGCGCCACCAAGGGCGCCGCCAAGGAGGGCGCGGCGTTGGGATGCAGGCGCGCCTGCGTTTGCGGAGGCAGGCACGGGGTGGAGTCATCGTCAGCTGCAAAGGCACCCTGGGACCGCACGCCGCAGGGCCGGCCCTCACTAGCCACAGACTCGCCTGCAGGAAGGTGGGCAGCAGCTGCAGGAGCAGGTCCCGCGGCAGGCTGTCCATGGCGGCCATGAAGCGCAGCGGGGCCGTTTGCGGCGCCTGCTGCGCCACCTGCTGAAGCGCATCAAGCGCGCTCCACTGCGGGTGCGTGCTGGAGCGCGTGGCAGCCTGCCACGCTGCCAGAGCGCGCCGGAGGATCGAGTCCCCTGCAAAAGGGCCACCATGCGATGAGGTCAGGAAACGCCGAGGGTTGTCGAGAACGTCAACCACGCATCTCATGTGCTCACTGTCGTTGAAGAAGCTGGGTGCCGTCGGGATATTGCCCGCGTTTGAGGACAAGGATACGCCAAAGTCTGCGCACGGGCGAGATGGAACGGGGTTGGGAAAGGAAGGTGAGGTTAGCGCTGCTGCTGCTCCTGCCGCCAGTACACGCAGGCGTGAAGGGTGCTCCAGCAGCCACTCACTGCTGATGGACTTGTACATCTCGCTCCCGGGCATGCTGCACGTGTCTGCAGGCGCACGCACGGTGCCAGCAGCAGACAAAGGGTCAGGAAGCAAAGGACGGCTCCGCTCCGCAGGCCCACCGGCCCGTCGGCAGACTGGCTCACCGCAGATGTCCATGGCGACCCAGGCCAGGAAGCTGAAGGGTGCGCGGTTGACGAGCTGCGTGGCCACCGTCGGGCGCAGGGGCGGGGCGCCGCCTCCGTTGCTCTGCGTGCCGCCTGGGGGAGGCTGCAGCGCTGGCTCGCTCCGCGCCATGGGGCACACCGGGCCAGCGTCGCCAGGCCTTGCCGTGCAGGGCACCAGCCTGTCGGCGAGCCTGTCCAGCACCACGGCGCTGCCGGGCAGCAGCTGCGCGGCGAACGGCAGCGCCTGTGCCGCAGGCGGCGGCTGCCGGCCTCGCAAGCCAAAGGCGTCCAGCAGCGACGAGTTGGGCAGCATTGCGTTCCAGATTGTGGCGTTGGGCACAACGTCCCAGGTGGCGCTCTTGGGGGCGCGCGCCCTGTGAGCAGACGCGTCGCGTTGCGAGCGGGACGGACACAGTGACCGCGCGGGGGAGCGTGGCGGGGGAAGGGTGTGCACATGCCCTGCACGGAAGAGCCCGTGCCCGCACCCAGGAGCCATGAGCGTGGAGGCCATGTCCCACTCGATCGTCATGGCGCAGCGGCTGGGCGCCTGGTGCGTGAAGGCCTGTGGGGGTGAAGGGGCAGTTCTGGCGGGTCAGGCGGGCTGAGGCCACTCACTCGCGACTCATGACACGCAAATCGCGCCCCCGTGGCTCACGCACGTTGTTGGAAATGTTGCAGGACATTTGGGCGTCGGGCTGCGTGAAGGCCACCAGCCGCCTGAACACGCGCGCAACCTCGGCGGCGGCCGCGCCCTCGAGCAGCAGGCTCTTCATGGTGGCCGGGTCAAAGTACGTGCCGTGGTCCAGGCCCTGCGAGGTGCAGCATGTCACGTCGTGCTCCATGCAGGAGAGCGTGCGCACTGCCGCGGGCTCAACGCTGCGCCTCACGGCCCTCACCTTGGTCTGCACGATGCTGGCCCCGATGGACGCCCACAGCGCGCTGGCCTTGCCGCAGCCAGGCGCCAGGTCCAGGCACATGGCCCAGTCGCCTGTCAGGCGAGAAGTGCGGGCCCGCAGGCCCGAGTGAGGCCGTGACGCACGCACAAGCAACGGCTCTGCCCTGCACGCCAGGCCTCACCTTGGCCGTCCCCGTCAAAGTCCTGCCCGTGCAGCACCTCTGCCGCTGCCAGGAGCGCGTCCCAGGTAGACAGGGACGCCGGGTCAATATTGAAGCGCTGCAGCAGCGTCGGCCTGCAGCAGGCATGACCATCAGCGGAACCACGCTCACGCAGCACGGCGCCTTGCCACCAGTGCCAGAGATTGCGCTGAGAGGCATCATGCTCACCTGTAGAAGAGCAGGAGATGCGTGCGAGGGTGCAGCGGGCCCCGGGGGCTGTTTGTCGAGGCATTGGCGTTCTCGGGGACGTTGGCAAAGAGCGCGCCCAGCTTCATGGTGGTGCCCGTGGCAAGCAAGCCGTTGGCGTCCCGGGAAATTGCGTGGATGAGGGGCCCGCTGGTTGGCGCGCCCACTGCGCTGGGGAACGGGGCGCGGTACGTGGCTACCTGCTGCAGCGTGCTGGGCGCGGGGTAGGCGGCGGACCCCATCTGGATGAAGGATATGTTCATGAACTGCGGCGGGCCGCGGATCAGCCCCAGGAAGGGGAGGGAGTTGACGTAGCGGAAGAACAGGCTGTGCGGGCCAGGCTCCAGCAGCACCGTCACTGGGGTCTGCGTGCGACAGGCGCAGGGGCCCATCTGGATGACGCGAAGGCCAAGTGCGGTGAGGAGGAACGCAGGTGGAGACGCACGCTGCCCACCCCTGCTCACCGCCGGCTTGAGGGCGATGGTGAGGCACGCCGGCGTGTCGTTGAGCCACTGGCGGAAGAGCTCGCCAAAGCGCGTCGGGGTGAGCTCCGCCAGAGGCAACGTGTTTGCCCCTGTCACCTGCCCAAAGTCAGCCCAGCAGTCTGGTGGCCACTCGCAGTCTTGGGCCTCGGCGCCCTGCGTGCAGTGTTGTGTGCGCGGTCGTGAGGCTCGCCGCCGGCGGTACGCGTGCACGGTGTGCATGGTACGCTCAGCTCGGGCCGGGAAACGGACACGCTGCTCCTGCCCACGATGCGTGCGCATGCCACTGGCCACGCACTGCCCAGGGATGCAGCGCTGTCGTGCGCTCCCGTGGGGTGTTCCTGCCGAGTCCTTGTGCACGACCGCACAGCAGCGCGCACGCATTGGCCGCGAGCTACCCGCACAGCGATGCAGACGTGCCACTGCAATAGAGCGCCCAGCTGCTGCGCTCCCCCTCCCCCGGGAGCTGCTCGACCCCACGGGAGCATCGGTGACGACCAGCGGTCAGAGCCGCACGCACCCGCGCGAACAGGCCGGCCAGCAGCGCCAAACCACACGCGAGCGCCACACCGACGTGACGGCGCGCTCGGTGGCCATCGCGGCGCCTCCTCCCTGCCCGATGGGGGTGGCCCTCCTCGCGCTGCAGCATCCGGCCGTGCGCGCCAGCAGTTGCGCTCGGTCACTGCTGCCGCGCGTGATCCACCATCGTCGCGTGATTGTCAGCGCTGGGCCGCAACGCTCCGACTCACTGTCCCGCGCGGCTCGTTCGCGCGGATGGGAAGCTGCCACCGTGGAGCCCGACCTGCCGTACCCTTTTCGTGCCAAACGCAACCACCAGCGCCACAGCAGCTGGTGACAGGTGGTGTCCGTGATGGTGTGGCAAGGGGGGAAGGGGGGAAAGGGGTTCTGTTGCGCCGCTTGGCACGAGCACCGCATCCGCATCGCTCTGACCTGAGGTGCGCTCAGCACAGTCGACGCACTTGCAGCAGTAGCAGTTGCAGGCCCCTGAAGCCCCCGCAGGCGTCCTGATCACGGCTGCGCGGCCCCAGAGTCTGGCTTGGTGCCTTCGTGCGAGCCGTGCGCGCTGTCAGGCGGTGCGTCACACTGTGAGGCATGCCTTGTGAAGATGGTGAGGGCCGCGGTGTTGCAGGTGGCGGGCGCATCATCACGTGAGAACAAGTCAAGCACTCACAGGCTCACGCACCGGCAGTCACAGGCACGCACCAGGAACACGCACCTGAGGGCCTTGGGCAGGAAACCTCAACAGCGACGCCCGTGTGCCTGCGAGCGGTGCGGCAGGCGCAAGACGGCCGAGTTCTAAAGCTCAAGAGCCGGAGGACGGGGCGGTGCGTGGAGGCCAGCCGTGCTCGCCAGGCGGGCACTGCAAGGGGGTGTGGCGCTCATGTTATCAGTCTTCATATTGTACACATCACGACGGGCCAGTGGCCCAGCCTCTGGACGAGGATATGCGTTTAATCATTGCGCGCACGGGCGGGTGCGCCCCGGAAGCGGGCGGCCACGGCTGACCCCACATTGGCCCCACATTGCCTGCCGGGAGTGCATGTGCCTGATGCTCTTCACCTGGAGGCTGCTCTTGTGCTCTTGGCGGCCTTCTTGCGGTGCCAGCAGACGAGATGGACGCCCAGCGCCGTTCGCTCAGGAGGGCTAAGAGCGGCCAAGAGCAGGCGCTGCAGCTGCGTGGTGTGCAGACGTGCCAATGCGCGCTGCGGGACGCCTCGCTGATCAGACTTCTGCGCTCTTCAGGCCGAGGTGGCGGCGGGGTGGCGGCGGATGCTCGCTCGGGCGCGCGCTGCTGCTCTGCGCCACAAACTGTGTGTTGCTCTGTGCGAAGCGAAGGTGTGGACGGCAGGCCAAGAAGACTCTTGCAGCTCGACAAGAAGCGTGCATGGACAAGTCGTGGGCCCAAGGATCGAGATCTGACCCTCTCAAAGCGCGTAGACGTTGGACGCCATGGTGGCCCGCGCGCGCCTGAGGCTCATGGTGGGCACCAGCTGGCGCACCTCGGCCGCGTTGCCGTTGGTCAGCAGCAGCAGGCGGTGCAGCGCGTCGCTCGTGGGCGCCTCGGGCGCATACTCGCGCTCCCAGTAGTGCTGCAGCATGTGCGCCAGCTCCACCTGCAGGGCGCGCGTGTGGCACACACATGCGCGGCTTGAGCCAGGTGGTGCGCCACCTTCCAGGTGCCCATATCCCCGCCTCACCTTGGAGAAGCGCGGCACGTGGAACTCCCGCACGTCTTGCTCCACCGGCACGCGCGTGCGCAGCGCCACGCCGATGCTGTCCGACGTGGCCGCCACCACGTGCGCGCCGCCCAGCGCGCCAGGCGGCTGCTCCAGCGCGCGCAAGCTCGACGCCTGCGCCGCAGCATCCACGCCAAACGCACGCGCACGCCAGCCTCTGAGGTGGCCGTCACCTTGCGGAACCGCCCATGCCGTGCCAACCCTCCTGGGCCTCACCAGGGCCAGCTGGTCCACCCTCAGGGGCACGCGCCGCACGCTGCCCGGAGGCCCCAGGTGCGCCACGTCCTCGGGCGCCGCGTCCGCCTCGTGCGCCCGCTGCCGCTCCCGCTCCTCCTCATCGTCGTCCTCCTCCTCGTCCTCCTCCAGGGGCTTGACGTGCCGCGCGTACTCGGTGGCGCCGTACAGCGCGTTGTAGTCGTCCACCGCCAGCAGCACCGGCTGCGAAGGGGATGCCAGCGCACCCAGCTCCGACAGCAGCGCCTGCGCCGCCAGCACCGGCGTGTGCGCCTGCGCGCGGGCGTGCGGCCACACCACGCATCCCACATGAGGGCGTTTGCAGGCCCCCCGCTCATTGCGTCAACCGGGGGAGTGTGTGTCGCAACGAACTCACGTCTTCAGCAGCGAGGCCGGCGGTGACGAGCTGCGCCAGCGTCACGGCACCCTCAGGAGCAGCAGGGCCCTGCCCCGGTTCCTTGCCACCTGCTGACGCTGCTGATGATGACGCCGACGCCTTGGTGCCGGCAGCGCGCGCCAGCTGCGCGGAGACGTCAAGCCGGCACGGCAGCTGCGCCAGCTGCTTGCCGTGCGCCTGCTGCGTGCCCAGCAGGATGTGCTGCGCCGCGATGGGCGTGTCCCACACGCGCCGCGCGCCGCCAGGGCCCAGCTCGCGCGGCTCAAACACCCCGCCCTTGACCAACGCCGTGGCGGACGGCACGTACACGGCCAGCCTGCGCAGGCACGTTCGTGCGTCAACTTTGGATCCAGGGCGCTTCCGTCACGCTGGGGTGTGTCCCCAGCCTCTGCAGCAGTGCGCCGCCGTTGTCGCCGCCCCACACCACACGCACCAGCCAGAGGCGCGCGCCCGCTCCACCAGCGCCGCCAGCACGCAGCTCTTGCCGGCGCCCGCCGGGCCACGCAGCAGCACCCGCGCGCCGTCCTGCCCCGGCCGCGGCGCGGTCAGCGCCGCCCACACGGCGGCGCCTGCTGCCCGGTGCATGAGTGACACCGTGCCGCCGGCTCCTGGGCTGCCGCCAGAGCCTGGCTGGGCCGCAGAGGCCACCTTGGCCTCTTGCTGCAGCCCCTTGCACCCGCCCGAGCGCGGCCGCTCGTTGGGGCCGCGCGGCGCGTAAAACGTCTGGTGGAGTGCAGGCCAGGCCTCGGGCAGCAGGCTGCTCTGAAGCGGGTAGTAGCTGCCCAGGTGCTCGGTGGACAGCGAGGGCGAGCGCACGTCCACGTGCACCCTGCGCGAGCCGTGCACGCGGCGCGACGGTGAGGCCCCGCCCGCCTGTCGTGGGAGCTGCCTTGACAGGGCGCATTGCGCGACTCACAGTGAGTTGGCTGACCGGGGCGGTGCTGCTGCGCGGGCGCCGGATGGAGCGGACTGAGGTGTGGATGGCGCCTGCGCTGCCTCGTCCCCCGCGGCTGCGGGCTGCCCATCGGGCGTCGCCGGCCCCGCCTTACGTTTGCTGCGCCCCTGGTGCATGATGGTGCTGCGCAGGCCCGCTTGCTGTTGGAACGACCACGGCTGCGCCGCCGGCGGGCCGTGGTGATCTGCTCCAAGCGGCGCTGCGATGAGCAAGCTGCTGCATCTGCACACACACAAGACGCAGGCAAACGCACTGACGTGGATCGTTGCTGAGTTGAGCGCAGCGGCCGCACCAGGCACGCCCCACTCTCACCTGAGCAGCAGGCGCTGTTGCCGCTGAAGCAGCCCGTGCAACGCCTGCTGCAGCATCTTGAAGCTCTGCAGGCTCTCAATCCGCGAATTGCTGCGCCACTGATCGGGGGCTTGCGATTCGGTGGTGCACGCGGGCAGCGGAATTCCGTCCGTCCTGCTGCCAGCTGGATCACGAGGTGTGGCCTCGCGCGCGTGGTCGTCCGGCTCGCAGCGCTCGAGTTCTCCCTCAGGGCACTTGAAGTTCAAGCACGGAACAGCCCGCTGGCGAGCGATCATGGCAGCCAGGGTCGCAGCTGCCGGGACCGAGGACGACGAGGCGATCGCACGGCTGCTGTTCCAGCAGGAGGAAGCGGCGCTGCGATGCTACGACTGGGCGATGGACTCGGAGGACTCGGGCGAGGAGGGGCGCAGCAAGCGGCGGAAGCGCAAGAGCAGCAGCAGCAGGAGAGCCGCTGGCAAGCGCAGCAGGGCGGGCAAGGCGGATGCAGCAGCGGCCGGTGATCCTGCAGGAGCCGGCTCGGCGCCTGCGCTCACCGACGCGGCCGTGCAGCTCCCCGCCGCCAGTGAGGACAAGCCCACTGTCCTCAAGGCCAAGAAGGCCAAGCAATCGCAGCAGCAGCAGCCAGCAGCTCAGCAGCAGCAGCAGGACGGCAGCGCGGCGCCCAAGGAAGCCGCACCCGGCCGGCCGTGGACGAGCGAGGAGGAGGTGGGTTCGTTCGTGATGTGCCGCCGACCACGAGGGTGTGAAGGCCTCTGCTGGGTTCCACCACAAGCATCTGTGGTCCGGTGACACTCACCGCAGGCGCTGTTCCAGGCCGGGCTGGAGGTCCACGGGCGCGACTGGCAAAAGGCAAGCGGACACCCACTCCGGCCCAGCCCAGGGCCTGACGACGGGCCCCCCATGCCCATGCGCCGCTGGCGCACACCTGACACGCGCCGCCTCGCGATGTGGTGCGCGCGCAGTTGGCCGCGCACGTGGCCACCCGGGACGCGCGCCAGGTGTCGAGCCACGCGCAAAAGTACTTTGTCAAGCTGTGCGTGGCCGGCAAGGTGAGCCAGGCGCAAGGGTTGACAGCTGATGCAAGCGCCAGTGAGCAACCATTCACCGTCCCATGCACTCTGGCCGCCGCCAGAGAGGGAGCCTTGGTGCGCCTGCCTGCGCGCCGCAGCCGCTGCCGGCCCGCGTGGCGGCCTCAGGCGAGGGCTACACCCTCAGCGGCAAGCCCCTGGACCCATGCAGGTGTGTACGCCTGTGCGCAGAGCAGGGGGCCAGGGGTGGTCTGTGTTGCGCTGTGTGGGTGCGACCCCCCCCCTACACACGCGAGAGCTCGATGCTGCACGTGCGCGCAGCGCCTCCGCCATCGCCTACGGCTTCAAGCCGGCCCTGCTGGCCAGTGAGTGACACAGCTTTGCGCCAGCGCACAGCCTGCTGCCGCCCTCCACCTGCACCCTGTGACACGCTGCCCACCTGACCCTGTGACATGCGGGCGTCGCTGTTCCGCCCTGATCCAGAGCTGGACGAGGCCGGCCTGGCCCAGGCCAAGCGGGGCCTGGTGGTGCCCAAGCTGCCCCGCAGCCTGGGCGGCGAGAACGACGAGCTGGCCACCGCGCCGCCGCCGGTGCGTGCAGTCACATCTCTTGAGGAGGAGGTGCGTGTGGCAGCGATGCGTGCCGCGACCGAGTTCGCCCACCGCAAAATGCCGCGCCACCGCGTGCAGTCCTCACGGCAGCCCAGGGGCAGCGCCAAGAGCAAAGCGACACTGCCGATGCCGCAGCAGCAGGAACAGCAGCAGCAGGCGCTGCCACAGGCAGCGGGCCCGCCCGCCGCCGACCCGGCCACCGGCGGCGCAGCGGCTCCTCCACCGCCGGACGCCTGCGATGCCGGCCCCAGCGCCGCCACCTGCTCCCCCGCCGCGGCAGCGGCGCCCGCGCCCGCCGACGGCGCCGCGTCCAGAGCGGGGCGCGCCCTGACCCGCCTGGTCCTCCCCACCGCCCCGTTGGGCGCCCTGGGCTCCACCCTGGTGGTCGCCGCGCCGCCGTCTGGCCCCGGGGGCGCAGAGGCGCCCCCAGCCCCGCCTGGCTCAGACGAGCCTGCGGCCGGCCCCGGCGGGGCTGACTGCTCGTCCGCCGGCGCGGCGGACGCAGCGGGAGGCGGCGGACAGGCGGGCGACGGCGGCGGGGCGGCGGCGGGCGCGCAGCTCGCGGCGGAGCGGCAGACCGAGTACGCGCGGCAGCGCCCCCGGCGCGAGGGCGCGGGCGGGCGGCTGGCCGGCGGCAGCCTGCTGGCGTCCACCAGCGAGAGCACGGCGCTGCTGCGGCCCTGCAGCTTCGTGGGGCAGCCGGGCAGCGGCGCGCCGCTGGCGCAGCCCTTTGCCATGCGCATGCACGCGCACGTGAGTGCCGTCGCTGGTGGCTGCGTCCGGGCCCTCGTGGCCGCTAGGCGTGGTGCACCAGCCTGGTCTCTTTGTGCAAGACTGGCCTGGTGGTGGTGGTTGGCGCGGTGCGTGGCCGCAGGCGCTGGTGGTGATGGACTTCCACGCGCACCTGAGCGGCAACGAGGTGATTGGGCTGCTGGGCGGCGCGTTTGACCCGGCCACGCGCACGCTCACGGTGCGGGCGGCCTACCCCTGCCGGCGGGCGCCCGGCAGCAGCGCGCGCACCAGCGTGGAGATGGACCCCTGCGCCCAGGTGCGCGCGCGAGCGGGGAGGCGGAGCAGCTTGCGTGGTGTTTTGGTGGACAGCGCGGGCCGGGGGCGCAGCGGGGTGGTCCTCTCTCCCTGGAGTCGGACGCGAGCAAGCCGCTGCCTGGACCATGGCCGGGCAGGGC
>VFQP010004872.1_pt1 | contig 12097 bp, 11 predicted proteins | sample 3512351 | NCBI WGS metagenome assembly VFQP01 (sample SAMN10412372, study PRJNA504923) | tailings metagenome | isolation source: Relicate 1 Philex TSF1 revegetated site | place: Philippines: Tuba, Benguet | collected 2017-08-29 | reverse complement strand
CGCCAGCATGGGTGGGAGGTCGCCGGGCCCACCAGTGCGTGCTGCCAAACGGGGCCCCGCTCACTTGGCGATGGGCACGCCGTTGACGATGGTGGTGGGCTTGCGGCCGCGCTTGGCGCCCTGCGGCTGCGGCGGCAGCACCGGCTGGTCCTTCTCTTGCAGCTTCTGCAGCAGCGCCTGCCAGCCGGCCTGCGTGCTGCCGCCGTCGAGCGCCTGCAGCGCGTTGTTGGTGTAGGCCACCATCTGCTGCACCACCAGGCCGTTGGTGTTGTTGAGCGCCGTGCTGCTCCCCAGCAGCGAGCTGTAGTCGCCGCCGCCGGGAGCAGCGCCGTTGGCGGCCGCCACGGCGGCGCGCGCCGCCGTGCCCGAGGCGTCGAAGGAGCCGCTGCCGCTGCGCGTGCCGGCGCTGCTGGTGCCCGGCAGGGCGGAGAAGGGCAGCAGCGCGCCGGAGGCGTTGTTGGCGTCGTTGTTGCCGCTGCTGCAGCGCGACGGCAGGCCTGCCGAAGCCGACGCGTGCGAGTCGGCGCTGGTGAAGCCCTGCGCGTCGCTAGAGTGCGCCTGTGTGCATCACAGGGCAGGAGGACAAACAGAGTGGATGCACGGATGCACGCGCGGCGAGCGCCACCACACCCCGTTGGCCCCTCTGCGGTGGAGGCACGGGCAGGCTTGCGGGCAGGAACAACCCCTGTCTGCGCACCACGCTGTGCGCGCTCTCGGCCGAGCTCTTGGTCGAGGTCCGCTGCAGCTGCGTCGTCACGAGCCTGCTCGCTGCGTGCGGCGGTGGGGCTGCTGCGAGTCCCCACCCGGCCCGAGCGACTCCAACTGGTGCCGACTCGGCCGCCCACTCGGCGAACAGGGCTTCCTGCGGAGCTTCCTGCTTGATGTTCACCGGCTTGTGCTGCGGCACCCCCCACTGCTGCTGCGGCTGCGGCTCGTGGGGCGACCCTCCCTGCAGCGCCTGGGCAAAGGCGTCGTCCTCGGCGAACAGCAGGCTCATGAGCGCGTCGTCGCCGTTGGGGTTGTTCCACATGTTGTTCTGGCCCGCCCACTCCATCTCCTCTGGCTTCCCGCGAGGCTGCGCTGCCGCGAAGGCAGAAGGTAATTCTGTCTGCGCAGGGCCAGGCGAGCTCGTGGGTTCGAACGCGGTGGTGTGCTGAGCGCTGACAGTGCGTGTGTGTGCCTGAAATTCAATGGCTGTTCGCCGTGTGCTCAGGCGATGCTCTATCCGCTCCCTGCTGCGCGCGTGCTGCCACATGCACTCACGCAGATGCGCGCGCACGCAGAGATCGACAGGTGCTGGTGCAGTGCGGTGCCCTGCTGGGAGGTGCGGCACGATCCAGATGCTGCTGCCGGCGGGCGCCTTGCGGGACTCCGCTGCGGACCTTCATTTTCAGAGCTCAAGCAGGCACAACGAAAGAGCGTGGCGCGGCAAGGGATTGGGTTCTTCTAATGTGATGTGTGCGCAAGACGGGTGGCCGCCCAGGGTGCCCCAGGGTGCCGTGCCCTGGTGTGCGACCGCCGGATCCAAAACTCGGTCGAGGGCGAGATCGCCCCGAGGTCATGCTGTACAGGCTGCGCGGGCAATGCCTGCCGCCCTCGGTCCTGTGCGCCTGCCCGTGGGTGTGACGATGCTCCTCCTGCGCTCCCACTGGGCCCCGCGCCGACCATCCCGCCCCCGGCAACGACGGTTCACGCGTGCCGGAGCCGCCAGAGCCGCCGCGCGGCGGGCGGGCGGCGGCGAGCAGCGCATAAAGTCCATTCCTGGCCGACTGTTCTGGCCTGAGCAGGCCCTCCGCCGTGGGCAGGGGCGGCGGCCCTGCCGGATCTGTCCGAACTGTTCGAACTGAGAAAACAGCCCGGTCCGGGGCAAGAAACGTCGCCCAGCAGTCGCACCCAAAAGCGGCAGCGCCGCGCCACCGTCGACAGAGACTGTCGCACGCTTTCCTTCTCCGAGGCATGGCGATCGCGCGCCGCAGATCTGTCGGACGGTCGTGGCCGCCGCTGCTCCTTCTCCTCGCGGCGCTCCTCGTCTTCACAGGCGCGGACCGACGACGACAATGTCGCTGCGAGGCAGCTCTCCTCGATCTGTAGAGATCGATCGCGCCTGGAGCTGCGCGTCTGGGACTCGCGAGCTGTTGTGAGTGCTGCTGCCCCTCCCTCCCCGCTCTCTGATCGGTCTGCGCAGGCAGCGCCAAGGCGGCCTGCGTCGACTTCTCCACGGACCTCCTCGATGCGATCAACGCCGTGCGGGCGCGCCACCTGTCACCCGCGCTGAACTGGTCGGCCACGCTCGAGGACGAGGCCAAGGTCCGTCGCGAGCCCCCCGCACATTGCCGCGCGCGAGCAGCACAACAGCAGCATGAAGCTCGACACAGCGCGCCAGGTTGCTCCTCCTCTGAAGCTCGAGGATCTTGATCTGGGAGGTTGCTGCCAGGGCTGCCGCCCGTCAGTCCCGGCAGGTCTAAAACTGAAAAGCCTCCTTCGAATAGAGGAGCCAGAGATAGAGCTATTCTCTCTGTGGGGCTTCTCTCACGCGCAGGCGCTGGCAGACTTGTGGGCGGAGCAGACCAACTGCTCGGCGCCTGGCCCGTTCCCCGAGGACACCTTCACGGCGGACCTCAAGGAGAGGCGCGCGCTGCAGGCGGTGGGCGAGGGCCTGTTTGATGACCAGGAGCTGGCCAACTGCACGCCCGTGGTGGAGCAGTGGACCCGGTCGGGCGGCGACTTCGAAGTGAGCAAACTCGCGAGGGATGGCACGTGCGTGTGTGCACGAGACAGATCAGGGACGCATGTGGGCCCACCATTCGACAGACGCTGCGCAGCCTGAGCAGGTCACGGTGCGCTCCTGGTCTTGCTGCTCCTGCCGCAGTTCATCCCGCGGAGCCGCGAGGACGCGGCGCGCGACATCTGGCGCATCAACTTCCTGACCCTGCCCAACTGGGACTTTGAGGGGGCGTACCGCGGTCCCGTGGGCACCGTCGCCCAGCTGGCGTGGCGCAGCAACCAGGAGGTGGGCTGCGCGCTGGGCGAGGGCGCCACCTGCTGGACCGTCGTGTGCGTGTGAGTGGCAGCCCCTGTGCACCTCGGCGCACAGAGCACGCGCACACTGCTGCGGCGAGCCCTGCTCCTTGCCCACACGTGAATGGCGTTGCGCTCTTGCCAAACTCAGGTTTGACCGCTTCTTCGTGCGCGACGCCGTCAACTCTGGCGACCCCGCCCGGGCCGTGTACTTGAATGTCTGGCCGCCCACGTCGCCCTACCCCGGGGGCAAGTTTGCTTCGCCGCCTCCACCGCCGCCTCCGTTCCCTCGCCCGCCTTCCCCGCCCTCCCGCAAGCCGTCGCCGCCACCCCGCCCACCGCGCCCACCCCCAAAGCCAGGTACGCCAGGGCGTCCGTCCCCGGCTGCTTGATGTGGCGGGAGGGGCGTCGCTGTGCGGGAGGAGGAGGCACACGAATCAAAGTCGGGCCACTGACATTGAGTCTGAAGCTGCCCTGTGCCGCTGTCGCCACCCGCAGCGCGCCCGCCCCCGCCGCCCCCCTGCGTCGACCTGTCCACGGCCTGCGGGCTGTGGCTCGGCGAAGGGATGTGCGACCCAAAGTCGACCCTGAGCGTCTTTGAGGAAAAGTCAGGTGAGCAGCAAGGCGCTCGTGGTGGCCTTGGGCCGTGGAGGCCTGCCCGCCACACGTCGGGCCAGCACTGTGGCTGCGGCTGGCGGCACCAGAAGCGTGCGTCAAGACGTAATGGTTTGTGCCCGCTCCCTGCCCTGCTGAACACGCCGCGCAGTGCCGTTTTACTTTTGCCGCCGCACCTGCAACAAGTGCAAGGCCGGCGTCAAGTTTCCTCCCGCGCCGCCGCCACGCCCGCAACGCCCGCCCCCCCCCCCTCCCGCAAAGTACACGGGCGGTGAGCGCCACCGGCCCCCTCGCAACACCCCAGCGGGCTGCTCGCCGTGCGCAGCATCCGTCCCCGCCGCGCGCCCGCCTCCCGCCCCCGCGGCCCACTCGTCACGCGCCGTTTCCGTCGCCGACCCTTCCCGCCTGCCCGTCCGCGTGGTCCTGTGGTGCGCCCGCCCGCAGGCGCCTGCAAGCCCACGCCCGAGTCCGAGGTGTGCGGCAGACTGCGCAACCACCGGGCCAGGAACGACGTCGACTGCGTGAGAGGCTGCGGCAGCAGGCACACTGCAGTGTGCTGTCGAGCTCGGGCAGTGCGCGCCTTGAGGGGACTTGCACTTCTGCTTGTCTGAGGTCCACCCTTTTGTGCCCTGGTCTGCGGCCCGCCCCCTCCTGGTGCCTGCAGGACGGCGACGGCAAGTTCGACCTCGTCTGCCGCCCGGAGCACCCTTTTGACGCGTACACGCAGTGGCACCTGGTGAGCGGCGGGGACTCATCTCCAAGGTGTGGCGCGCACGGCGGGGCTCCTCACGACACGCCTGTGGTTGTGTGGTTGGCCACCTGTTGCACCTGTTGCACCGCAGCTCTACCTGACGAGCGAGGACTGCGCCCCCGTGATCAACTACGTCGCCCTGCGGGACATCCCGGCCACCTTGATGCCAAACGGCACGCTGGCGCAGGTGTGCGCCACGCGTCCCCCGGGCCGCCCACACCAACAGGAGCGAGCACGGCATTCACGGCGTGGTGGGCCCGTGCCCAGGTCAGCGCCCACCGTCTTGCTGTTCCTGCGCCCTTGGTCTTCCTCCCCAGGTGCCCAGCTGGAGCGGCTGCCCCGTGCCCAAGCCGTTCGGGTCGCGTCGCCGGCAAACGCGCGAGCACGGGTGGGCCGGCCAGGAGTAGAGTAGGAGTAGAGGTGGGCGCAGGCGTGAGCCGCACCCAGCACGGACCCAGCGCACGACTCGCGGCAGGCGACTGACTTCTTTTATTGCCTGGCTGATCCTTGGGCCTTGAACCTTGAGATTGTCGGAACGCCCGGCACGTCCCCAGCGCGTGCAGCCCTGCCCTGTCCGCTCCGCCCTCACGTCCTCCTCCCTCACCGGCGTCCTGCCCACGCTTTCCCTTCCCGTTTCACTCATCCACGCCAAGAAGCTTGCTCGCACTCCGCTGCACGCCAGCGCTGTGCAGCTGCGCCCCGAAGAACTGTGCAGAATCGACGGCCGTGCACTGCATGCTGCGTCCCTGGACCCTTTGGCTTGCAAATGGAGCAACAGTTCTGCACAAGTTTCTTCCTGTGCCAATCGATATCGTGCTGCCGCTGGGCAGCTGCGTGCCGTCGTGCGGCCCACGCCCCAAAAGCGCTGCACCCACCCGCTGCAGCCGCCCAGCCCCCAAAGCGTAGCAATCGGCAAGCATGAGCGTTCGGAGCACCTGAAAGCACAGGTCCGCAGCATGAACACACGGCTGTAGCTAGCGGGTAGCAAAGGGTCCATGCACTCGAGATCCCCGCTGTCGTGGGAAACCACACCATCAACACCCCAAGGCCCCTCGCTGCCATGCACCTACCCGCCCTCAGCAACACCCGACACGGCCGCAGGACCCTCTCCTTCTCCCGCCGCCAAAACGACCTCCGCCCGCCCACACCAGAAGAGAGCAAGGGCGCCCACTCCCCCATTCTTCTCCCCACCGCCCCGACTCGGAAGCAAAGAGAGCAGCGCTCACGAGCTGGGACCGGGTCCCTCGGGAGGCGCCCCGTCCGCACACGCCGCCCCAGACCCTCCGCCGCCGCTCCCCTCCCCGCCACTGCTGCTCGTGGGGCGCCTCCTGCCGCGCCCCATCAGCCCCGCCAAACCGCCCAACAACCACCGCGCCGGCGCCATCACCGCGCCCACCACGCCGCCGCCGCCGCCGCCCCGCTGCGACGTCCCCTCCAAGGCCCGCTGGCCCTCCACGGCCGCCGCACCACCGCCCTCGGGCTCCGCGCCGCTGCTGCCGCCGCCGCTCCCGCCAGCTCCGCCCGCGCCTACGTGCCGCTTGGCCACCACCACGCGCCGGCCCCGCACCCGCCGGACGCCCCGCCGCGCGCCGAAGTCCGCGTCCAGCACGAACGCGGCGCGCTCCGCCGACAGTGGCCCCTCATGCCCCTCCTCCTCACCCTCCTCCTCCTCCTCCCGGGCCGAGTCCGCGGCAGGCACCACCACGGCCTCCGCCGGCAGCAGCGACGCCCGCTCCGCCGCCGGCAGCGAAGACGCCAGCGCCACCGGCGCGCCCGCGCCGCCCGCCGCGCCCGGCGCCGCCGCGCGCGACGTCAGGCGCACCAGCGGGACAGCCGCCGCCGCCGCCGCGGCGCCCTCGCTGCCGCCGGCCGGCGGCAGCATTGCCGCCGCGCCCGCGCTGCCGGCCGCCCCCCTCGAGAGCGACGACGCCAGCGCGGCGGACGCTGAAGCGGCGTTGACCGACGACTGGTTGAGAGCGGTGAGCGACTCGAGCAGCAGCGGCAGCGGCGACGCTCCCTCCTGCCCCGCAAGCTCGGAGCCCAGCCGCTGAAGCCGCCGGCGCTGGGCCGCCGCCGCCGCCGCCGGCGAGGGCGCGCCGTCGGCGGCCGGCGCGGCAGGCGCGTGGGCGTTGCTCACGCCGCCGCCCGAGGGCGAGGCACCCGAGGCGCTGCCCAGGCTGCCCATGCTGCGCAAGCCCTGGACGGCGTCTTGCAGCGCGACCTCGAGTCCCTCGCCCGACGCGGCGCGGCCCAGCATGACGAGGGTCTGCTGCATGGCCGGCGACAGCTGGGCGGCGGCGGCGCCGTCGGCGCTGCCGCGCGGGGCGCTGCGGCCCCCCGCGCTGCCGCCACTGGGCGACGGGAGCAGCGCCGGCGGACGCGCGCTGCCGCTGCTGCTCCCGCGCGGCGGCAGGCCTGCGCTGGTGGCCCCCCCGCTGCTGCGGCCAGAGGGCTGAGCCAGCGCCGCCGCCGACGGCGCGGCAGCTGCGGCAGCGGCCGGCGCGGCGCCACTGCCCTGCGCCCTCGCCGCGCCGCCCGCTGCCGCACCGCCAGAGCCAGACGTGAGGAAGCCGCGGGCCAGCCCGCCCCAATCTCCTCCCGCTGCCGCCGCCGACGCTGCTGCTGCTGCGCTGCCCCCTGAGGCCGCTCTGCCCGCGCCTGATGCGCCCGACGGCGAACCGCCCAGGAAGCCTCGAGCGAGGCCCCGCTCCGACCCGCTGCCGCCGGGCTGCGGCGAGCCTCCTCCGCCGCCTCCACCCGCCAGGAAGCCGCGCGCCAGTCCGCTCCTGGCGCCGCCGGCGCCGGGGTTGGCCGCCCCGCTCCCCGGCGCCTGCTGCCGCGCGCCCTGCCGCTGCGAGGGGTCGGAAGCGGAGGAGGAAGAGGAGGCCGCGCCGCGCGGCGGCACCGGCGCCAGCCCCGGCGCCACGGCGCGGCTGGTGAGCACCACGCCGGGCTGCACCTCCCACGGCGAGTACCCAAACCCTAGCGCATACCCTGGCGCCCCCCCGTACATGGGCCCCAGCGGCCAGCCGGAGCCGGCGGCAAGCGGCGGCGCGGCCGCGGTGGTGTCCGCCGCCGGCGGGCGCAGGAGCGACTCAAACGTGAGCGGCTGGGGCGGGTGGTGCTGCTGCTGCGCGGCGGCCGCCGCCGGCGGGCGCAGGAGCGACTCAAACGTGAGCGGCGGGGGCTGGGTGGGCAGGGCTGGCCGGGCCGCGGGCCGTGGGGCCGCGCGAGGCGCGCCGCGCGGCGCCGCCGCAGGCGCCGAGGTAGACGGCGCGTTCGCCGGGAGCGGGGCGTCGCTGCCGACGCCGCTGTCGGCGGCGGTCGCCGCCGCGTCAATGGCACGCAGCCCCCGCACAATCTCGTCGACTGCCGTGCGCCGCGCCTCCTCCTCCCACTGGCGGTCCAGCTCGCGCCGCTGCTGCCGCCGCCGCTCCTCGACCTCCTCGTTCCCCGCTGCGGCGGCAGCGGGCGCCGCGCGGGGCATCCACGGCGCCGCCGCGAGCAGCTCGTCCATCTCAGCGCGCTGCCGCTGCGCCGCCGCCCGCTCCGCCGCCGCCCGCGCGCGCCGCGCCGCCGCGCCGCTGCTGGACGACGACTCGCGAGGCGCGGCGGCGGTGGCGTTGGCGGCAGCGACCAGGGGCGCGTCGTGCGGCACCAGGGGGGGCATGTCGGGGTCCTCCGAGCCCAGCTCCTCCTCCTCCGCCGCACCGTCGTCATCGCTGCTGCCGCTGCCAGTGCCGTCCGTCTCCTCCCCGTACTCGGTGTATTCGTCGTCCTCGTCTTCGTCGTCGTCGTCGTCGACGTCATGGTCGGACGTGTGACCGGAGCCCGTCACCGGCACCGAGCCCACGGAGCCGCGCCGGCGCACGCGCCGCTGCCACGGCCGCGCCCCGCCGCCCTCCTCCGACCCCTCCTCTGACGACTGCTCCTCCTCGGACTCGCCGCCCTCGTCGTCGCTCGCCTCTTCCGAGTCCTCCTCGTCCGCGTCCGCGTCATCGTCGTCGTCGCTGTCGTCGCGTGCGGCAGCGGCGGCGCGCGCCGCCGCCCTGCCGCCCCTGCGCGCGGCGGCGGCGCCGCCGGCGTCGCGCGTGAGCAGCCCAGCCAGCTCGTCGATCATGGCCGCCATCTCCCGCTCGACGCGGGCGCGCTGCTCCTGGACGACCTCGCCCTCGTCCCGCTGCGCGGAGCGCGCGCCCGCCGCCCTGGCGTCGCCGCCGCCGCCGCCGCCGCGGCGCGGCGCGGCCGGCCCGGCGGGCGGGGCCTGGTGCGGGCGGGCGGCGCGGCCGGTGGCGGCGGTGCCGTTGGGGCGGGCGTTGGAGGATGTGGAGGCGGAGGCGCTGGGGGCGTTGAGCTCCTCCTCGGTGGCCAGCTTGAAGCGGCACATGGGGCAGGTGTTGTGCTGCGAGCAGAGACAATAAGGGCGAAGAGATTCGCGGCAGCGGTGGATTCCTCGCGCATTTGCTCTGCGCGCCGGACGCAGAGCCCGGCAGATGAAGCAGCGTGCGCGTGCGCGCCCACAGACCAGGCCCAGAGGAGAGCAGGCTCACCTCTTGGAGCCAGGGCATGAGGCAGTCCTCGTGGAAGGGGTGCAGGCAGGGCAGCTCCACCACCTGCTCCTCTGCCTGGAACGCGTCGTGGCACACGGGGCAGTGCTCGCCCGCGCGGCAGGTGGCGTAGCCGCTGGGCGGCGGCGCCGCCGCCGCAGGCTCTGCGCGCTGTGCGTCTGGCGTTGGCGCTCCCGCCGCCGCCGCGACCGCGCTGCTGCTGCTGCTCGCAGCCGCTGGCTCGGCCGCCTGCGGCTTGCCGCCCTCCTGCTGCGCGTCTGTCGCGGCGCTGGCCGCCGCCGCTGCCGGTGGCTGCACGCGGAGGCGCGGCAGCGAGTCGCGCACGGCGGCGGCGGTGGGCTGCACGGGGGGCTGGTAGGCGTTGAGGATGCGGGTGAGCACGGCGTCAAAGCCGTCGTTGTCGCCACCTCCGAGCCTGCGCAGGCAACGCGAGGAGTTGGGCACGTCACTGTTTGCTTGCGCACCTACCTGTGAGGCTGCTGGGCCCCAAAGCTTCACACCAGCTGAAGCGCGCGGGCGAGAGAGAAAGAGATCTGAAGACATAGGCCGGCACGGTCGGACGGTTCCAGAAGGCCAGGCGGGCGCGGGCGAGCGGATCTGTGGGCGGGCGGCTGCACGAGCGTGAAGGCTCTCACTCTGCGCCGCCGGTGAAGGCGATGTCCAGCGGCATGCTGAAGAGGAGCGTCTGCTGGCCCGGCCCGCCGCCGGCGGCGCCGAAGAGCGGAGGGGGCCCGAACCCGCCGAACGCGCCCCCCAGCCCGCCCAGCGCGCCCATGGGCACGGTGGCGGTCGTGACGTGCAGCTCCACGGACGTGCCGTCTGCGCCCGTCACGGTGCGGTGCATGTGGCGCGGTGGGGGCAGCGCGGGGCCCCGGGGCTGCGCCCGCCCGGCTGCAGGCTCCTCCTGCGGGCACGTGTCAGGCAGCACCGTGAAGCAGAGGATGTGTCATAGCGATGCTTGGCACGCTGCTGTGGCGCGCGCTGCTGCGCCGATGCTGTGTGGATTGAGCCGTCCGAGGGGACCCCGCCCGGTGGAATTGAAGAGCAGGCTCGCGTGCACGCAGGCCTGGCCACATCGCTGCCACGCGCGTGTCGGTGCTGCTGGTCGCGCGTGTGTTCCGCTGGAAGGGAGGTGCGCGAGGTGGGCCAGTCGCGTCGCACACGCGCACCTGCGCAATCGTGACGACCTCTACAAAGTCAGAGTTGCACTGTGGGCACCTCGGCGCATCAGCGGGCTGGTGCTCGCGGAGCGTCCAGCGGTGCTCGCACGCGTGGCACCGGCCCCTCCTCCTTCTCGGAGAGCTGGCTCCACCGCCAGGCGGCGGTGCTCCCGTGCTCATCGTGGTGTTGTGGATCCTCGCTGCTGCTGCTGCTCTCCTTCCCTGCGCTTCGACAGTGTTGCATGACGGTGGCGCAGGGTGTGCGTGCGTGCTCCTCGCGTGCAGTGTCGTGGGAATCCTCGTGGCGTGGTGCTGTGTGCGGGTGGCCACGCGGTGGTGGGGCCTCCTGCGCGCCTAACACGGCCCAGGAAGCGCCCAGCGCACCCGGGACACGCAGCTGCACACGCAGCGTCGCAATACAGCTCCGATGTCATCAGTCATCTCCTCCGTGCCGCCGGTGGGAGGGAGTCGTCGTCGGGGGGGGCCCCCTGCGCGCTCGCTCGCCGTCAGGGTGCGTTGCCCCACGTCGTCAAGCCGTCCAGGGCGGCGCGTCCTCGTCGTACTCTGAGGAGGAGGAGGACGCCTGGCAGTGCAGCTGGTCGCCAATGTCCGACTTGTCCCAGCTCACGCGCACCGCCGGCGCGCCGCCCTCGGCCGCTTGCACAAACGTGATTACCGTCGTCTGCGGGGCGTGCACACGCACGCGCAACGCACGCCGGCTCGGTGCTTCCCCACTCCTGCGTGGGCACACCAAGGCCCCCACGTCAAGCAGCCGCACCTCGCAGGGCAGGTCCAGGATCAGGCTGAGCGCCGCCGCGGTGGAGCGTGTGGCCAGCGCTTCCAGCAGCGCGTCGCCGTCCGCCCCCGAGCGCAGGCGCGTGTACACCACCACGGCGTTGCCCTCGCTGGCGCCGGCGCCGGCGCTGCCCAGGTCGCACGTGGGCGCGTCGGCCGCTGCGCACGCCAACAGCGCACAGGGCGGCTTGCTCAGCAGTGACTCGGAAGCAAGGCCACACTTTGAGTGCCCGCAAGGGAGCCTCGTCTACTACTGCGCCGCACCTGTCAGGTTGACGTTCCGGAGCACGGCGTCCACCACCTGCAGCACCTTGTCGCAGTCGCTGCGGTTGAAGCCGGGCGTGCGCCCGCTCATGACGGCCACCGCCACGTCCTTGCCGCCGTTGCCGCGCACGCTCGACTGCACCGAGCTGTAGCCGGGCGGGTTGGGAGGGCTGGGGCTGGGGCGCGGCGGCGGCGAGGGGCTGGGCGCGTAGAAAGGGGGCGGCGGCGGCCGGGGCGGAGGCGGGCGGGGCGGCGCCGGGGGCGGCGACGGCGGCGCCGTGTACCCCGGAGGAGGGGAGCGCACGGGCGGAGGCGGGAAGTCGTACGCCGGCGGCGGAGGCGACGGAAAGACGTAGGCGGGGGGAGGAGGGGGGAAGGGGCGTGGCGGCGGCGAGGGCGGCGGCTTGGCGGGGCCGCAGACGGGGCAGGGCGGGATGCCGTTGCGCGGCGGGGGTGGCGAGGGCGGCGCCGGCGACCCGGGCGGCGTGGCGGGGCAGCGCAGCTCGGGCACGTTGAACTCGGTGAAGGAGGACGAGTTGGCGCCGTTGGTGACAAAGATCTGCGACTTGCAGGGCAGCGAGAGCCACTGGACCATGACGCCGACGCTGGCGGGGTTGAAGACGTAGACCATGTTGGTGGCGTCCACGGCCGAGGTGAAGTCGATGTAGGCGTACAGCTGGCGCGTGCTGAAGGCGTCGCACCTGCACGCAGCAGCAACCGTTGAAGAGCAGCAGCAGCGGGGCTTGTTGGTGTCGCTGGGCCCCGGGGGAAGCTGCCTGCACCCCTTGCTGATCCTCCGGCGTGAGCGGACGAGAAAAGTCAACGTCGTGCACTCACCGCATGGGCTGGTAGATGTTGGTGTACAGCAGCTTGTAGGTGTACTCGAGCGTGTAGAGCACGTCCGGGCACTGGTTGATCTTGACCGC
>VFQP010004871.1_pt1 | contig 12098 bp, 10 predicted proteins | sample 3512351 | NCBI WGS metagenome assembly VFQP01 (sample SAMN10412372, study PRJNA504923) | tailings metagenome | isolation source: Relicate 1 Philex TSF1 revegetated site | place: Philippines: Tuba, Benguet | collected 2017-08-29 | reverse complement strand
ACCACAGCCGCGAAACCTTCGACGCCGTGCTCGACACCTGCGAGCGCATCGCGCGAGAGAAGTACGCGCCGTTCAACCGCGTGGTGGACACGCAGGAGCCGCACTTCGATGGCGAGCGCGTGGTGCTGCCGCAGGCCACGCACGACGCGCAGAAGGCCTATGCCGAGAGCGGCATGCTCAGCGCCGCGCAGGACTACGCCGTGGGCGGCATGCAGTTGCCCTACACGGTGGAGGCGGCGGCCAACGCCTTCTTCGCCATGGCCTCGGTCAGCATCGGCAGCGGCATGCTCACCGTGGGCAACGCCAACCTGCTGATGGCGCACGGCACCGAGGCGCAGAAGCGCGTGTTCGCGCTCAACGAATTCTCGGGCCGCTGGTCCGGCACCATGTGCCTGAGCGAGCCGCAGGCCGGCTCCAGCCTGAGCGACGTGGCGACGCGCGCCGTGCCCGACGGCGAGGACTTCATGGGCGACCCGCTGGGCCCGCGCTTCCGGCTCAAGGGCAACAAGATGTGGATCTCGGCCGGCGAGCACGAGCTGAGCGAGAACATCGTGCACCTGGTGCTGGCCAAGATCCCCGGCCCCGACGGCAGGCTGCCGCCGGGCGTGAAGGGCATCTCGCTGTTCATCGTGCCCAAGAAGCTCGTGGACGCCGATGGCGCGCTCACGGGCGAGCGCAACGACGTGGCGCTGGCCGGCCTCAACCACAAGTGCGGCTGGCGCGGCACCACCAACACGCTGCTGAACTTCGGCGAAGGCAAGTACCCGGTGCGCGGCGCGGCCGGCGCCATCGGCTACCTCGTGGGCCAGCCCGGCGAGGGCCTGCGCTGCATGTTCCACATGATGAACGAGGCGCGCATCGGCGTGGGCATGGCCGCCACCATGCTGGGCATGGCGGGCTACCACGCCAGCCTCGATTACGCGAAGAACCGGCCGCAGGGCCGGCCCGTGGGGCCCGAGGGCAAGGACCCGTCGCGGCCGCAGAGCCGCATCATCGAACACGCCGACGTCAAGCGCATGCTGCTCGCGCAGAAGAGCTACTGCGAGGGCGCGCTGGCGCTGGAGCTGTACTGCGCGCGCCTGGTGGACGAGCAGCACACCGGCGCGGCCGACGCCGCCGACGAGGCGCGGCTGCTGCTGGAGGTGCTCACGCCCATCGCCAAGAGCTGGCCCAGCGAGTGGTGCCTGGAGGCCAACAGCCTGGCCATCCAGGTGCACGGCGGCTACGGCTACACGCGCGATTTCCCGGTGGAGCAGTACTGGCGCGACAACCGCCTGAACATGATCCACGAAGGCACGCACGGCATTCAGGCCATGGACCTGCTGGGCCGCAAGGTGCTGATGGAGGGCGGCAAGGGCCTGGCCCTGCTGGCCGCGCGCGTCAACGGCACCATCGAGCGCGCCATCCAGGTGCCCGAGTTCGCGGCCCACGCCAATGCGCTGGGCCAGGCGCTGGCGCAGGTGGGCGCGGCCACCAAGGCCGCCTGGGCCACGGGCGAGCCCACCGACGCGCTGGCCAATGCGGTGCCCTACCTGCAGGCCTTCGGCCACACCGTGCTGGCCTGGGTGTGGCTGGATGTGGCGCTCGCCGTGCACACGGCGCCGGCATCGAACGCGCGCACCGGCCGCCTGGCCGCCATGCGTTTCTTCTTCCACTACGAATTGCCGAAGATCGGCGCCTGGTTGCAGGTGGTGAGCCGCCGCGACCAGACCTGCGCCGAACTGCCGGAAGACGCTTTCTGATCGATCACACGACACCGAGGAGATTTCCACATGACCACCCGAAGCATCCAGCAACTCTTTGACCTCAAGGGCAAGACCGCCCTGATCACCGGAGGCTCGCGCGGCCTGGGCCTCCAGATGGCACACGCGCTGGGCGAGGCCGGCGCGCGCGTGCTGCTGAGCTCGCGCAAGGCCGAAGACCTGGAGTCGGCCGCCGCCGAGCTGCAAGCCGCCGGCATCGATGCGCGCTGGTTCGCCGCCGACTGTTCGAAGGAGGAAGAGATCCACCGCCTGGCCGACGAGAGTCTGCAGCGCCTGGGCGACATCGACATCCTGGTGAACAACGCGGGCGCCGCCTGGGGTGCGCCGGCCGAAGACCACCCGGTGGAAGCCTGGGACAAGGTCATGAACCTCAACGTGCGCAGCTATTTCATCCTGAGCCAGGTGATCGCGCGCCGCAGCATGATCGCGCGCAAGTCGGGCCGCATCATCAACACCGCGTCCATTGCCGGCCTGGGCGGCAACCCCTCTGGCATGAACACCATCGCTTACAACACCTCCAAGGGCGCCGTGATCAACTTCACCCGTGCGCTGGCCGCAGAGTGGGGCAAGTACGGCATCACCGTCAACGCCATCTGCCCGGGCTTCTTCCCCAGCAAGATGACCGTGGGCACGCTCAAGGCCATGGGCGAGGACAAGCTCGCCGCCCACGCGCCCCTGCGCCGCTTGGGCGACGACGAAGACCTGAAGGGATTGACCGTGCTCTATGCATCCGATGCCGGCAAGCACATCACCGGCCAGTGGCTGGCGGTGGACGGCGGCGTTTCCGTGATCACGGGCGGTTGAACACGAGATGGAATTCTCCGTCCGCATTCCCTTCGTCGACCACCTCGGTTTCAAGCTGCACAAGTTCGAGGGCGGCGAGGCCGAGCTGAGCTTCGACCCTGCGCCCGAGCACCTGAATTCGTTCGACGTGGTGCACGGTGGCGCCAGCATGACCCTGCTCGACGTGGTCATGGCCCACGCCGCGCGCTCCGTGCAGCCCGACATGGGTTGCGTCACCATCGAGATGAAGACCACCTTCATGCGGGCGGCGAAAGGGCCGCTGCGCGCCACCGGGCGCATCCTGCACCGCACGGCCACCATGGTTTTCACCGAAGGCAGCATCTTCGACGCCGCGGGCAAGCACTGCGCCCACGCCACCGGCACCTTCAAGCTCGTGCCGCGCCTGCCCGTCGGGCCGGGCAGCACCCAGCCCCTCAACCGCATATCCACCGACTAGGAGACATCCCATGCCCACCAACCACCAGATCCTGCTCGACAACCGCCCCGATGGCGAAGCCACGGCGTCGAACTTCAAGCTGGTCACCACCCAGACGCCCGCGCTGGCCGATGGCCAGGTGCTGGTGCGCCACCACTTCCTCAGCCTGGACCCTTACATGCGCGGCCGCATGAACGACAGCAAGAGCTACGCCGCCTCGCAGCCGCTGGGCGAGGTCATGATCGGCGGCACCGTGGGCGAGGTGGCCGAGTCGAAACACCCGAAGTTCCAGCCGGGCGACAAGGTCGTCGGCATGGGAGGCTGGCAGGAATACAGCGTGGTGGACGCCACCCAGCCGGGCGCGCTGCGCAAGGTGGACACCACGCACGTGCCACTCTCGCACTACCTGGGCGCGGTCGGCATGCCGGGCGTGACCGCGTGGTACGGCCTGGTGAAGGTCATCAACCCCAAGGCCGGCGACACCGTGGTGGTGAGCGCGGCCACCGGCGCCGTGGGCAGCGCCTTCGGTGCGTTGGCCAAGGCGCGCGGCTGCCGCGCGGTGGGCATTGCCGGCGGGCCGGACAAATGCAAGTACGCGGTGGAAGAGCTCGGCTTCGACGCCTGCATCGACTACAAGCTGCACAAGGACGCGTACTCGCTGGCCAAGGCGCTCAAGGACGTGTGCCCCAAGGGCATCGACGGCTACTTCGAGAACGTCGGCGGCATGGTGCTCGACGCCGTGCTCCTGCGCATGAACGCCTTCGGCCGCATTGCCGTGTGCGGCATGATCGCCGGCTACGACGGCCAGCCGATGCCGCTGGCCAATCCGGCGCTGATCCTGGTGAACCGCCTGAAGGTGGAAGGCTTCATCGTCAGCGAGCACATGGAGGTGTGGCCCGAGGCGCTCACCGAACTCGGCACGCTGGTGGGCACCGGCAAGCTGCGCCCGCGCGAGACCGTGGCCCAGGGCCTGGCTTCCGCGCCCGAGGCCTTCCTGGGCCTGCTCAAAGGCAAGAACTTCGGCAAGCAACTCGTCAAGCTGATCTGAAGGAGGGCACCATGGCCGCCGCCACGCACGAGGTCTTCAACCAGCCCGCGCCGCTGGTGGATGCCAACCTGTTTGCGATCAACCGGCCGATGCGGGCGGCGTTGAAGTTCAACGCGCCCGCGCTGGACACTGCGCCGCTGGAGCAACTGGGCCGGCTGGCGGGCAGCGGCGAGATGCAGACCCATGCGCGGCTCGCCAACGTGCACACGCCCCAGCTCAAGACCCACAGCCGATTCGGGCACCGCATCGACCAGGTGGAGTTTCACCCGAGCTACCACGCGCTGATGACCGAGGCGGTGGCCGCCGGCCTGCACGGTGCGCCCTGGGGCGAGGGTGGTGCAAGCCCCCATGTGCTGCGCGCCGCCGGCTTCATGCTCTTCACCGAGCTCGAACCCTCCGTGCTGTGCCCCATCTCCATGAGCTACGCGGTGGCCCCCGCGCTCAAGGACAACCCGGCCATCCACCGCGACTGGTCGCCCGGCCTGACCAGCCGCGCCTACGACCCGGCGCTGAAGGTCTGGCGCGACAAGACCGGCCTGACCATGGGCATGGGCATGACCGAAAAGCAGGGCGGCTCGGACGTGCGCGCCAACACCACGCGCGCCGAGGCGGCGGGCAGCGACGCCTGGGGCCAGCGCTTCACCGTCACCGGCCACAAGTGGTTCTTCTCCGCCCCCATGTGCGATGCCTTCCTGATCCTGGCGCAAACGAAGAGCGGGCTCTCCTGCCTGTTCCTGCCGCGCGTGCTGCCCGACGGTTCGATGAACCAGCTCTTCATCCAGCGCCTGAAGGACAAGCTGGGCAACAAGGCCAACGCGAGCTCCGAGGTGGAGTTCGTGGGCGCCGGCGCCTGGCTGGTGGGCGAGGAAGGGCGCGGCGTGCCGCAGATCCTGGCCATGGGCACCATGACGCGGCTCGACTGCGCCCTGGGCACCAGCGGGCTGATGCGCCAGGCCCTGTCCATCGCGCTGAACCACACCACGCAGCGCAAGGCCTTCGGCAAGACCCTGATCGACCAGCCGCTGATGAAGAACGTGCTGGCCGACCTGGCACTGGAATCGGAAGCCGCCACCGCGCTCGCGCTGCGGCTGGCGCGCAGCTTCGACCGCATCGACGACCCGCACGAGCAGGTGATGAGCCGCCTGCTCACGCCGGTGGCCAAGTTCTGGATCTGCAAGCGCGGCAGCCACTTCGCGCAGGAAGCCATGGAATGCCTGGGCGGCAACGGCTACGTGGAAGAGGGCGGTGAAGGCATCATGGCGCGCATCTACCGCGAGATGCCGCTCAACTCCATCTGGGAAGGCGCGGGCAACATCATGGCGCTGGACCTGCTGCGCGCGCTGCGCAAGGCCGACACCGCCGCCGCCCTGGCGCACGAACTCGCCCCCGCACGCGGCATGCACCGCGCGCTGGACTTCCTCGCCGATCGCCTGCCGGCGCGCGTGGAGGAGATGGCCACCGAAATGGAAGCGCGCCGCCTGGCGCAGGACGTCGCCCTGGCGGTGCAGGCCGCGCTGCTGGCGCAGACCGCGCCGCCCGAGGTGTTCGGCGCCTTCTGCGACTCGCGCCTGGACGGCCAGTGGGGCCACAGCTTCGGCTCGCTCGGCGCCGGCACCGGCTTTGACGCCATCATCGAGCGGGCCATGCCGCGCTGAACCCGATCTTCGAAAGCACCCATGTCCGACCTCATCCTCCACCACTACGCCTCGTCGCCGTTCTCCGAGAAGGCGCGCCTGATGCTGGGTCACAAGGGCCTGGCCTGGAAGGGCGTGAACATCCCGCGCATCCTGCCCAAGCCGGACGTGATCGCCCTCACCGGTGGCCACCGGCGCACGCCGTTCCTGCAGGTCGGTGCCGACATTTACTGCGACACCTCGCTCATCGCCGACGTGCTGGAACACCGCCAGCCCGAGCCGACGCTGTACCCCGAGCACCTGAAAGGCATGGCGCGCGTGCTGGCGCAGTGGGCCGACAGCACGCTGTTCTGGACTGCCATGGCCTACAACCTGAGCCCCAAGGGCGCGGCCGCGCTGTTTGCCGACCAGCCGCCTGAGGCGCAACAGGCCTTTGCGGCCGACCGGGGAGCCATGCGCACCGGCATGATCAGCCTGCGCCCAGGCGACGCCACCGCCGCCTACCGCAGCTACCTGCGCCGCCTCTCCACCATGGTGGAAGAACAGCCTTTCCTGCTGGGCGATGCGCCCTGCATCGCCGACTTCGCCGCCTACCACCCGCTGTGGTTCAGCCGCGTGGTCAATCCCACCATGGCCGGCATCCTGGACGCCACGCCGCACGTCATCGAGTGGCTGGACCGCATGGCGCAGATCGGGCATGGGCAGGCGGGCAAGCTGAGTTCCGCCGAGGCCATTGCCATCGCGGCGGCGGCCGAGCCCGCACCGTTGACCGACGACGTGTTCCAGGACGAGCACGGCATCGCCCTGGGCAGCCGCGTCACGGTGAACGCCGAGGTCTTCGGCCAGGAACCCACCGAAGGCATCCTGCGTGCGGCCACGCGCACGCGCTACACCCTGGAGCGCACCGACGAGCGCGCAGGCCGCCTGCATGTGCATTTCCCGCGCATCGGTTTCGTGCTGAGGGAAGTGCGCGCTTGAGCCCGATCGAAAAGAACCTCACCTGGCGCTGCCTGCCCTTCGATGCCCTGCATGCCCGCACGCTCTACCGCCTGCTGCAGTTGCGAACCGAGGTGTTCGTGATGGAGCAGGCCTGTGCGTTCCAGGACATGGACGGCGCCGACGCGGCCTGTTTCCACCTGCTGGGCGAAGCCGCCGACGGCGCGCTGCTCGCCTACGCGCGGCTGGTGCCCGCCGGCCTGAAATTCCCCGAGGTGAGCATTGGCCGCGTGATCAGCGCGCAGGCCGCGCGCGGCACCGGCATCGGCCACCTGCTGATGCGCGAGGCGGTGCGCGCCGCGCACGGCCTGTGGGGCGCGCAGCCCATCCGCATCGGCGCCCAGGCGCGCCTGCAGGCCTTCTACCGCCAGCATGGCTTCGAGCCGGCCAGCGACATCTATCTCGAAGACGGCATCGATCACATCGAAATGTTGCGAGCCGCCTGATTCCATTTCCAAACGCACAGGAGACATCGATGATTCAGGATTTCAAGGGCAAGACGGCGGTGCTCACCGGCGCCGGGTCGGGCTTCGGCCTGGAGTGCGCCCGCATCGGCGCCAAGCTGGGCATGAACCTGGTGTTGGTGGACGTGCAGCAGGACGCGCTGGACAAGGCCGAGGCCGAGATGCGCGCCACTGGCGTGCAGGTGCTCGCGCGCCGGGTCGACGTGTCGGACCAGGCGCAGATGGAGGCCCTGGCGGCCGACGTGCAGAAGACCTTCGGCGCACCGCACTTCGTCTTCAACAACGCCGGCGTGGGCTCGGCCGGGATGATCTGGGAAAACTCGGTGAAGGACTGGGAATGGGTGCTGGGCGTGAACGTGTGGGGCGTGATCCACGGCGTGCGCCTGTTCACCCCCATGATGCTCGCCGCCGCGAAGGCCGATCCCGCCTGGCGCGGCCACATCGTCAACACCGCCAGCATGGCCGGCCTGCTCACACCGCCCAACATGGGCATCTACAACGTCAGCAAGCACGCCGTGGTGAGCCTCACCGAGACGCTCTACCAGGACCTGAAGCTGGTGAGCGACCAGGTCAGCGCCAGCGTGCTGTGCCCGTACTTCGTGCCCACCGGCATCAACCAGAGCCACCGCAACCGCCCGGCTGGCATGGCCGATGAGAAGCCTACCCAGAGCCAACTGATTGGCCAGGCCATGACCGACAAGGCCGTGGGCTCCGGCAAGGTCACGGCGGCCGAGGTGGCGCAGCGCGTGTTCGAGGCCATCAGCGCCGACCGCTTCTACATCTTCAGCCACCCGCGCGCGCTGGGCAATGTGCGCTCGCGCATGGAAGGCATCGTGAACCAGACCAACCCGGCCGACCCTTTCCTCGAGCGACCCGAGATCGGCGCGGGCCTGAAGGCGGCGCTGCGCGCCGGCTGAGGCACAGGCCATGGGCGAGGGCGGTCACGCGCTGTTCCCCACCGCCATCGGCGTGTGCGGCATCGCCTGGGGCGCGGCGCGCGTGGTGGCGGTGCAGTTGCCCGAGCCCGATGTGGCCCGCACCCGCGCACGGCTGCTGAAGGGCCTGCCGCCCCTGCCCGAGGTGTCGTCACCGCCCGCCGAGGTGCAGGCCGCGATCGAAGGCGTGCAGGCCGTGCTGGAGGGCCGCTCGCGCAGCGACCTGCGCGAGATCCCGCTCGACATGAGCCGCCTCACACCGTTCCAGCGCGAGGTCTATGCCTTTGTGCGCGCCATACCGCCCGGGCAGACCCGCACGTACGGCGAAGTGGCCGAGGCCCTGGGCGACCCCGGCCTGTCGCGCGCCGTGGGGCAGGCCATGGGCCACAACCCCTTTGCACCGGTGGTGCCGTGTCACCGCGTGCTCGCCGCAGGCGGACGCTCGGGCGGGTTCTCCGGGGGCAACGGCGTGCCCACCAAGCTGCGCATGCTGCAGATCGAGGGCGCGCAGATCGGCGCGCCCGGCCTTTTCGACGGCGAACCCGCATGATCAGTGCCACCGAACTCCAGGCCGGCCCGGTGCGGGTTATGGACTACCGCTGCAGCGCCGGCCCCGCCGAAAAGCCGTTCACCGAGTTGCACCAGGGCTACTCGGTGTCTTACGTGCGCAAGGGCAGCTTCGGCTACCGCGTGCGCGGCAAGGCGTATGAGCTGGTCGCGGGCTCGGTGCTGGTGGGCCATCCGGGCGACGAGTTCATGTGCACGCACGACCACCACGTCTGTGGTGACGAGTGCCTGGCCTTCCACGTGTCGCCGCGTTTCGTGGAACTGGTCGGCGGCGACCGGGGCCGCTGGCGCGCGGGCGGCCTGCCGCCGCTGCCCGAGCTGATGGTGCTGGGCGAACTGGCGCAGGCGGTGGCCAGCGGCCGCAGCGACGCCGGGCTGGACGAGGTGGGCCTGTGGTTCGCCTCCCGCTACCTCGACGTGGTGACCGGCCGCGAGCCGGCATCGCCCAAGGCCAGTGAACGCGACCGCCGGCGCGCCGTGGAGGCGGCGCTGTGGATCGCCGCGCATTCGCAGGAAGCCATCGACCTGGATCGTGTGGCCGGCGAGGTGGCCTTGAGCCCGTTCCACTTCCTGCGCGTGTTCTCGCGGGTGCTTGGCGTCACGCCGCACCAGTACCTGGTGCGTTCGCGGTTGCGCCACGCGGCGCGCCTGCTGGCCGAGGGCGAGCAGGCGGTGACCGAGGTGGCGCTGGAAGTCGGCTACGCCGACCTCAGCAACTTCGTGCGCAGCTTCCACCGCGCGGCCGGCATCTCGCCGGGCGGGTTCCGCCAGACCGCTCGCCAGGGCTCGAAGCAAGTGCGCAAGATTCTCCAAGACCGCGTGAGCGGCCTGATCGACGATGAACGCCTGATCCACCCATCGAGCAGGAAACCATCGCCATGTACGACCACCTCGGACTGAAAGTCCACGACCTCGCCGCCAGCATCCGTTTCTACAAAGCTGCTTTGGCACCCCTGGGCCATGTGCTGGGCTCCAATGACGACACCTATGCCGGCCTCGGCCCCAAGGACGCACCCGCGCTGTGGCTCTACGCCCATCCGGGCAGCAAGGGGAAGGGCACGCACATCGCCTTCCGCGCAGAGACCCCGGCGCAAGTCGATGCCTTCTACAAGGCCGGCCTGAAGGCCGGCGCGGCCGACAACGGCGGCCCCGGCCCCCGGCCCGACTACAGCCCCACCTACTACGCCGCCTTCCTGATCGACCCCGACGGGAACAACGTGGAAGCGGTGTGCCCGTAAAAGGCCCCGCTGGGGCCTTTTGCGTCACATCACCGTCACGCCCTGCTGCACCAGCAACTCACGCCCGGCCGCTGCGCTGTGGGCCCAGGTCTCGTAGTCCCGCCCCTGGTGGTGCTGCGTGCCCAGGCTGCTCCAGCTCCCCGAGCCGCCCAGCAGCTCCACCGTGTCCCCCGCATCCCCCAGCACGATCAGCCGGTTCTCTCCCGCATCGGGCATGCCCAGCAACTGGTCCATGGTGAATCGGGCGGTGTTGTTCCCGCCGCCGGTGATGTCGATGCGCTCGATGCCTGTGAAGGTGCTCTGGCCGTAGGCGCTGAAATCCAGCAGCACGCCACTCTGGTCGCTGGCCAGCACCACGGCATCGTTGCCGCTGCCGCCGTCGTAGCGTGAGCTGCCCAGGCTGGCCCGCTCGGCCGTGCCGATCACCAGCCGGTCGTCTCCACCACCGCCCAGGATCACGTCCGACCCGCCACCACCGCGCAGTTCGTTGGCCGCGTCGTTGCCCTGCAGGGTGTTGGCCAGCGCCGAGCCGGTGAGGCTGAGGGCCTGGTTGCCCATGAGCTGGAGCAGTTCGACCGAGGCGTTGCGGTTGACGATGGGGCCGAGGAACGAGTAGTTCACCCAGATGCGGGCCGTGTCGTACCCGGCGTTGCCGAGTTCGATGATGAGGTCGCGCTCGTGGTCGATGATGTAGATGTCGTCGCCACGCCCGCCGCGCAGTTCGTCGGCCGCACCCCGGCCGTCGAGCGTGTTGGCGCCATCGTTGCCGAAGAGGCGGTTGGCCTGGCTGTTGCCGGTGGCGTCCAGGGGGGCGCTGCCGCCGCGCAGCGCGAGGTTTTCGACATGCTCGGGCAGGGTGAAGCTGACGGTGGCTTCCACCGCGTCGTATTCGCCTTCGCCGGTGCCGTCGCTTTCGATCACGGTGTCGCCCGCATCGTCGACGTAGTAGGTATCGCTGCCGGTGCCACCGATCAGGGTGTCGGCGCCAGCGCCTCCATCGAGGGTGTCGTCGCCATCGAGGCCGCTGAGCACATTGGCCGCTTCATTGCCCACGAGCTGGTTGCCCAGGCTGTTGCCGGTGCCGTCGACGGTAGCGGAACCGGTGAGCACGAGGTGGTGCTCACCGGCGGCCAGGGTGGTGCTGGTGCTGGCGATGCGGGGCAGCAGGCCGTCGGGGGTGAGGTGCAGGGTGAGGGGGGTGCTGGCCTGGGCGCCGGCGGCATCGGTGGCGGTGATGCGCAGGTCGAGCCGGGTGAGGCCGGAGAGGCTGCTGGACACCGAGAGGGTGAGGGTGGCGGGGTTGAACTGCAGGCCGGGCGGCAGGGGGGCGCCGTCGGCCAGGGTGGCGCTGTAGCTCAGGGAGTCGCCGGTGGAGGTATCGGGGTCGCTGAAGGTGCCGGCGGGCAGGGTGTGGCTCCAGGCGCCCCGGCCCGTGGCGCTCAGGTCGAGCAGGGGCTGAGCGACGATGGGTGCGTCATTGACATTCACCACCGTGACGGCGAAATTGCTGGAGGCGGAAGCGCCAGCGGCATCGATGGCCGTCACCTTGAGTTGCAGGGTGCCGACCTGATCGTTGCCGGGCGTGCCACTGAAGGTGCGGGTGGCGGCGTCGAAGCTCAGCCATGAAGGCAATGCTGCGCCGTTGCCGAGCGAGGCGCTGTAAGTCAGGGTGTCGCCTGCGTCCACGTCCGCAAAAGTGCCCGCAGGCACGGTGTAGGTCCAGAGCGAGCTCTGGAAGGTGTTTTGCGCCTGCAGCCCGGCCGACACCGTGGGTGCGTCGTTGACGTTGGTCACATGCAGGGTGAAATGGCTGGAGGCCGTTGCGCCTGCTGCGTCCGTCGCCGTGACCTTGAGCTGCAGAGCGCCCACCGCCGCATTGCCCGGCGTGCCGCTGAAGGTGCGGGTGGTGGCGTTGAAGCTGAGCCAGGAAGGCAAAGCGCCGCCATTGGCCAGCGAGGCGCTGTAGCTCAGGGTGTCGCCCGCGTCGGCGTCGGTGAAGGCGCCCGCAGAAACCGTGTAGCCAACGATTTCACCTTGTTGCAAGGAGTGATCAGGCAGCGCCAGTGCGGCCGCCGGTGCATGGTTCGGCAACCGCCCACCTTGGGCGAGGATGTTCATCACTTGTGAGGTATTCCAGCTCATGCCGTTGGCGAAACTGATGGCCTCGATGAGGTTGGCTGAGCTCACCTGAGCACCACTGAATACATTCTTGATCGTCACCGAGTCGCTGTCGT
>VFQP010004870.1_pt1 | contig 12100 bp, 16 predicted proteins | sample 3512351 | NCBI WGS metagenome assembly VFQP01 (sample SAMN10412372, study PRJNA504923) | tailings metagenome | isolation source: Relicate 1 Philex TSF1 revegetated site | place: Philippines: Tuba, Benguet | collected 2017-08-29 | reverse complement strand
GGGAGGGAGGGGGCCGCGGCGAGGAGCGTGGCTGCCGGTTGCGGTTGCGTGGCGGTGGGTGGTGCTGCTCCGGGTGGCGGTTGGGGCACCGCGGGTGCTGTCGTGGGCTGCATGGCGTGCGGCGCGGCGATCAGCTGCTGGTCTTGTGCGTGTTGCTGCGCCGCCGCTGCTGCTGCTCCTGCTGAGGGCTGCTTGGCCGTGAAGAAGGAGAGCTTGGTCTGCGTGAGCCTGGGGCCAGGTGCGGGCGCGGGGGGCGGCGGCGCGGCAGCGACGACGTCACCGCTGCCGCTGTCGCTGCCCGAGGCGCTTGCGCGCCGCTTCTTGCGCTGCTGGCTGCCCTCCGTGGGGCCTGCGGCAGGCGCTGCGGCTGGCTGCGGCTGCGCAGCTGCTGCGTGGGCGTGCACCATCAAGCGCGGCGCTGCTGCAGCACAAGGCGCCGGCTGGGCGGGCTTGGATCATGCGCGTGGTGCTGGCATTTCAATTGCTGCTCTCCTGCTGCTCTGCTGAGGCTGCACGTCCTGCTGCGTGCTGCGCTCCTGTGCTGCCAAGCGCCGCGCGAGCGCCGTCTGCAGCGCGACGCCACGCCGAAGAGGAGCTGCCGCTGAACCAGGTCCCTCTGCCACACGCGCTTGAAGCGTGCCCGCGCTGCGCGTCCTTCGAAGTTCGAGTCGCGCTGTCAGGCGGCGCGTGAGGGAGGGGCGGAAGCGACCGGGTGCTGCTACGTGTGGGGATGAATGGTCTGCACACTGCGGCGATCTGCTCTAGCTCTGTGCTTTGCCACAGGCCGCCCTGTCCCGTCACGCTGCGGCGATCGCATGGCGGGGGTGTGCACGCGCGTGCAGCACGCTCTGCAGAAGCGGAAGAGAAAAGGAGCAAGGAAGAGCACATCAGGGGGCCTCTGCGCACGCATCCGCACAAGCCTGCAGTCTCCTAGCGAATGATGAGCTCAGCATCCCTTCGCTCGTCCACCTCACACGGTCAAGAGAAAGCGCGTGCATGTCAAGTCAAGTCAAGCGTGTGGAACCATGGCCATCCCGAGCGTGCATCTGCGCAGGCAACAGATTTCTGTCGGCCCGCACCTGCGGGGGAGGGAGCAAGTCAGGTGAGCGGTGCGCCGCGGGGAATGGCCAGCGGCACCACCGTCGTCATGGCAATGCAGGCATGCGGCTCTGTGCAGCAGCAACGGCAGCACACCCCAAACCGTTTTCACGCTCAGTGCAAGGGTCCCGCTCCTGTCGCTCCCAGCCGCTTCTGAATGGATCGCAAAACCACCGCTCATGAGATTCGTGCCTGGACTCGCTCTGCTGCTTCCCCGCACAAACAGATGACCAATAGCGCTGCGAAGCCCCTTCCTCCTGCTCCCACGCCGCCCGCAACGCTTGCTCCCCACCGGGCCACACATCTCTCCACACAGAAAGCCCGCGCTAGGGTCCCCTCAGGCCCCCCGCTGCGGCTGCTCGTGCAGCCCCACGGGCGCGTGCCGCGTCGCCGCCGGCAGCACGCCCAGCGGGAAGCCGATCCCGCCGCCGCCACCTTTGCCGCCGCCAGGCGCGGTGGGCACGCGCCGGAGTGCCTCGCGGACCAGCAGCGTGGTGGCGCCCAGCCCCACGCAGGCGGCCCACTGCGCCGGCGTGAGCGGCGCGGTCTGGAAGGCGCTGCCGCCGTACTGCACGATGGCGACCTGCATGAGGGCCTCGGCCGCCACGATGCCGCAGAAGAGCGGGTGCGACAGCACGCCGGAGAAGACGTGGGGCTCGTCGCGGACCTGCGGCGCAAACGCGTGCGGAGCACTGTCGCGGGGGGCGCGCGCGCCCGTTGCCGGGGCAGCCCTGGCGAGCAGCACGCACCTTGCGGCAGTTGAATTGGTTGAAGAGCTGCATGCACACAAACGTGTTGAAGACCAGCGTGTTGCGCGTGGCCAGGTCCACGCCAAACCACTCCTGCGCGCGTGGGAACAAGGAGCCAAGAGGCACAGAAGTCTGGAGCCGCACAGCAAGACTTCCGTGGGCCCCATACCGCCCACCCCTCGTGCTCAGTGCGCTGTCCCCGTTTGCGTCCACTCCGCACCTCGCCATGCAACACCAGGCCCGCCCACCCGCCTCGCCCTCACGATGGCACCGGCCCCTCGCCTCCCCCTGCCCGCTCGCCACTCCGCACCTCGCCGTGCAGCACCAGGCCCGCCAGCACGGCCAGCTGCACCGCCGCCTGCCCCATGATGTGCTTGGCCACCACGGGCGTCACCAGCGGCTCATCAGGCGAGACGGGCGGCAGGTCCAGCAGCTCGTCTGCGGCGCACGGCAAGCGCAGCACGCTCAGGGCGGCCGGCAGCTCCGCTGCAAGCTCGCGTTTTGGTGGCCCTGCAAGCTGCTTCACCACATGTTGCGCCTCTCGCCGACCGCGACGGCCTGCAAACGACGCCCCCACGTGCGCGCTCACCCGAGGGTGACTCGGTGGCGAGCGCCAGGCTGGCCAACGAGTCCATGAGCAGGTTGACCCACAGCATCTGCACCGCGCTCAGCGGCGACCGCGCAAAGGCCAGCGCGCCCACGCCCGCCGTCACCACCGCCACCTGCAGCACCAAAACGGCGGCAGCGGCAGCGACAGCTGTGAGCGGTGAGCGGCCGCGTTGGTGCGGTCCTTGCACCGCGCGGAGCTTCTTCTCCTGCGGCAGGGCGCATCTGTAAGGATCAGCAGCGAGGGAAGGAAGCGAGGGAAGGACAGGCGCAAGCAGGGGAAGCGGGGGGAGGGACGGGGGGTGCGGGGCAGGGGGCGGGCGGGCGGGCGGGAAGGAGGGGGGGCAGTGGTGAGGGAGGGCCAGAGTGGGAGGGAGGGAGGCGGCAGGGCGGGTTGTGAGGGGCTGGTGGCAGCGGGCGGGCGGAGAGGAGGGAACGCGGTGGGAGGGAGGGCAGAGGGAGGGAGGGCAGTGTGGTGGGGAGGGAGGGAAGCAGCAGGGCGGGTTGTGAGGGGGAGAGCACAGGGCAGCGCGGGCAGGTGCGCACCACGTTGGCCGTGAGCTGGAACTGCAGGAACTTGGTGACGGACGCGTACACGTTGCGGCCCCACTTGACGGCGCTGACGATGGAGGAGAAGGAGTTGTCCATGAGCAGGATGTCGGCCGCGTCCTGCGCCGGCAAGAGGCACAAGCACGCGAGGCGGCGTGTGCGCTTCGTCTTCACCGCCCGCGCGCCCGCTGGAGAGCAGCAGTCTGGGCAGCCGTGCCTCGGCTGCCTGGTGCTGCTGGCGAGCTCCTGCCTTGCGATTTCTCAGCGCGCGTGGGAGCGCGGCGAGGGTGCACAGCAGGTCTGCCCAGGATGGTGCACCTGCTGCCACAGATACCAAGCGGTTCCGCTGTCGAAAGGGCAGGGCATGAAAGAGAGGGGGCGCGCACCTTGGCAATGGACGTGCCGCTGTTCATGGCAAAGCCCACGTCGGCCGCCGACAGCGCCGGCGCGTCGTTGGTGCCGTCGCCCGTCATGGCAATGACCTCGTGCAGGGCCTGCGGCGGCTGCGACGGCGACGACGACGGCGCCGGCGTCCAGCGGGACCTGGGCCGGTCGCTGTCAGAGTCGGCGTCGTTGCCGCTGGTCGCCGCCGGCGAGTCCGAGGAGCTCCCTGCTGGTGCAAGCACCACGCAAGCACTGCGCTAGCACTGCGCTGTGGTCCTGCCAAACAGGTGCTGCAGCGTACCAGCTCAGCAGCCCCTGCGCCGAACACTGGGCAGCACACGCACGCGCGCATGTTCGGCGGAGAGCGCCAGGCAGCGCAGCAGCACCGCGCGCACGCCGCGCGCACCTGGCGCGTCCTTGAGCTGCCTCAGCTGCTTGAGCCCCCGCACCAAAAGGTACTTGTCCGCCGGCGAGCACCTCGCAATCACCCGCAAGTCCGGCCATATCGCCCTGCACACAACAGCAGCAACAAGCACGGCGAGCGCGCTCCGACACACAGGACATGGTGCCTTGAAAAGCGGCGGGGGAACACGGGCAAACGCTCGCCAAGCGTGGAAGCGGAGCCCGCCAGCGCCGCACCTGAGCGCTTCCAGGTCCAACGTCCCGTCCGGCAGCTGCACCAGCTCCCGGAACTGCGGCCCCTCCAGCACCAGCGGCAGCCCTGCCGACGCCCGCAGCAGCCCTGCCAGCGCGCCGCCCGCCTCCCGTACAGGCGCCGCTGCCGCCGACGGTGCCGACGCGACAACACTCCCTTGCATGGCCGCAGCCGGCGCCGCCGATGCGGCCGCCACGCGGGCCGGCGGCGGCCGCGGCGCCTCGTCGCGGCCCCGCAGCAGCGCCTCGTCCGCCGAACGCAGCGCCTCTGCAGCCTGCACCACGGACGGCCCGTACCCGTGGCGCACGGCCCCGCCCGCCGCCCTCGCGCCGTTGCCTCCTGTGCCCGCCGGCGCCGCCGCGCCCGCCGGCGGCGCCCCTCCTGCGGCGCCGGCCGGCGAAATCAGCCGGCTCACCGGCGAGTGGCGCGCGGGATCCTCCTGCTGCTGCTGCTGCTGCGCGCCGTTGCCGCCAGCCGCCGGCAGCGCTGCCGCCATGCCGTCATGGCTCTCCACGCTGCCGCCCACCGGCCTGTCCCTCTCGCCCCCGGCCGCCGCCGCCGAGCCGTTGTCCCCAGGCGGGGCGGGCAGCGCAGCAACCGCGGCGGCGGCCGCTCCAGCCAGCCCGCTGATGTCTGCTGGCGCTTGGCCTTGCGACGCCGGGACGACGACGTCGGCGGGCGGGGCGTCGGCAGCGTCAGAGCTGCTGCTGGTGCTGCTGCTGCTGCTGGTGGTGGTGCTGCCTGCGGAGGACCCCAGTGAGTTGAGCAGCGCCCGGTCGGCCTGCCAGCCCTCGTCGTCCCACGACGTGCCCGGCGGCACGAGCTCCGGCGCCGCCAAGCCCTCGCTCCATGGCCGGCCGAGCCCCGACAGGTCGCGCTGGTCCCGCGGCGGCGGCGGCGCCGGCGGGCGGGGCGGCGGCGCGATGAGCACCGAGGCGGGGTGGTGCGGCTGCCGGGGAGGTGGCGACGAGGCCGCAGGGGTGTCTCGCAGAGGCGCCGCCGCCGCCGGCGCCTCGGCCGCAGGCGCGGGCGCCGGTGCCTGCGGCGCACTCACCGGCGGCACCGCAGCGGCGGCCGGCGCGGCAGGCGGCGACGGTGAGGCTGCTGTGGCGAGGGCAGGGGTGGGGGAGGGGGTTGCCGGGCCGGCGGCGCCGACGCCGGGGGGCGGCTTCCAGTTGAGGCCCTCGTACGAGACGTCGTCGTAGCTGCGCGCGCTGACGGCCCACTCACCGTACGCCTGCGAGAGAGCAGGGCGCAAAGCACGCGCAGGCAAGCTTCGTTGCGTCGGCGCCCGGCGGGGCTTTCAGCTCAAGCCGGCCAGTGCTTGGGGCGCATGGGTCCCCAATCAGGGCCCATGGGTCACGCCCCCATTCGCGCTACGCTCCGCCTGCCTGCCGCCTCACCTCGGTGTCGCTCCACGCCTCGTCCAGGCTCCCCAGCACCCTCCGGTTGGCCACCGTGCCGCCCCACAGGCTCACGGGCACCGACCCGTCCTGCCACACCCGCGGGCCGCCCTCCACCTCCACGTCCCAGTCCCCCGACGACGCGCCGCCCTCCGCGCCGCCGCCGCCGCCGCCGCGCGAGCCGCCACTCACACTCCCACCCAACGCTGACGCCGATGCCGACGCAACGACAGCGCTTTCCAGCGAGGAAAGCGTGGACGCCGACGCGGACGCCGACGTTAGGCTGCCGGCGGACGCGCTTGACGCCGCCGGCGGCGCCAGCCGCGCCGCAAGCGGCAGCGCGCCTGCGCCGCCGGCGGCGGCTAGGGTTGGCTGCCCTAGGTTGTGCGCGCGGCGGTCGGCGAGCATGGCGCCGACGAGCTGCTGCGAGCGCCGGAGGACCGCGTCGACGTCGGCCGCCGGCGGGAGGATGCGGCACTCGCGGGCGATGCACGAGGCGGTGCGGGCGTTGTCGCCGGTGAGCATGCGCACCGTGATGCCTGCGCAAAAACCAGGGAGCGCGTGCTTTCGTTGCTCTTTATATCTGGTTCCTGGCGAGCGGAGGAGAATGAATTAAGAGCGACGATGAGCTGGCTCGGGCAAAGAGAGAGAGAGCGGTTCGGCACCCAGCAGCGCCGAGTCGCGCGGCGAGTGGCGCGGGCGGAGCGGCGTGCGGTGGGGGGATTTGGCATGCGCTCGCGCGCACCTGCCCTCTGGCACTGCTCAATCGCGGGCGCCACGTCGGGCCGGAGCGGGTCCTGCAGGCCCATGAGCCCCACCAGCACGAGCGACGTCTCCAGGTGGTCCGCCGGCATCTGCGCGCCACACGCGCAACACGAGGGCGGCCGCCGAGCAAGAAGGACATCAGCCGGGGCAGCGCGCCTCGCGTGCACTTGTTCGCCAGGGGGGGTGAAGAGGGGAGCGGAGGCAGAGGCTGAGGTGTGTTGTCAGTAGAGGGTAGCAAGGCGTGCGGCGGCGTACCTTGAGGCTGGGCGCGGGCACGGGCTCGCCGTTGGGGCCGCCGTTGGTGGACGCCAGCACGTGCGACGGCAGCGTCAGGTCCCTGCGGCGATGCGCGCGGGGCGGGCGAGACGCAGCGAGTGGTGATCCGATCCGGCCGCGCAGCTGAGCAGGGCAGGTGAGGCAAAGCGGCAGTGCTAAGGAGAGGAAGCGAATGCGCACCTGAAGGCCAGCGCCAGCGTGCGGAGGCCGTTGCGGGTGAACTGGTCGAGCAGCCGCTGCTTGGACGACGCCGGCAGGGGCACCACCTGGCCGCTGGCGTCCAGCTGCGCACGCCATCAGCGCGGGCCAGGCAGGCGCTCGTTCCCTGTGTGACCTGACCCATTCACCGCTCGCAGTGCGCGGCACCGCGCAGCGCTTGAGCGGGAGCGGAGAAGTGCGGCGTGCACCTGGTGGCTGCACCGGTCCAGCACGACGTCGGCGCCTCCCTTTGTCAGCAGCCGGCAGGGCACCATGACGCCGCGCTTGAGCCGGCCAAAGTCCTCGGGCAGCACCACCAGCGCGCTCATGCGCTTGCGCTCCGAAGTGAAGGGCAGCGCCTGCGCGCGCGGTCGACGTCGAGGACAGGTTCAAACGCGACGATCGCATCTCTCTCTCCGCGGCGGCGGCGCCTTGTCGGCGCCTGTCGCTCCGCACCTGCAGCACCACGGCCTCGGGCTCCCTCGGCGTGCACGCAAACTCGTCGTCGCCGGCGGAGGCAGAGGCGGAGGCGGAGGACGACGCGGCGCGGCTGGCGGCGGGCTTGCCGCCGTGCGAGCTTGCTGCCGCCGCCGCCGCCGCCGCCCGCTTCTGCGCCTCGGTGCGCGTCGCCCACTCGAGCAGCGCGCACTCGGTCGAGTTGCCAATCTTCTCTACGACCGCGCCTGCGCGGGAGCAACGACGTGTTGGCCATTTGCGGCGTCGCCCTGCACGTGCTCGTGCGCCCGCTGAGCGCCGGCACGCTGGCCAAGGCCCTGCCCTCTTGGGTGTGGGACCTGAGCGACGAGCAGGAGCGCACGCTGCTGCACACGATGTGCCTGGGCAGCGCACGCAGCGTGCTCGCGATGCGGCGTCGCGGGCGACCTCGCGGTGGAGCGCGCGAGCAGCGCAGCGCGTCTGCCTTGCGCCCGCAGAGAAAGCCGGGGACGCGTGACCCGAGGACGCCGGCGCACCGGTCGCGGGGTCGAGCTTGATGGTGGCCGTGCAGTTGAGCAGCACGCCCTGCAGCAGCATCTCGAGCAGCGCCGGACCAGGCAGGCCCGCCGCCGCCGCCTGCGCTGCCTGGCCCCCGGCAGGGCTCGGGCACCCACAGTCCGGCTCCGCCGCCGCTCTCCCCGGGGCCTGCGCGGCGCGGCCACCCGCCGCGCGCTGCTGCTGCTGCTGGAGCTGCTGCTGCGCCTTGGTGGGGACGGCGAAGAGGCCGCCGCCGGCCCAGAGCTGCACCACCGTCATGTCGTTGGCCGTGAGCGTGCCCGTCTTGTCCGAGCAAATGGTGGTGGCGGACGCCATGGTCTCGCACGCGTCCAGGTGCCGCACCTGCCGCGCAGAAGCAGCGGCGAGGAGCGGCGTGCGTGCGGTGTGGCCGCCGGAGCGAGGCTTGCGCCCCCAGGCAACCCCGAGCAGGCGCAGGCACAGGCGTGTCCCCTCCCGCGGCGGCGGGGACGGGTGGGGAGCAGGCGTGGAGGGCTTGGCGGAGGCGTTGCGTGCGTCGTCGAGCTGTTGCTGGGCGCGCTGGTGGCGGAGGGGGAGGGGGAGGCAGAGCATGGAGGACTCGGCGACTCTGTGGCTTGCGTGCTGCTGAGCTGTTGCTGGGCGCGCGGGTGGCCAGGGGGCGCACCGTGTGCACCGTGCCACGCGGTGCGCACACGGTGCGCCCCCTGGCCACCCGCGCCCCCAGCAACAGCTCAGCATGCTTGACCACACAGCCGCGAGCCCTCCCCTCACCCCTGCCAGCACACACGCACCCCTTCACTGCCACCAATGCTGCAGCCCCAGCCCGACTGACGTCAACAAGCGCCCCGCCAAGCCCTCCAAGGTGCTCCGTCCCGTTCCCGCCATCGCCACCATGCCTCACGACGGCTGCACGACGGGCGTCACGCCCCATCCCACCCCTCTGTGCTGCCTTCTCCTCGGGCCGCCACCGAGCAGGCAAGGCATGGCTGCAGCAGCCCCATGATCAACACCGGCGCGACGGCGACTCTGGTCGCCGTTGTGCTGATGGCATGCCGTTATCTTGCCCCGAACAACGGCCCCCCGTCCCCCTGAGCTCCCCCCCTGCGCAGCCCAAGCCCCTGATCTGCAGCCCCTTCCCGCAGCACCCCACACACACGCACTGGCCCTCCAACCACCAGGCGCAGACCAGGTTGTTGTCCTTGCCTTCAACCCCCTCCCCCTTTTTTAATCGCCCCCCCAACCACCAGGCGCACCAGGTTGTTGTCCTTGAGCATGCGCTGCACGCTGAAGGCCAGCGCCAGCGTGACGGCCAGCGGCAGTCCCTCGGGCACAGCCACCACCAGGATGGTGATGCCCGTGATGAAAAAGTCCAGGAACGCCTGCGCAGCAAGCAGGAGGGAACCCCAAGCACGCGAGCACGCCTCGGGCTCGGCGTCGGCTGCTGCAGCCCGTCAGACCTCCGGCATGCACACGGCAAGTGCAAGCGTGGCCGCCACAGGAAGCGCCTGTGTCGCGCAGCCGCAAGCCCTGCGCCCTGCCACGCGTCCCTCCTCCCGTGACGCGAAGGTCCAAAGCGTGCGGGCCGGCGTCGTGCCAGGCCGACGCGCTCGCGGGGGCCGCGGGCGGCGGGCCCCGCAACACCTCACCTGCGCCAGGTGGATGGCGTCGACGGGCTGCTGCGCCAGCACCAGGTGCCACAGGTAGCCGGCGCAGTTGGCGCCAAAGACCAGCACCGCCGCGCCCACGCCCACGCCGCCAATGAGGTCGGCCAGCACCTTGAGCTTCTCAGTCAGCAGCGTGTCCTCGCGCAGCGCTGCACGCGCGCCACAGCAACGCCAGGACAGCACCAAACGCTTCTCAGTCAGCAGCGTGTCCTCGCGCAGCGCTACACGTGCGCCACAATAAGAAAAGCGAGGCCGCCACGCGCACCACACCAATCGTCACGCGTTGCGCCCCTCTCGCTCCGCATCAACCGCCCTCAGCAGATGCCGCAGACGGCGCTGGCGCACAGAGCGGCAGCCACGGCCGCCCGAGCACAGCGATTGCGAGCGCGCGCACGCACCGGCGCCGAGCGTGGCCTGCGCGGACGCCGCCGCCGCCGCCGCCCGCCGCCCGCCGCCGTCCGACGCCGCGCCGCCCCGCCCCGGCGCCGCGCCCTCGTCGTCCGCGCCGCTGCTGTTGCCGCTGTACGAGCCCGCGTCCCCGGACTCGTCCCCCGCCGAGCTGCCAAAGCCGGGTACGGGCAGCGCGAGCCCTTGCTTGCCGCTGAGCACCATGGAGGCGAGCTGGCCCTGCTGCGAGCGGTGGCCCACCGCCAGCACCAGCATGCGCCCGTAGCCCTCGCGGACCTGCGCACCCAAGGCGGCGTGACGGAAGGAAAGAGGCGCCCGCAGGGGTCTCCTGTGTGAGACAGCCGGCTGGCCCTGGCGGGCGTGCTGGGGGAGGCGTTGGAAGCGGGTGTGGCGTCGAGGGGGCGCGCGCGCACCTTGGAGCCGGCGAGCATGATTGTGTTGCCGGTGCGCATGGACTTCATCACGTCGTCCGGCTCACCCGTCATGTGGCTCTCGTCAATCCTGTGCACACGCGCGCGCGCGGTCCACCCCACGCCACGCACACCCGGCAGGAATGAGGGCGCCTGCTGCCGGCCCAGCATCTGCATGCCTGTGCTGCACCACCGCCCAGCAGCCCCGGATTGACACCCTCTCGAAGCGCTCCACCCCAGCACCCTCCTCCTCACTTGAGGCCCTCCCCTGCCACCAGCACGCCCCCTCCCTACCTCCCCCTCCGCCCCCCCACCCCAGCACCCTCCTCCTCACTTGAGGTCCTCCCCCGCCACCAGCACGCCGTCGGCCGGCAGGATGTCGCCCGTCTCCACCACCAGCACGTCGCCCACCAGCAGAGAGTGCGTGCTCACCGACCGCTCCTCGCCGCCGCGGATCACGCGCACCTGCCGCCAGCAGCACCACGATGCACCGCGGCACGCTCGCTCCGTCACCCCACCCCAGCCCCAGGGACGGCGCGCTGCACAAGCGGTGCGAGGGCGTGCGCCACCTTGCTTCCTTCCTGGCTTGCTGCCATGTTCACCTGCACTTCATCCTTGAGGGCGTTGAGCGCGCGGAACTTGGACTCCTTGTGGTAGTTGGTCACGCTGCTCACGCTCACCTGCGCGCCGCACACGGCACGACGCACCCAAGCACACACACGCCATGGCAGTCCTCTGCCGCGCCACGCCCGGCGACCCCGCACACAGGTGCTGCTGCAGTGGCCTGAAGTGGGGGAACGATGGGAGGCCGGGGGGCGGGGGGACTCCAGCTGCAGGGGCGACTTGCCACGATGAGCACCGAGGCGAGGATGGCGGCGGCCTCGATCCACTCGGAGGCGTCGGCGTCGGGCGTCGCCGCCGCCAGCGCCAGCGACACGCCGCCCGCCAGCATCAGCAGCACCAGCGTTCGGTCCTGCGGGTGCACGCACCGCGCGCGACGCCGCGACACGTGGCCGTGCTTGTGCCCAGCGTGGGGCCCCCTCTGTCGCGACCAGGTGGACCTCACACGCTCAGCGGCAGGCCCCACGGTGGCGCCGCCGCACCACCCTCGAGCGCGAGCGCGCTGTCAAGGGCGCGCGCACCTGCAGCGCCTCCCACACGAGCTGCAGGAAGGAGACGGAGGGCGGCTCCGGCAGGCGGTTGACGCCAAAGGCCTGCATGCGCACGCCGGCGTCCTTGGGCCCCTGCGGCCCGCCGTGGCTGAGCCCCTGCAGCGGGGAGCTGCGCAGCTGGCCGGCCAGCTTGGCCACGTCCTCCCTGCAGAGCAGAGCGCGCGGCCATCGACGGCCACGTTCCAGCGCGGGCGTGCCCAGCGTTGTGGGAGGTCCTGGGCTGGGGCGAGGTGGCGCACGCCTCATCGTGCGGGTGACGCGCACCTGAAGGCGCCGCGGCTGTCAAAGGCCTCCTGCACCAGCTGCTGCAGCTGCGTGGCTGAGACGGTGAAGTCGGAGACGGTGGTGGCTGGAGCTGGGGGCGGCGTGGGCAGGACGCACTCCTCTGCTGCCGTCTCGATGGATGTCGCAGTTTGCGTTCGCCCGCTCTGGCTGGCGCGCTCCGAGTCCGGCGGCGCCACGGCGCTGCGCAGCACCATCCATCGGGCGCGCGCGCCGATTGTGGGGCCGCCGCGGAGTCCGCACCGACTCCGCGACTGGGCTCGCCAGAGGGTTGTCGTGCGCGAGGCGCCCAGCAGCGCCAGCGGAGCCATTGCCGAGCGCCTCAAGCGCGCCACTGAGCGCGCGTGCTCGTGCTGCATCAGAATCTCGTTTTGGCCGCTGTGCACGCGCGAGGCCGAGGGTCATCGCGATGATCATCAGCATGCACGGTGGTGGAAGTCCAGCACGAGGAAGCAGCACAGAGAGGACGCAGCAGCGCTGCGGCTGGCAGTGGACCCGTTGCTGCTGCC
>VFQP010004869.1_pt1 | contig 12102 bp, 12 predicted proteins | sample 3512351 | NCBI WGS metagenome assembly VFQP01 (sample SAMN10412372, study PRJNA504923) | tailings metagenome | isolation source: Relicate 1 Philex TSF1 revegetated site | place: Philippines: Tuba, Benguet | collected 2017-08-29 | reverse complement strand
AGGCAAGGCACTCAATGATCGTCCGTCGCTGCGGCTGGAGATCAGCGGTCGTATCGATCCGGCCACCGACGCGGATGGTGCGCGCCGTGTATGGCTGAATCAGCGCGTGGCCGAAGCCAAGCAGCGCGACCTGCGCCGTTCGGCGCAGGCTGGCGACCAGGCCGAGGAAGGTGAGGGCGGCGAACAGGGCGCGCGGATCACGGTATCGAAGCAGGAATATCCCAAGTACCTGGAGGCGGTGTACAAGCGCGAGTCGTTCAAGAAGCCGACGAATTTCATCGGCCTCAACAAGTCGCTGCCGCCGGCGGAAATGGAAAAGCTGTTGCTGGAACACGCGCCGGTAACTGATACCGAGTTGCGGGCATTGGCGGAAGCACGCGCCTTGGCGGTCAAGCAGTCGCTGGAGCGTGACGGCAAGGTGCCTGATGCGAAATTGTTCCTGACCGCACCGAAGCTCACTGCCGAAGGGATCAAGGACAAGGGCACGCCAAATCGCGTTGACTTCTCGATCCGGCAGTAGCCATTACCCGATGGCAACCGGCGGCGCCGTTTGAGCGAACGTCTCGAACGCCGCCGCCGGGAAAGCCACCATGAAAAAACCGCGTATCATTCGCCCCGGAACGATTTCTTGATTTTTTTACTTTTCCTTGGGAGCGCGTGTTGGAGCAGGAAGCAATTGCCTATAAGACCTGGGTCTGCCTGATTTGTGGCTGGGTGTATGACGAGGAACAAGGCTGGCCCGATGACGGCATTGCGCCCGGCACGCGTTGGGAAGACATTCCGGAAGACTGGCGCTGCCCCGAGTGCGACGTCAGCAAGGGCGATTTCTCGATGATCGAGTTCTGAGAACCGGGAACCGCGAACCTTTCAGGAGTGCCTGTGCGGCAACTCCCGGCAGATGCCGGCGCGTGCGCGCCGGCGCGCACATCGCGTGTAGCGCATACGGTACGGATGGCTGCAGCGCCATAGCGCCGCAGCAATCGTGAGCAACAGCAGAACCGCCATGACGGCGGCGAGCGCGGCCAGGGACATCGGCGCCTCCTTCTCAAGGCGCGTTGAAGATACTGCTATCCGGCCGCTATATCAGCAGCGGTAGCGCTTCCAGCACCAGCACCCCAAGCAACACCCCGATGATTGCACCCGCGCAACGGCAACTGATTCGCAGTGCCTTGGCGGCTACCGGGATTGCACCCATCGCCAATAGTCCGACGAGTGCCATGGGGATCAGAAATACAAGATCGTGCGCCTGTAAGTGCAGCATGGCGGTCTCCTGTCTTGTTTCTTTGTCCTTCCAGTATAGGCAGTGTGTGGCGAATACAAGGCCGGAACGCTCAGGGTTGTCCCGCAACGTTTGAAACGGATGCAGCGTCTGGCGCGCGATGCGTGGCCTGCACGGCCGCCTGCATGTATCGGTTAGGTTTCATCTTTCATGCCGTTCGTGCCGCATGTCGCGCATGTCGTTGCGGCGGTCCAACGCTGACCCCACAGGTGTCCTATGCTGGACGCAGGATGGCCACTGCCGGCCATCGAGTAGCGTGGAGGAGAAGCCATGGAACTTCATATGCATTCGCACCATTACGTGCGCCGACTGCCCGACTGGTCTGCCGCTGCAGTGTCGGGCCTGGCCGCGGGCGCGTTGCTGATCGTCGTGGAAATGTTCTGGTCGAGCATGGTTGCCGGGGTGCACCCCTGGGGCACCACGCGCATGATCGCTGCCATCGTCATGGGCCGAGAGGTCTTGCAGACTTCGCTGTTCAGTGTTGGCACCGTGGCCATGGCCTTGATCATCCACTTCGTGCTGGGCGCGATACTTGGTTGCGTGCTGTGCGCGATCATTGCCCCGTTCCAGCTCGACTCCAGTATCGGCATGTCGATGCTGGTGGGGGCCGCGTTCGGGCTGGTGGTCTACCTGTTCAACTTCTATGTGATGACCGCGGCGTTCCCGTGGTTTGTCGATGCGCGTGGCTGGCATACGCTGGTGGGCCATATGGTCTTCGGCATGGCCATTGCGCTGTGCTACTGGAAGCTGGAATCACGCGATGTCATCCACTAGGGACATCGGGAGATAAAAGTAACCATGACGTAACTGGTTGCGTCGCGCGTCTTGCCTCTGCACGGGGCCTGTGCGCGGCATCGATGGCGGTTGGGAAATGCTGTTTCCCTCCGCCATTTTTTGTTGCGGCGCACGCGAGACATTTTCGCGTGGAGTCGTACATGCCGGCACTTATGTCGCCTTGCAGTGACCTGAGCCGATGCACTAGTCTTATTCCACGTGCGTGAACGGGCGCACCCGCAGGCCCGTTCCCTTGCGCGCGCGAGGAGGGGGACATGGCGATCGCGATCGTGCTCGTCATCATGGTTGCCGCTTCGGTGCTCTTTCATTTCCTGAGCCCCTGGTGGGCAACACCGCTGGCATCCAACTGGAAGCAGATGGATGACACGCTCACCATTACCCTTGTCATTACCGGTCTCTTCTTCGTTGTCATCAACCTGCTGGTTGGCTATATCGCCTGGCGCTTCCGACATCGCGAAGGGCACCGAGCGGCCTATGAGCCAGAGAATCCCCGTCTTGAACGCTGGCTGATCGGACTCAGTGCCATCGGCATCATGGCGCTGCTGGCGCCGGGACTGATCGTGTACGCCGACTATGTCCGGCCGCCGCGTGAGGCGATGGAACTTGAGGTGGTCGGGCAGCAATGGCAATGGGCATTCCGCTTCGCCGGAAGCGCCGGCCAGCTTGGCACCTCCGATCCACGCTTTGTGAGCGGCGCCAATCCGCTGGGTTTGAACCCAGACGATCCCAATGGGCAGGACGATGTGATCGTGGTGGGGCCCGAAGTGCACCTGCCGCTCAACCGGCCCGTCAAGGTGCTGCTACGTTCGAAGGATGTGCTGCACGACTTCTATGTGCCGCCGTTTCGTGCGCGCATGAACATGGTGCCGGGCATGGTGACATCGTTCTGGTTCACGCCCACGCAGGTGGGGCGGTTCGACATCCTGTGCGCACAGCTTTGCGGCGTGGGTCATTACAACATGCGTGGCATCGTGGTGGTCGAGGAACCTGCCGCATTCAATGCCTGGCTGGCAAGGCAGCAGACCTTCGCCATGGCCATGGCAAAGGCCGCACAGCCTGCTGCCGCGGCGTCGCCGGGCAGCGGGAGCCTGGCGGAGCAGGGGCGTGCGCTGGCGCAAAGCAAGGGCTGTGTGGCATGCCATAGCATTGACGGCAGTCCTGGCGTGGGTCCGTCGTGGAAAGGTCTCTTCGGCAGCACGCAGACGTTCGCCGATGGCAGCAGCGCTACGGTCGACGATGCGTTCCTGAGAAAGGAGATCGAGGACCCGCTGGCCCGTGTGGTGAAGGGCTTCGGTCCGGTGATGCCAAAACTGCCGGTGACCGAGGCCGAGGTGGCGGCAATGTCCGCCTATATCCATTCGCTGGGTACCGCCGCGGCACCCCAGGCAGGGAAATAGGCAAGGAGGAAACGATGGCCTATGCCGACGATGCAGCCCATCACGGTCCGCAAAGTTTCTGGACCCGTTATGTCTGGAGCCAGGACCACAAGGTAATCGCGGTGCAATACACGCTGGTTGCCATCGTGGTCGGTCTGGTGGGCGTGGCACTGTCCAACCTGATGCGCATGCAACTGGGTTTTCCCGGCAAGTTCGATTTCATCGACGCCAACCGCTACTACCAGTTCGTGACGATGCACGGGATGATCATGGTGATCTACCTGCTGACGGCGCTATTCCTGGGCGGTTTCGGCAACTACCTGATCCCGTTGATGGTGGGCGCGCGCGACATGGTGTTCCCGTTCCTGAACATGCTCAGTTTCTGGGTCTACTTTGTCTCCGTGCTGGTGTTGCTGGCCAGCTTCTTCGTGCCTGGCGGGCCCACGGGCGCGGGCTGGACCCTCTATCCGCCGCAGGCGATCCTGCCAGGTACGCCAGGCCATGACTGGGGCATCATCCTGATGCTGGTGTCGTTGGTGATCTTCATCGTCGCGGCCACGATGGGGGGCTTGAACTATGTGACCACGGTGCTGCAGGCACGCACCGAAGGCATGACGATGTTGCGCATGCCGCTGGCGGTGTGGGGCATCTTCATGGCCACGATACTGGCGCTGCTGGCATTTCCGGCGCTGTTCGTCTCGGGCGTGATGATGCTGCTCGACAAGACACTGGGCACCAGCTTCTTCATGCCGGCGATGGTGTCGATGGGGCAGCAACTGAACTACAAGGGGGGCAGCCCGCTACTGTTCCAGCACCTGTTCTGGTTCTTCGGCCACCCCGAGGTCTATATCGTGGCGTTGCCCGCTTTCGGCATCGTGTCCGACCTGATCAGCGTGCATTCGCGCAAGAGCATCTTCGGCTATCGCACCATGGTGTGGGCAATCCTGGCTATAGGGCTGCTGTCCGTGGTGGTGTGGGCGCACCATATGTTTGTAAGCGGCATGAACCCGTACTTCGGGTTCTTCTTCGCCACGACCACGCTGATCATTGCCGTGCCCACGGCCATCAAGGTCTACAACTGGGTGATCACGCTATGGCGCGGCGACATCCATTTTTCCGTGCCGATGCTGTTCGCCATCGCCTTCGTCAGCACCTTCGTGATCGGCGGGCTGACCGGATTGTTCCTTGGCAATGTCAGTGTCGACATTCCGCTGTCGAATACGTACTTCGTGGTGGCGCACTTTCATATGGTGATGGGTGTGTCGCCGATCCTGGTCGTGTTTGGCGGCATCTACCACTGGTATCCGAAGGTCACCGGACGGATGCTTGACGACACGCTTGGCCGCATCCACTTCTGGGTCACGTTCGTCGGCACGTACGCGATCTTCTTCCCGATGCACTACCTGGGCATCCTGGGCATGCCGCGTCGTTACTACGCGTGGGACAACTACAGCTTCATTCCCGAGTCCGCGCACACGATGAACATGTATATCTCGATTGCCGCCTTCATCGTGGCCACGGCGCAGTTGCTGTTTGTCTTCAACCTGTTCTGGAGCCTGCGGCGCGGGCTGCCGGCCGGCGGTAATCCGTGGCGCGCGGCATCGCTGGAATGGCAGACGCCGCAGACACCACCGGTGCATGGCAACTGGGGGCCGCACCTGCCCGTGGTGTATCGCTGGGCCTATGCGTACAGCGTGCCTGGCGCACCGGAGGATTTCATCGCGCAGAACGCGCCACCTGAGGCCGGCGGCGCGGAACCCGAACCGCACGCCAGCCGGGGAGCCGTTGCATGAACACCGATACGATCGTTGGCGACGCAGGCCCGGGCGTGTTCCGGGTTTCGCGTGAATCGCCGGGGGGAGGCAGCGGTGGCGATGCCACGCACGGACATGGGCAACGCGCACCGGGCAGCATCGGGCTCTGGGTATTCATGGGAGTCGTGACGGCGCTGTTCACGCTGTTCCTGGCCGCCTATGTGATGCGCATGGACAGTCCCGACTGGCAGCATATTGCGCTGCCATGGCAAGTCTGGCTGTCCACGGTGCTGCTGGCATTGGCCAGCGTGGCCATGGCAGTGGCGTCGCGCGCAGCGCTGGCGGGCCGCATGGCGCGCGCGCGCCTGGCATTGCGCCTGGGCGGACTCGGCGCCGTGGCGTTCGTCGGTTCCCAGTTCTGGGGATGGACGGCGCTGTATGCGATGCATGTGGTGCCGGCGAATAACCCGGCAGGCAGTTTCTTCTATCTGCTGACGGCCATGCACGGCCTGCACATGATCGGCGGACTGGTGGGTTTTGCATTCGTTGCGCTCGATCGCGGCAGCGGCACGCGCACGCAGGTGCGCATCGGGTTGTGCGCGCGGTACTGGCATTTCCTGCTGGCGGTGTGGCTCGTGTTGCTGGGCGCGCTGGGCTGGCTGACGCCCGAGATCGTCAACTACATCTGCGGCAGGGGCTGACGGAGGTGCACCTATGAGTTCGCAAGTATCTTCCTCCGTCACGGCCCACGATCATCCGCCGGGCGGCGTGCGCGGCCTGGTCGCCGACTGGTCTTCCGACCAGCGTGCGTTCAAGGTGTCGTGGGGCAAGGCGATGATGTGGATCTTCCTGCTGTCCGACACCTTCGTTTTCAGCTGCTTCCTGACCGGCTACATGACCGTACGCATGTCCAATACGGTGCCGTGGCCGAATGCCAGCGAGGTGTTCGCGATCGACGTCGGTGGCCAGCCGGTACCGCTGCTGCTGATTGCCATCATGACGTTCACGCTGATTACCAGCAGCGGCACCATGGCGATGGCTGTCAACTGCGCATACCGGCGCGACCGCATGGCATGTGCGAAGCTGATGTTCGTGACCGCGTGGTTTGGCGAGGTGTTCGTCTGCATGCAGGCTTACGAATGGACCAAGCTGATTGTCGTCGAAGGCATCCGGCCCTGGGGCAATCCGCTGGGCGCCGCGCAGTTTGGCTCGACGTTCTTCATGATCACGGGCTTTCACGGCTTTCACGTGACCTGCGGCGTGATCTACCTGCTGTTTATCGCCAGCAAGGTGCTACGCGGCCATTACGAGGCCAGCGGCAACTACCAGGCCGTGGAGATCGCCGGACTCTACTGGCACTTCGTGGACCTGGTGTGGGTCTTCATCTTCGCACTGTTCTATCTCTGGTGAGGCGGACCATGTCATCGACTCCCACACCCGCGGCACCGCACGTTGAACCGGCCAGCGAACACGGCGGCCAGTCGCATCCGATCGGGCTCTACCTGAAGGTCTGGCTGCTGCTCTTTGTCTTGTCCACGCTGTCATACATGGTGGACTACTTTCACCTGTCCGGTTACCTGCGCTGGTTCCTGATCCTGCTGTTCATGGCGCTGAAGGCGGGCCTGATCATTGCGATTTTCATGCACATGGCGTGGGAACGCATGGCATTGATCTGCGCGATCCTGCTGCCGCCGCTGTGTTTGCTGGTCCTGGTGTGGCTCATGGCGGCGGAAGCGGATTACACTTTCCTGACGCGCGGCGTGTTCTTCCGCTAGCATCCCCTGCCGATGCTGGCGGCGCCGCGATGTTCATGGAAGGACTTCGCACATGCACGCCGCTACCGAAAGCATCCTGCAATACAACCACGGCCGCGACCCGGAACGGCTGACGATGAAGCTCGCCGCCATCGCGGCCGAGCCGTTTGCGTTCTTTCGCGGCACCAACCATCTCTATGCGGCCGCGCTCGAAGACGAGATCGGTCTCGATGCGCCGTTGACCTATGTCTGTGGCGACCTTCACGTCGAGAATTTCGGCTCGTTCAAGGGCGATAACGGGCTGGTCTATTTCGACCTGAACGACTTTGACGATGCACTGGTGGCGCCATTTACGGTCGATACGGTGCGCATGTTGTCGAGCGTACTGGTGGCCAGCCATCAGTTTGGACTCTCGGATACCGATGCGCGCGTGGCCTGCGACCACATGCTTGCGGAGTACACGCGTACGCTGCGTACCGGCAAGCCGCGCTGGATCGAGCGTGCCACGGCCACCGGGCTGGTTGCCACGTTGCTGCGGCAAGTCAAGCGGCGCAGACGCGGTGCGCTGCTGGCGGCCCGCACTGCACTACGCAATGGTCGGCGACGCCTGACTTTCGATCGCCACGCGATGCGCGCGGAGCGGGCGCAGCGTGAGCATGCCGCGCATATCCTCTCGATCTACTCGAAGCAGGAGCATCACGGTCACCGCTTCGTGGCCGACGATGCGGCGCGCCGCATTGCGGGCGTGGGCAGTCTGGGTCTGGAAAGGTATGTGGTGCTGGCGCATGAGACCGAGGTACCGAGCTCACGACGGCTGATCGACATCAAGCGCGCCGCGCCCAGTGCGTGGGCAGCCATGCAGCGCCGTAACCAGCCACGCTGGGGCAGTGACGCGCAGCGCGTGGCCACGATACAGCAGGTCATGCAGGCCGCGTCGCCGGCGCTGTTGTCGTTCGTGACACTGGACCGGCAGACCTCGTATCTGGTCAAGAGTCTTCAGCCGACCACCGATCGTGTGGACCTGGCGCATTGCCGCAACCGGGCGGCGTTGATCGAAGTACTGACGACCATGGCGCGCGCTGCGGCGTGGGCGCACCTGCGCGGCTGTGGGCATCAGGCGGCGGACCGGATCGAGAAACTGCAGGATTATGCGTCGGGCGGACGCTGGCAATCGAAGGTGCTACGGCTGGCTCGACACGGGCGCGATGTGTCGCTGGCGCAGTGGCGGGAGTATGCGGACGATTATCGGAAGGCCAAGGGGAAATGAGCATTCGAACCGCTTGCCTTCTCCCCCGGCCCCTCTCCCGCGCGCGGGAGAGGGGCGACCACATGCGCCTGGACCTTGGACCGTGGACCTTAGGCCTTAGACCTGGGTGATGAACTTGGTTACCAGGTAGCCATCGAACGTTTCCTGGCCGCCTTCGCTGCCAATGCCGGAGTCCTTGATGCCGCCGAACGGGGTCTCGGACAGCGCCATGCCGAAATGGTTGATATTGACCATGCCGGCCTCAAGGCCGTTCGATACCTGATGCGCAGTCTTCAGCGAGTTCGTGAATACGTACGAGGCCAGACCAAACGGCAGGCTGTTGGCGCGGCGCAGGACTTCTTCCGTATCCTTGAAGCGCGTGACCGGCGCTACCGGGCCAAACGGCTCGTCGACCATCAGCTTTGCGTCGTCGGGCAGGTCCGTCACCACGGTGGGGGCAAAGAAGAAGCCTTTGTCGCCAATGCGTGAACCGCCGGCCACGATCTTGCCGCCACGGTGGTTGGCGTCATCGAGGAACTGTTCCATCGAGGCGATGCGGCGCTCATGGGCCAGCGGGCCCATCTGCGTGCCATCGTCAAGGCCGTTGCCAACCTTGATCGAGCCGATGACTTCGGTAAAGCGGGCCAGGAACCTGTCGTAGGCCTTCTCCTGAACGTAGAAACGCGTCGGCGATACGCAGACCTGGCCGGCGTTGCGCAGCTTGAAGCGCGCCAGCATTTCGGCGGCCGGCTCGATATCGGCATCGTCGAATACCAGCACCGGCGAATGGCCGCCCAGTTCCATCGTCACGCGTTTCATATGAGCACCGGCCAGCGCCGCCAGTTGCTTGCCCACCGGCACCGAACCCGTGAACGAGATCTTGCGCACGATTGGCGACTCGATCAGGTAGGTCGAGATTTCACCTGGCACGCCCCAGACAATGTTCAGCACGCCCGGGGGCAGGCCTGCATCGTGGAACAGGCGCGCCAGCGCCACAACGGCGCTGGGCGAATCTTCCGGTCCCTTGAGGATCAGCGTGCAACCGGCGCCGATGGCGGCAACGATCTTGCGGATGGCCTGGTTGAACGGGAAATTCCACGGCGTGAAGGCCGCGCAGACCCCGATCGGCTCGCGCACCACGATCTGGCGCACTGCCGGGTTGCGCGGCGGAATCACGCGGCCATAGATGCGGCGGCATTCCTCGGCGTGCCACTCGGCATGTTCGGCGCAGATCGTGACCTCGGCTACGGCTTCGGCCAGCGGCTTGCCCTGATCAAGCGTGATATCGCGGCCGATTTCCTTGGCGCGCGTGCGCGTCAATTCCGCCACGCGGCGCAAAATGGCCGAACGCTCCAGCGGCGAGGTCTTCTTCCATGTTTCGAACGCGCGTTGCGCGGCAGCCAGTGCGCGGTCCAGGTCTGCCCTGGAGGCATGGGGCAGCTTGCCAAGCAGTTCCTGGGTGGCTGGATTGATGACATCCTGCTCGCGCCGGTCGCCTCCCTTGACGAATTCTCCATCGATATAGAGGGCGAGATCCTGGTACGCCATGTTTGGCTCCTGTGCGGGTTGGACGGTGCGCCGAAGCCGGCGAACCGCGGACGGTCGATCGGAAAACCGCAAGCTTACCGCTTCACCGCCGAATGCGCACAGAGATCAGTTGCGGCCGATAATCGGTCGAACCGGCGCTGGCACGGCCCGCGGTGGCGGACTAGACTGACGGGTCCGCAACCTTCGCGTTGCCCGATGCATTGCTGCAGCGCGGAAAATCCCCTCCCGAATGAAGCCAGACGCCAGACTGACCACCGGCCCAATCGGCCGTACGCTGCTGATGTTCTCGCTGCCAGTGCTTGGCAGCAACATCCTCCAGTCGCTCAATGCCTCGATCAACTCGGTCTGGGTCGGGCGCTATCTCGGCGAGGCCGCGCTGACCGCGACGTCCAACGCCAATATCATCCTGTTCTTCCTGCTCGGCGTGGTCTTTGGCATCAGCATGGCCAATACGATCATGATCGGCCAGGCCATTGGCGGGCGCGATATCGATGAGGCGCGCCGCGTGGTGGGCACCAGCACCACGTTTTTTGTCGGCCTGTCGGTATTGGCGGCAGCGCTTGGCTTTGCGTTCACGCCGCATATCCTCGCGGCCATGCATACGCCTGAGGACGCGACGCCGCTGGCCATTACCTACCTGCGCATCATCTTCGTCGCGCTGCCGTTCATGTACTTCTACAACTTCGTGATGATGACGCTGCGCGGCGCCGGAGATTCGCGCACGCCGTTCTACTTCATGCTGTTGTCGGCAGTGCTCGATGTGGTGCTCAACCCGGTGTTGATATTCGGCGTAGGGCCGCTGCCGGCACTGGGCATCGCGGGCTCGGCACTGGCCACGCTGATCGCGCAGTTGACCAGCCTTGCGGCGATGATCGGTCTGCTCTACCGGCGCAAGCACTTCCTGCTGCTGCATCGTTCGCAACTGGCATTGCTCAGGCCTGACGTGTCGATCCTGCGCGCGCTGGTGGCCAAGGGGCTGCCGATGGGGCTGCAGATGGTGGTGATTTCGTCTTCGGCCATCGTCATGATGTCCCTGGTCAATACCTACGGCTCGCAGACCACGGCCGCTTACGGCGTGGCGTCGCAACTGTGGACGTATGTACAGATGCCGGCGCTGGCGGTGGGCGCCAGCGTGTCGTCGATGGTTGCGCAGAACGTGGGCGCCGGCCTGTGGACGCGCGTATCGCGTATTACGCAACTTGGCTTGCTGTTCAACGTGCTGATGACCGGTGCGCTGGTGGCGCTGATCTATCTGTTCAACCGCCATTCGCTCGGGATCTTCCTCGGCAACGATGGCGTGGCGATCGAGATCGCGCAGCATATCAACCGCGTGGTGCTGTGGTCGTTCATCCTGTTCGGCTTCACGATCGTCGTCTTCGGTACGGTACGTGCCACCGGTGCGGTGATGGCGCCGCTGGTGATCCTGTTCGTATCGATGTGGCTGATCCGCTTGCCGTTTGCGTGGCTGCTGGAGCCGCATATTGGAGCCGAATCGATCTGGTGGAGTTTTCCGTTGGGTTCGGTGGTGTCGGTGCTGATGGCTTTTGCGTACTACCGGTTCGGCAACTGGAAACGCAGCCATATCCTGCCGGCCACGCACCATGCCGAAGCGGTAGGGCAGGCGCCTGACACAAGCATGGGTACGCCGTGCGAGGATGCAGACGCTGGCGTGGAAGCGGTTCGCTGAAACCCTCTCGGTTACGTCGCGCCTCGCATACACACATGTATCCGCATTTCACATGAGCAGACATATGACCACTGCGAAGCGGTCCATGTCGCGCCTGTAAGGCAGTCGAAAGCTGCGCGACCACTTGCGCCGCGCATTCCGCTTCATTGCGTGGCTTTACCTTTCGATCTCCTTTCCATGCCAGCTTTCAGTTGGCTTGCACGCGTAGCGCAACGGCAGAATAAATGCATCACAACGTGATGTAACGCCGAATGTGCGATACGTATGAGTGATCGGGAAATACCCTAAACCCCAGACAAATGAAAGGCGGCTGAAAGTTGCCGTTCTTATCGTTCGCACCATCGCGTCGAACGTGTACGCATTCACGCGTTCGCAGTGTGGGCGTCTGAGCCGGCGTGCCACGCGGTACCGCTTTTCACTACTTTGAGGAGAATCGTTTTGCGCATACGCAGCCAAAAGGACTTTGCCTCCGGCCTGATGTTCATTCTGGTCGGCCTGGGCTTTTCCTTCGTCGCGCGCGGCTATTCCATGGGAACAGCCGCCAAGATGGGACCCGGATATTTTCCGTTCCTGCTCGGTCTCGTGCTTGCACTGCTGGGCGCGTTCGTTACGATCGGCGCCCTGTCGTCCAAGGGCGAACAAGATCAACTGGCCCGCTGGGAC
>VFQP010004868.1_pt1 | contig 12104 bp, 11 predicted proteins | sample 3512351 | NCBI WGS metagenome assembly VFQP01 (sample SAMN10412372, study PRJNA504923) | tailings metagenome | isolation source: Relicate 1 Philex TSF1 revegetated site | place: Philippines: Tuba, Benguet | collected 2017-08-29 | reverse complement strand
AAGGCGGCCGCACCGTCGGCGCCGGTATCGTCGCAAGCATCACGGAATAATCGGCTGGTCATATGACTTCGAAAGGGGCAGCCTCGCGCTGCCCCTTTTTCGTTTCGGGAGGGACGCATGGCGCCGGTACACGTTCAGTGGGAGAGCTGGGACGGCAGCGGCCTCCAGCATGTCGATATCGAGACGCGTCCTGGTGGCCTTCGCTATTCGGGTTTCGTGATCGAGGCGGTCCCGCAGCCGCTTGCTGTCCGGTTCGACCTCATTACCAGCGAGAACCACATCGTCCGCCACCTCACCGTCGAGCGGCTCGGTATCGATCATCGCATCGCGTTGGAGCATGACGGGCAGGGCGCCTGGTACTCCGGCGGCGAGCGCATCACGGAACTCGACGGCGTGCTTGAACCGGACATCTCCGTAACGCCGCTCACCAACATCTTTCCGATCCGCCGGCTGGCGCTTGCTGAAGGCGCGTGGGCCGACATCCGCACGGCCTATGTCGACGTTGCCGCCATGACCGTCTTCGCCGACCCCCAGCGCTACACATGCCTGACCCCAGGCCGCCTCTACCGCTACGAATCGCGCGACAGCGACTTCAAGGCAGATATAGCGCTCGGTCATGATGGGGTGGTGGACGTTTATCCAGGCTTGTTCCGACGACGGCTAGACAATAGAAGGGTCTCGCAGGCAGAAATCGCTCGTTGATTGCAGGTGTGTAGTGTTGACGGTCGGATCAACCGCCAAAGCCACCAAGGGACCTTCTTTGCGCGACCACCCCACCGTCGTCTCGTACTACACGCCGAATTCGCGATACGAGGATCATGCCAACAGGCTGGCGAAGTCCCTCTCGGTTCTCGGTATTCCCTATCGAATCGAGGCTCGCGAGAGTCTTGGCAGCTGGGTACGGAATTGCAGTCAGAAGGCGCTGTTCGTCCGTGACATGCGCAACGAGGTCTCTGGACCCATCATCTGGATCGACGCCGACGCGGTCGTGCGCCGGCCGCTCGACAATCTTCGGGGTTGCGACGCCGACTTTTCTGTCGTGAAGCGGGATGGCTGGTCATTCTCCGGGGGCCAGATATTTTTCGCGGACAGCGTCAATGCGAAGACGCTGATCGACGTATGGTGCGACTACGCGACGAACTTTCCACACGTCTGGGACCAGGTAACGTTAGACTATGCATGGTGGGATTGCGACTATGCAGGCAATTTGTCTACCGTCTGGATGGATCCCGGCGTCTTCACGAAGCAAAGTCGCACTGCGCTGGGACGCTTGAAGCAACGCATTTTTTCAAATGCGACTATCGTGCATGCCCAGGAAAGCCGAACATCGAAGAGGACAATGCCGTCGGCAGTCCGCGAAGTCAGCACTTCCGATGTTCGCAGATGGTGGCGTGAAGCAGCTTCACACGACAGAACCTTTGCTCTTAGCTCGGAACAACGTGCGGAACTTGGTTTGTTCATTTAGATGCCATTCCCAGGACGACAGTGAGATAAGAACATGAGTTTGAAGTGCGCCAAATTCCATATCGGTTTCGACAGCAACGAGATCGTGGCCTACCATACGCTCGTTCAGAGCGTGCTCGACCGTGCAAGCATTCCGGTCGAGTTTCTGCCGATCTCACTCAGCGGATTGGGCGGAATTTTCAGGCGCGAGCGCAATTCCCTGCAGTCGACCGAGTTCTCGTTTTCGCGCTTTCTCGTCCCGTACTTGTCCGACTACCGCGGTTGGACGCTGTTTGCCGACTGCGACATGCTGATGCGCGCAGACATCGCGGAGCTTTGGAACCTGCGCGACGATCGCTTTGCCGTCATGTGCGCCAAGCATGACTACCAGCCGAAGGTGGACACCAAGTTCCTCGGCCATACGCAGACCAAATACGAGAAGAAGAACTGGTCCAGCGTGATGCTGTTCAACAACGAGCGCTGCCGCGCGCTGACTCCCGACTACGTGAACACCGCTACCGGCCTCCAGTTGCATCAGTTCAAATGGCTCGAGGACGAGGGGCTTATCGGAGGTCTGCCCCTCGAGTGGAACTGGCTGGTCAACGAGTACGAGATGAACCCTGACGCCAAGCTCGTGCACTTCACGGAAGGCGGACCGTATTTCGACGAGTACAAGAACTGTGACTACGCGGACGAGTGGTTTGCTGCGCGCGATCGCGTCCTTCACGTCCGCCAGAAATGACTTCAGGCGGCGACACCGTCGGGACGGGGCTGCCTGGCTTCGACGGCATAAGAGCGCAGCAAGCTTGGCTCGATCTCTGCCGGCGGTACGAGACGATTGTGCTGGTCGCGAACAGTGATCGGATCCGGATTGAAGAGCTCCAGGCGGCCTACGGCGGCGCAACGCTGTTCGTGTTCTTCAACAAGGTCTTCAAGGTTCTGAGCGGTCCTTTCGACGGCGAGTCCGTTCTGGTTGCCCGAAGCGGCAGACATGGCGCGAACATCGTCAAACGCGGCGAGGTGAACACGGTCGTCGGCTTTTTTCCCGGCGATGGCTTTAAGGGTATCTTGAACCTGCGCGCCGGGGGGCAGGAACGGTTCAGCACCCACGCTGAGTTCGGGCTGAAACCTGACCGGGTTGCTCACCTAGACATCACGGAGCATTTCGCCGCTTTCTATCCGGCCGAAAAGCTTCCGAGCAGCGGTTTCGCTCTAGCGACATGGCTCGAGCTGCAACTGCCGAAAACCATGGTCGTGCTCGCCGGCTTTTCCGCCCAGCGCAGCGAACAGTGGAAACTATTCGATGTCCACGCTTGGACGTTCGAGCAGGTCATTCTCGACCTCCTCGTGGGAGCGGGCCGCCTTATCCGTGACGTCGAGGGCGAGCGTGGCCAGTTTGCCGGGATCCGCATCGCATACCCGGAATTCTCCGACACGCAGGTTCAGATGGCTGCAACGGAAGTGCTGAGGTGGCGCCTCGATTCCACAAACGACAGTGTCGATTCGCTTTACTCTGCGACACGACCGCTGCGAGCCATGCGCACGCGTGCGCAACGCATGCAAGGCCTCCTTCGCAGGCTGCGAGGACGCAACTGCACCTGAGCGACGGGTCTACCATCGCGTCATAAAAGCGCTAAGCGCCTGTCAGATGTCTTGAAAAGGGTCGAGACATGTGAAAAAAGCCGTCGCGTCGGCCTTAGGGGTATAGCTCAGTTGGTAGAGCGGCGGTCTCCAAAACCGCAGGTCGCAGGTTCGAGCCCTGCTGCCCCTGCCAGACGACTTCAAGCAGCAGGCGGAACAAATCGGCACTTGCGCAAGCCCTGCCGAGCGTTTACATAACGGTCAACAGGCACGCGGTGCGTGGGGCTGGAGACGGCTTTACGCGCCCGAATTGCGTGGACAAATACCAGAAGCGATTCGTTGCGATTGGTTGCCGCGCATGAGCGCAGGTCGGGCTTGGCTCGGTCGGCGGCGAGGGCTCCCCGCCAGAGGGAGCGGCACAACAAGAAGAGCGGCAGATGGCGGCGAAGACCACGAATCCCTTCACATTCATTCAGCAGGTCCGCACCGAGACGTCGAAGGTCACTTGGCCTACGCGCCGCGAGACCCTGATCTCGACTGTGATGGTGATGATCTTCGCCACGATCGCCTCGATCTTCTTCTTCTTGTCGGACCAGGCGATCGCCTGGATCGTGGAAATCATCCTCGGCATCGGCCGCTGAGCGTCACCAAGGGAGAGCCTCTGAGATGACCGCGCGGTGGTACATCGTCCATGCCTATTCGAACTTCGAGAAGAAGGTCGCCGAGGACATTGAGAACAAGGCCAAGCAGAAGGGCCTGATGGACCAGATCGAGCAGATCGTGGTCCCGACCGAGAAGGTCGTCGAGGTCCGTCGCGGCCGCAAGGTCGATGCCGAGCGCAAGTTCTTTCCCGGCTACGTGTTGGTGCGGGCGAACCTCTCGGATGCCGTGTTCTCGCTGATCAAGAACACGCCGCGCGTCACCGGGTTCCTCGGCGATTCGAAGCCGGTTCCGATTTCCGACGCCGAAGCTGATCGCATCCTGCATCAGGTGCAGGAAGGCGTGGAGCGGCCCAAGCCGTCCGTCACCTTCGAGATCGGCGAGGCGGTCCGCGTCTCCGATGGTCCGTTCGCCTCGTTCAACGGCACGGTCCAGGAAGTCGACGAGGAGCGGTCGCGCCTCAAGGTGGAAGTTTCGATCTTCGGGCGCGCCGTGCCCGTCGATCTCGAGTTCGGTCAGGTCGAAAAGGGCTGACCGGGCGCCAGGCTGGCTTCGGCCGGCCTCGCGGGGTGGGAGGCGAAGCGCGCTGAGCCGGCGCGCGGGTCCGAACCACCGCACTGCAACCGCCGGCAGCAGCCGGCATGAAACGAAGGCAGGAAAAACATGGCCAAGAAGATTGCAGGCCAGCTCAAGCTGCAGGTGTCTGCGGGATCGGCGACGCCGTCGCCCCCGATCGGCCCCGCGCTTGGTCAGCGTGGCATCAACATCATGGAGTTCTGCAAGGCGTTCAACGCGCAGACCCAGGAGATGGAGAAGGGTTCGCCCATCCCCGTCGTGATCACCTATTACCAGGACAAGTCCTTCACCTTCGTGATGAAGACGCCTCCGGTGAGCTACTTCCTCAAGAAGGCTGCGAAGCTTAAGTCGGGCTCCAAGGAGCCGGGCAAGACGGTCGCCGGCAAGATCGACCGCGCCCAGGTGCGCCAGATCGCCGAGACCAAGATGAAGGATCTCAACGCGAACGACGTCGAGGCGGCCATGCGCATGGTCGAAGGCTCGGCACGGTCGATGGGCCTGGAAGTGGTGGGCTGAGAACATGGCAAACAAGATTGCAAAACGCGTCGCCAAGTCCCGTGAAGGGATCGATCGCGACCACCAGTACGCCCTCGATGAGGCCATCAAAATGGTCAAGGAACGGGCTTCGGCCAAGTTCGACGAGACCATCGAGATTGCGATGAACCTCGGCGTGGACCCGCGCCACGCCGACCAGATGGTCCGCGGCGTCGTCAACCTGCCGAACGGCACGGGCCGCACGGTTCGCGTGGCTGTGTTCGCGCGTGGCGACAAGGCTGCAGAGGCCGAGGCTGCCGGTGCTGACATCGTCGGTGCGGAAGACCTGGTCGAGACCGTCCAGAAGGGCGAGATCAACTTCGATCGCTGCATCGCGACCCCGGACATGATGCCGCTCGTCGGCCGTCTCGGTAAGGTGCTCGGCCCGCGCGGCATGATGCCGAACCCGAAGGTCGGCACCGTTACCACCGACATCGCAGCCGCGGTGAAGGCCTCCAAGGGCGGCGCCGTCGAGTTCCGCGTCGAGAAGGCCGGCATCGTGCATGGTGGCGTCGGCAAGGCCTCGTTCGATGCGAAGGCGCTCGAAGAGAACGTCCGCGCGTTTGCCGATGCGGTGATCAAGGCCAAGCCGACGGGTGCCAAGGGCAACTACGTCAAGAAGGTCGCGATCTCCTCGACGATGGGCCCGGGCGTCAAGCTCGACCCGTCGACGCTGACGGCCGTCGCAGGCTGATCGATTTCGCGGGGAGGGTGATCCTTCCCCGCCAACCCATCCGGTCTCCCTCGGGAGGCCGGGAGCCGGAGAGAACTCTCCGGCAAATCCTGTCCGAGATTGCAGGCGGCTCGCCTTAATTCACATGAGCCTGCATGAGACGGGTCAGAGCTTTCGAAGCGGCCTTCGGGTCGAAACGGAGGTTCGAGCCGTGTGTGCCTTTTGTCATCGCGTCATCGGTTTCGACCGGTGGCCCGGCGGAAGGGGACAGGATCCTCGAGCGTCGCTCGGGCGGTCCTCCAATGGAGTGCCCCGCGCGGCAAAAGGCAACCCGATGGTCGCCCCTCAAGGGCGGTCGTCAATCGGAGATAGACAGTGGACAGAGCGGAAAAGCGCGAATTTGTCACGTCGCTGAACCAGGTGTTCAACAGCACCGGATCGGTCGTCGTGGCCCACTACTCCGGGCTCACCGTGGCGCAGATGAACGATCTTCGTTCCAGGATGCGTGGCGCGGGCGGCTCGGTTAAAGTCGCGAAGAACCGTCTGGCCAAGATCGCTCTTCAGGGCACGCCGTCCGAAGGCATCCAGGGACTGTTCGAAGGACAGACCCTGATCGCCTACGCGGACGATCCGGTCGTGGCTCCCAAGATCGCATCCGAGTTCGCCAAGACGAACGACAAGCTCGTTCTTCTCGGCGGCGCAATGGGTGCGACCAGTCTCGATGCCGATGGGGTGAAGGCACTCGCCACCCTCCCGTCGCTCGACGAACTGCGGGCCAAGATCGTCGGCATGATTCAGACGCCGGCAACCCGGATCGCGGCAGTCGTCCAGGCACCGGCAGGCAATCTTGCCCGCGTGTTTGGCGCTTATGCCAGGAAGGACGAGGCGGCTTAAGACCGTTCCTCGCTGTCATCCATTCACGGTTAGAACCTACCTAAAGGAATTGAAAAATGGCTGATCTCGCAAAGATCGTTGAAGACCTCTCCTCGCTGACCGTCCTCGAGGCGGCCGAGCTTTCCAAGCTCCTCGAAGAGAAGTGGGGCGTTTCGGCTGCTGCTCCGGTTGCAGTCGCTGCTGCCGGCGGCGGTGCTGCTCCGGCTGCTGCCGAGGAAGAGAAGACCGAGTTCGACGTCATCCTGACGGATGCCGGCGCTCAGAAGATCAACGTCATCAAGGAAGTCCGCGCCATCACCGGCCTGGGCCTCAAGGAAGCCAAGGACCTCGTCGAGGGTGCTCCGAAGCCGGTCAAGGAAGCTGTCTCGAAGGACGAGGCTGCCAAGCTCAAGGCCCAGCTCGAAGGCGCCGGCGCCAAGGTCGACGTGAAGTAAGCCTTTGCGGTTTCCGGTGGGCGCTGAACAGCGCCCGCCGGTCTTCCGCGGGGTTCTGAAGTCTTTGGGAACCTCTTTCCTGTGGGCCGCATGCGGCCTCCAGGAAACGGGTTCCGTCCCGTTTTTCAATGGTCGCGCGCCGGGGCAGGCGCTGCGACAGGCAGATTGGCACCGAGCCATAAAGCAGCAAGGAGCGACGATGGCCCAGACGCACACCTTCAACGGTCGCAGGCGCGTACGCAAATTCTTCGGCAAGATCCCGGAAGTGGCCGAGATGCCGAACCTCATCGAGGTTCAGAAGGCATCCTACGACCAGTTTCTCATGGTCGACGAGCCGAAGGGCGGGCGCCCCGACGAGGGATTGCAGGCGGTCTTCAAATCCGTGTTTCCGATCCAGGACTTCGCCGGTACGGCGATGCTGGAGTTCGTCAAGTACGAGTTCGAGGCGCCGAAGTTCGATGTGGACGAGTGCCGCCAGCGCGACCTCACCTATGCGGCGCCGCTCAAGGTGACGCTGCGCCTGATCGTGTTCGATCTGGACGAGGACACCGGCGCGAAGTCGATCAAGGACATCAAGGAGCAGGACGTCTACATGGGCGACATGCCGCTCATGACGTCGAACGGTACCTTCATCGTCAACGGCACCGAGCGCGTGATCGTCTCGCAGATGCACCGCTCGCCGGGCGTCTTCTTCGACCATGACAAGGGCAAGTCGCACTCGAGCGGAAAGCTGCTGTTCGCCGCGCGCGTCATTCCCTATCGCGGCTCGTGGCTCGACATCGAGTTCGATTCCAAGGACATCGTCCACGCCCGTATCGACCGCCGCCGCAAGATCCCGGCGACGTCGCTGCTGATGGCGCTCGGCATGGATGGCGAGGAGATCCTCTCCACCTTCTACGACAAGATCGTCTACAAGCGTGACGGCGACCACTGGCGTGTGCCCTATGCGGCAGACCGCTTCCGTGGCCTCAAGGCCGTCGGCGATCTCATCGATGCCGACACCGGCGAAGTCGTCGTCGAGGCCGGCAAGAAGATCACCGCCCGCCAGGCCCGCCAGCTTGCCGAGAAGGGCCTCAAGGCCATCAAGGCGACCGAGGACGACCTCTACGGTTCGTACCTCGCCGAGGACGTCGTCAACTACGCTACCGGCGAGATCTATCTCGAGGCCGGCGACGAGATCGACGAGAAGACGCTGAAGGTGCTGCTCGAGGCGGGCCAGGAAGAGATTCCGGTCCTCAACATCGATCACGTCAATGTCGGCGCCTACATCCGCAACACGCTTGCGGCCGACAAGAACGAAAGCCGCCAGGACGCGCTGTTCGACATCTACCGCGTGATGCGTCCGGGCGAGCCGCCCACGCTTGAGACCGCCGAGGCGATGTTCAAGTCGCTGTTCTTCGACGCCGAGCGCTACGACCTTTCGGCCGTGGGTCGCGTCAAGATGAATATGCGCCTCGAACTCGACGCTGCCGACACCGTCCGCACGCTGCGCAAGGATGACATCCTCGCGGTCGTGAAGACACTCGTCGAGCTGCGCGACGGCAAGGGCGAGATCGACGACATCGACAATCTCGGCAACCGCCGCGTGCGCTCGGTCGGCGAGCTCATGGAGAACCAGTATCGCCTGGGCCTCCTGCGCATGGAGCGCGCCATCAAGGAACGCATGTCGTCGATCGAGATCGACACGGTCATGCCGCAGGACCTGATCAACGCGAAGCCGGCGGCTGCCGCCGTGCGCGAGTTCTTCGGCTCCTCGCAGCTCTCGCAGTTCATGGACCAGACCAACCCGCTCTCCGAGATCACGCACAAGCGTCGTCTCTCGGCGCTCGGACCCGGTGGTCTGACCCGCGAGCGCGCCGGCTTCGAAGTGCGCGACGTGCACCCGACGCATTACGGCCGCATCTGCCCGATCGAGACGCCGGAAGGCCCGAACATCGGTCTGATCAATTCGCTGGCGACCTTCGCGCGCGTCAACAAGTACGGCTTCATCGAGACGCCGTATCGCAAGATCGTTGACGGCCGTGTGTCGGAAGAGGTGATCTACCTCTCGGCCATGGAAGAAGCGAAGCATTACGTCGCGCAGGCCAACGCCGATCTCGATTCGAATGGCTCGTTCGTCGAAGAGTTCGTGATCTGCCGCCACGCCGGCGAAGTGATGATGGCTCCGCGCGAAAACGTCGACCTTATGGACGTCTCGCCGAAGCAGCTTGTCTCGGTTGCAGCGGCGCTGATCCCGTTCCTCGAGAACGACGACGCCAACCGCGCTCTGATGGGCTCGAACATGCAGCGTCAGGCCGTGCCGCTGGTGCGCGCCGAGGCTCCGTTCGTCGGCACCGGCATGGAGCCGATCGTTGCCCGTGACTCTGGCGCTGCCATCGGCGCACGCCGCACCGGCATCGTCGACCAGGTCGATGCGACGCGTATCGTCATCCGTGCGACGGAAGACGTCGATCCGGGCAAGTCCGGCGTCGACATCTATCGCCTGATGAAGTTCCAGCGTTCCAACCAGAACACCTGCATCAACCAGCGTCCGCTGGTGCGCGTGGGTGACCGCATCCAGAAGGGCGACATCATCGCGGACGGTCCGTCGACCGACCTCGGCGATCTGGCTCTCGGCCGCAACGTGCTCGTCGCGTTCATGCCGTGGAACGGCTACAACTACGAGGACTCCATCCTCCTGTCGGAGCGCATCGTCGCCGACGACGTCTTCACCTCGATCCACATCGAGGAGTTCGAGGTCTCGGCCCGTGACACCAAGCTTGGACCTGAGGAAATCACGCGCGACATTCCGAACGTGTCGGAAGAAGCGCTGAAGAACCTCGACGAGGCCGGCATCGTCTATATCGGCGCGGAAGTGCAGCCGGGCGACATCCTGGTCGGCAAGATCACGCCGAAGGGCGAAAGCCCGATGACGCCGGAGGAAAAGCTCCTGCGCGCCATCTTCGGCGAGAAGGCCTCGGACGTTCGTGACACCTCCATGCGCATGCCGCCCGGGACTTACGGAACGGTCGTCGAAGTGCGCGTCTTCAACCGCCACGGCGTGGAGAAGGACGAGCGCGCGATGGCGATCGAGCGCGAGGAGATCGAGCGTCTGGCCAAGGACCGTGACGACGAGCAGGCGATCCTGGACCGCAACGTCTATGGCCGCCTGACCGATATGCTCGACGGCAAGGACGCCATTGCAGGCCCGAAGGGCTTCAAGAAGGGCACGAAGCTCACCCGCGAGATGCTGGGCGAGTTCCCGCGCTCGCAGTGGTGGATGTTCGCGGTCGAGGACGAGAAGGTCCAGGCCGAACTCGAGGCTCTGCGCGGCCAGTACGACGAGTCCAAGAAGGCGCTCGAGCAGCGCTTCATGGACAAGGTCGAGAAGGTGCAGCGCGGCGACGAGATGCCCCCCGGCGTCATGAAGATGGTCAAGGTCTTCGTCGCCGTGAAGCGCAAGATGCAGCCGGGCGACAAGATGGCCGGCCGTCACGGCAACAAGGGTGTCGTGTCGCGCATCGTACCCGTCGAGGACATGCCGTTCCTCGAAGACGGCACGCATGTCGACATCGTGCTCAATCCGCTGGGCGTGCCGTCGCGCATGAACGTCGGCCAGATCCTCGAAACCCATCTCGGCTGGGCTTGCGCCGGCATGGGCAAGAAGATCGGTGCGATGCTCGAAGCCTACCAGGAGAAGGGCGACATCCAGCCGCTTCGCCTGGCGCTGGAGGACCTCGTGCCCGAGAACGACCGCAACGAGCCGGTCCGCGACTACGACGACGACTCCGTCGTCCGCCTTGCGAGCCAGATGAAGCGCGGCGTGTCCATTGCCACGCCGGTCTTCGACGGCGCGGTCGAGCAGGACATCAACGACATGCTCGAGCAGGCCGGAATGTCCACGTCGGGTCAGGTCACGCTCTATGACGGGCGTACCGGCGAGGCATTCGATCGCAAGGTGACTGTCGGCTACATATATATGCTGAAGCTGCACCACCTGGTGGACGACAAGATCCACGCGCGTTCGATCGGACCGTACTCGCTCGTTACCCAGCAGCCGCTGGGCGGCAAGGCGCAGTTCGGCGGCCAGCGCTTCGGCGAGATGGAGGTCTGGGCACTCGAAGCCTATGGCGCCGCCTACACGCTGCAGGAGATGCTGACGGTGAAGTCGGACGACGTGGCCGGCCGCACCAAGGTCTACGAGGCGATCGTGCGTGGCGACGATACCTTCGAGTCCGGCATTCCGGAGAGCTTCAACGTTCTCGTGAAGGAAATGCGCTCGCTTGGTCTCAACGTCGAACTGACCAATACGGGTCAGCTGGGCGTCGAAGCACAGGCAATACCTGACGCGGCCGAGTAAGGCCCGTTCGGGATGGCGGAGGATCCTTCGCCATCCCCACTGCTCTTTCAGGCGCGGTTCGTCCGCTGCCGGATCATCACGATGGGGTGCGAGGCCCCGCAAAGGAGAATGGCATGAACCAAGAGGTTATGAACCTTTTCAATCCTCAGGTGCCGATCCAGACGTTCGACTCGATCCGCATTTCGCTGGCCAGCCCGGACAAGATCCAGTCCTGGTCCTATGGCGAGATCAAGAAGCCCGAGACGATCAACTACCGTACGTTCAAGCCCGAGCGTGACGGTCTCTTCTGCGCGCGCATCTTCGGTCCGATCAAGGACTACGAGTGCCTGTGCGGCAAGTACAAGCGCATGAAGTACAAGGGCGTCATCTGCGAGAAGTGCGGCGTGGAAGTCACGCTGTCGCGCGTTCGCCGCGAGCGCATGGGCCATATCGAGCTGGCCGCGCCCGTCGCCCACATCTGGTTCCTGAAGTCGCTCCCGTCGCGCATCGGCACGCTGCTCGACATGACGCTGAAGGATATCGAGCGCGTCCTCTATTTCGAGAACTACATCGTCACCGAGCCTGGCCTGACCGCGCTCAAGGACCGTCAGCTGTTGTCCGAAGAGGACTACATGATGGCCGTCGACGAGTATGGCGAGGATTCGTTCACCGCCATGATCGGCGCCGAGGCGATCCACGAGATGCTGGCCGGCATGGAGCTTGAGAAGATCGCAGGCGACCTGCGTTCGGAACTCGCCTCCACGACGTCGGAGCTGAAGCAGAAGAAGCTCTTGAAGCGCCTCAAGGTGGTCGAGAACTTCATGGAATCCGGCAACCGTCCGGAGTGGATGATCATGAAGATCATCCCGGTTATCCCGCCTGACCTGCGCCCGCTGGTTCCGCTGGATGGCGGACGCTTCGCGACGTCGGACCTGAACGACCTCTACCGCCGCGTGATCAACCGTAACAACCGCCTCAAGCGGCTGATCGA
>VFQP010004867.1_pt1 | contig 12105 bp, 16 predicted proteins | sample 3512351 | NCBI WGS metagenome assembly VFQP01 (sample SAMN10412372, study PRJNA504923) | tailings metagenome | isolation source: Relicate 1 Philex TSF1 revegetated site | place: Philippines: Tuba, Benguet | collected 2017-08-29 | reverse complement strand
CGTCCGCGGCCTGCTCGCCTTCGCCCTCCGCGTCCTGCTGCTGCTCCTCCTCCTCAGCAGCGGGTGCATCCTCAGCGGCGGCGTCCGCAGCCTGCTCGCCTTCGCCCTCCTGCTCCTGCTGCTGCTCCTCCTCCTCAGCAGCGGGTGCGTCCGCGGCCTGCTCGCCTTCGCCCTCCGCGTCCTGCTGCTGCTCCTCCTCCTCCGCTGCGGCAGGGGCGTCCTCAGCCACGGCGTCCTCGGCTTGCTCACCCTTGCCCTCCTGCTCCTCCTCCTCCGCCGCCGCAGTGGGTGCGTCCTCAGCAGGCGCGTCCGCAGTCTCATCCTCGGCCTCGCCGATTGCCTCCTCAGCGCCGGCAGCGGGCTTCCCACCCGGCAGCGACGGCGCTGTCGTTGCCGCACGCTCAGGCGCCGCCGCCTCTTTTGGTGTCGCTGCTGCGCTGCCGCCGGCACCTGACCCGGCGGCTGCGGCCGCAGCGGACAGCGCCGCCACACCCCCAAACCTGCCCGAAGAGGGGCGCGACGGCGGCTTTGCGCTGCTGCTGCTGCCGCCATTGTCGGCAGCGCCGCTGCGGGTGGGCTTGAGGCTGTGCGTTGGCGACGTCAGGCGCGCGGTGGGCTGCAGCGCCGCTCCCGCCGCCGCCCTGGGCGTGCTGCCGCCGGACCGCTGCGCGGCGCCGGCGGACTGCTTGCTGGCGAGCGCGGGCGCTGCCGGTGCTGCCACCCCCTTGGAGGAGGGCGAGGATGACGACGGCGCCTCGCCGCCGTGCTGTCGCCCGAGGCCGTCCTCCTCCTCCTCCCCGCCGGCGTCCCCCTCGTCCACCACGCCCAGCTCCGCCAGCTCAGCGCGGTGCCGCGCCGACGTGACGCGGGCGGACGGCGCGCCGGCAGGCGCGGGCCGCCGGCCGCCGTCGCCCCACGCGGCGGCGGGCGGGTGCGGGCGCAGCAGCGGGGCGGCTGGGGTGCCGCCTCCCGTGCCGGCGCGTGGCGCCGAGGCAGTGCGTCGCTCGATTGGCGCGTAGGTGCGCGGCTGGGGCTGCATGTGCGGCGCGGCGGCCGTGTAGGGGCGGCGCGGCGGCGCGCTGGCGAGGCGCGGCGAGGCAGCCGGCGGCGAGGGCGTCGGCGTGTACCTGCGAGGAACGAAAGGGCGTGGTTGAAGAGTGTTGGGCCGAGCACTTGTCAGCTTGGCACAGGTCAGGTGTGAGCCGTGCGCTCCCAGTCAGGCATGCATGGGCGCGCACCTGGCCGAGGGGGGGCCGCGGAAGTTGGAGAGGCGGCGTGAGTGCTGCGCGTGCGCCATGGCCTCTCGCTGGAGCGCCTCCAGCTTGTAGACGCTCTCGGTGTTGAGGATGCTGCGCAGCAGCCGGTTGTTCTGCGCGCGCGGAGGAGTAGGGCAAAGCACGGCGCGATGGGTGGGCAGCCTTGGAGGCGGGTGGGATGCGAGTGCCAGCGTGGTGGGTGGCAGCCTGCTTACCTGGTCTACCACCTCCATGTAGTGCTGCTTCTCTCTGAGCGGCGGCGCCGTGGCGGGGCGGGGGTACTGGATGCTGCGGGGGCTCAGCGCCGAGCTCACGTTGACATGGTCCACGCACTTGAGCCCTGCGCAGTCAGGGCGGGCAGGGGTTGCTCTCACACGGCGGAGGGCACCTGACGGCGCGCAATGAGCCGGGTGCTCACCGGGTGCTGGCCAGCTCAAAGAGCAAAAGGCTGCGCACCTGAGGCGGGGTCCACGTAGGTGCCGTTGCCGTACTGGAAGGTGCTGCGCGCCATCCAGGGCTTGAACGAGCGCGTGGTGTCCTGCGTCTTGATCTTGATGAGCTTGGCGAGCAGGATGCCGTTGTCGTGGTCGAGCTGCTCCTGCGCCAGCCGCTTTGCCATGTCCTTCTTGGCGCTGCTGGGCTTATGTTTGAGCGACTCTGGCGCCGAGCAGTCCACGCTGCCCCGGATGTTGGCCAGGCGCTCCTTGTGCAGCTTTTGGCAGTGCTTCTGCCACCACTGCGGGGCAGGAGGCAGCAGGAAGCACCAGAGGGACGACTGCTACCATGCTGCTGGGTCATCACGACAGAGCCTTGACGCTGTGCGTGGCCCTGTGATGTTACCGTGCGCAGATGCAGCTGCCGTGGTCGTGCCGTGCTGAACCTTTGACCGTCAAAGGCCCCGCCTGACTACGCACACGCTCCAGAGAGCACACTGCGCCCGTGCCCCTGTGCGTGCGCTCTCTCGCGCGCCCCGACGCTTCGCCTTCAAGAGTGCGTGAGTGCGCGATGTTATCACGCGAGAACATCGATGGCCGCGCGCGCACCGTGTCGATGATGGCGCTGCTCACGGGCTGTGCTCGATCGCCCATCTTGTTGCGCGCCGCGTGCTAGCTTGAGGAGCTTTGCTGTACTGACGGGTGCGCGGGAGGGAGTCAGGGACCTGTGGGGGGGCCCAGCTGCTGCGGCTCACGCCATACAGAGGACTACGATGCGACCATCACAGCGCGTGCGCGTCGCGCGGTCAAAGGTCAAACACTCGCTCTTGCGGCTTGCACTCCATGCTGCCGGGCGCGGCCGCCGTCCAGCATCCACACGGCAACGCGATGCACCTGCCACTGCAGAGAGCAGGACGGTGGCGCGTCAGCAGCTCGTCCTCGTCGCCGGTGCGTGCCCCCAGCAACGCCATCCCGACCGCACCGATCCTCCCGCCTTGGCGCTGGAGCGGACACGCTTCACTGCGTGGTGCCTCTCGCTCCATCGGCCCTTGCGGGGCTGAGCTCCACCACAGGCTGCTGACCCTCTGCTGTTCCTCGCGCTGCACTCGCCCTGGCGTGGCTGGACGCAGGCCTGCGCGACGATCGTAGCGCGGCGTGCTCCCACCTTCGCGTGGTCCACAGGATGCCCGCGCGCGCAGCCGGCCGAGGGCTCCTCCTCGACCACAAGCACGGAGCAAGCAGACGCCATCCTGCCTCCACAGGGCAGTGCTGACAAGGCCTCCACATCCAAGCCTGCGGCGAGGCCAGCCAGCCGGAGAGGCGGTGGCGGCGGTGGCCCCCCAGGGCCAGGGCCGCAGGGGCGCGGAGCGACCGAGGTCCAGCAGCTCGCTGGCCACGCTGCCTACGTGGGCATGATGGGCTCGCTGGCCGTGTGCGGAGCAGCTGCCACGCACGTCGACCTGTGGGCCATGTTTCGCTGGGAGGCGTGGGAGGAGGTGGCGTTGGCGCTGGCCCTCGCCGTCCCGCTGCAGGTGTGGTCTGCGTCAGCGGGGGGGACCGGCCGCTGCAGGACCTGCCATGGAGCCACTGGACCCACCTACCCTCACACGTGCCCGTCTTCTCCCTCCTCTGCCTGTGCAGGTGGCCAACCTCGCCTTGCTGGGCCCCGACTACTCGGACTGGCGGCTCCACAACCGCCGGTCCAGCAGCCCGCCCCCTCAAGCACCAGCACCCACAGCCACAGCAGCAGCACCAGCACTACAAGCAGATCCCGAGCTTCTGGCAGAAGCACCAACCCCAGCAGGCCGTGCGCGCTCCCCCACGCCCGTCCCCGCCAGCCAGTGGGGCCTCAGCGCCACCAGCGCCACCCCCTCGCGTTCCCCCTCCCCCTCCCCCACCGCCAGCAGCGCCGGCGGCGCCGCGCCGCTGCCCCCCGCGCTGCGCACGCTGCGCGACGCCGCGCACCTGGCCCAGTCCAACTACGTGGCCTCCAACCCCACGGCGCGCGTGAGCCCCGCCGCTGAGCTGGCGGTGGCCGCCGTCGACAGCCTGGCCGGCGAGATGCTCTTCCGCGGGCTGCTGCTCACCTGCCTGGCGCACTGGACGCGCGACCGCCTCATGGACGCCGGCGTGCCCGACGCGGTGCCGCTGCCCGCCGCCTGGTTCGGCGCGCTGGCGCACGGCGCCGTGGTGCCCTCCACCACGGCCTCGGCGGGGGAGGCGCTGCAGCAGCAGGCGTGGGTGCTGGCTCCGGTGGGCGACGTGGCGCTGTGGGCGTCGGGCGGGCTGGTGCTGGCGCTGCTGCTGCTGCTGTCGAGCCGGCGCGCGCGGCGGCACGTGCGCAAGACGGCCATGCTGGTGGACATTCGCGAGCGCATCGACGCCAGCCGCAAGGCGCAGCAGGAGCAGCTCAGGCGCAAGAGGCAGCTGCAGGGCGGGGGTGGCGCGGGCGCGGGGGCGCCGCAGGCCTCCGCAGCAGCAGCAGCAGCGCCCACCACCAGCACCACCCCTCCTGTGGCCAGCGCCAGCGAGGCGGCGCCGCCCACAGCAGCCGCCACCAGCGACGGCGCGGCCGGCGCGCCGCCTGCTTCGTCGCCCAGCCCAGCGCCCAGCACCTCGTCAGCAGGCTCGGACGCGGCGCCCTCCTCCTCTTCCTCCTCCCCCTCCCCATCGTCCTGGCCGCCCCCGCCAAAGGGCATGGCGGGCTCGTCCCTCCCGCCGCGCCCCGGCACCGCCCGCCGCACGCGCCCGCCGCCCCCGGCCGCCCCCGACGGAAGCTCGTCCAAACCCAGCCTGCACGGGCTGCTGGCGCTGGTGGGCGGCGGCCTGGGCGCGCCGGCGGGGTGGCCGGCGGGCGGCGGCGGCGGCAGCGGCGGCAAGGGCGGCGGCTACGACGCGCTGGTGTGGGCCACGGCGCTGCAGTGCTCGCGCGACCTGCTGCAGGGCGGCACGCTGACACTGGCCTTCGTGGCCACGGGCGGCAACCTGGCGGCGTGCTTTGCCGCGTCGCTGGCCAACCAGGTGGTGTTTTCGGCGCTGCAGCGGGCCGGCGCCGAGCGCACGCGCCAGGTGGGCGCGCCCTTTCTTCATCCTTGTGGTGACCCGGGGGGCCGCTGAGGGTGGGTTGCTGTCGCTGCTGCTCACCACTGTGTGCGATGGTGGTGCGTTGGTGGTGCGTGCAGAGGAGCGAGGCGCTGGCGGCAGAGCTCAAGGAGATCAACATCCGCCTTCGCTCCCTCAAGAACACCAACAGCGGCAGTAGCAGCAGCAACAAGGGCGCCGCCCCGGCGGCCTCGGCGGCTCAGCAGCCGCCCCCGCCCTCGCAGCCTCCGGCGCCGGCGCCATCGACGACGGCGGCGGCGCCCACCGGGGCGGGTGGACCGCCTGGAGGCATGCCCGCGAGCGGCGTGGCGCGCACGCTGAGCGTGTTGGACCTGCTGGTGCCTGAGCCGCCCCCTCCGGCAGCGGCGGCGGCGCAGCCAGGCAGGGCGCAGCAGGGCGCGGCGCAGGAGGGCAGCGCGCCTGTCGCGGCGGCGCCTCCGAACGACGCCTAGGCTGAGGAGGGCGCCCGCAGCGTGGCTTTGGAGTTTTGTTGAGCGTTTCGAGGAGTGCGCCCGTCAGCAGCGGCAGCAGCAGGTTGTGCTTTGTGTGTGTGTCGGGGGTTGAGAGAGCGTCTGTACTGATGAGGGAGGCGTCCAGTCGTCCCGTCCGCTGTTTGCTGCTCGTGCTGGTTTTCCAAGGGCTGAGGAGGAGGGAGGGGACGCTCTGTCGTGTATGGGGGAGATGAGCGAGAGCGAGGCCGCGCCTAGTTGGCAGCAACGTATCCAAGGAACCCGCGCGAGTAGTGGCGTTTGCATGCTCGCACCACCACCACCAGGACCCCAGTGTGGCTTTGCCCTTCCGCTTGACTGGCTCCCTCCTGCGTTCAGGGGCGCGCTTTTTCCACGTCTGGCGCTGCCCAGAGGGCTCCCTCTCTCAGCTGCATGCCGATGGTTCACCCTTTGCTGCGGTAGTGCGGACCCATCGTGGTGCGGCGCTCGGGACCGCTCGGGCCACCGCCTGATGGGGCACCAGCTTGTGCGTGGACGAGGGGGGCGCCGTTTTCCGTCCGCACCAACGCTTGCGCGAGCGCGCCGTGAGCCTGTGCTGCCCAGCTGCCTGCTTGCCACTCCTGCTCGCGTGCGCGTGGGGGTGTGCCGTTGCATCGTGGCCTGCACGACGGAGCTCGTTTGGGGTCGTCACGTGTGTGCAAGGGAAACGAAGCCAAACATCCAGTCAAGCCACGCGCCCGGCCGCCTCCACCACCAGCCTCAGCGGCGCCAGGGTCCCCCTCTCGGCGCACGCCTGCTGCAGCATGGCCAGCCCAACGTTGCTGGGGTCCGGCGGCCGGGCGTGCAGCACGGTGAGCGCGCGCACGTGCGGCGGCAGCAGCCGCGCCAGCGCGTGCACGCCCCCCAGCGTCGGCTCAGTGGTGCACACCTTGAGGTGCGTGACACAGCGGGGCAGGGCGGCCGCCACGGCCGGCGCGCAGTCGCTGGCCCACAGGCACAGGGTGTGCACCTGCGCCAGTGCGCGCCCATCCCCCCAGTCCCCGCCTCCCTCCCCCGCTCCCTCGCCTGCCGCGTGAGAGTCAGAGAGCAGTTGCAGCACGGCCATGCACCCCGCCCACTCGCAGTCGCCGGACAGCAGCAGCACGTTGAGGCGCGGGCAGGCGCGCAGCACAAAGCGCAGCAGCGCCGGCGTGCAGTTCCACAGCTCAAACATGCGCCACCGCGCCCCGTTTTCATCCCCCGGCGCCACCGCCACCGCAGCCGTATCCAGCCGCCACCTCCGCAGCTCCTCGTCCCCCTGCTGCATGGGCTCCACCCTCACCCGGTCGGGGCCCAGCGCCCCCAGCATGCGCAGCGCGGCCTGGCGGTCGGCTGCGTCCCTGGCGTCCCAGGCCCGGGCCCGCAGCACGAGGCGCTCCACGCCGTTTAGTAGCGGGAGGCGCGCCAGGTGCAGCAGGTGCGCGCGCTCGACCGTGACGTGGCGCCAGGTGGGCGCGCTGAGCGCGCTGAGGTCCTCGTCCAGCCCGCACCCCGCCTCGAGCGTCACGTGCTGCACGCCAGTGCAGTGGGGAGCAGCAACTTGAGGAGTTGCGCGGCGACCGAAAGAAGAGGCCTGCGGGCTGCCTTGCGGGCGCGCCACAAGCACCGCAACCACAGTACCTGGTGAGGCGCCGCCGAGGTGGCCAGCAGCTCGACCGTGGCCTTCCTCACGTAGCAGTGCGCCACCAGGTGTGGCGCGCGCGGGCAGAGCGCCAGCGCCGGCTCAAACTGGTCGCGCCAGCCCAGGCCCAGCATGCGCAGCGCGGGGGAGCCGGCCGCCAGCAGCAGCAGCGCGCGGACCAGCCCCGGCGCCGCCGAGGAGCGCAGGTGCAGCCGCTCCAGGCGCGGCGGGGGGGCGAGCGGCGGGTTGGGCGGGGCGGGCGACGAGTAGCGGCAGCCGTCCACGTCCAGGGCGGTGAGGCGCCGCCAGGCGTGGAGCTGGAGCGCGGCCAGGGAGGCGGCGTTGATGTGCAGATGGCGCAGGGAGAGGTGGGTGAAGAGCGGGTGGAAGGGCGCGGGCGGCAGGGCGAGCGGGGTCAGCTGGTGCGTGCTGGGTGGGTAGAGCGACTGGATGACGAGGCGCAGCTGATGGTGCGTTGATCGGAGGGGCGCGTGGTGGGACAGCAGCTGCGCCAGCGCGGGGGTCCAGGGGCTGCCGCTGGCGGCCAGGCGCTGCGGCGAGAGCTGCACGTGCAGCGTGGCGCGTGGCTGGTGGGCCAGCACCAGGCGCGCCGTGGCGCGGCACGTGGCGAACAGCGCGCACAGCGGCGAGCTGCTGGAGCTGCTGTTGGAGTTCTCGAGGGAGGACACGGCGTGGAGGATGTGGACGAGCAGGGCGTCTGGCAGGTCTGCGTGCCGTGGACAGGTGGGGCGCACTTGTACCTGGCGTGCAGGGCCTCAGGATGCCCTGACGGCAGCCAGGGGATGCCCTAGCCAGCACACGCACCGAGCAGCGGGCAGGGCTGTGCTGCTGTGGGCTGCGGCGGGGACGCGTCGCCGTGTGCGGCGGCAGCTGGGGCCGCAGTGGAGGCCTCCGTGGAGGCTGCGGGCCGGCTGCCCCACAGCCACAGGGCAACGCTCCACGCTGCGCCCATTGGACGCACAGCAGGGTCCTGCTCCAGCTCTTGAGGCAAGCACAAAAACCTAGGGTTTGTGTGCTGCTCGATCCGTGCGTGGCAGCGTCGAGGGCCCCACGATGACGATGGCGCGCTCCCTCGCTGCGGCCATCGCGCTGCTGGCGCTGCTGGCTGCGCCTTGTGGTGCCCAGCAGCCCTCCTCGTTCGAGGCGCACACGGAGGCCAACGGCAGCAGCAGCCACGGGACCTTCCAGTTCATCGCTGTGGTGAGATGACTCTGGGGCGGGTGGCGCACGGTGAAGACGTCACACGGGGTGAACAAGATCCGGACGCCCTGCCACACGCGGTGCAGGATCCCCGGGACTCCAGGCGCATCGTCGCCAGCGACGCCATGTCCCGCATCTGGGAGCTCAGCCTGAGTGGTGCGGTGTGCCTGGAACGCCGAGGGTGGGCGCCACCGATCAGTCAGAATTAGTTGCGCCGCTCGCGGGAAACTCTTCACTTGAGCTTGCCCATCGCTGAACGCTGGCGCGCTGCAGCGGCAGGCAACGCCACCGTGGCCCTGTATGCGGGCGCCGCCACGCCCGGCCACGCCGACGGCCCGCGGCTGGCCGGGGCCCTGTTCGACCGACCGCATGGGCTGTGCCTGGACAAGGACGGCAACGTCTTCGTGGCAGAGACGCAGAGCGCCACCGTCAGGCGCATCGACTCCAAGACAGGTTCGATGGGCGCTGCTGAGCGTGGCAGGTTCCATCGTTGCTGCGCAGTCGTCCCCAAGCACAACGCCCAACCCACACAAACCACACGCCTGCAGGGCTGGTGACCACGGTAGCTGGCTCGCCGTACGTGCGCGGCGACGTGGACGGCGCCTCGTCGCTGCTCAACACGCCCACCTCGCTCGTTTGCCTGCCCGACGGCAAGGTGCTGGTGGGGGACCCGGGCGTGGACAGCCTCAAGAGCCTCACCTGCGTCTCGGGCTGCAACGGCGGCGGTGGTGGCGGAACTGGTGGTGGCGGGGACGACGACAAGGGCGGAGGTGCGCCGGCAGCATGCTGTTGGTCGTGTGTCGGTTGCTGACGCCGTCGGTAGCAGGGTGGTAGGGTGACGCGCGGCGGGATGCTGCCCGGCGCAGGTGGCGGGGGCGGCGCTGGCGCGACGCGGCGCTACGTGTGGATCGTGGTGGGCACGCTGGCGGGCCTGGCGACGGTGCTGCTGCTGGGCGGCGGCATGGCGGCGGCCTCCTGGGGCGCCTCGCGCTGGCTGCAGGGACGCATCCAGACCCTGCGCCACAAGCACACGGGACCCAGGTGCGGCGTGCGTCACGGGTGCAGGCCTGCTGCAGCGCCCACCCGGCCTGCCCGTCGACGCACCCGTGCGTGCTGCTCGCTCCTGCGCTGTGCCGCCAGGTGGCACCTGTTCCACTCGTCGTCCGCCCCCCAGCTGCATCACGACGCCGAGGCGGCGGCGCTGCCCGGCGTGCAGCAGTCGCTGCTGCTGGCCGGCGTGCCCGACGCGCCCCTGCTGCGCCTCTCTGATGACGAGGAGGGCGGCTGGCAGGACGTGGGGCAGCGCTCGCCGCCCTCGCCCGTGGACCGCGGCGGCCCCGCCGCTGCCGCGGCTGACGACGAGAGCAAGCCTGCCCGCGCTGACGACCTCATCTGAGCATCCTCCTGCTGCCTGCATCCTCTTTGACCAGATCTCTGCCCCGCATCTGCATGCCGCACAGTCAACCCACGGCACCACGACGAGGCCCGGCACACGAAGAGCAGAACTCGATGGCAACAGCGCAGCACCGCAAGGCCGTGTGGCCCCGACGGAGACGGAGAGCCACAGCTGGCGCGTGGCGGCCGCTCGGAGAGGCCGCCCGGCGCACAGGCGTTGGAAGTGGGGCCGGCCCCACGCCAGCGCCGGCGCCAGTGGCGCTGCTGCTCTTGCTACTCGCAATTGGAGCAGCAGCGCCTCGCTCAGCCGGAGCCGCTGCGGCGTCAACAGGCGGGGCTGCAGCGCTGTTTGGGCGAGCGGGGTCAAACGGCGCGGTCGAACAGGCAGCAGCAGCATCACAGCGGCGGCAGCAGCAGCGGCGGCACGCGCAAGGCCGTTCCCTGCTGGTGGCGGACGGGCTGGGGGGCGCTCGCGCGCTGCCCTTGCGCCAGGGCCAGCGGAGCGCCATCAAGAGCGCCTTCCACAGCAGCACGCACAGGCACTTCCACAATCGGCTGCTCAAGGACTCGCACAGCTGGCGGCTCGCCGTGGAGGCCCTGCTGCGCCCCACGGGCAACTACACGACCGAGTCGCTGGTGCTCTGGGACGCCTTCGCCTCAGCTGCCCCGGGTGCCACCTCCCCGCACCAAAGCGCTCAGCCCGGCAGCCAGCAGCAAGCCAGCGCCAGTGGGCTCAAGGGCGGGGGGCCGCAGATCGTCTCATGCCTCAACGCGCAGCACGAGCCGTCCCTGGCCATGCGCGGCGCCGACGTGATGAAGGACCGCCTCGGCTCGCTCCGCGCGGTGCGCTGCTGGCTGCTCCTCCTTTGCAGCCGCATGCTATGCTTGGCAGGCCATGGACGTGAGCCGCCTGGCCTCTGCCCCCTGCAGGTGGCGGCGTGGTGGCGCAAGGCGGACGAGGGCGGCCCCGCGCCGCAGGGCTCGCTGCCCGAGGAGCAGCAGAAGCTCAGGCAGCAGCTGGACCTGCCCGTGACGGTCGTCACGTCGGCCAGCGTCAACCGCCTCACGCAGCTCTACGCGCAGTGCCTCAGCTGGCCGGGCCCGCTCAGCGCCGTGCTCTACGTGCCGCTGCTGCACCCTGCCCCGCCGCCGTCCAGCAGCAGCGGTGGCAGCGCGGGGCAGGCGGGCGACGCTGCAGGCAGCAGGCCCTCTGCAGCGCAGCAGGAGGGCGCCGCCGGGGCGCCGCTGAGCGAGGCCAGCCAAGCCGTGCTGCGCAAGGCGCTGCTGCAGGTGGGTGATTGACGAGGGAGGGCGCGCGGGCGGCTGCCGAGGCAAGCCCATCGTGATGCGTCTGATGTGCCGAGGCGGTGATGTGCTTGCGCGTGCCGGCAGGTGGCCCAGTTTGTGTGGGACGTGCAGCAGGTGGAGGACGCGTGCAAGCCCGAGGTGCTGCTGGCCTACGAGCTGTTTGCTGACGAGGACTCGAGGCAGCTGCTCTACCCAAGCAACACGCTGCGCAACCTGGCCAGGCTGCAGGTGCGTGCGCAGGCCACTTGCTTCCCTTCCTCCTCCTCTGCCTGGGAGCACATCAGCCTGCAGCCCGCTCCCTGCAACGCTCGCGGTGGCGGTGGTGCCTGTTCAGGCGCGCACGCCGCTGGTGGCGCAGCTGGACGTGGACCTGCTGGTGGCCCGGGGCCTGTATGAGCGGGTGGCCAACCCTGGGCAGGCCACTGACCTGCTGCGCAAGGTGGGGCGTCAATGGGACGCCCTCGCACAAGACCAAGATGAGAGTGGAGTGCCGGGCAGGGGGTTGCTCAGGCGCGCGGCGTGCGGCACCCGTGCTGCCGCAGGCACGCGACGAGAGGGTGGCGTACATATTGCCGGCGTTTGACGTCAAGCCGCAGCACGACCGCATCGCCTGGGCCGACGCCCTGGTGACCACGCACAGGGTGCGGAGGGCGCGCGCGCCGCACACACGTGAAGTTCCCGGGCCCTGCGCTGCGATGTCGCGTGATGGGCTTACCGCCGCGTGTGCTGTGTGACGCGGTGGGCGGGGTGTTGGCGCAGGACATGACGGCGTTTGCGTTCAAGCAGGAGGTGGTGGTGCAGTTTGCGCACCAATATCAGCAGGCGCACAACCTGACTGACTATGCAAAGTGGACGGGCGCCACCCAGGACTACGCCGTCAAGTGCGGCAACGAGTGAGTCCCTGGAGGAGGAGCGCTGGCCTCTGCATTTGCATGGGCATCCGCTCATCGCTGCCGCGCGCCGCTGCTGCTGAGCCAACTCATGTGCAGGTCGGAGCCGTGGCTGCTGACTGACCGCCTGCACGTGCCCTTCCACGACGAGCGGTACCGCGGCTACGGCATGAACAAGCAGCAGATGGTGGCACACGTCAACGCCTCGGGCTACTCGCTCACCGTCATGCACGACGCCTTTGTCATCCACCGGTGAGCGAGCGACCGGACGTGATTGCGCATGCGCAGTCCACAGGGTGACTCTTGTCGCACAAGCGCTCGACGGCATCACGGTGTTTGTGGCTGGCTTGACCTGATGTGGTGGCGGTATGCAGGGCGCACAAGAAGACC